>JGI24131J36419_10000318_pt1 | contig 17109 bp, 13 predicted proteins | sample BarGraNGADG00211_2_FD_36419 | JGI IMG/M metagenome (IMG submission 36419) | reverse complement strand
AAATTCCTTTATCGAATTAAGATCCGCGCCACGGTTAAGCATATGAGTTGCAAAAGTGTGCCTTAGTATGTGCGGACTCTTCTTTTCAATTGTAGTAACCATTGCAAGATATCCATTAACTACATTATAAACATATTTATCATATAACTTGTTGCCTTTACCGGTAATAAAAAACCATCCTCCCGGATGAACATTTACTGATTCATTCCTAACCTTAATATAATCAGCGAGTCGCGGTATGAAAGTTCTGACAAGAGGGATAATTCTTTGTTTGTTCCTTTTACCTGTTACCTTCACCGAAGCACCCGGCAGGTCGACATCCAGATCATGCAACCCGATCAGTTCAGATCTCCTCATCCCTGTAACGTAGAGCATTTCTATTATGGTCCTGTCCCTGATACCGGTAAAATCATCACTGAAACTAATGTTATCGAGCAGTTTGGCAATAGCATCTTCTTCAACGAAAACCGGCAGGCTCTTTTTTTTCTTAGGCAATACAACTTTTTCAAGCGGATCAGACTTTACAATCCCCTCTTTTCTCAAGTGCCGGTAAAAAACCCTCAGGCATGATATTTTCCGGTGAACACTTACACTGGAATAATTCTTCTCCATCATACTCACGATCCATGACCGGATATCATGTGATGTTACATCAACGGGATCATCGGAAAGATTCTGTAATGCTAAAAAAGAAAAAAACTGATCCAGATCATTTGAATATGAACGGACAGTATGCGGAGAATACCGCTTCTCTATTTGAAGATATTGTAAAAACGATTCCTTATGGCTCATGAAGGAACCTTTATCCGTTATGTAAAATTGACTGCAGCCAGGCGAACTATTCTTCGTTCTCCTGCAGCTTCTGAACGTACATAGCCTTCTTAATCTCTTCCCTCCGGCGTACTGAAGGCTTAATAAAAGCCTGACGTGAACGTAATTCCCGAATCACTCCCGTCTTTTCAAATTTTCTTTTGAACTTTTTTAAAGCTCTTTCAATGTTTTCGCCTTCTTTTAATGGTACAATAATCATAATTGATAATTCAGTTTTTAAACGAGGCGCAAAGTTAGAAATAGAAAAACTCTTTTCAAAACTTTTAAGGATTAAAATTAGTCATATGCTTTCATTTTTTATAATAGTTGAAATAAGATTTGTATTTCTTAATGGTTTAGCAATTAATAAAGATACAATGTTCCGGTAAGGATTCCAAATAAAAATATTTTTCATTCCCCGAATTCCAGATATGGTTTTAGCTTAACAGCTTTATCACTGGTAATAAGCTTATTATCAATCATATCATTAATGCTATTTAATCTGCCATTAAGTTCCAGGTATTTCAGAATTGCGACAACCTCAAACCTTTCAAAATATGGCATTCTTATAAGTCCTTTAAAATCAGAATTATTGATGTTTATTTTTCTGACAGCAAGCGAATCAGCAAAAAACCTTCCTGATATAAGGTTAAAAGTCTCTTCAGGAAGTCCATACACTTCCTTTAGCTGTCCCACTGATGCATAGCCGCTAAGGAGTTTGCGATATTTGATGATCCTTGCTGATAATACAGGACCAATCCCAGGCAGCGCTTCCAGGGATATTGAATCACAAGTATTGAGGTCGATCAAAGTTCTTGTACGTTGAATTACCCGGGATACCTTCTGTTTTTGAATTACAGGGTTTGCCTGTTTATCCGGAATGAAATCAATGGAGCTCTCCAGTGTTCCCGGCNGTATTTCTTCTATAGTTATTTCCTTTTCAGGTAAAGCAAATCTTAAACCGCCAATTGCCAGCAGCATAATCAGAAGTATAAAAGTTGCCCTTCTCTCGCGGCGGGAGTACCCAAACCAGTTTTTCAAAGGTTCCTTAAATGAAGACATAAGCATTAAATAGCATAGAGACACTGCAATTTAATGAAACTATCTTAAAAATAATGAATATTGGAAAAAATAATGACAAAACTTACCTGAATATTCGGAATACGATCAGGTATCAGAATGGATAACCGATAGCAAGTACCATTGTAAAATCGTCTTTGAAGTTATAGGGACGCTGCATAATAATCCATTTGGATCCTTCAGCGATTGATGGGTCCCGGAGTTTCATACCAAGGTCCACTCTTCCTATTACAAATTTAAGGTCGAACCGCAGACCTGTGCCTGTTCCAACAGCAAAATCTTTATAAAACTTATTGACCATGAATTTTGACCCCGGCTGCAAATAATCATAATTAAATGACCATATATTACCCGCATCAACAAAAAGAGCTCCTTCAAGGATCCAGAAAAGTTTAAACCTGTACTCTGCATTAGCTTCAATCTTAATGTCAGCCGTTTGATTCAGCAACTTTGTTTTGTCAGGTTCAAAAGAGCCAGGGCCAAGCGTACGAACCTGCCATGCCCTGATGCCGTTTGCTCCGCCTCCGAAATATTGTTTCTCAAATGGGATTGCTTTAGAGTTTCCGTAAGGAATCCCGGCTCCGATAAATCCCCTGTAAACAATTGAACTGACATCGTTCAGGATATAATTATATCTGACATCAAAGTCAGCCCGTACATATTGTGCAAAAGGTTGATTTAAAATGTGATAAGCATCATCGGTTTTTTTTGTTCCGGCAATTTTTTCAGCTAATGCAAGCAAATTACCCGATGCTTCAGTATTTATCCTGAGAAACCAATAATCCTTCGCTTTTTTAATCTTCTGGCTGGTGTAAATAAATGAATAATTTCCTCCGACTATCAAAACGTCTTTATAAGCGTACGCCTGGTAAGAATTTTCAATTCTTGCCTGGAATGCTGAATCGATTGATAATACATTCACCAGGTTCATCTGCAGTGGATTGATCAGGTGAGTCCTGTAGCTTCCTACATTCCAGGTGTACCCAAATGTTGCATTTGCCATGGTGCGTTTATAAAATGGCATATTCTGGTAGTTATAGGCAGCGAGGATTGTAGTTGACGGATTGTATTTTTTTATAAACCCCTCTGTTTTAAGAAACGGTATCAGAAATTCAGGAAGCCTGAGGCTTGTCTCAATACCATATTCCTGAGTGCTTGGGAGTTTTATGTTTTGACGTGAAGAGGCCTCGTAAGCCCCTTTAAGTTTCAGGTTAAACAATTCTGCTCCGTGAAAAATGTTTTTATGCTGGTAAATAAGGTTAATGGCACCGCCCGGGCTACCTGCCGAGTTTGTTCCTTCCAGCTCGATCCTGAATGATTGCGGGCTCAGNAGAGTAAGTTGAATATTGCAATCAAGCATCTTCTCCGGATNCTGACTTGTTTCTGTAATTGGAACCTCGTTATAGAAAATATTTATGAGCCGGTAAGTCTTAAGCGATAAAAGGTGATTCTGAGACTGCTCGGTGTTGGTAACATTAAAAATCGATCCGGGCTTCAGGTAAAGAGCCTGAATAATCAGGTCATACTTAATTTCAGGTTTCTCTTTGGCAGTTACGAAAAAATAACCTTTGTAATTTGTTGTATCCAGACTTTTAAGGTATGCCTCACCTCCTTCAAGGGCATCCCTGGGAACAAAATCGGGATAAATATAAATATTCCTTACCCTGTAAACCGGGTGTGGGACAAGAACCGGATTATAATAATTGTCAAGAGTCAGGAAATTTTTAATGCCGTAATAAATATTTACCTGGCGGTTTCCAATTGTGCTATCGATTTTAAAATAAATATGGTCACCCGAAAAGTTATAGAAACCCTGATCTTTGACAAAACGCTCAAATCTCGACTTTTCGGCCTGAAGGATATCTACATCATAAGGCTTGCCTCTCTGGATCATGCAATTCACAGAGTCGAAATAGAATAATTTTTCAATAGTTGTATCGGCAAACTCATAATAAAGGTTACGTATTAAATAAGGAGGAAGAAGATCAACCTTATAGAATACTTCCGATTTTTTGTTAGCTGTTTCAACTGTATCACTGACAAGGCTGTCAAAGTAACCTTTTGAGAATATGAAAGATTTAATCTGCTCGACACTTTTTGTTGTTGCATAAGGGTCAAATATCACGGGTTCCTCTCCGATCTCTCTAAACCATGAATGGGGCCATTTCTGTTTTTTAATGTTTGACAGGTTATACAACCCCAGGTGAAATCGCGTACCAAAGATCCTTTTATTGGGCTTTTGCTTAATGTAGGGCAATAGTTCGCTTTTTTTGATCCCTTCATTATTGATAATTATTTGGTTATCATTGAGAAGGGTCTCATCCTGTGGAACATATTTTGTTGGATTACAAGATGATGCAAAAAATATTATAACAGGAATGATGAGAAATGTTCTCAGAAAAGATATTTTTTTATTTGAAGTATTTTTTTCCAAAATTTGTGAGAGAAAAATGTAAGGCAAATATATTAATAATAATAAATAAATTTCAGGATAAACCTGCCATATCAATGATAAGCAAAAACAAGACAAATTTTATAAAATCGCTTCAGAATAAAAAGGTAAGAGACGATGAGAAGTTGTATGTTATTGAAGGTGATAAGATCGTAAATGAGTTTCTGATGGCAAAGGTCAACATTAAGACACTTATTGCACTTCCTGAATTTATCAATTCTCTTTCTGCCGAAATGATGAAATACATCGGAGAAATTGAATCTGCCGGCTATGATGAGCTTAAGAAAGTCAGTACCCTGAAAACCCCTCACAATGCTATAGCTGTTGTTCCGATACCTGATTATAATATTAATCCTGATGATTTGTTTAACAGATTAACTGTGGCACTTGATTATGTTCAGGATCCGGGAAACCTGGGAACGATAATAAGAGCTGCCGCATGGTTTGGGATAAAAAATATTATATGTTCAAATGACACTGTTGATGTTTATAACCCAAAGGTGATACAGGCCACAATGGGGGCAATATTGAACGTAAGTGTTCATTATACCGACCTGAAAGATTTCCTGAAAAAAGCTTCAGAACTGGCTATTCCTGTTTACGGAACGCATATCGAAGGAAAATCAGTTTATAGTCATAGCCTTGGAAAGAAGGGTATAATACTTCTCGGGAATGAATCAAAAGGAATTTCTGAAAAACTATTACCATATATAACTGAAAGGTTAATGATTCCAAGGTTCACGACGGCATTGCATGGAATAGATTCACTAAACGTCAGCATGGCAGCATCGGTTATATTTTCAGAATTTGCAAGACGGGGTAAAAGCTTATAATATTTTTTTTGCAATTGACTCAGCTATTCTCATACCATCAACCGCTGATGAAACAATTCCCCCGGTATATCCCGATCCTTCTCCACAAGGATATAATCCTGATATTTTAATATGTTCGAGCGTTTCCGGGTTACGAGGGATTCTTACTGGTGAGGATGTGCGGGACTCTACTCCGAGCACAACGGCTTCTTCAGAGAGATAACCCGGCATCATTGAACCGAAAAGCCTTAATCCATCCCTTAATCTTCTTCCGATTGATTTTGGTAACCAATTATGAAGAGGAGATTGCGTGACTCCCGGGAAGTACGAAACTTTTGGAAGGCTCACCGAAGTTTTACCTGAGACAAAATCTGTCAGACGCTGGGCAGGAGCTTTTTGTGTATGTCCTCCGTTTTTCCACGCCTCTCTCTCAATGTCTTTCTGAAACTCCAGACCGGCAAGTTCATTTGATTTGCTGTACTTTACGAGGTCCTCAGGCCTTACTTCCACAACTATACCTGCATTAGCAAAAGGTGAATTTCGTTCCGACGGTGACATGCCGTTAACAACAACTTCTTCCTGTGATGTGGCAGAGGGTACAATAAAACCTCCAGGACACATACAAAAAGAAAAAACACCTCTCCCGTCAACCTGCTTTGCAAAATTATAGGAAGCGGCCGGCAGATATTCACCCCGGGGACTTCCGTGATACTGGATCTTGTCAATCAGTTCCTGTGGATGTTCCACCCTCACTCCCACTGCAAATGGTTTAGCTTCAAGGGTCACACCTCTTGCCTGGCACAATTCGTAAATGTCACGGGAAGAGTGCCCTGTTGCCAGTATTATGAATGGAGAAAGGAATTTTTCATTTCCTGAGGTAATAACACCTTTTACCGAATTATCTTCGATTATCAGGTCTGTCACTTTTTTTTCGAGGAGAAACAGGCCACCAGCTTCAAGGATCGACCTCCTTATGTTCGAAATTATTTCCGGAAGTTTATCAGTACCGAGATGAGGATGAGCCTCATACAATATGTTTTCATTAGCTCCATGGAGGCAAAATAACTCAAGGACCCGGGAATTATCGCCTCTCTTCTTTGATCGTGTATAAAGTTTCCCATCAGAAAAAGTCCCGGCGCCACCTTCTCCAAAACAATAATTACTATCGGGATCTACAATATTTTCGCGGCTGATTTTTGCAATATCCCTTTTCCTCGAAGAGACATCCTTTCCTCTTTCAATTATTACAGGCCTGATTCCTAGTTCTATCAGTCTCAGAGCCGCAAAAAGTCCTGCAGGACCTGCTCCGATAATTATTACTTCAGGCTTTTTGTTTACATCCTTTGAATCAAAAGGAGTTATTGCCGGTAATTCGGAATCTTCTCCTGAATAGACCACAACAGTCAGGTTTACTCTTATGTTTTTCTTCCGGGCGTCAACTGACCTCTTGATTATTCTTAAAAAAGTGATCTCTCCTGAGTCAACACCAGCGAGTGAGCATGCGATTTTCCGTATTACAGAATTATCAGAAGCTGCTGCCGGTGCAAGGTTGATCTGTACCTGTTTTAGCATGATTATTCAAAATGAAAGGCCAGTATCCAAATCTGCGATTTCATCTTTTCTATGGCATTACGGTATTCAGGGTGCCCCGGAAATGACTCTTCAACAATTATGTCACGAATCCCATTTGACATTTTAAGTTCTACTGAAAGTTTAAAATATGAAAGATAAAAATCAAGGCCTGCCCCCATTTCATAATACAGGTCGGGACGTTTTATCCTTATATATACAGGTTTCTGGTCATCAAATTCCTTTTTCCCTGCCAGGTCGTAACGATAATTTAAGCCTCCAACAATATAGGGACGGACATTATTAAGCCGTTCACCTTTGTATTTCAATAACAAAGGAAACTCAAGAAAGGACGATTCTAACCTTTGTGGCACCGGATATGGAACCTGATTCTTGTAATATTTTACAATTCTCTGTCCAAACGATACACCAGGAAGAAATCTTATGTCAAAATATTTTCCTGGCCGGAGGTCGGTAACTATTTGAATATTAATTCCGGGGTTAAGCTGACTTACCTCAGGATAGAGAGAATCAGATGCGAGATATGTCTGAGAGGGAGTGATATTAAAATCCATTGTATTAAATCCAAGGCTGAAACCAAAATGAAGTAACTTTTCATCATACCAGGATTCATTTTTTGGTTTCTGTTTTTGCCCTGATAAACTGTTGCAAACTATCAGAAGACAAAAGATTGAAACAATTTGGATACTTATTTTTTTCAAACTCCTTGATTTTTTTGTTTTGGTTACAAGGTAATAAACTGTATAAAATAATGATTATTGCACAAGTTATTTGATTCCGGTATAAATACTTGCGACACCGCCAGTAAGTTTCTTTTGCTTTATTCCGGAAAAACCTGCAACCCTCATCATTTTGATGAACTCCTCATTATCAGGAAATTTCATGACTGTTTCAGGGAGATACCTGTAGGCTTTTCTGTTTTTGGAAAAAAATCGTCCGAACAGAGGAAGAATATTCAAAAAGTAGAAATTATATATCTGTCTGAAAGGGAAGCTGGCAGGTTTTGAAAATTCAAGCACCATGATTACACCTCCATGACGCAATACCCTGTTCATTTCAGTAAGGCCTTTTACCGGATCTGAAAAATTTCTGACCCCAAAAGCCACCATTGCCACATCATAACTATTATCGGGAAAAGCAATATTTTCAGAATCACCGGAAATGAGTTCAATCTTACCTGATAATCCTTTTTTCATGATTTTCTCACGGCCGATCTCAAGCATTTTCTGAGAGATATCAATACCAGTTATCTTTTCAGGATTAAGTTTTATTGCTGCAATGGCGAGATCGCCTGTTCCTGTTGCGACATCAAGTATTTCAGGGTTTTTGACAGACTGGGAGATTATCCTTACAGCCTTTCTTCTCCAGCACCGGTCGATACCAAATGACAAAAAATGATTAAGAAAATCATAACGGAAGGCAATAGTATCGAACATCTCTCCGACAACTGCTTTTTTCCCTGATAATTGATCAACTTTGTGATTCTGCATGCTGAAAATAAAGATGCAAAGATAGATACAATTCTTTTCTTTGTGAAACTTTGTCCCTTTGTACTCCGTTGCAATTTCTTATGGCTTTTTTTCCACAAAGGCTCCAAGACATTAAGAAATACAAAGTCAATTTCTCATATTTTGGCCAAAGGATTTGAATAAATTTTTCCTTAATTATTTCTATTTTTACGCTAAATTTAAATATAGGATCATACATGAAAAAGATAATCATGATAACCGGTGCCACTTCCGGATTTGGCAGGGCAACAGCAATAAAATTTGCAAAAAACGGATATAACATTATTATTACAGGTCGAAGGAAAGAGCGTCTTGACGAACTTGAAAAAGAGCTGAATTCTAATAAAAACATCAAGGTGCTTCCGTTGAATTTCGATGTGCGGAACAGGGAAGAAACAGCGTCAGTAATTAACAACCTGTCCAAAGAATGGAAGGAGATTGATATTCTTGTAAATAATGCAGGACTGGCTGTTGGGGTAAGTCATATTGATAATGGAAACATTGAGGACTGGGAAAGGATGATCGATACAAACATCAAAGGATTACTTTATGTCACCAGGGCAGTAACCCCTTTTATGGTTGCTCGCGGGAAGGGACATATTTTTAATATCGGATCGATAGCAGGAAAGGAGGCGTATGAAAACGGTAATGTTTACTGTGCAACAAAATCGGCAGTGGATTCGCTTTCAAAATCAATGAGAATCGATCTGCTAAAAAACAATATAAAGGTCACCCAGATTGCTCCCGGAATGGCGGAGACTGAGTTCTCAATTGTCCGGTTCAAAGGCGATGAGAAAAAAGCTGATGCTGTCTATACCGGATTTGAGCCACTAATCGGAGATGATATTGCTGATGTAATTTATTTCTGCTCCACACTTCCGGCTCATGTCTGTATTAATGATCTTGTAATTACACCGACTCAGCAGGCTGGGGTGAATCATTATAACAGGAAAGCGTAAGGGCATAACGGCGTAAAAGGGTAAAAGCTCAAAGTCGCAACGGTATGGCCAACATTACCAGAAACTTCGGTGAACAAATGAAATATAAACTAACCCACTAACTTACTAACTAACAACCCAATTAATGTATACATACGACTACCTGTTTGATTTCACAAAAAATGTCTTCATAAAAATGGGATGCAGTGAGCATGATTCGGATATCATCGCTGAAGTATTTCTGGCAGCTGAGTTGAGAGATCAGGCATCACATGGGATGATAAGGATAAAAGAGTACTATGAGCTCTGGAAAGCCGGGAGGATAAACGTAAATCCGAAAGTCAGAATAGTTCATGAAACTCCCAGTACGGCAGTGGTAGATGGCGATAATGCAATTGGCATGGTAACGGCAAAGCGATCAATGGAAATAGCTATTGAAAAAGCTAATAATGCCGGAACAGGATGGGTTGCTGCCCGTAATTCAAACCACTTTGGTATCGCCGGTTTCTATGCAATGATGGCACTTAAGCATGATATGATCGGCATCTGTCTCACAAATGCCAACCCATTGGTTGCTCCCACTTTTTCAATCAGCAGGATGATGGGTACCAATCCGATAGCAGTTGCCATACCAGCAATGAATCATCCTCCTTTTGTCGCCGATTTTGCCACTACCCCGATTGCTCGAGGCAAACTTGCGATAGCAGAAAAGAAAGGTGAGAAGGTACCATTCGGGTTTTTGCAAGACAAAACCGGAAAACCTTCAGATGATCCAACTATATTGAAGTCAGGTGGATCGATGCTTACTCTTGGAGGAGACCGGATACACGGAAGCCATAAAGGTTATTGTCTTTCAGCAATAGTTGATATTTTTTCTGCAGTTTTCAGCGGAGCCAATTTCGGACCATTTGTTCCTCCCAGTGTTGCCTATCTGCCGGTTCTCGATAAAAAAGTCGGAGAAGGGACCGGTCATTTCTTTGGGGCCATGAGAATTGATGCATTCCAGCCGGCAAAAGAATTCAAAGCAAAAATGGATGAATGGATAGAGACATTCATGTCAGCCAAACCTGCAGATGATGAGAAAAAAGTACTGATTCCGGGTGATCCGGAAAGAGAGGCTGAGAAAAGGAACATGAAAGATGGTATCAGGCTGGTTCCGGCAATAAAGGAAGATCTTATTCTTATATCCGGGGAGCTTGGAATAGAATTCAGTTAAAATGCAATAAAACAAACCACCCTTCAGCCGGTCTATCATGACCATGAAGGGTGGTTGATTATAAGAAAGTTTCAAGCTATATAATTATGCCTTATTGGCACTGCCCAAAACATCAATGGTCTTATGTTTATAAAGTTCTTTGAGCTTGTCACGGGCGGGACCCAGGTATTTACGCGGGTCAAACTCACCGGGACTTTCAACAAAAACCTTGCGGATAGCAGCTGTCATTGCCAAACGGCCATCGCTGTCGATGTTGATTTTACAAACTGCTGATTTTGCAGCTTTGCGTAACTGGTCTTCAGATACACCGGCTGTATTTTCCATTTTACCGCCATATTTGTTAATCTCGGCCACGATATCCTGAGGCACTGAAGAAGCGCCATGAAGAACAATCGGGAAACCAGGAATACGCTTTTCACATTCTTCGAGAATGTCAAAACGCAGAGGTGGAGGAAGTTGGCCTGGTTTTACTTTAAACTTGAAAGCGCCATGTGATGTTCCTATAGAAATGGCTAAGGAGTCAACTCCTGTTTTTTTCACAAAGTCTTCAACGTCTTCGGGTCTTGTGTAGGAGGAATGTTCAGATGACACTTCATCTTCAATACCGGCCAGCGTACCCAATTCACCTTCGACCGTAACATCGAATTTATGAGCATACTCAACAACCTGTTTGGTCAACTTTACGTTTTCTTCATAAGGTAAAGATGATCCATCGATCATCACCGATGAAAAACCCGTTTCGATGCACGACTTGCAGGTTTCGAATGAATCGCCATGGTCAAGATGCAATACAATAGGAATTGCATGGCCAAGTTCTTTTGCATATTCTACGGCTCCTTTGGCAAGATATTGGAGCAATGTCTGATTGGCATATTTACGTGCACCTTTTGATACCTGTAAAATCACCGGAGATTTTGTCTCAACACAGGCACTGATAATTGCCTGCAGCTGTTCAAGATTGTTGAAATTGAAAGCAGGTATAGCATATCCACCTTTCATTGCAGCCTTGAACAATTCTCTTGAGTTAACTAACCCTAATTCTTTATAATGCAACATAATTTATTGTTTTTAAATAAGGCCCTAAAATAGCGCTTTTAGCCTTAGCAGCCAAAATATTTGATAAAAATCTGACGTTGTGCCCTCCAATACAATAGTCGAGAGGCCCACATAGGGCTCCCTACCGTTGATTCATAAATCCCTGATCGTTCAATACCTTTAATAATATTTTTGAAAATTGAATATTATCGGCTTTTTTGTACCGGACATCCGTAAAAACCTGTGCAAGTGTATCTTTATTGTTTTCTTTCACAAATTGCTGCGAATCTTTGCGTCTCTCTTTTTCACTATAAAATGCACCAATTGTGTCATCAGAATAATCGCTATATGTCTCTGAGTGAACCACTGCATCGAGAGGCAACCTGTCGGGTTGATCAGGATTTTCACCCGGCCAGCCCAAAGTTACAGTGGTAACAGGAACAACACCTGACGGAAGTTTCAGTACTTCAATTATTTCATTGGCCATATAAATAGTTGTACCAAGATAACAGATTCCAAGTCCTTTCGATTCGGCTGCTATGCAAACTGTCTGTGCAACTAAAAGCGCATCAGTTGCAGCTGTTAAAAAAGACAGAAAATTATCATAACCTGGTTCTGCATTTCTAAGTCTGCACCATTTGTTAAATCTGTTGAAATCGGCACAGAAAGTCAGCACAACGGGTGCTTCGGTAATCATCTTCTGATTAAAATGGCATGGCGCGAGTTCTTTTTTCTTCTCTTCTTTCCGGGTAACAATCACGCTGTAAAGCTGCATATTTCCTGTTGTTGAAGCTCTGCAACCCATTGAAAGCAAATCATCAAGCAATTCATCATCAACAGGTTTTGCCAAGTATTTCCGGATTGTCTTTCTCCGGTGTAAAATGTCCGAAATACCATCCATGCCTATATGTTATAGAATATCTCACAAAGTAAACAATTTTCACAAAAACATGAAGAAGGAATGAGAAGGATTTTCTTATCTTAGCATGATCCAATAAATTAAAATCTGATAAATTATACCCTTATGAAAATGAATCTTGTGATATCATTGATCCTCGGGATAATGATTTGCTTCAATCCAGCATTTGCACAAAAGAAGAAAAGTAGCACAAAAGAACCGGAAAAGAAGGAAGGTGATTTAAGTTCTTCAACCTTTTCTGGATTATCTTTCAGGAGCATTGGCCCTGCATGGGCATCCGGAAGGATCTCTGATTTTGCTGTCAATCCTGAAAATCATTCTGAGATATATGTCGGTGTTTCAGCCGGTAATATCTGGAAAACTACAAATAACGGTACCACCTGGTCACCAGTTTTCGACAATTATGGAGCCTATTCAATAGGGTGCCTTAAACTGGATCCCAATAATCCTTATGTAATATGGGCAGGTACAGGTGAGAACAACCATCAGCGCCAACTTGGTTATGGTGACGGAATATATAAATCGGAAGATGGAGGTGCAAGCTGGAAAAATATGGGTTTGAAAGAGTCGAGGCAGATAGGGATGATAACTATTGATCCCCGCAATTCCGATGTAGTTTATGTTGCGGCCGAAGGATCAATCTGGGGGCCGGGCGGTGAACGAGGGCTTTATAAAACAACAGACAGCGGAAAAACATGGAGCAAAGCGCTGGATATCAGCGAGAATACGGGTGTAAATAATATAATAATTGATCCCCGCAATCCTGATGTGTTATATGCCACATCCGAACAGAGGAGAAGACATGTATATACAAAAATAGGAGGCGGACCCGAATCAGCTGTGTATAAATCAAAAGATGCAGGGAAAACCTGGGAGAAAGTTATGAAAGGACTTCCTTCAGTAAATATTGGAGGAATGGGTATTGCAATTTCTCCTGTTAATCCTGATGTACTTTACCTGATAATGGAGGCAGCCGGAGAATCAAGTGGTTTTTTCAGATCGGTCAACAGAGGCGCTTCATGGGAAAAAATGAATACATATGCCTCAAGCGGTCAATATTACAATGAAATATATTGCGATCCGAAAGACGTTGACAAAGTTTACAGCATGGAGACTGTTTCAAAAGTCACAACAGATGGAGGAAAAACCTGGAATCCTGTTGGCAACAATCAGCGCCATGTTGATGACCATGCCTTATGGATTGATCCTGAAAACACTAAACATTTATATATAGGAGGCGACGGAGGCATTTATGAAACTTTCGATGAAGGAAAGAATTATATTTTCAAATCAAATCTTCCTGTGTCACAATTCTACAGAGTAAGTGTCGATAATGCTTTACCCTTTTACAATGTTTACGGAGGAACCCAGGATAATAATTCGATGGGCGGACCATCGCAAAATATTAACAGAGACGGGGTTGTAAATGCTGAATGGAAAGTTACTGTCGGTGGTGATGGCTTCTGGGTAGCCATCGATCCTGTTGATGAAAATATTGTTTACACTGAATCTCAATTTGGCAATATAGCTCTGTGGGACAAAAAAAGTGAAGAATCATTAAGTATAAAACCTGTTCCCCGCAAAGGAGAAAAGACCTATCGCTGGTATTGGGATGCTCCGATCGTAATAAGCCCTCATCAGAGAGAAAGGATATACATGGCGGCTAATAAGGTATTCCGAAGCGATAACCGTGGCCGAAGCTGGGATGTAATTTCAGAAGATCTTACAAGAAATGAAGACCGGAATCAGTTTAAGGTCATGGGAAAATACTGGAGTATTGATGCAGTTGCAAAAGATGTATCAACTTCACAATGGGGCCTGATAGTTTCTCTGGCTGAATCGAGGGTAAAAAAAGATCTTTTGTATGCCGGCACCGATGATGGTGTTATTGCAGTAACAGAAGACGGCGGAAAGAACTGGACCCGGATCACAACATTCCCCGGCGTGCCGGAGTACACCTACGTCAGTGATATACTTCCTGATAAATTTAATGAAAATATCGTTTATGCTACTTTTAATAATATGCTCCAGGATGATTTCAAACCTTATATCCTGAAGAGTACAGATAAGGGAAAAACGTGGACGATGATAACTAATAAACTGCCTGTAAATGGGACAATTCATACTATTGAGCAGGATCCTGTCAATCAAAATCTTCTGTTTGCAGGTTCAGAGTTCGGATTTTATTTCTCATCAGATGGCGGAAATGAATGGATTGAATTTAAATCGGGGTTACCGACAATTGCTGTCCGTGACATTGCTATACAGGAACGTGAATGCGATGTTGTCATCGGAACCTTTGGCAGAGGTTTTTATATCCTTGATGACTATTCACCTGTAAGGAATTTTAAAAAAGATATACTTGACAAAGAAGGTTATATCTTCCCAATTAAGGATGCTAAAATGTACGTCCAGTCAAGTGGCTTCGACAACCAGGGTTCTACTTATTTTAAGTCATCGAATCCGGAGTTTGGAGCTACGATAACATATTTTGTAAAAGAGGTCCCAAAAACTGCAAAAGCAATAAGAGAGGAAAAAGAGAAAGCTCTCTTTGAAAAGGGGGAACCAATCCCACAGCCTTCCCTTGCCGATATGGATGCAGAATCAAAGGAGATAAAACCGTACCTTATTTTTACCATAACAGATGAAAGTAACAACGTTGTAAAACGGTTATACAAATCAGCAACCAAAGGAGTCAACCGGATAACCTGGAACTTCGCCTATGAGAGTATTTCTCCTGTTACGACTACAAAATATGAGCCAGTCAGTTCAGCTACCGGTGGCCGCAGAGGCGGTGGTGGTGGAGGCATACAGTCTATGCCCGGAACTTATAAGGTAACTCTTTCACTTTATGCAAAAGGTGAAACGAAGGAACTTTCAGGTCCTGTTCCATTTGAATGTAAACCACTTGGTCTTGCAACTTTCCCTTCAACTGACCTGAAGGCAAAATATACCTGGATCAAAGAAGCATCTGATTTTTCGAGAAGCATGTATGGCACAATGAGTTACACCAACGAACTTGTGAATAATGTCAATGCTGTGATGCAGGCAATCCATCAGACCCCCGCGGCTCCTTCAGACCTTATGAAAGAGGCTGAAAGGATCAATAATGAACTGGAGAGTCTGATGTTCATTTTTAACGGACCAGAGCCAAAGGCAAGCTGGGAAGAACTTCCTCCTATTGACATGCCCCTCTCACAAAGATTGAGTGAAATGGCATCTGCCAGTTATGGTACCAGCGGAGATATTACTTCCATAGCAAAAGAGCAGTTGGATATCCTTAAAGTTGAGTTCCCTCCAATATTGGAAAGGATTAAAAAAGCAGGTGATGATCTGCAGAATCTTGATAAACAGCTTGACCAGATAAAAGCACCCTGGACTCCGGGAAGGGTACCAAAACTTTGATGAGCATATGAAAAGCTGAATGATAAAAGAAAAAAGTTAAAGAGTTGACAAAGGATAAAAATAGTTGTAATTTCAGACGATATTTTAACACTGATCAGCAGAAAATTATAACCATACACATTAATTAAATATATTAAATTATGAGCAGACAAGTAACATTATTCACGGGCCAGTGGGCCGATTTACCGTTTGAAACAGTTTGCCAGAAAGCCAAATCGTTCGGATATGATGGTTTGGAGATAGCATGCTGGGGCGACCATTTTGAAGTCGACAAAGCAGACGAAAAATATTGCCAGGCAAAAAGGAAGATGCTTGACAAATATGGGTTGAAAGTTTTTTCAATTTCCAACCATCTTATCGGGCAAGCGGTTTTAGATAGAATTGATGAACGTCATAAGAGTATAGTTCCTCAATACATATGGGGAGACGGAGATCCGGAAGGTGTAAGGCAAAGAGCAGCAAAGGAGATGATCAGAACCGCTGAGGCAGCCAAAAGATTTGGTGTCTCCATTGTTAATGGATTCACAGGCAGTCCGATATGGCATCTTAACTATTCGTTCCCTGCTGTTCCTGCAAAAATGATAGAGGACGGATTCCTTGAATTTGCAAAAAGATGGAAGCCCATTCTTGATGCTTACCAGAAGCTTGGTATAAAATTCGCACTTGAAGTTCATCCTACTGAGATTGCTTTTGATATTACCTCTGCAAGGAGAGCTTTAAAAGCCATCGGTAATCATCCTGCTTTTGGATTTAATTACGATCCTTCTCATTTAGGATACCAGGGTGTTGATTATGTCGGGTTTCTTCACGCTTTCGGTGAAAAGATATTCCATGTCCATATGAAGGATGCTGGCTGGTCAGAATCCCCTACTGAGACTGGTGTATTCGGAGGACATACAGAATTTGGTACCAGCGGACGTTACTGGGATTTCAGGAGTCTGGGCCGCGGAAATATCAATTTTGAAGAGATCATAAGAGCGCTCAACCGTATAGGATACAGCGGACCACTCTCTGTCGAATGGGAAGATAGCGGCATGGATCGCGAACATGGAGCAAAAGAGGCATGCGAATTTGTAAGAGCAGTTGATTTCCCTCCATCCAATATTGCTTTCGACTCAGCTTTTGAAAAATAGTATTAATTATCTCGACATCAAATTAGTTATTTTTATGATGGTTTCTATTCCATTTAATTTTTTATGATCAACAAACTAGTTAATGTTTCACTTTATAAATTTAGAAGTAATGAAAAAAATGACAGTAATTGTAGCTCTGATGGCAGTTTTCACCCTGGCTATCTGTTTTATTATCCTTGGTTCTATTTCAGTCGAACTAATGAATGCACTG
>JGI24131J36419_10000315_pt1 | contig 17164 bp, 9 predicted proteins | sample BarGraNGADG00211_2_FD_36419 | JGI IMG/M metagenome (IMG submission 36419) | reverse complement strand
AGCGGAGAGACGCAGCGTCGGAACTCGATCAGTTCCCGCTTGATCTGGTAGGGCCGGTCAATCTCCACGCCGCGGGTCTGGCCGAAGACCAGTTCCTCGGCCTCCTCGACGTCGTCCTGCATCTGGCCGACCACCCGAATGAAGTCGTCGATGGCTATCGACAAACAAGCGTGCAGCACCTGCCAAGGGCCTTCGGGCATGTCGGGGGAGACCTTCTCCACTAGCGCGCGCACCTCGGGCATACGGGATTTGCCGCGCTGGCGAGAGGTGACCACCCAGTGCGGCCCGAGGATGATCATCAGCTCACCGGTGCTGACGATCTCCGGCAACGTCTGCTGCTCGTCGCGTTCGACGTAGGACACGGTCGAGGCGACCATGAACAGGTTCTCGTCGAACTGTTCGAGTTTCGAGCGCCGGTGTCCGTGGACGGCATCGGTGATGACGAGCTGGTGGATGTTGAGGACCTCCCCCAGGGTGGCCACGGTGCCTTCGGTGGGTTTGTGGAGCCCCACCCACACGAACCCTTCCCCGTTCTTCGCTGCGGACAGGGCGGACTCCAGGTCGATGTCTTCGTGACGCGTCCCGCCAATCCACCAGGACCACACCACCTCGGGATGTGAGTCCGGCTTACCCCCCACGGACGGCGGCTGGGACACGGGGAGCCTCCAATCAGGCCAACCAGGCACCCCCGACTGGGTCGCGGGGCGGATGTCCGGCACGCTCAGCATAGAGCTCTCGGCCAGATCTACCCCGGACCACTCGCCATGACGGGCGGGTCGTCTGTAGCGATCCCCGCGCGCATCTGCCGCCGACGGAGCGGCTGTCCCGAGATGAGTGAGAACTGACCTCTCGGCCTCATTCAGGGCAGGCGTCAGGGCCAACTCCTCGGGGCGGCGCGTCTTGCTGTGCGCGCCCCTACGAGACGACGAGGTCGGATCCGTCGGTGCTGGCCGACTTGGGGATCAGCGGCTTGGTAGTGGGCCCGTTCACGACTGAGCCGTCCACGATCGAGTAGCCGGACCCATGGCAGGGACACACGATGACCTTGCCTTCAATCGAACCGACGATGCACCCCTGGTGCTGGCAGACAGCGGAAAAGGCCTTGTACTGCCCGGCGGTCGCCTGGGTGACGACGACCTTGTCGGCTGCCCGGATCACTCCACTTCCCACAGGAATGTCCGCCAAGGGGATTCGCAGAGCGCCCTGGGCGGTGGGCGTGGTGCCCCCCGTCGTCGTCGAGTTGCTGCTGCTGCACGCAGACACTCCCCCGAGGGCGAGGGCGCTGACGCCGAGTATCTGAATGACGGTGCGACGTTCCATGATGGCTCCTTCGCCCGTGCCGTCAGATCGACCCGACGCCGCAGTGCCCCCAGTGTTGTCCGCTAAGGCAAGCCTGTCCAGACCTCGGTCGCTGCCCCCAGCAACCCGCCGGCCGGTGAGGTCACGCCCCAGGCGTGGTGGGCGGCGGGGCGTCCTGGGTGAGGTGTCGGTCGAAGAAGGCCAGGATTCGTGTGCGGGCGTCGTGGGCGGCGTCGGGCTCATAACCGGTGTTCATGACCGGTCCCAGAACGGCGAACAGGGCCGGTGTGGGCGGCGAATCCACGGAGCGCCCAAGTCGTCCGGAATCGTTCATCGTCTGGCCACCTGGACGGCGTGATGGCGCACCAGACGGCCCCAAGCATGTAGGTGGGCGCCATCGGGGCGCCCCAAACGAACGAAGGATCTTCATGCGAACACACAGAGTCGCTGTCGGGATACTGGCCACCGTTGCTCTGCTGCTGACCGGCTGCGCGGGAGCCAGCTCGTCCTCCCCAAGCGCCTCGGGGAAGGCCGCTACGGCAAAGACGGCTGCAGACCTGGGGGGCATGGACGCGCTGGTCGCGGCCGCCAAGGCCGAGAAGACGATCAACGTCATCGGGCTGCCTGACGACTGGGCCAACTACGGCGAGGTCAAGAAGGCGTTCGCGGCCAAGTACGGGATCACCGTGAACTCCCTCCTGCCCGACGCGTCCAGCAAGGAGGAGATCGACACCGCCGACAAGACCAAGGGCACCGACAAGGCGCCGGACGTCTTTGATCTCGGCACGAACGTGGCCCTGGCCTCGACGGACCGCTTCGCCCCGTACCAGGTGGCGGCGTGGAGCAAGATCCCGGCTGCCAACAAGGAGGCCACCGGACTGTGGCTGAACGACTACACCGGCATCATGTCCGTCGGGTACAACGCCACGAAGTTCGGCACGATCTCGTCCCTATCCGAGCTCACCGACCCCAAGTTCAAGGGTCAGGTGGCGCTGAACGGCAAGCCCACCGAGGCCGGCGCGGCGTTCAACGGCTTGCTGATGATCAACAACGCCAACGGCGGTACGCTCGACAACCTGCAACCCGGCCTTGACTACGTCAAGAAGTTGAAGGCGGCCGGGACGCTCAGCCTTCAGGACGTGACCGCAAGCACCATCGATTCGGGCCAGCACGGTGTCGTCTTCGACTGGACCTACAACCAGGTGTCGACCCAGGCTCGGCTCAAGGCCAAGGGCGTGGATTGGAAGGTCTTCGTCCCCTCTGGAGGCGAGATCGCGTCCTTCTACAATCAGGCCATCAACGCCGATGCTCCGCATCCGGCGGCCGCCCGGCTCTGGGAGGAGTACCTCTATAGCGCCGAGGCGCAGAACATGTGGTTGAAGGGCGGCGCCACCCCGCTGCTGTACGACGNGATGAAGGCGGACGGGGCATTGGACACCGCGGCTGCCGCCGCGCTGCCCAGCTTGACCGCCACACCGCAGACGCCGACCACAGCCCAGGCGACTGCAGCCAACGCGTTCCTCAAGCAGAACTGGGACGCTGCGGTCGCCTGATGACCGCCGCGACCATCCCCGGACGGGGCGTCCCGGTGGCGCCCCGTCCTACCCGGCGTTCCTGGTTGAACGTCGCGGGCACGGTCCCGTTCTTCGGCTACACGGGCGTGTTCTTGCTGCTGCCGACGATCCTGGTGGTCGCAGGCGCGTTCCGTACACGGCAAGGCGGCTTCACGCTCAACGGAATCCAGCAGCTGTTTGCGTCCCGTACGGCCGGGGTGTTCCTCAACTCGCTGTGGATCTCGGCGCTCACGGCCTTGGTGGGTGCCGTCTTCGGCGCTGTGGTGGCTTACGCGTTGGCCACCGCCGGCCGCACCAGCCTGCTGCGGCGCGCGTTCACGGCGTTCATGTCGGTACTGGCCCAGTTCGGTGGTGTCATGCTCGCGTTCGCGTTCATCGCAACGCTGGGCGTCAACGGTTTGGTGACGCGACTGCTGATGCAATGGTTCTCTTATGCCGTCGACCCGGGCATGTTGTCCACCCTGTGGGGCGTGGCGCTGGTGTACTGCTATTTCCAGATCCCGCTGATGGTGATTGTGTTCCTGCCGGCCGTGGATGGATTGCGTCCGCAGTGGCGGGAGGCGGCAGCGAATCTGGGTGGCACCGGATGGACCTACTGGTCGAAGATCGCCGGACCGATCCTGGCACCCAGCTTCCTGGGCAGCTACCTGTTGCTGTTCGCCAACGCTTTCTCGGCGTTCGCCACTGCCGCCGCGCTGATCTCGCAGCAAACGATCCTGGTATCCATGGAGATCGAGTCGGCGCTCCGTAACGAGAACGACCTGGGCATGGACGCGTACGCCCAGGCTCTTGCCCTGGGCATGATCGTCGTGGTGGCGCTCGTGATGTGGCTGTACGCGGTGCTGCAGGGAAGGACTTCCCGATGGACGGAGTGAGGATCCGCCGGGCCGGGGCCCGCGCCCGCCGTGCCCAGACGTCGTTCCGGGTCGTCGTGCTGACCGTTGCGGGAGTCGTGTTCTTGCTTCCGTTGGTGTCGCTCGCCGAGTTCTCGATCCGGTACCCGCTGACCGGGAAGGTCGACTTCGGTGCCTGGACCAGCTTGTTCTCGGCGGACGACTCCGGGCGGCTCGACCTCCTCAAGGACGGCCTCATGAACTCACTCATCATGTGCGCCATGACGGTCGTGCTGGCGGTGGGCCTATTGCTGCCGACGATGGTGCTGGTGCGGCTCCGGTTGCCCGGACTCAACAGGGTCATCGAGTTCATCTGCCTCCTTCCGCTGACGATCCCCGCGGTTGTGCTGGTTGTCGGGTTGGCCCCGATCTACGCCGTGATCTCGACCCGGATTCTCGACGCCTCCACCATCTGGCTGGCGTTCGCGTACGTGATCCTGGTGCTTCCCTACGCGTACCGAGCCTTGGACGCGGGCCTGCGCGCGATCGATCTGAAGACACTCAGCGAGTCTGCGCGCTCGTTGGGCGCGTCGTGGGCAACGATCCTGATGCGCATCATCGTGCCCAATGTCCGGACGTCGATCGTGTCCGCCTGCTTCATCACGATCGCGGTGGTGCTCGGCGAGTTCACCTTCGCCCGAATGTTGGCTCGCAACAACCTTCAGACCGCCCTGTTCCAGATCAACCTGTCCGATGGTCAGGTCGCCGCAGTGGTTTCGGTCGTGCTGATCGCGGTGACGACTCTCATGTTGGTCGCACTCGACCTGGTAGCCGGATTGAACGAACGGCGGCGCGGTTTCGGGGTCCCCGCCGACGAGGCGGCCCTGGTTGCCCCGATACCGACACCGACCCGGGAGGTCGTCGAATGAATCCGATCCGCATCAGCCCCGACTGGATGGTCCACCCGTGAGCGAAACCCCACGCACCGCCGTCGCCGTCGCGTTGACGAGCCTGCGCCGCAGCTATGGCTCAGTTCAGGCGCTGGACGATTTCTCGATGGAGTTGCACCCCGGAGAGCTGGTCGCACTGCTGGGCCCTTCCGGATGCGGCAAGACGACCGCTCTTCGAGCCCTTTCAGGCTTGGAAGATATCGACTCAGGCTCGACCCTGGTGGGCGGCGCCGAGGTGTCCCACGTGCCCGCCAATAAGCGCGATATGGCCATGGTTTTCCAGTCGTACTCACTGTTTCCCCACATGACTGTGGCGGAGAACATCGAATTCGCCCTGGAACTTCGAAAGGTGCCTGCCGGAAGGCGCAAGGACGCGGTGGGGCGCAACCTCGATCTCGTCGGGCTGGGCTCGCAGTCCGCTCGTTACCCCCACCAACTGTCAGGCGGGCAGCAGCAGCGGGTGGCGCTGGCGCGCGCGCTGGCCGTCCAACCACAGGTGCTGCTGCTGGACGAGCCGCTGTCGGCCTTGGACGCTAAGGTACGGGTGCAGTTGCGCGACGAGATCAAGCGCATCCAGACCGATGTGGGCATCACCACGCTGTTCGTCACGCATGACCAGGAGGAGGCGCTGGTGGTCGCCGACCGGCTGGGAGTCATGCAGTCGGGGAAGCTGATGCAGATCGGGACTCCGGAGGAGATCTACGATCGCCCCGCGTCGGCGTTCGTGGCGGACTTCATCGGGCTCACCAACCGGCTCCCTGGCATAGTTTCGGGCAATCACGCGTTGGTGCTCGGGCAGCCGGTGCCGCTGCTTCCCGGCAGTGTCACCGAGCGCGAGGTGACTGTGCTCGTACGTCCGGAGAATGTGCGTCCGGTGCCGATCAGCGGTGAGGAGCCGAACGGGCACGTGCTCACTTCGGGATTCCTGGGGTCGACGGCACGCCTGCAAGTGCGCACGTCGACCGGCCATTTGTTGATCGCCCAGGTACCGGTGTCGGCCGCAGCCGGGCTTCTGCCGGTCAAGCCGTGCGCTTGGAACTTGCTCCGGTCGCTGCCCTCGCGGTCTGACATGACCGCGTCCGGTGTTTCAGCTGCGGATCAGTCGGTCCAGTTCAGTAGAGCCTCGACCCCGACTCCGATGGTGGCCGGGTCCAATATGGGCAGGAGGCCAACATCGCCACGGCCGTCGCCCAGGGTCGGTCCACGCGAGAAGTCGCCGAGCTGCTCGTCTTGTCCCCACGTACCGTCGAAAAGCACCTGGGCAGCGTCTATCGCAAGCTCGGCGTGACCGGTCGCTCAGGTTTGGCCAAAGCTCTTGCGGAGCACCGCGGGCTCCTCACAAGGTGAGTGGGTCAGCGGTCTCAGCGAAAGGGCGCAGCCTCCGGTAATCGCTCAAGCGAGCGGGGCGTTCCNGGGCGCCGGATCTGAACGAGGGTTGGATCGGCCATCGATTCGCACGGTCACCCAGTGGGTGTTGCCGTCATCGACGAGGAGTATTCGGGCATCCGGGATCACCGCCAACTCACGGCCGTCGAGAATGAGTTGGCCTACTTCGCCTTGGCCCTCGGCGCCATCGGTGCGCATGTCCAGGTCATAGGTGGCCGTCCCGTGACGGTAGCGGACGCTGACCTGTGGCCAATCGCGCGGGAGGTAGGGCTTGATCACCAGGTGGTGACCTTGTTGGTGGAGGCCGAGAATGGCTTCCAGTCCGGCCCGGTACAGCCAGCCTGCCGACCCTGTGTACCAGGTCCAGCCTCCGCGTCCGAGGAGCGGAGGTTCGCCGTAGATGTCTGCGGCAACGACGTAAGGCTCCACCCGGTAGGTGTCAGCCGTGGTGGTGGTCAGGGCATGGTTCACCGGGTTGAGGAGGGCGAACACTTCGGCGGCGCGGTCCCGACGGCCGAGCGCTGCCCAAGCGAAGACTGACCAGGTGGCGCCGTGGGTGTACTGGCCACCGTTCTCCCGGACCCCCGGCGGGTAGGCGCGTACGTATCCAGGGTCAGGTTCAGAGGTATCGAAGGGCGGGGTGAACAGCTTCGAGATGCGCTGGTCGGGGAGCACCAGCTGGGCGTGGGCCTGCTCCATTGCCTCCATTGCCCGCTCGGGTTGCGCTGCCCCGGACAGCACGGCCCAGCTTTGGGCTATGGAGTCAATGCGGCATTCGGGTCGACTGCTGGAACCCAGCGGTGTGCCGTCGTCGAAGTATCCGCGCCGGTACCACTGACCATCCCAGCCGTCGGTTTCGAGGGCGACCAGCAGGCGCTCCTGCTGACTCCGGCCGGCGGCCACGAACGCTGCGTCACCGCGTGCTTCGGCGATAGGAAGGAACTGGCCAAGGGTGGTGTGCAGGAACCAGCCGAGCCAGGTGCTCTCGCCGGCACCGCCCGCCCCGACGCGATTCATCCCGTCGTTCCAGTCGCCAGTACCGATCAGCGGCAGGCCGTGGCGCCCGGTGGGGAATGCCCAGGTCAGGGCAAGGACGCAGTGGTCGTACAGGGGCCGAGGCCGGTTCGCTGGCGTAGGCCGGAAATACCTCTCGGCTTCCCCCTCGGCGAGGGCATCGCCGTCAAGGAAGTCCACGGGCTCGTCGAGGATGCTGGTGTCGCCGGTGACGACCAGATAGCGAGCTGCGGCGGCCGCGAGCCAGATCGGGTCGTCGCTTATCCTGGAACGGATACCGGCGCCAGTCTCGGGAAGCCACCAGTGCTGGACATCACCGTCAAGGAACTGTCGAGCCGCGGCTTTGAGCAGGTGTGTCCGGGCCAGGGCCGGTTCGGTCAACACTATCGACATCGAGTCCTGCAGCTGGTCGCGGAAGCCGTACGCCCCGGACGCTTGGTAGAAGCCGGATCGGGCCAGCATCCGGCAGGCGAGGGTCTGGTACAGCAGCCAACCGTTCATCATCAGGTTGAAGCTGGTGTCGGGGGTATTCACTTCGATCCGGGTCAACCTGGATCGCCAGCTGTCCCTGACCTCCTCCAGGAGCACCTCGGGGTCCAATCCCCGGTACTTGATGACCAGCTCGGCAAGCTGTTCGGGACTGCCCGCTGCGCCCAGCAGGACGACACCTTGGTGGGTTTCGCCCGGCGCCAGGCGTATCCGGTGCTGCATTGCCAGACAGGGATCGAGCCCAGCGCCAACCGCCCCGGACAGCTGGGCGGAGGTGAGGGACCGCGGCCAGTCGGTGCTGCCGCGAACGCCCAGGAATTCCCTCCGGTCCGCGGTCCAGGATTCCTGGAGACCGGCATGGTCGACGAAGCACAGCTGTCCGGGGAACTGCGTCCCCCACGGGTTGCTCGCGGTCAGTACACGCAGCTCATCGTCGAAGGCGGTGACCAGGTGCCGCTGGGCTTTGCCTAGGTCCATCCCCAGAACTGGTTGGGCGTAGGAGATGACGGTGATGGTCCGGTGAATCGGCGACGTGTTGGTCACCCGGATCAAGGAGAGCTTGACCGGGTCTTCTGGAGCGACAAAGACCATCTGCTCGAGCTCCAGGTTGTCGGTGGCATGGGTGTAGCGCGTGTAGCCGAACCCGTGGCGAGCAGTCTTGGTCCCGTCGTGCATCGGGGCCATGGTGGCGGAAGTGACTTCGTCGGTCAGATCGTCGCGAACGTAGATGGCTTCAGAGACCGGTGAAGAGACCGGGTCGTTTCGCCAAGGGGTGAGTTGGTTGTCACGGCTGTTGCGCCACCACGTGTTGCCGACTCCGTCAGCGCTGGTCAGGGTCCCGAAGGACGAGTTGGCCAGGACGTTGATCCAGGGCGCCGGTGTGGGCTCTTCGACGCTGACCCTCACGACGTATTCGCCCGTATCGGGGTCGAACCCGCCGAATCCGTTGTGGTACAGCAGGGGGCCGATGCTCGCGGTGGGCATTGAGCGAGTAGTGAGTCGCCGCGGGCGGCCACGCCAGCGCGATCGCGAACGTTCATCGCTCGCCTGGCGGAGTTGGGTGGCCAGGTCACCGCGACGGGCGATGAGTACCACTGCAGCCGCAGCCATCAGCGCCTCGCTGCACCTGGTGGCCAGTTGGTCCCTCTGCAGTAGGAACACCTGCCCGGCGCCGTGGGACATGGGGCCGGGCGGGGTGGTCATCGCCAGCTCCTGCAGGCTCTGCTGCAACTCCTGTACGTAGGAGGTGGCTCGATCGTTGAGAAGTACCACGTCGACGTCGAACCGCTTCAAGTGCCAGTAGTTGGCCGCCATGAGTACCTGCCGGGCCAGCTCGAGGTCCGCCGGGTCGTCGATGCGTAGGACCACCAGGGGCAGGTCTCCAGAGATACCCAGCGGCCACAGGTCGGCCTGGGATCGTGCGGCGGCGAGAGCTGCGGGCGAGGCCCGCAGTGCGAGGTCGGGGTAGAGGGCGTGACCAGCCAGCCTCTGGAAATAGGCGGCGTCGTCGTGGGTGAGCCCGAGGTAGCGCAGTTGAACCTGGCTGGTGGTCCAGCTGAGCATCGCGACCCGGTCATGAGCCGCGCTGTTCGAATGCTGCTCGATCAGTTGGATCACTTGATCGCGAGTCTCCCCGACGACGGTCCAGAACATCAGGCGTGCGGGGTCGCGGTCGGCCACCTCGACCCGGACGGAGAGCGACAGTATTGGGTCCAGGGTGAAGCCGGTGGCGCCGGGGCCGGGGGAGTCCGAGTGTGGTCGCTGGGGTTCACGGGGTGTTCGGTTACGGCCGAGGAAGGCCGCCCGATCAGTCTCGGCCAGCACGGCCAGTGGCCCCGTGCCGGCCCCGGGGACCACGAAGTGGGCCACCCACACCTGGGGGTCGCTTGCGGATCGCCGCCGCCGGGTCGCGATGATGGCATTGAGCCGGGGCAGGAACTCGGTCTGCACGAACATCTTCGAGAAGGCGGGATGAGCGTCGTCGTCCGCCGTGGCGGCGAGCACCAGTTCGGCGTAGGAGGTCACTCGGATCGAACCTGGCCGCGGGCCAAGGTTGCGGATCACCAGGCGCTTGGCGGCAGCGTCTGCTTCGGGTGACACGTGGTGATCAACCACGGTCTCCCAGTTGCGGCGGCGGGTCTGGAATGTGGCCCGATCCTCAGCGAACCTGACCTCGTAGGAATCCGGCTCAGCCAGGCACGGCTCTAGCCCTGTAGACCAGACGTCCCCCGAGCGCTCGTCCCGCAAATAGAGGTAGTCCCCGGTCGCCTCACCGATCGGGTCCGGGTGCCAGCGGGTGATCGCGAGACCTTGCCACCGTAGTTGTCCTCCGCCCGCTGGGGTCAGCAGGGAGGTCAGGCGGCCGTTCGACATCAAGTGGATGGCCGGGTCGAGGGCTGCGGCGTCGAGGAAGGTGCGTTCGGACGGCGGCAGAACGGCCTTGATGACCCTCGTGGTCACAGCTTCCTCGCGGCGGGCGTGCACCACCGGCACCCAGCGTGGGGCACGTTCCTGCAGCAGGAGTTCGGCGGCCCTGACCATTGGCTCGGCGTGGAACCTCTCCCGCATGACTTCGTCGTGGATGACGTTGTTGATGGCCACGATGGTCATCCCCTGGTGGTGGGCCATGTGGCTGCGGATCACCACCGACTTCTCCCCCCGCGGCACCCGGCGCGAAGTGAAGTCGATCGCCTCGTAGTAGCCGTACCTGCCAAGCCCTCCCGCCGTGGCGAGGGCGCGGAAGTTCTTCGCTGCCTGGTCGGGCTCGAACATCGCCGCGAGCGCAGTCGCGTACGGGGCGACCACCAGGTTGTCGGCCAAGCCACGGACGATCCCCAGCCCGGGCACTCCGAAGGGCGAGTACTGATAGTTCAGGTCGCGGTCTCGTGCGTTGTAGCCGGATTCGGAGACTCCCCAGGGCACCTTCTTCTCCAGCCCGTACTGTTGCTGCCGGCGAACCACTCGACGGCAGGTGCTCGTCAGGAGGCCCTGAGCAGGGCTACGCATCACCAGTGCCGGCATCAGATACTCGAACATGGAGCCCGACCAACTGAGCAGCACAGCCCGGTGTATGGCGGCGGTCATCCCGCGGCCCAGCCGGGCCCAGTGCCGTGCGGGGAGGTCACCCTTGGCGATCCCGACGAAGCTGGCCAACCGGCACTCAGACGCCAAGAGGTCGTAGCAGCTGTCGTCCCGTTGACGCTCAGCCACCTGGTAGCCGACCGACAACAGCTTCCGGCTTGGGTCGAGGAGCAGTGTGAAGTCCGTGGCGTTGACGGCGTCGCGGGTCAGTGTCTCCATCTGCTGCAGCCGACCGACGAGTCCATCCATCTGCTCGGGAGTCAGCGCGCGGTCACGGCGCTGGGAGGCGATCGTGGCGGCCAGGGCCGCGACGGATGCGTGGGCATCCAGGTCCAGTCCGGGCACCCCGTCCAGGCTTTCCACCAGGGCCTCCAGGCTGGCCAACTCGGCCACTCCCGCGCGGTCGGTGAGACGTCGAATCGCTTGTTCGACACTGTCCAGGCGGTGGCCGAGAAGCGGAGCGCTGCCGACCGTGACCTCACTGGGCATGGTCGCTCGGACCAGCGCGAGTCCGTCCAGGATCCCCGGCGGGCGGCAGGTCGCGCGAGTCGGGTCCGCCCGCCACTCCGCGCAGGTATTGGCCAGGGTCAGCAGGTGGCCAGCCAGGTTGCCACTGTCCACCGAGGAGATGTAACGGGGTTCGAGGGGTTGCCCCGTCTGCGTGTCGTACCAGTTGTAGAGGTGCCCAGACTCGTGCTCGAGGTCGACCATGGCGTTCAGTGTCGCGTCCAGCCGATCGCAAGCCTCAGCGACGCCAATCCAGCCGAAGTCCTTGGCGCTGACCACGCTCAGCAGGTAAAGCCCGATATTCGTGGGGGAGGTACGGTGGGCCACCAGCGGCTTGGGGGATTCCTGATAGTTGTCCGGAGGCAGGTGCCGGTCGGCCACGGTCACGAAAGCCACGAAGAACTCCCAGGTCCTTCGGGCGACCAGCCGTAGGTCGGCCAATGCCTCGTCGCCTGGCGCCAGTTCGACCCGCTCCTTGATGCGACTGGCCTGGCAGGCGATCACCGGTGCAAAGAGCCACAACATCGCTGGCGCGACGGCGATGGCTAGCTGCGTCCAACCCCGCGCGGCAGCAATCGCCAGAGCCAGTACCGCGGGCACCAGGCCAGGAGCCATGAGCCGCAGGAATCTGGACAGCGTGCCCCTGGCCTGCTGCTGGGCCGCAGCTGCGGTGGTCCACTCCAACAGGTGGCGCCGGCTGACCGCCATCCGCCACAGGGTGCGCACGATCGCGTCCGAGAAGGCCACCGCCCGATGGGCAAGGAAGACCAGGTTGAGGGAGCCGAGCACCAACGCCCTGCCCAGGTCTGCCGCGACGGCAGCCACGTGGCTGCGCAGCGTCACGTGCTCGGCGATCGGTATCAGTTCGGAGATTGCCGACCACAGCGGAACCGCGTAGAGCACAAGAGCCATCAATCCAAGCCAGGCAACGGCGGACACGGGCATGGGTGAGGCCAGCGCGATGAGGAAGCCGAGCACGAGCATGACCGGCACCAGCGACCGCCGCAGGTTGTCCAGAATCTTCCATCGGCCCAGCGCGCTGATCGGTTCGCGGCTCCCGAAGGCCCACGGAAGAAGCTGCCAGTCGCCGCGAGTCCAGCGAAGGTCCCGTGACATCGACACCTCATAGGAGGTCGGGAACCCCTCCACCACCTCCACGTCGGAGACCACCCCCGACCGGGCGAGGTTTCCTTCCAGAAGGTCATGGCTCAGCACCCGATTCTGCGGAATCCTACCCTCGACGAGTTGGCTGAGGGCGTCGATGTCGTAGATCCCTTTACCAGCGAAGGAGCCTTCGCCGAAGAAGTCCTGATAGACATCGGAGACGGGGAAGGCGTATGGGTGAAGCCCTCGGGGTGTGGTGTAGGCGGCCTGGAACAGTGACGTGTCCTCGGTCACCGGCAGGGACGGTGTCACCCTCGGCTGCAGGATGGCGTAGCCCTGTTCCACGACCTTGCCCTCCCGGTCGAGCCTTGCACGGTTCAACGGATGGGCCAGCTTCTCGACCAGCCGTCGGGCAGCGTCCCTCGGCAGTTGGGTATCGGAGTCCAGGGTGATGACGTATCGGAACGGACCCGGCATCCTGCCTTCGAACGGCAGGTAGGTGGTGTCGGTGGCTCCGCGCAGCAAGCGGTTCAACTCCTGGAGCTTGCCCCGCTTCCGCTCCCACCCCATCCACACGCCTTCAGACGGGTTGAAGACCCGGCGGCGGTGGAACAAGAAGAAGCGATCCGGGTACTTCTCGTTGAGCACTCGGATGCCGTCGGTGGCGGCGGCCAGCAACGCCTCGTCGGCGGGGCTGACCTCGATCTCGCTGTCGGCCCAGTCGGTGAGAGCGGCGAAGTAGAGTTCGCCGGAATCATTGCCGAGGAAGTGCACCTCAAGGGCGTCCAACAATTCCTCGACGCCGTCCGGAGACGTCAGCAGTGTGGGAACCGCCACCAGAGTGCGCAGTTCCTCGGGAACACCCTCACTGAGGTGCAGACCCGGCAGGGGCATGGCCGGCAGGATGCGTGTGGTTGCCCGGTTGATGGCGGCAAGGACCACGTCGCTGGCCGGAACAACCGCTAACAGTGCCAGCACGATCACCCAGGGATCGGACCAGGATGACGGGGCGAGGCCGGCCATCAACCACACCAGGGCGAGCGCCAGCGCGAGGGTGAGAACCGCTGCAGTGAGCAAGTAGACGATCAACCCGCCGCCCTTGAACAGCCGCAACCATCGCTGTCGCCAGGGCGGCCGGTAACGCAGGAGGGACTCCAGGTGCCTTCGCCCCTCGCCCATCAGCCAGTACCCGACCTCGCGGCCCACGTCGTCTGGTGCACCTCCGACCAAGCTCAGGATGAGGCGAGCCACGGCTATCTCCGCTTGCCCCGAGCCGCGGGCGAGTTCCTCGATCGCCGACCGGTAGAGGTTCCGGGTGCCGAAGTCCGACGCCGGGTAGGTGCGGCTGGTCCGGAGCTCCTCTTCGAGCAGGCTCACCGATTCCAGCCAGTCCTCCCAGTTCACATCGGTCAGGAGCCGTAGTGACCGGAAGATGTTGCGCATGGTCACGGCCGCCGCGGCCTGGCTTTGATGCTCGCCCTGGATCAGTTCCGCAACGTCCCAGCCACGCTCCATGACGACACGATCCAACCAGTGCAAAGCATCTTCCACCCGGTGCTCGGTCAACCGCCGCATCATCTGGACGATGAACGATCGGGACACCTTGAACGTGTCCTGGGAGGGCAGCGCCACAGCCAGCGGGACCGCTTCCCCCTCCAGGCCGAGTAGCCGGTCGGCCACCCGATCAGCCCGCTGCCGGTCACGACTGGCATCCACCATGAGCTCTGCTACCCGACGTAGATTCTCCACCAACACGATCCGCAGATGGATCGGAACAGCCCACAGTTCGCCGAGACTCAAGGCTTGGCGGGACTCATAGATACCGACGAACCGGCCCAACTGGTCAGCATCGAGGTTGCTGTCGGTGTGGGCGACATAGGCCCACACGATCCCGAAGACCCGGGGATGACCCTCGAGGAAGCCGGGGCCCAACTTCGGCAGCAACCGGAAATAGCCCCTCGGCATGTCCTTCCGAATCTGGCGGATCTGCTGCTCGACCGCATGGAAGTTGTCCACCAGCCACTCGGCGGACGGCGTTATCGGACGCTCGGCCCCGATGTCGGCCACCGTGAGGTCATAGCTGCGCAGCAAGCTTGCCCGGTTCTGCTCGACGCGTCTCAACAGCGTGGTCACCGGCTTGGCCCGCTTCACCACCACCTGGCTGTCCGCCAAGCTCAGGGCACGCCGGGACATCTGGTCTTCGCTGAACAGGTCCGCGCTGATGATCGCGGTGTCGCCCCCCGGCGCATCGCCCAAGTTTCCGACGAGCCGGGCCCTTACCTCCATCGCACTCCTCCACCGCCACCGGGTACAGATAGATCATTGAGGATCGACAGGACGATTCAGCCAGCAGCCCGGGGCGAGCCCCTAGCAGCAGCCTACGTACCCGCGCGCCGAGTACATAGGCAAACCGCAAACCCGGCCTCCACAGGGATGCGGTACCCCGGCCTGGTCGGGGTGATCACATGGCCAGTGCCCAATGGCTAGGTCAGCGGAGATCTGGACGTTCTCTGCGACGACCCGGCCGGACAGGATCGCGCCGATTCGCCGTGGTCCCGATGCCGCGTGGGCCAGCAACAATGGGTCGCTGAACTCTGCGTCCGTGATGGCGGCCAGCAGGGCCTGAGGCAGGTCGTAGTTGATGTGAGCGTTCACCCCGAGAAGCACATTGAGCAGGGGCGGCAGGTCCGGCGCAGCATCGAAGGCGAGCCGCCAGGGCCTCGAGGGCCGGCCCTCCTTGGACAGGTGCGCATCGAGTGCGTCCAGGTAGAGGCCGGCAAACACCAGGTCCCAGCGCTCCACCCAGGCCGGGTCCTCAAACGTTCGGGCCTCGATCGCTGCAGCCCACCATGACCCCGATGGTGCTCGCTTCGGCCGATCTGGGGGGGTTTTACTTCTTCATCCGGGCCCTTCGGGAGTCGCGCTGGGCGACCCTGCGGCTCGGCCTGTTGTCGGTGACCTTGTTCGCCACTCTTCGGCGTGGCCACGATCATGCATTGGGACAGGTTCAACCATCAGCACTTCGCGTTCTGGCTCTGGGCCCGTCTCTACTTCACTGCGCCGCTCCTCGTGATCCTCGCCTACATGGCCAACCGACGCTATGCCGCCCCGCCCCGGCCCGACGAGCCGAGGTTGGGCCCGGTCAGCCGATGGGTCGTCGGGCTGGTGGGCCTTGCAGCTCTCGGCACCGGAATCACGATGTTCCTGACTCCGCCGCTGATGATCGCGATCTGGCCGTGGTCGCTGACCCCGTTGACCTGCCGCGTGGTCGGCGCGATCTTCTGCCTGGGGGCCGCCGGCATCGACACGTTGGCTGATCCGCGATGGATTGCGATCCGGCTGATGCTGCAGGTGGAGGCGTTCATGATCGCGCTCATGCTCATCGCCGTGCTCCGCGCACCCGGCGAGTTCGCCACCGACCGGCCCCTCACCTGGCTCATGCTCACCGGCTTCACCGGAATGCTGCTGGGCTCGGCGTACCTCTGGTACTCACAAGAAGTCGCCACCAGAAGAACCTAGGCGGCACGAAGCACTGGCACTAAGCACCCGGAACTCGCCACACCTGATCGAACGCCGAATACACGACCGATCACCGTTGGTGGCGCCCCATCGTGGACGCCGTCCTCTGCCGCGAGGGACTCCTGCCAGACACGTCGTGGGCGCCCGTCCGGTCGCCGTTCAACCGTTCGAGGGCTTGATCCGGGTCTTGGCCGCACAGTCGAGACTTCACGCCTCCAGGGGGGCGTTCCACCCCACTCTGCTGCGAAGACCCGGATCTTTGCTCAGGTCCTGCTACACCGCCTGCTTGCCGGCCTTGTGTTCCTTACGCCAGACCAGCGTGTACACCTTCAAGACGTCGGGGAGCCTGTTGACGTAGGGGATGAAGGGGACGGCGAGCATGGTCAACAGCAAGGAGCCGAAGATGATGGCCCCGTCGCGGTCACCGTTCTCGTCGTTCGCCAGGACGGTGTGATTGAGCAGGCCGATCGGCGACAGCCACCAGGCGCCGGGGGCGTGCCCGGTCTCCTCGCGGATCATCCCGTACTGCTCGGTCGTGATGCCCAGCTGCGAGGCCTGCTCCTCCAGGGAGCCGGTGTCTGCGAGGAAGCGGTTGCCGTACGTCGCCGTGTTGGCCTGCTGGGTGCCCAGGTTGGTCGAGAGCAGCGCCGGCTCGTACAGCCCCGCGGCTGCCATGTTCGTGAGCGAGGTGACGATGTCGGTCGCCGGACTGGTCGGGACGGCGTTCGGGTCGGGGTTGGTGCCGCCGTAGTAGTCGCTCAAGGCCTGCAGCGCGGCCTTCTGGTCATCCGCGGAGAGGGCATTGAAAGCCGCCAGCGCATCCGTGGCATTCGGCTGGGCCGCCAGCAGCTGCTGATACGGGCCGTCGACGAACACCGCGCGAGAGTCGAACGTGTACGGGTCGATGTTGTCCATGTAGCCGGCCGTGTCCGAGGAACCATCAAACTCATGGACCACGGTCTGGGCGAAGAGNTTCGGGTCCTCCTTGGCGATCGTCTGGATCGTCACCGGGGAGAGGTACGGCGAGGGCAGCACAACGGCCAGCCCGAGGATCACCACGAGAAGCACACCCGCACGTACGAACAGGAGCGTGTGGTTCGCCTTGACGGTCGGCGCGACGATGTCCTTGCGGTACGGCTCGGCGATGCCCAGCACGCGTACGAGCAGGTAGTGCAGTCCCACAAGGCCGAGCAGCGCCAGCGGGATGGTGGCGATGTGAATGCCGTAGACCTGGCCATAGTTGAGCGGATTGATCCAGCCGCCGGCCCCTGCCCCGTTGTAGAAGTCGGCGCCCTGCAGACCGCGCCACTGGGACGAGAAGTCGCCGCGCAGGATGTAGCCGAACTCGGTCTCCGCGAGCACCACGAACATCATGAGCACGCCAAGCACCCACGTCAGGCGGCGTGGC
>JGI24131J36419_10000305_pt1 | contig 17362 bp, 13 predicted proteins | sample BarGraNGADG00211_2_FD_36419 | JGI IMG/M metagenome (IMG submission 36419) | reverse complement strand
CGCCAGCGTGTACGTACCCGCCGCGACCGTGACCCACCTCGGCGGGCACTCGTGGCGGGCCCGGCCCGAGAAGATGATCGCGGCACACCACGAGAGCGCCGGGCGCTACCTTTCGCGGCGGTACGCCAGCTGGTACCAGGCTCCGGTGCGCATCGCGCTCCGAGCCGGTCTCGCGCTGCGGCGCCAGGTGGAGGTCCGGCGCGCCCGTCGCGGGTAGCGGTCGACGCGGGTGCGGCATACTTGCGGACCATGCGCGGAATCATCCTGGCCGGCGGGTCCGGCACCAGGCTGCACCCGATCACGATCGGTGTCAGCAAGCAGCTCGTCCCGGTCTACGACAAGCCGATGGTCTACTACCCGCTGTCGACCCTGATCCTCGCCGGGATCCGCGACGTCCTGGTGATCACCACCCCGCACGACGCCGAACAGTTCGAGCGCCTCCTCGGCGACGGCACGCAGTTCGGCATCTCGATCAGCTACGCCACCCAGCCCGAGCCGAACGGCCTCGCGCAAGCCTTCGTCATCGGCGCGGACTTCGTCGGCAGCGACGCCGCGTCCCTCGTCCTCGGCGACAACATCTTCTACGGCCCCGGACTGGGAGCCACGCTGTCCCGCTTCGAGACGATCGACGGCGGCGCGGTGTTCGCCTACCGGGTGGCCGAACCGTCCGCCTACGGCGTGGTCGAGTTCGATGCGACCGGCCGCGCCTTGTCGCTCGAGGAGAAGCCGGCTGCGCCCAAGAGCAGCTTCGCGGTGCCGGGCCTGTACTTCTACGACAACGACGTCGTCGCGATCGCCCACGACCTCCAGCCGTCGGCCCGCGGCGAGTACGAGATCACCGACGTCAACCGCGAGTACCTCCGCCAAGGTCGCCTCCAGGTCGAGGTCCTCCCGCGCGGCACCGCTTGGCTCGACACCGGCACCTTCGACTCCCTCCTCGAAGCCTCCGACTACGTCCGCACCGTCGAGCACCGCCAAGGCCTCAAGATCGGCTCTCCCGAGGAGGTCGCCTGGCGCCGAGGCTTCCTCACCGACAACGAGCTCCGCGAGCGGGCCGAGAAGCTCGTCAAGTCCGGGTACGGGACGTACCTGCTCGGGTTGCTCGAGGAAGAGCGAACGACGTGACTCGAAGCCACCTCTGAGCGGCCACCGGCCCCGCTGGTCTGTCCACCTCCACCCACGACCGAAGGAACAGTCATGACGTACCGCGAGCTGTCCGTGCCGGGCGCGTGGGAGATCACCCCGCGGCAGCACGGCGACCCTCGTGGCGTCTTCCTCGAGTCCTTCCAGGGCGACCCGTTCCGCGTGGCCACCAGCCACTCGTTCGACCTCCAGCAGGCCAACTGCTCGGTCTCCGCCGCCGGAGTGCTCCGCGGCATCCACTACGCCGACGTCCCGCCGGGGCAGGCCAAGTACGTCACCTGCGTCAAGGGCGCGGTGCTCGACGTCGTGGTGGACATCCGCGTCGGCTCGCCGACCTTCGCCGGCTGGGACGCGGTACTCCTCGACGACATCGATCGACGGGCGATCTACCTGAGCGAGGGACTCGGGCACGCGTTCCTGTCGCTCGAGGACGACTCGACCGTCCTTTACCTGTGCTCGACGTCGTACACCCCGGGCCGCGAGCACGGAATCCACCCGCTCGACCCCGAGGTCGGCATCGTCTGGCCGACGACGGCCCGCGACGGCTCCCCGCTCGTGCCCCAGCTGTCTGAGAAGGACCTCGCGGCGCCAACCCTGGCGGAGGCTCTCGAACTGGCGTTGCTTCCGTGCAGTGATGACGTCGCGGCGTACATCGACTCCCTTCGCAGCTGAACCCCACCGGCGGACGGCGTCAGCCGGAGCCTCCGCGCCGACCTTGGTCTCAGGACGCTCGCGCAGCCGCACGCCTGCGTAGCCGGAGAGACAACCTGACGATCCCCGAACCCGCGACGACCTCGATCATGAGCAGCCCGGCGGCGATCGTGATGCCGATTGCCAGCACGATCTGCGCCGGCGCTCCGTGCAAGAGCGCTAGGAGTCCGACGCACAAAACCGCAAGACCAGCCATGAACGGCCCGATCCACCGTTCCATGCTCGCGAGCGCGGCCGTGATGTGCACGTTCAGCACCGCAGCCCCCGTCATGACCAGCGCCAGCGGCCCGAGCAGCGGTCGCGCGTCGACGAAGCCAGGACCGAAGGTGAGCGCCAGGAACCCAGGCGGCATCAGGGCGAGCACCGTCGTGATGGCGAGTCCGGTGGCGGCAGTCACAGCGATCGTCGTCAGCACCTCGCCGCCGGGGTCGTGCCCACGCGCGCGGGCCGCGGATGCTCGAGGAAGGAGCACCACCGAGAGTGCCGCGGGCGCGAACAGGGCGATCTTGCCGAGGAGCGCGGCGGCCGAGTACAGGCTGGCGTCGGCCGGGGTCAGCACGCTCTTCGCCATCAGCTGGTCCGCATTCGTGATGATCGCGAACGAGACGAGGGCAAGGATCGGGGCCGCCACGGTGATGGACACCACGGGCCTGGGTGGGGTCGCGACGGCCGAGCGCACCGGGGCGACCAGGACGATGAGCCCGACGATCGTCGCGGCGATCATCGCCAGCATGCTGCCCGAGGTCCCGGCCACCAGGATGCCGAGCGGAAGGAACAACGGACGCAGCAGGCCTTGCGGGCCGGCGAACGTGAACCCGACGATCCCGAACCGCTCCAGGCCCTGGGCGATCGACCCGCCGATCATGAGCAGGATCCAGAGCAGGATCCAGATCACCGCGAGTCCGGCGAGCCAGCCGCTCTCGAGCTTCAGCCAACGTGAGATCAGCGGTGCGGCCACGACCAGGACCACCGCGAGTGCGGCGAGCAGGGGCCCCACCCGCCGCGCGACGAGGCGCACGTACCCGGAGACCCCGGACTGGTCTCCGGCGGTGCGCAACCGCGCCACGTCGCGCGCCACCGAGGCCTGGAGACCGCTGAACGGCGTGTAGATGATCGTCGCGAACGCGATCATCGACGACACCTCGGCGAACCGCTCACGCCCCAGGCTGTGCCCCGCGATCACGTAGAACAGGTAGTTGCCGACGTGGCCGAGGAGCGAGGCGCCGAGCACCAGCATCCCCGCGCGGGCCCCCTTGCTCGCCAGGGCGCCCTGGAGCCGGGTCCGGATCACCGCGCGACGCCGCTGGGAGCGCCGATCAGCTCCGTGAGGACTGCCGCGGTCTGCTCTGCCGCCCGCTCCCAGCTGAACTCCCCGGCCCGCTCAAGACCTGCGACCCGCATCGCCGCGCGGGCCGGTGGATCCGAGACGATCCGTTCGATCTCGACACCCATCGCAGTGGGATCCCTCGGGTCGACGTAGGCCGCGGCGTCGCCGCCGACCTCGCGCAGCACGCGCGCGTCTGACGCGAGAACCGGGACGCCGCGCTGCATCGCGTCGAGGACCGGGAGTCCGAAGCCCTCGTCGAACGAGGGGCACACGTACAGCGCCGCGCCCCGGTATAGGGCCTCAAGCTGCGGCAGCGTCACCCAACCCGGCAGCACGACGTCGTCCGCGAGCCCGAGCTCGCCGACCACCGCCTCGAGCGGATCCCGCCCGTGGCTCCCGGTGATCACGAGCCGAGGGCGACGGTCCGCCGGGATGGTTGCGAGCGCGCGCACCAAGCCGTCGAAATTCTTGTGCGGGAGGCGGTTGCCCGTGCTCAGGACGTACGGCCGGCCGCCGTCGAGTCCGAGGGCGGCCAGAGCGGCGGCCAGCTCGTCGTCCGCGAATGTCGTCGGTGGTCCGGCGGCGAGCGGGACGGAGGTGATGCGCTCGCGGCCGATGCCGAGCAGGTGCACGATGGCGTCCGCCGAGCCCTCGCTGTCGGTGAGCAGCCGGCGAGCACCGCGCGCGGTCCGGCGAATGATCCCGGTGGTGACGAGCTGGGTGACGCGACTGACGGCGTTCGGGTACTCGAAGGCGATCACGTCGTGGAGAGTGACAAGCCTCGGCACCGCGGACCTCCCAGGCCCGAAGTTCGCCGGGCACCAGAGCAGGTCGGCGCCGAGACGGCGGGCCAGGGGCCCGACGGCGAGAGTCTCGGCGACCGCCCAGATGGGCCGGTTCTCCCCGGTCACCGGCAGGGTCCGCACCTCGCCCGGAAACCACGTCGCGGCCCTGCCCCGGCCCGTCGTGTTGGCGATCCCGACGAACTCGACATCTGGCCTGAGGGCAGCGACCCGAGGCAGCACCTGGCGGATGTAGGTCTCCGTCCCGCCACGCTTGCCCGTGTAGTAGAGCAGGTCGACCACTATCCGGCTCACGGTCCCTCGCCCGGGTCTCCGGCAAGGTCAGTGGTCTGGGGGACGGATCGGGTCGCGATCGTGAGCGCTCCGGCGAACATGCTCGCCATGATCGTCTGGAAGCCGACCATCATGCCCACCATCGCCGGGATCGCGATCCGGGTGGCCGTCCGTGGGTCGAGCGCGGCGAAGTCCGACCGCCTCCAGACAATCAGCTGCCAGACCGCGACCGCCGTGCCCACGATGAAGATGACGACCCCCAGCACCACACCCCGCTCGAGCGAGAACAGCCGCATCAGCCATCTGAACCGCGGTCCGACCGGCAGGAAGCCTTCGTGCGCCGCGTAGAGCTTGGTCAGTATCGAGAAGACCACGGCCTGGAAACCCACGACCGCGAAGGCGGCCGCGTAGATCATGGTCGAGATGTCGAAGCCGACGGGTCCGATCGAGACCGGGCCCGCCATCAGCACGCCGGTGAGCGTCCCGCCGATGACGAGAGCCATCAGGCCCGGGTACAGGAAGAGCCAGCGCGGAGCGTAGAGCAACAGGAAGCGTAAGTGACGCCAACCGTCCCGCCAGCTGCGCAGGTGCGGTGGTCTGGTTCGTCCATCCTTGCTCAGCGTGGTCGGCACCTCGGCGATCTTCAGCCCCGCGAGGCTCGCGCGCACCACCATCTCGGAGGCGAACTCCATGCCCGTGGTCACCAGCTCGAGGTCGAGGATCACCTGGCGGCTGAAGCCACGGAGCCCGCAGTGGAAGTCGCGGATCTTCCGGTTGAAGAAGAGCCGGCCGATGCTGGAGAGGACCGGGTTCCCGAGGTACCGGTGCAGCGGCGGCATGGCACCGGGCGCGATGCCGCCCCGGAAGCGGTTGCCCATCACCAGCTGGTTTCCGTCGCGCAACTTCTCGACGAACGGGTCGAGCGCCGAGAAGTCATAGCTGTCGTCGGCATCGCCCATGATCACGTAGGTGCCACGGGCGGCCTCGATCCCGCCGATGAGCGCGCTGCCGTAGCCGCGCCGCGGGATCGCCACCACTCGGGCGCCCAGCCCGGCGGCGATCGCCTGAGAGCCGTCGGTGCTGCCGTTGTCGGCGATGACCACCTCTCCCGAGACGCCGGAACCGGCCAGGTAGGCCTGGGCCTTGAGGATGCACACCTCGAGGGTCTCCGCCTCGTTGAGGCACGGCATCAGAATCGTGAGTTCACAGCTCGGGGTGGCCATCGGATCCGTCCTACGACTCGCGCGGGTACACGCAGCTCTCGTTCGGGGGCGCGCCACTCTAACAGCCGACGAGCAGCCGACGCGGTACGCCACCCGACGCTTCTATAGGCGACCTGCCTGCGGCGGTCAGCGGGTCGGCAGCAGCCGTTCGAGGATCTGCCGCGCGGCCAGTTCGGCGGTCCGCTGCTCGGCGGCTACCTCGAACCACTCTCGGGTGCGGACCCGCAGGGCACTTCCCCCTTGCACCGCGGCGACGATGGCGCTGCCGAGCACCGCGGCTGCCGTCGAGCTCGCCACGAAGCCATTCACGCCCGGCTCGACAAGCTCGACGGCGGCATTGTCTTCCGCATCGACCAGTACCACCGGCGTCCCTGCGGCGCATGCCTCGACCACGACGAGGCCGTACCCCTCTCGCCGGGACGGGTTGACGAAGACGGCCGCCTCGCGCACCGTCGCCTGGAGCACCGCTTCCGAGACGAAGCCTGGAAGCTCGATCACCTCCGCCAGGCCGCACCGGACCACCTCCGCGCGGACCGCCTCGCGGCTCGGACCTTCACCGAGGATCGTCGCGCGCAGGGTGGGAAGCTGCAGCCGGGCCCAGGCGACGGCAGCGGGGATCGTCTCCACCTGCTTGTCGGGGATGTGCCGCCCAGCGAAGAGGACGACGGGCGGCTCGCCGGTCTCCAAGTTCGCCACGAACTCCCGCGACTGGTGGATGAGCCCGGGGCTGACGACCGGCGGCCGGCGAAGCCCCTCGGCAACCAGCCGGCGCGCGTGCAGCTGGGAGTGGCAGCTGGCATCCGGGCTGATCCGGGCCGCTAGCCGCTGCAGCGCGACCGCGACGCGCCCGACGACCGGGCCGGAGTACTCGAGCCATTGCTCGCGCTGCCAGACCTCGAGAAAGTCCGAGCACATCCGGGTCCGGCTACCGAGCAGCGCAAGGCGAGCCGCGAAGACATTGAGGACGGGCATCGCGCTGACCAGCACGGCGTCGTACCGGGAACGGTGGCTCACCAGGTGCCGAAAGACGCCCCACGCGAACGCGACGGCCGGCAGCGGGCGACGAGTGCCGACCGCGTCGTACAGCTCGGTCGGTCCGCTGATCGCACTGACGGTGGGTCCGTCCATTGTCGGGGCCCGGTCAGCCCATTGTCGGCGGGTCAGGTAGTCGACCTGATGGCCGGCACCGGCGAACGACTCGGCGAACAGTCGGTACAGCCGTTCTCCGCCGCCGGTCGTGCTCGGGTACACGCAGTCGAAGACGACCGCGATCCGGGGCATGGTCTATCTTCCGGCCAGGGTGCGTTGTTCGACGAGGTCGTTCTCGACCATCATCGTCACGAGCTCTTCGAAGTGGACCTTGGGTTCCCAACCGAGAACCGTGCGAGCCTTCGACGAGTCGCCGATGAGCATCTCCACGTCGGCCGGTCGCATGAACTGCGGGTCCTGCTTGACGTATCGGGCCCAGTCGTCGATCCCGACCGTGCGGAACGCCACGTCGAGCAGGTCCCGGATCGAATGGTTCACTCCGGTCGAGACCACGTAGTCGTCCGCGGTGTCCTGCTGCAGCATCCGCCACATGGCCTCGACGTAGTCCCCGGCGAAGCCCCAGTCACGCTTGGCGTCGAGGTTGCCCATCACGATCTCGTCCTGGATGCCGAGCTTGATCCGCGCGACGGCCTGACTCACCTTGCGGGTGACGAACTCCGGCCCCCGACGCGGCGACTCATGGTTGAACAAGATCCCCGACGACGCGTGCATCCCATACGACTCGCGGTAGTTGATCGTCATGTAGTGCCCGAACACCTTCGCTACCCCGTACGGCGAACGCGGCCACAGCAACGTCAGCTCCCGCTGCGGCACCTCATGCACCTTCCCGAACATCTCCGAGCTCGACGCCTGGTAGAACCGCACCTTGCCCGGCTCGTCGTGGGAGTACAGCCGAACCGCCTCGAGGATGTTCAGCACACCCTTTCCGGTCACGTCCGCGGTGAGCATCGCGTTCTCCCACGAGTACGCCACGAACGAGATGGCGCCCAAGTTGTACACCTCATCCGGAGCCGCATGCTCCATCGCCCGCAACAAGCTGGACAGGTCCGTCAAGTCACCCGTGAGCAGCCTCACCTCCGGCACCGTCCGACGAACCAGATCAAGCTTCGGGTTGTTCTGGCCGCGGATCAGGCCGTAGACCTCGTAGCCCTTCGAGAGCAACAGCTCCGACAAGTACAAACCATCCTGCCCGGTGATCCCGGTGATGAGCGCGCGTGTCATGTGTCCTCGATCAGTCGGCAGCCAAGCGGAGCAAGAACGGTCCCCCGATGCTACCGGCCCGTCACCCGCCTTCGGACTGCCGGCACCGGGTGGGGGCTCGTGGCCCGCGGCTCAGGTAGCGTTGGCGGTCGGCATGGGCGCACACGACCTCGCTCCAGAAAGGACGACGCGGCAGAGTGCAGCACGACATCGAAGGTGATCTGCGCCGGCCCCGCACTTCCGCGCTCCCCGCGACCATGAGCCCGCGCCGGGTCTTCTGGCTGGCGTTCTGCGTGCTGGCTTCCGCAATGCTCTTGTGGGCCATCGGCAACGCTCCGATGGCATCGCCCGACGAACCTGCGCACGTAGTGAAGGCTGCGGCAGTCGCGCGTGGTGAGCTAGGCGGTGTGCCAGACCCCGGTGGTCCGGGCTCGGGGTCGGTGCGGGTTCCACAGTTGTACGCGTACTCGCTTGCAATCCCCGGCTGCTACGCCTTCCAGCCGGACGCCACCGCCGCGTGCATCCCTCCTGAGCCCGCGGACCCGGACGCCTCGACGACGGTGTCCACCTGGGTCATCCGCAACAATCCCCTCTACTACGCGATCGTCGGTCTCCCGACGCTGCTTCCCAGCAACCCGATGAACTTCTATCTGATGCGTGCGATGAGCGCCCTGCTCAACGCCCTGGTCCTCGCGTGGGGATTTCGAGCGCTCACCGAGATCAGGAACAGCCGGTTGGTCGCTCTGGGTGTCTTCGCGGCCACCACTCCGATGGTGCTGTTCCTCGGTTCCACAGTGAACTCCAGCGCACTTGAGATCAGCGCAGCGCTCGCCTTGTGGGTCTCGCTGCTCGCCCTGCTGCGCTCGCCGGACCCGGCCAAGCTGCCGGTGCGGATGGCCGGGATAGCCGCGCTGGCGATCCTGCTGGCCAACTCCCGGGGACTCTCCCCCCTGTTCCTGGTGGTCATCGCGGTCACGGCCGTCGCGGCGAGCCCGTGGTCCGGATTCATGGCAGTACTGCGCGGCCGTCGTTCGTGGCCCTGGCTCGCGCTGACGATGATCGGCTCCGGCGCCGCGCTCGGCTGGATCGCGCACGCCGGCACGCTGGCATCCGGCGGGACGGCGTCGACCGGGATCAGCTTCCTCTCGGGCCTCAAGCAGTCGATCCGCAGCACCCCCGGCTACGTCACGAGCATGATCGGCCAGTTCGGCTGGCTGGACACCGCCCTGCCGCAGTGGCTCTACCTCTTGCTCGTCTCAGCGATCGCCGTCCCGATCGTGCTTGCGTTGATCCTTGGCCGGAGACGTCGGGACGCTCTCTTAGTCGCAGGGGCCGGCGCCATGGCCGTGGTGCTGCCGGTTCTCATCCAGGCCTGGCAGGCCAAGAGCGTGGGCCTCATCTGGCAGGGCCGGTACTCGTTACCACTGATGGTCGGATTCCCGTTGGTCGCCGGGTTCGTCGCGCGAGAGGGGGCAGTCGCGGTCCCAGCATTCCGCCGGCGGTCGGTCCTCGTCGTCCCTGCCATAGTTCTGGCGGTCGGCCACGTCGGCGCGTACGCGTATAATTTGCACCGCTATATCCGAGGCACGAGCGGATCGTGGTTCGTCCCGTCCGCCCACGACTGGAACCCGCCGGTGCCCGCTCTGGTCCTGCTGGCGGCCTATGCGATCACCATGCTCAGCCTCGTCGTCCTGATCGACCGTGCCACTCGACGCCTCGAGCCCTCACCGGAGGTTGTACCGGCAACTGCGGCTGAGCTGCAGGAGGCAACACCATGACCGATGCCGCTCCGGACCCTGGGGCGGGGCGGGTCCCAGCGCCCGTGGTGGCACGCCCGGCCGGACAACGGACCGGCGCGCGGGTCTTCGCGTGGTTCTTCGTCTCACTCTTCCTGGTCTTGGGTGCGTGGTCGCTGGCCAACCCTCTCACCGCCGCACCGGACGAACCCGGGAATGCGATCAAGGCCGCCGCGGTCGTGCGCGGGCAGCTCGTCGGCGAGCGGGACGACCCGGCACAGCTGGGTTCTGGTCGGTTCACCGTCCCCGCCGTGGTCGCCTTCGCGAACGAGATGCCGCGCTGCTTCGCCCACCTGCCGGAGCAGCCGGCGTCGTGCATGCCTACGCCGCCCGACGACGCAGGCGCCCTCACCCCGGCGACCTCGACCGCGTCCGCCGAAAATCCGCTCTACTACGCGGTCGTCGGGCTGCCGTCTCTGGTTCCGGCCGGTCCGGCAACGCTGTACCTCATGCGCCTCGTCAACGCGGCCCTGTGCGCGTTGATGTTGGCCTGGGCGTTCACTCAGGCCACCACGCTGCGCCCGGGCAGCTGGGTACCCATCGGCGCCTTGCTGGCCGTGACGCCGATGGTCGCTTTCCTCGGTAGCTCGATCAACCCGGCGGCGCTCGAGGTGGCCGCCGCGGCGGCGCTCTGGGTCTCGCTGTCCGCGGTGCTCCGGGACGACCACGTCGCGCTCCGATCACGCTTCGTCGCGATCGCGATCATCGCGAGCGTCTTTGTGAACCTCGGAAGTCTCGCACCGCTGCTGCTTGCCGTAGTCGTACTGGCATCAGTGCTGAGCGTGCCGTGGTCGAAGACGAAGGGGGTCCTGGCGGAGCGCCGCACCTGGCCGTGGCTCGGGATGCTCGGATTGGCGACGCTGGCAGCCCTGATCTGGAGCGGCACGGCGGGGGCATTCGACGGCGCGGGTGTGCTCCGCCGTCCGTCGCTCGGCTTCGGGACAGCTGTCCAGACGTCGCTCGGCGACACGTCGGCGTACATCGCGAACATGATCGGTCAGTTCGGCTGGCTCGACACCAAGCTTCCGACCTGGCTCGTCATGTTCGTGGCCGGCGCCCTCGGAACCGTCGTCATTCTCGGCCTGGCACTGGGCCGTCGCCGCGAGCGCACGGCAATCCTCAGCCTCGGTTTCATCACGATCGCAGGGCTGACAGCCCTAGGCGCCCTGCAGGCGCTATACACCGGCCCGGTATGGGCGGGCCGGCCCTTCCTGTCTGCGGCGGTCGGTCTTCCGGTGCTGGCGACGTACGCAACGGCACGCGCCGTCGGCGACCGCGCCCGGGTCGTCGCACGGCGGGCCACGATCCTGCTCGGATCGGCCTGGGTCCTCTACCAGGCCGGTGCCTTCGTCATCAACGTCCATCGCTACCAGAAGGGCGCCGACGCGGGCCTGCTCGCTGTGCTTGCGGGTCAGTGGAACCCGCCGCTGCCGGCGAGCTTGCTCTTCGGGATCCTCGTCGTCGGACTGCTCGGCACAGCCGCGGGTTGCCTTCGAGGCACGCAGCATGACGACGCCCGTACTGCGGCTGAGTAGTCTCGCGTGCATGCCCCGCATCGCCCATGACCACCGCGTGGCCCCCTCGGCGGTGCGCCGCCGACCGGCGTGCACCCATCGTGCCGCTTGCGCGGCATCGCGCACCCCCACCACCACATGAGCGAGACGTTCGGCGAAGACGAAGCGGTCATCGAGCGGGCCCGGACCAGCGGGAAGGTCCTCCTGGTAGCCATCGGCGTGAGCATCTTCGGTCTGTCGATCTACGGCTACCTGAGCCTCGCGGGGCAGAGCCTCGGTCCGGAGCTGTTCGCCCCCCTCTCGGTCCTGTGGTCGCTCCTGAACGCAATCGGCATCGGCCTCTTCCTCCCCTTTGAACAGGAGCTCGGGCGCCAGACGGCGGCGCGGCGATCCCGGGGTGAGGGCAACCGTCCGGTGGTCCGTCAAGCGCTCTTCGCCGCAGTGGGTGCATTGGCGGTGGTCGCCCTGATCGCGGCCGTCGGCGCCCGTCAGCTGGGCTCGCAGCTCTTCGCGGACAACGTGATGCTGGTGCCCTTGCTCGTCCTGGCAATGGCCAGCATGGCACTGTCGTACGTGGTGCGCGGCTTGCTCTCCGGAAACGGTCGGTTCGGCAACTATGGTGCCCAGCTGGCGGTCGACGGAGCGCTTCGCGTCGGTGGCGCGCTGGCACTCCACGCGTCGGGGACGACGAGTCTCGCCGCCTACGCCGGCATCCTCGTCGTGGCACCCGTGGTCGCTGCCGTCATCACCTGGCCGCGCCGAACGCATCTCGTCACCCCGGGCCCGGGACAGGACGCGAGGGTCGCCGCGAACGCGATAAGTGCCTTGGTCGGTGCGTCGTTGCTGTCTCAGCTGCTGGCCAACGCCGGCCCGCTGATCGTGCAGGTCCTTGCCACGGCGGCCGAGCACGTCGTGAGTGGCCAGTTCCTCGCGGCCCTGGTGATCGCACGAATTCCGCTCTTCTTGTTCACCGCAGTGCAAGCCGTCCTGCTTCCCGGGCTTGCGGAACTGGTCAGCCGAGGTGACGTCGCGGGCTTCGGTCGTCGGGTCGGGCTCGTCGGCGCCGTCACGGCAGCTATCGGGCTTAGTGGGACGATCGCCATCTGGGCACTTGGAACCCGCCTTGTCCCGCTCCTCTTCGGTCGAGAGTTCGGGATCGACCGCGGTGTCATCACCCTGATGGCGGCGTCGGGCGCGGCCTTCATGCTTGCGCAGGTGGTAGCGCAAGCCTTGCTCGCCCTATGCGGCGAGCGTCGGGTGCTGGTCGGGTGGGCACTCGGGGTGGTGGCGCTCGTTGCGGCGTGCCTCTGGAACGGGCCCATTGCCGATCGGGCCGCGTGGGCGCTGGTCGCTGGCGCGGTGGCCGCTTTCGCAGCGCTCCTCGAGCTGTTGCGGCGCGAGCACGGTAGGTGGCGGCTTGCGCGCGGCGTCTGACCGGCGAGACCGGCCACGTCACCGCGCCTCGGCCCGGGGGCCGCACGGCGCACCTTGCGGTGAAGCACAATCGCTAGAGTGCTTGCCATGCAGCATCCCGATCGGCTTCCTCTCTTGGTCATCATCCCGGCTCTCAACGAGCAGGAGAGTCTGCCCGGCGTCATCGAGGAGGTGCGCTCGTCTCTGCCGGACGCGCACATTCTGGTGGTGAACGATGGGTCGACCGACCGAACGTCCGATGTCGCGTCGCGCGCTGGGGCACGCGTTCTCGATCTGCCGTTCAACCTCGGCGTGGGTGGCGCGATGCGCGCCGGTTACCGGTATGCGTTCCGCTCCGGTTACGACCGGACCGTGCAGCTTGACGCCGACGGACAGCACGATCCGTCCGCCGTGCCGGGCCTGATTAGGGCAATCGAGGACGAGCACGCCGACGTCGTCATCGGCGCCCGGTTCGCGGGGGTAGGCGACTATGCCGTTCGTGGTCCGCGCAAGTGGTCGATGCGCTTCTTGTCGTCGGTGCTCTCGCGCGTCGCCGGGACCACGCTGACCGACACGACCTCGGGGTTCAAGGCGTGCAACCGAGCAGGGATCAGTCTCTTCGCCGCAAACTACCCGGCCGAATACCTCGGGGACACGATCGAGTCGCTCGTCATCGCGTCGCGGGCGGGTTTGAAGATCCGCCAGGTCGGCGTGACGATGCGCCCGCGCGCGGGGGGCCGCCCGTCGCACAGCCCGGCCAGGGCCGCCGTATTCCTCGCTCGGGCACTGTTGGCGCTGGTGATCGCCCTGTCCCGCCCGAGCGAGCCGGTCGCGACCGCGGAAGCCCCGGCATGAGCGGGTACGTGTTCGCGATCGTCCTGTGCGTCGCCGTCGTGGGGTGGCTCTTCTACCTTCTCCGGACCCGCCGGATCCGAGAGAAGTATGCCGGCATCTGGATCGCTCTCGCCGTCGGGGTAATGATCCTTGGGATCTTCCCGCATCTCGCGTTGTGGCTCTCTGGCCTCGTCGGCGTGAAGACTCCCGTTAATCTCATCTTCGCCATGGCGTTCGTGGTGCTGCTGGCGGTATGCATCCAGCTGTCCGCCGAGGTATCGAACCTCGAAGAGGAGACGCGAACTCTCGCCGAGGAGATCGCGCTCGTCAGACTCGAGGTGAAGTGCATCGACGCGCGGGAGAGTGGGTCGTCGGATCAGCCTGCCTCAGCGCCGGCCGGGCCTTACGAGCCCGGACCCACACCCGGGCCAGCAGCCGGTCCCGGACCCACACCCGGGCCAGCAGCCGGTCCCGCACCCACACCCGGGCCAGCAGCCGGTCCCGCACCCACACCCGGTCCCGCAACCGGTCCCGGTGCGACGCGGGACGGATCGAGCCGCTGATCATCACGGGCGCCGCCACTCCGCTCCGCGGCCGTCGGTCCGCCGCCGAGCTGCCGCGGCATACATGCTGGTCTTCTCCAGTTCGAAGGCACGGCTCATGACGGATCTTCGCCCGGACAGCGGTGACCAGGATGCGGCGATCGACGTGTTGATGGCCGCCTACAACGGGGAGAAGTACCTCTCAGAACAGATCGAGTCCATCCTGCGGCAGAGCGATCGGGTCTGGACGCTCACCGTTCGGGACGACTGCTCGACCGACGGAACGCTCGCAATCGCCCGCGACTACGCCGAGAGACATCCGGACCGGATCATCGCGCAGGAACGGACCCAGAACACCGGCTCGGCCAAGCAGAACTTCCTGGAGATGCTGCTCGATTCGAGCGCCCCGTACGTGATGTTCAGCGACGACGACGACGTCTGGCTCGACGATAAGATCTCCGTCACCCTGAGCAAGATGCGGGAGATGGAGCGCGACTTCGGCGTCGGCACCCCGCTGCTGGTGCACACCGACCTCACCGTTGCGGACCGGAACTTGACCGTGACTTCACGCTCGATGGCGGATTCACAGCAGCTCGACGGCGGCGAGTCACGCCTGTCTCGTCTGATCGTGCAGAACATGGTCACCGGCTGCACCGTCATGGTGAACAGGCCGCTCGCCGACCTCGTCGAGGGACCCTTCGACGGCATCCTCATGCACGACTGGTGGCTGGCGCTGATCGCCGCTGCGTTCGGCCGGATCGGCTACATCGACACACCGACGGTGCTGTATCGACAGCACGGCAGGAATGCCGTCGGAGCGAGCGATGCGAGGAGCATCTCGTACAACGTGAACCGCTCCCTAGACCGGGACGGCACCAAGAAGCGGCTGAGGGACTCGTTCGCACAGGCAGGGCTCTTCCTCGAGCATTTCGAGCAGCGGCTCTCCGAGTCACAGATTCAGATGCTTCGGGCGTACATCAACATCCCGCGGCTCGGGAAGCTCGGCCGCGTACGCGAGCTGCGCCGGCACGGGTTCTGGAAGAACACCTTCGTCCGAAGGCTGGGTCAGGTCTGGTTCGTCTGACCGGCTCAGGAGCGCGCCGCGAAGCACCCGTCGGGCGAAGCGAACGCACGCTCAGTCGCCGTTGTCCCCGAGACCCGAAACCCGCCGCACGCGACCGCCGACCCGGCGGACGACCTCGAGGACTCCGCCGGCCTTGAGGTAGGAGCGAGCCAGCGCGACGTCCTCCCGGAGAGTCCCACGAGGTCTACGGGACCCGGTGCCGGGCGCGGTAACCGCCGCGGCGTGGGCGACCGCCAGGTCCGGGGCCCGCCGCGGGTTGCGGCAGAACTCCACCAGCGGATCCAGCACGAGGGACCATCGGTAACCCTGGGCGAACGTGACGATGTTGGCGCGAACCGTCTCCCTGGCCCCCTCGTCGAAGAGCATCTCCGCCAGGGCGCCGACGAGGGCGTCGACGTCCTCGGCTGGCACGACTCGGCCCAGGTCATGCTCTCGGATCAGGGTGCCGAAGGTGTCGCCGTCGGTCGCCACGATGGGCAGCGACGCCCACAGGTAGTCCAGGATCCTGGTCCGGAAGCTGAAGGCGGTCTCGATGTGCTGGAAGTGCGTCGAGACGCCGACGTCGGCGTCGAGAAGGCAGTCGGCGCGCTCGGCGTACGGCACCCAACCCTCGTTGAAGAAGACGTGGCGGTCGGTGAGCCCGAGCTCGTCCGAGAGCCGGCGGGCCTCCCAGGCGATCCGCATATCCGGAACACCGGGATTGGGGTGCTTGAGCCCCATGAAGAACAACCGGACCTCTGGGTGCTTGTCCTTGAGGCGGTCAACCGCCCGGATCAGCGTCAGCGGGTCGAACCAGTTGTAGATCCCACCGCCCCAGAGAATGACCTTGTCGTCGACGCCGATCCCTTCGACCGAACCGCGGATCCCAGACCTGCGCTGCACCGGCGCCTCGTCGTCGAGGCCGAACGGCACAACGGCGATCAGGGACCGGAGGCTCTCGTCCTCGTCGTACACGGACGCATTGACGCGACCCTGGCCGGCGAGCTGCCCGAGCCAGAAGTCCCGCTGCTTCTCGGAGGCGCACAGCGCGAAGTCCGCCCGGCGAAGCTGCTCGTTGAGCACCCTCGTCGTCTCCCGCAACGCCATCGCCCGGCCGTCGGCTCCGAGGTCCTTCGCCTGCTCGAGCTGCTCCAGGTGCATGGGGTCGTAGACGTCTGCCACCAGAATCTTGGCGCTGTCGACGAGCCACGGCGCCAGGTCGAGGAAGAGACCCTGGAAGATGATGATGTCCGCCCAATCGGTCCGCTTGCGCAGCCTCTTCCCACCGCCGATCGCCACCACCTCGAAGTCCGGGTGGGTCACCCGTGCGCCGACGGTGGACGCCAGCACGACGTCGTGGTCCGGGGACAGTGCCTTGGCAATCTCCCAGGCCCGGATCGCCGGTCCGGCCATCCGCTCCACCAGCGGTTCGCCAGTGACCACGAGGACCCGTTGGCGCGTGCGGAAGTGGGGCTCGATCTCGAAGGCGCGCACCAGGACCTCGTGCGCCGCGACGTAGTCCCGCCATCCGTAGGCGGGCTGGATAGCCTCGCGGAACAGCGGGAAGAGGTCCCGGTCGGTCCGTCGTCGTCGGGCCTGCAGGTCTCGGCGCGTCTCGATCAGGCTGGGCAGCTGCTCGACGAAGTAGTCGATCGCGTAGGTGCCGGTAAGCGCCATCTTCGAGATCTCGAGGGTCCCGACGTCGTCGCCGCCCGGTGAGCGCTGCAGGTCCAGAGTGGTCGCATCCGTGCCGCTCCGCGCTAGCGACCGGCGCACGGCGAGCGCCATGGCAGCCGGTAGCGCCCGAGCGAGCGTCTCGTCGTCGTAGTTCTTGTACATCGCCAGCAGGGCGTTGCGTTCGAGCAGGTAGCTCTCGCGGAAGTGGCCGAACTTCTTCATCGTCACGTGGTGGCGGTGGTACGCGATCGAGCCGGGCACATACCGCACCCGGTGACCGAGCAGGTTGAGCCGCCAGCCGAGGTCGACGTCCTCGTAGAACATGAAGAACCGTTCGTCGAACCCACCGACCTCGCGGAACAGCTCGGCGCGGACGAACATCGCCGCCCCGGTGGCGAAGAGGACGTCCTTGGCGACGTCGTAGGCGGGCGAGTCGGGCTTCTCGACCTCGCGCTTGTAGCCCATGCCGAACCAGGTGAGCGCGCCGTCGACGTAGTCGATCAGCTTGCCGTCCCAGTCGAGCACCTTGGAGGCGACCGAACCGATGGATGCATCCGCTTCGAACGCGGATACCGCAGCGGCGACCCAATCGCGGTCGGGCCGGGCGTCGTTGTTGATGAAGGCGACGAACTCGCCGGTGGCACGCGCGACGCCGAGGTTGCAGCCACCCGCGAACCCCGAGTTCGAGCCCGACTCGACCACGAGGACGCCGGGCAGCGCCGCGCGGATCTTCCCCGCGCTGCCGTCACCCGAGTTGTTGTCGACGACGATCAGCTCGAGCCGATCGGCGGGC
>JGI24131J36419_10000295_pt1 | contig 17798 bp, 13 predicted proteins | sample BarGraNGADG00211_2_FD_36419 | JGI IMG/M metagenome (IMG submission 36419) | reverse complement strand
GGGGATGCCGCCGCGGTTGTAGTCGACCAGCGAGTACTCCGCGCCCTGGATGCGCCCGGTCGCGCCGCCGACGTGCACGTTCTTGCCGGCGTCCTCCTCCATGTGCGCGCGCTCGATCTCGACCCGCACGACCGTGCCGTCGTCGAGCTCGACGTCGAGATAGCCGTCGAAGGCGATCGGCTCGTCGTACTGGGAGATCTGGTAGTCCTTCGGCACGTCCGGGTAGAAGTAGTTCTTCCGGGCAAAGCGCGAGCTCGGCGCGATCGAGCAGTTGAGGGCCAGGCCCAAGCGGATCGCCGACTCGATCGCCTTGGCGTTGACCACCGGCAGCGCACCGGGCAGGCCGAGGCAGACCGGGCAGACCTGGGAGTTCGGCTCCGCGCCGAAGGCCGTCGGGCAACCGCAGAACATCTTGGTGTTGGTGTTCAGCTCGACGTGGACCTCGATGCCGAAGGCCGGATCGAATTGCTCCAGGGCCTGGTCGAAGTCCATCAGCTCGACCTCGTGGTTGCTCATCGAGCCACCTCGGTCAGGTTCGGGACGCGCGAGAGCAAGGGGCCGCCCCAGCGGGACTCGAGCGCCGTCTCGAGGGCCGCGCCGACCAGGTACAGCCGGTCGTCCGCCCGGGCCGGAGCGAGGATCTGGAAGCCGACCGGCAGCCCGTCCTCGGCCAGACCGGCCGGCAGCGACATGCCCGGCACCCCGGCCAGGTTCGCCGGGATCGTCGCGACATCGTTGAGGTACATCGCGAGCGGGTCGTCGAGCTTCTCGCCGAGCCGGAAGGCGGTGGTCGGGGCGGTCGGTGAGACGAGGACGTCCACCTGGGTGAACGCGGCGTCGAAGTCGCGCTGGATGAGCGTGCGGACCTTCTGCGCGCTCCCGTAGTACGCGTCGTAGTAGCCCGCGGACAGGGCGTAGGTGCCGAGGATGATGCGGCGCTTGACCTCGTCGCCGAAGCCGACCGCACGGGTGGCGCCCATCACGCGCTCGACCGTGCCGGCACCGTCGTCGACGCGAAGCCCGTAGCGCATGGCGTCGAACCTCGCGAGGTTCGAGGAGGCCTCGCTCGGCAGGATCAGGTAGTAGGCCGCGAGTGCGTAGGGGAAGTTCGGGCAGGAGACCTCGACGATCTCGGCGCCCGAGGCGCGCAGCAGGTCGAGGGACTCCTCGAAGCGCGTGCGCACCCCGTCCTGGTAGCCCTCGCCGGAGAGCTCGCGGACCACGCCGATCCGCACGCCGGTCAGATCACCGGTCGCGCCTAGTCGCGCCGCGCCGACGACGTCGGGCATCGGCTCGGCCAGTGAGGTCGAGTCGGCCGGGTCGTGGCCGCTGATGACCTCGTGCAGCAGGGCGGTGTCGAGGACGGTCCGCGCGCACGGGCCGACCTGGTCGAGGGACGAGGCGAGGGCGATCACGCCGTAGCGCGACACGCCACCGTAGGTGGGCTTGACCCCGACCGTCCCGGTGACCGCGGCGGGCTGCCGGATCGAGCCGCCGGTGTCGGAGCCGATCGAGAGCGGCGCCTGATACGAGGCGAGCGCCGCGGCGGAACCGCCGCCGGAGCCGCCCGGGATCCGGTCCAGGTCCCACGGGTTGTGCGTCGGGCCGTACGCCGAGTGCTCGGTTGAGGAGCCCATCGCGAACTCGTCCATGTTCGTCTTGCCCAGGATCGGCAGGCCCGCGGCGCGCAACTTGCGCACGACGGTCGCGTCGTACGGCGGCACCCAGCCCTGCAGGATGCGGGAGCCGGCGGTGGTGGGCAGCCCCTGGGTGACGAGCACGTCCTTGACCGCGACCGGCACCCCGGCCAGGGTGGGCAGCTGCTCGCCGGCGGCCCGACGCGCGTCGACAGCGTCGGCTGCCGCGAGGGCACCCTCGGCGTCGACGTGCAGGAAGGCGTGTACCGAGCCGTCGACGGCCGCGATGCGGTCCAGGTGCGCCTGGGTGGCTTCTCGAGAGGAGACCTCGCGATTGGCGAGGGCCTGCGCCAGCTCTACGGCGGTGCGGCCGATCAGCCCGCTCACGGCTCCTCCCCCATGATCTGCGGGACGCGAAAGCGCCCGTCCTCGGCGGCCGGAGCAGCGGCCAGCGCGGCCTGCTGCCCGAGCGGCGGGTGCACCACGTCGGCGCGGAACACGTTCGTCAGGGGCAGCGGGTGCGAGGTCGCCGGGACATCGCGGGTGGCCACCTGGGAGACCTGGGCGACGGCGTCGACGATGGCGGTGAGCTGACCCGCGAGCCGGTCGAGCTCGGGCTCCGCCAGGTCGATCCTGGCCAGCTGGGCCAGGCGCGCGACGTCGTCGCGAGAGATGCTGGACATGCCGAGGAGTCTAGACGTCTCGCCGTGCGCGACGAGCACCCCGCGAGGCCAGCGCCGAGTGGCAACGCCTGACGCCGCCCAGCTGGGCGGCGTCAGGAGCGCCTTTCGACCTGCCGAGCGACGAGCTGGCGACGACCGCCCTTGAGCGAGTCGGTGAGCGCCTTGAACTCGCCCCAGGTGCCCTTCGCGAGCAGTCGGGCCTGGTCCGGCCAGCTGCCCGGGTCGTGGATCCGGAACCGCGGTCCAGCCTTGTCGAGCACGGGCTCAGCGGCGACGGGTGCGGCAAACCCGGAGCCCGCCAGGTGCGACGTCGGCTTGCGTGCCGACAGGGCATCCAAACCCAGTCCGCCATCGAGCGATGTCGCTTCGGCACCGGTGCCGACGTACGTGACGCCGTGGGTCGCCTCGAGGGCCGTGGCGAGCGTGGTCGCCGCCGCACTGGTGCTGTCCGGGCCGGTGAGGGTGACGTCGCGGTAGAAGCCGCTGACCTTCACGTCAGGAAGGCCATTCGCAGCGAGCGAGTCGCGCGTCGCGCCTGCACGCGGCTCTGCACGGTCGAGCAGCCGCGGGCGATCCCGATCAGACCGAGGACGAGAAGCAGCGGAATCACCCATCGGGGTTCGCACCAAGGGTGTTGTCGCATGGTTCCTCCGCATGGAGCGCGCCCCGACTACGAGTGCGCGGCCGCAAGCAGCGCGAGCAACGCACGCCCATAAGCGAGTGACGCGCTCTCACCGGTGAACTCGCGCCTTTCCTGGCCAGGGATGTCGACCGTGACGACGAACGCCTCCGCGGAGCGGACCAGGCTCCGGAACGTCGCCCCGAGCAGTTCGCGCAGCTGGTCCTCGCGCGGCAGCCAGAGCGCTTCGTCCTGGGCCACCGAGTCGAGCGCCCACTCGGTCGTGCCGTTGAACGCGAGGATGGTTCCGGTCGGGTACTCCCGCGGCTCGATGGTCAACTCGCTGATNGTGAAGACCTCGTGCTCGAGGGCGGGCTTGGGGATGCAGAACTGGTCGCCGGATCGCGGGGTCCAGCGCACCCCGGCAGNCTGCAGGGCGTGAGCGAGGTCGACCGGGATCACGTCGCGTCCCAACCGAACCCGAGCAACCGGATGTCCGGCTGCGTCCCAGTCGCGCTCCGGCGTCATCAACCCATCCTCGAGGTACGCCGTCACGGTGATCTCGCCGACCCGCGCGCAGTCCTCGGGTGCGGCTCGCCGCATGACGATCTCAGTCACGGATGCTCCCCTCGTCGTCGGCCGACGGCGTTCCCCCGCCACCCAGCACCGCGCCGAGGCCACCCTCGAGGAGGGCGACGAACTGCGCCTCGTCCAGGATCGGCAGGCCGAGCTGAACGGCCTTTTCGTGCTTCGACCCGGCATTCGCGCCGACGACGACGACGTCCGTGTGCTTGGACACCGATCCGGCGGCCTTGCCGCCACGGGCGAGGATCGCCTCCTTGGCGCCGTCTCTGCTGAACCCCTCGAGACTGCCGGTGACGACGACGGTGAGTCCGTCCAGGGTGCGCTCCGTCGACTCGTCGCGCTCGTCGAGCATGCGGACCCCTGCGGCCCGCCACGACTCGACGATCCGGGCGTGCCAGTCCTCGGCGAACCACGACTCGACTGCCTCGGCGATGATCGGGCCGACGCCCTCGACCGCCGCCAACTCCGTCTGGCCGGCCGCCCGGATCGCGTCCAGCGAACCGAACTCCTGCGCCAACGCCCGGGCCGCCGTGGGCCCGACGTGCCGGATCGAGAGGGCGACCAAGACGCGCCACAGCGGCCGGTCCTTCGCCTCCTGCAGGTTCGCGAGCAACCTGTGGCCGATCGTGTTCAAGTCCCCGGCCGCTCGCTTCACGCCGCCGACCGCGCTGTCGACGCTCAGCGTGAAGAGGTCGATGCGCTGCAGGTCGGTGGCGGTGAGGTCGAACAGGCCGCTCTCGCTGGTCAGCACGCCGGACGTCTGCAGTGCGAGCGCGGACTCGTAGCCCAGGATTTCAATGTCCATCGCGCCGCGGGAGCCGATGAACGCGATCCGCTCGACCAGTTGCGCCGGGCAGTGCTCGGCGTCCGGGCAGCGCAGGTCGACGTCGCCCTCCTTGGCCGGCGCGATCGGCGTCCCGCAGGACGGGCAGTGGGTGGGCATGACGAACGCCTGCTCCGTCCCGTCCCGCAGGTCCACGACCGGCCCGATGATCTCCGGGATTACGTCCCCGGCCTTGCGCAGCACGACCGTGTCGCCGATCAGCACGCCCTTGCGGTTGACCTCGCTCGCGTTGTGCAGGGTCGCTCGGCTGACCGTCGATCCGGCGACCAGCACCGGCGCCATCACCGCGAAGGGCGTGATCCGCCCAGTTCGCCCGACGCCGACCCCGATCCGCTCGAGCTTCGTGGTGACCTCCTCCGGCGGGTACTTGTACGCGATCGCCCAGCGCGGCGCGCGACTGGTGGCGCCGAGCACGCGCTGCGCGGCGATCTCGTCCACCTTGACCACGATGCCGTCGATCTCGTGCTCGACGTCGTGCCGGTGCTCGCCGTAGTGGGCGATCATCTCTTGCACCCCGGCGAGGTCGTCGACCACGCTCGAGTGGGAGGAGACGGGCATCCCCCAGCTCTTCAGCAGGTCGTACGCCTCGGACTGCCGCTCGAGGCCTGCGTCGTCCGCCGACCGGGCGTCCGGCCAGCGCACCGCGCCGATGCCGTGCGCGTACACCCGCAACGGCCGGCTTGCGGTGACCCTGGGGTCCTTCTGGCGCAGCGAGCCGGCCGCCGCGTTGCGCGGGTTCGCGAACGGTGACTTGCCTGCCGCGACGAGCGCCGCGTTCAGCGCGGTGAACAGCTCGACCGGGAAGAAGACCTCGCCGCGCACCTCGAGCAGCGCGGGGTGGTCCGACCCCGCGAGCGCGTGCGGGACGCCCTCGATGGTCCGCACATTGAGAGTGACGTCTTCGCCGGTCCGGCCGTCACCGCGGGTCGCGCCGCGAACCAGGCGCCCGTTCTGGTAGAGCAGCGAGATCGCAAGCCCGTCGATCTTGAGCTCGCACAGGTAGTGCACCGGCACCGCGCCGAGCTCCCGCCGGACCCGCTCCGCCCAGGCCGCGACGTCGTCGGCGGAGAAGGCGTTGTCGAGGCTCAGCATCCGCTCGACGTGGTCCACCGCGGCGAACTCGGTCGAGAACGTCCCGCCGACCGTCTGGGTCGGCGAATCGGGGACGCGGAGCTCGGGGTGCTCGCTCTCGAGCGCCTCGAGCTCGCGCATGAGGTGGTCGTACTCGCCGTCGGAGATCGTCGGGGCATCGCGTACGTAGTACGCGAACTGGTGGTCCCGGATCTGCTCGGCCAGCTCGCTCCAGCGCTGGCGGTTCGCACTCGCGTCGCTCACGAGGCCATCCTGCCGCGCACCCCTGACGCCACGGTCGCCTGGCCGAGCACTCGGGTGCCGTCGTACAGCACGAGCGACTGCCCCGGCGCGAGTCCGCGGAGCCCGTCGATCAGCTCGACGCTCACCCTGGTCGCCGCGGCCGGCTCGGCCGCCTGCCGAGTGGCGCCATCCGTCGGGGCGCCATCCGTCGGGGCGCCATCCGTCGGGGCGCCGGCGTCGGTCATGGCCGGCTCCGGGCCGAGCAGGGTCGCCACNGCCCGGACCGGCTCGCCGTGCGCGCGCACCTGCGCCGCGCACTCGAAGCTCTCGCCGACGACGCCGCCGCCGGCCAGCCAGACCAGGCCGTCGCCCTCGATCGCGCACACGGTGAGCAGCTCGCTCGGCCCCACGACCACCGTGTTCGTGCGCGGCTGGACCTCGAGCACGTAGCGCGGCCGACCGTCCGCCGCGGGCACGCCGAGACCGAGCCCCTTGCGCTGACCCACCGTGTACGCGTACGCGCCGTCGTGCTCGCCGAGCACCTCGCCCGCGCTGTCCACGATCGGCCCCGGCTGGCTGCCGAGCCTCGAGCGGAGGAAGCCCTGGGTGTCGCCGTCGGCGACGAAGCAGATGTCGTACGAGTCCGGCTTCGCCGAGACGCCGAGGCCTCGCGCGGCGGCTTCCGCGCGCACCTCGTCCTTGCTGGTCACGTCGCCGAGCGGGAACATCGAGCGCTCGAGCCGCTCGCGACCCATCACGGCGAGGACGTAGGACTGGTCCTTGGCGTTGTTCGCGGACCGGTGCAGCTCGCGCCGGCCGTCGGCGCCGGTGACGATCCGGGCGTAGTGCCCGGTGCAGACCGTGTCGAAGCCGAGCGCGACCGCCTTGTCCATCAGCGCCTCGAACTTGATGTGCTCGTTGCAGCGCACGCACGGGTTCGGGGTCCGGCCGGCCGCGTACTCCGCCAGGAAGTCGGCGACCACCGCCTGCTCGAACCGCTCCGAGAGGTCCCACACGTAGTACGGGATGCCCAGCACGTCCGCGGCGCGGCGCGCGTCGCCGGCGTCCTCGATCGAGCAGCAACCGCGAGAGCCGGTCCTGAACTGGTCGCGGTTGCGGGAGAGCGCCAGGTGCACGCCGACGACGTCGTGCCCGGCGTCGACAGCGTGCGCGGCGGCGACGGCGGAGTCAACCCCGCCGCTCAGTGCGGCGAGCACGCGCATCAGGGCGCCCCGAGCGCACGATCTGGCACAACACGCATGCGGAGAAGTCTAGGTGTGTCTCAGCCGCCGACGGCGTCCCGGTCCGCGCCGAAGCGTCCCGGTCGGCCGCCGCTCCCGCGCCGCTATGACGCCGCCGCGACGTTCACCGAGAGATCCGCCACGTTGCTGACCTTCCCGCTCGTGTCCGAGACGGTGTAGGAGGCCTCGATCGAGCCCGAGAAGCCCGCCGCCGGGGTCGCCGTCACGATGCCGTCCGCGCTCGCGGTGAGGACGCCCTCGGGGAGGGTGAGCGTGGCCTGCACGCCATCGGTCTTCGGGTCCAGGTCGATCGTCGCCGGGTCGAGGGCGGAACCGTAGGAGATGTCGTCCTTGAGGACGTCGACCGCCACCGGCTTCCCGAACGCGGTCGCCTCCGAATCCCCGTCGGCGACCGGCGCGAAGTCACTGGCTCCGCCGCCCATCGACACGCTGCGGTTGGCGACCTGGGTGCACACCGGGGACGGGCAGTAGACGGTGAAGCCGTCCAAGTCGGAAGGGTTGTACGACTCGTCGTGCGGCTGCATCATCCAGAAGTTCGCGCCGTCGCCGCCGCCGGCCTGGAACGCGTCCAGCCACTGCTTGAAGACGACGTTCCGGGTCGTGGTGCCCTTCCAGCCGTACTCGCCGAGGAAGACCGGCTTCTTGAACTCGTCGCCGATCGCGAGGTGCTTCTTGATGTACTCGGTGGACCACGCGGCGTCGTGCTTCCACCAGTCCGGGTACAGGTGCAGGCCGACCATGTCGATGTTGTCGAGCGCCGCGATAGCGCGGGCGTCCACGCCCTGGCTGCAGTCCAAGGTCCAGTCGTTTCCGGCCGGGTCGCAGATGAAGCCCTCGTCCCCCAGGCCGATCAGGTGGTTGCCGTCGACCGAGCGCACGTACCCGGACATCTCCTTCGCCCACGCGGTGATCGTGTCGGTGTTGCAGCTCGGGTTCGGCTGGTAGGTGCCGGAGGCCGCGCAGCGCGGCTCGTTAGCGAGCTCCCAGGCCATGATCGTCGGGTCGTCCTTGTACTTGACACCGGTGATCGTGTTCACCCGGTTGAGCAGGTGAGACGCCCAGTCCTTGTACCACTGGCGGACCTTCGCGTCGGTGTAGAAGTCGCTGTGGTAGGTCAGCCCCGCCCAGCGGACGTACTGGTCCATGCCGCCGAACGGCCCCCAGTTGTTGACCAAGGGCAGGATGAGCTTGACGTTGTGCTTCTTGGCCGACGCGATGACGTAGTCGAGCATCTTCAGCCCGTCCTCGCCGTCGTTGAACGCGGGCTGCTTGCCGTCCCAGTAGTGGAAGTACTTCGTCGTGTTGGACGGGTCGACCGAGTCGGTGCCGTCCTGCCGGCCGATGTCGTTGAAGGCCCAGTTGCGGAGCACCTGGAAGTGGTTGTCTGCCGTCGCGGCCATGATCTTGTCGACGATCTCCGTCCCGGAGAACATCGGGCGGTAGTTGTTCGTCCCGGCGAAGGCGAACGGCTTGCCGTCGAGCATGAACGTGGCGCCGTCTCGGCTCACGAACTCGGTACCCGGGCCGGCGTTCGCCATCCTGTACGCGAAGACGCCGCCGACGCCCAGCCCGAGCGCGACAACCGTCGCGATGACTGCGTTGCGGACCTTCTTCGCCTTGGGCATCGACATCGTCGTCTTCTCCTTAGCACGCCAGCGAACGCCTCACTGTACTGAGCCGGAAGGGCTGAGCAGAGCAGCTCGTGCGACGTCCTTCGGACGGGTCATCGAGGTCCCCGCCGGGCGCCTCGAATCGGTACGAGTCAGCGCCTCCCGCTGGCGGCCAGTCCAGCCGCCCGCGCACGCGCGGCCACCTCCGCCAGGACCTCGACGAGGGCGTCGACGTCGGCCGGGGTCGAGCTGCGCCCGAGGGAGAAGCGCAGCGCGCAACGCGCGTCGTCCTCGGCCAGGCCCATCGCGAGCAGCACGTGCGAGGGCTGCGGCACCCCGGCCTGGCACGCGGAGCCGGTCGAGCACTCGACGCCGCGGGAGTCCAGCAGGTAGAGCAGCGAGTCACCCTCGCAGCCGGGGAAGACGAAGTGCGCATTGCCGGGTAGTCGCGCCGGCCCGGGCGCATCGGCGGCAGCCGCGATCTCCGCGCCGCCAGCCGCGATCTCCGCGCCGGCGCCCCCGATCTCAGGGCCGCACAGGACCGCCCACGGCACGGCGGCGTGCACCCGTGCCACGAGGCCGTCGCGCAGGTCGGCGAGGCGCTGAGCGGTCTCCGCCTGGTGCGCGACGGCGTCCACGACGGCCACCGAGAAGGCACGGATCGCCGCCGCATTGACCGTTCCCGACCGCACCCCGCGCTCCTGGCCGCCACCGTGGATGAGCGGCGTGAGCTCGAGGTCACGGCGCGCGAGCAGCGCGCCGACCCCCACCGGTCCGCCGATCTTGTGCCCGCTGACCGACATCGCGTGCAGGCCCGACGCCGCGAAGTCCACCGGGAGCTGACCGACCGCCTGAACGGCGTCGGAGTGCACCGGGATGCCGTACGGCCGTGCTGCGGCAACGACGTCGGCGATCGGCTGGACGGCGCCCACCTCGTTGTTCGCCCACATGACGCTGATCAGGGCGACCTGGTCGCTCGAGGTGCGCAGCTCGGTGCGCAGCGCCTCGAGGTCGAGCCGCCCGGAACCGTCCACCGGGAGCAGCACGACTTCCGCACCGGCATCCGCAGCCATCCAGAACGCGGGGTCCAGCACCGCGTGGTGCTCGACCGCGGAGACCAGGATCCGGCGACGGTTGGTGTCGATGGTGCGGCGGGCCCAGAACAGGCCCTTGATGGCGAGGTTGTCGGCCTCGGTGCCGCTCGCCGTGAAGATGACCTCGCCTGGCCGCGCGCCGAGCGCCGCGGCGAGGTGCTCGCGAGCCTCCTCGACGGTGCGCCGGGCAGCGCGACCGGCCGTGTGCAGCGAGGACGGGTTGCCGGTGTGCCGGAGCTCTTCGGTCAGCGCTTCGATCGCCGCCGGCAGCATCGGGGTCGTCGCGGCATGGTCGAGGTAGGCGGTCACGCCATCGATTCTAGGTATCCGCGGGGCCTGGCGGTTGGCGTCCGGGTGGGCGGTCGGCTCAGCTCCGCCGCGCGCGCAGCTCGGCGGCCGCCTGCGGTAGCACCGCGAACAGGTCACCGACGATGCCGAAGTCGGCGATCTCAAAGATTGGCGCCTCGGGGTCGTCGTTGATCGCGACGATCGTGCCGGACGACTGCATGCCGCCGCGGTGGTGCACCGCTCCGGAGATCCCGGCGCCGATGTACAGCTTGGGCGCAATGGTCACGCCGGTCTGGCCGATCTGGGCGGAGTGGTCGATCCAGCCCTCGTCGGTCGCCACCCGGGTTGCCCCGATGGCCGCGCCGAGCACGTCCGCGAGCTCCTCGACGGCGGAGAAGTCGCCATTCGTGCCGCGCCCACCCGCGACGACGTACTGCGCCTCGGCGAGCTCGGGCCGACCGGTCGCGACGCGCTCGACGCGCTCGACGATCCGGGTCCGCAGGGCCGCGTCGCTCGGCGTGACGCTGACCGTGGTGACGGTCGGGGCCGCGGTCGCCTCGGCCGGCGCGGCGAGCGCGGAGTTCGGCTTGATCGCGACGACAGCACGTGNNGTCGTGATCTGGGTCCGGACGTTCCAGGTGCCGGCGAAGGCGCTCTGCGTGGTCTCGATCGCGCCGTCGGCGCCGAGCCCGACGCCGTTCGCGTCCACCACGATCCCCGCGTCGATCGCGCGGGCGAGCAGCACCCCGATCTCCTTGTTCTCGAACGTCGAGGTGAGCAGCACGAGGGCGGCGGCGGACTGCCGCACGACCTCCGCAAGCGCCTCGGCGGCAACCGCCGGAAGGTGCTGCGCATGCTCGACCGGGGAGTGGATCACCACTTGGTAGACGGACCGCGCACCGTACTCCCCGAGCAGCGGCAGGGCGCCCTCGACGCCGTCGCCGAACCAGACCGCGTGCACCTCCCGCTCGGCGCGCGCCAGGGTCAGCAGCTCGAGGGTGGGCGGCCGGACCGCGCCGGCGTGGTGGTCGATCAGGACAAGGGCTGGGCCCGAGGTGGTCGTCATCGTCGTCACACCAGCCTGTTCTCGATGAGGTACTCGGCGAGGCGCCGGCCGGCGTCGCCCTCGTCGGTGATGAGGATGCGGTGCTCGCGCGGCGGCCGCGGCACGGCCTCGACCACTCGGGTGCGGGCCGCGGTCGCGCCGACCAGCGCCGGGTCGAGCGGGAGGTCGGCGAGCGACCAGGTCTCCACCGACTTCTTGCGCGCCGCCATGATCCCCTGGAAGGACGGGAATCTCGGCTCGTTGATCTGGTCGGTCACGCTGATCACCGCGGGCAGGGTCGCGGTGAGCGTCTCGGTCGCGTTCTCGAGGTCACGACGGACGGTCGCGACGCCATCCGCCACGGTGAGCTGCGCGGCGAGAGTGAGCTGCGGCAGCCCGAGCTCGGCGCCGAGCGCCGCCGGCATCATCGAGGTGAGCCCGTCCAGGGCGGCCATGCCGGTCAGCACGACGTCGACGGGCGCCTCCGCGTCCAGCCGGCGGATCGCGGCGGCCAGGCACACCGCGGTGCCGAACACGTCGGAGCCGGCGATCGCGTCGTCGAGCACGTGCACCGCACGGGTCGCGCCCCGCTGGAAGGCGCGCCGAGCGGCGTCCTCGGCGCCGACCGGTCCCACCGTGACGGCGATGACCTCACCGTCGTGCTCCGCGATGAGGTCGGTCGCCGCCTGCAGCGCGTTCTCGTCGAGCTCGTTGAGCGTTCCGTCACCGCCGTCGCGGACCACCCGGCCCTGGGCGTCGAAGGCCCGCTCGGACTGCAAGTCCGGCACGTACTTGACGCACACCACGATTCTCATCGGCGCTGCCTGCCCCCTGTCGCGACGTCCTGGTCGAAGGCCGGGGCCAGGCTACCCCGCCCGCGCCGAGGGCCGGAGTGGCGGGACACGATACGGACGCCCGGTCGCCAAGTGCCGCACGGGTCGCCAAGTGCCGCACGGGTCGCCAAGTGCCGAGCCGGTCGCCGCGAGCGCGGGACGAGCGCGCTTCGCGGCTCAGGAGCCGTTCGAGACGAGCGCTTGCCCGGCCAGGCAGAACATCGCGATGACGACGACGATCGGCAGGTACGCGAGTGCCCGAGCCGCACCACGCTCGTCCGTGATTTGCGCCAATGCCTGGTGCACGACCTGGTAGATGAAGAACACCGCGAAAACCGACACCGCAACTCCGCCGAGCCCGACGATGACCCTGCGCAGGTGTCGTCCTCTCCTCGCCGCCGCGGAGGCGATCCCCTGCCGGGTGTTTCGGCCGTCGTGACCACAGACGTGACACCCGAGCCTCAGGGGTTGGGCGTTCTCAAAGGATGGGCAACAATGGCCGACTATGACGGCGATCCCGGCAGCAGCTCGCCCGTTCCGGCTCGGGGTCCATCTCACCGAGGGCGGCGCGGACGTCGCGGTGTTCGCCTCGCACGCCACCGCGGTCGAGCTGTGTCTGATCAAGCCGGCGTCGAAGGGCGTCGCTCCCGGCGGTTGGCGAGAGCGGCGGATCGCGCTGCTCGGGCCGGAGTACGGGGTCTGGCACGGGCACGTCGCGGGCGTTACCGCGGGTCAGCTCTACGGCTTCCGCGCGTACGGCCCGTGGGATCCCGATTTCGGTTTGCGGCACAACCCGGCGAAGCTGCTCGTCGACCCGTACGCGCGTGCCGTCGTCGGCGAGCTCAGGTACGACGCCGAGGTGTTCGGCCAGGTGGTGGCGGACCAGACGCCCGCCCCGCCGAGCGCCACCCAGACGCCCGACGCCGGCGCACCCGCCGCACCGATCGCGGATGCCCCGGCGCCGCCCGCCCCGACCGGTCCCAGCCGCCCGGCCGACCCGCGGGACTCGATCAACCACGTGCCGCACAGCGTCGTCGTCGACGACCACTTCGGCGGGTGGTCCGCGCCGCGTCCGAACGTGCCCTGGTCCGAGACGGTCATCTACGAGGCGCACGTGCGCGGGCTGACCAAGCAGCTGCCGGGGATTCCCGAGGAGCTGCGCGGCACCTACGCGGGCCTCGCCTCCGACGTGATGATCGAGCACCTGAGCTCGCTCGGTGTCACCACGCTCGAGCTCCTCCCGGTGCACGCCTTCACACCCGAGGAGCCGCTGGTCCAGCGCGGGCTGACGAACTACTGGGGCTACAACACGCTTGGCTTCTTCGCCCCGCACCACGCCTACGCCTCGGCCGCCGCGCAGGCCGCCGGGCCCCAAGCGGTGCTCGCCGAGTTCAAGGGGATGGTCGAGCGGCTGCACGCCGCCGGCCTCGAAGTGATCCTCGACGTCGTCTACAACCACACCTGCGAGAGCGGCGCGGACGGCCCGCACCTGAGCTTCAAGGGCCTGGACAACACGGCGTACTACCGACACGACGGCGCGATGCCGGCCGCCTACGCCGACGTCACCGGTTGCGGGAACACCCTCGACTTCCGCCGCGAGCGCGTCGTGCAGCTCGCCCTCGACTCGCTGCGGTACTGGGTGCAGGAGATGGGCGTGGACGGTTTCCGGTTCGACCTCGCGGTCACCCTGGCGCGCGGGCACAACGGGTTCGACCCGGGCCACCCTTTCCTCGTCGCGCTGCAGACGGANCCGGTGCTCGCCGGCGTGAAGNTNNTNGCCGAGCCCTGGGACCTGGGGCCGGGCGGCTGGCAGACCGGNGGGTTCCCGCCGCCGATGGCGGAGTGGAACGACCGGTTCCGGGACGCCGTCCGCACCTTCTGGCTGGCTGACCCGTACCAGGCTGCGCACGGNGCGGCGGGGCACGGCATCAGCGATCTCGCGACCCGGCTGGCCGGTTCGGCCGACCTGTTCGGTCACTCGGACCCGCCGCTGGTCCGCGGGCCGGTCGCGTCGGTGAACTTCGTCACCGCGCACGACGGCTTCACGCTCGCCGACCTGGTCGCCTACGACTACAAGCACAACGAGGCGAACGGCGAGGGCAACCGCGACGGCACGGACAACAACCTCTCGTGGAGTCACGGGATCGAGGGGCCGATCGCGCCGGAGTCCCCCGGCGTCGAGATCGCGCACCTGCGTCGCCGCTCGGTCCGCAACGTGATGGCCACCCTGGTGCTCGCGACCGGNACGCCGATGATNGCCGCGGGGGACGAGATCGGGCGCAGCCAGTGCGGCAACAACAACGCCTACTGCCAGGACGGCCAGCTCTCCTGGCTGAGCTGGGACGTCTTGCCGTGGCGCACCGACCTGCTCGAGACCACGAAGCACCTACTGGCCCTGCGCCGCGCGCACCCGGCGATCCACAGCGCGCGCTTCTTCGACGGGCGTCCGCCGCGTGCACCCGGCCGGCCGGACCTCTCGTGGTGGGCCGCGGATGGCGCCCCCCTGGCCGACGGTCAGTGGCGTGACCCGGCCGTGCGCACGGTGCAGATGCTGCGCAGCGACCCGAAGAACACCAGCCCGGCGGTGTTGATGGTGATCAACGGCGTGCTCGACCAGGTCGACGTCAAGCTCGCCGACGGCCGCGCGACGTCGTGGGAGCTCGCTTGGGACAGCGTCTGGGAGAACCCCTCGGAGCGCGCCGACGCCGAGGAGGACGGCGAGCTGTACGCCAAGGCCGGCGACACCGTCGCGGTGGACCCGCTCAGCCTGCGGGTGTACGTCTCGCGCTGAGCGGGAGCACGATCAGGCGTCCGCGACCACTCCATTGGCGGCTACGCGTTCGCGACCACTCCGACCTCCGTCACCGAGGCGAGACCGGCGTGCTTCGGCACGATCCGCACCGTGTAGCCGAACGGCCCGGACGCGTCCAACCGCACGTCCCCGGCGAAGGCGTGCCGCCCTGCCTCGTAGCTCTCCGCGAGCGCGAGCGGCGCGGCCGAGTACGCGGCGATGTCGTCGGTCTCGGAGACCTTGCCGTACGCGACCTGGACGCTGACGTCGTCCGGGCTGAGCCCGTCCAGCGAGACATAGGCGCGGACGTGCAGCCCGTCGCCCACCTGCGGGACGTCGCCGATGCCGCCGGTCTCGACGTGATCGACCTTGACGCGCGGCCAGGCCGCACGCACCCGCGCCTTCCACGACGCCATGTCCTTTGCCCCCGCGAACGCGTCCGCCGCGAGCGCCCGCCCCGACGTCGCCGCCGGCACGTAGAGCTGGTGGACGTANTCGGAGACCATCCGNGTCGCCTGAACCTTCGGGCCGAGNGTCGCCAGCGTNTGCCGGATCATCTCGAGCCAGCGGATCGGGATGCCCCGCTTGTCGCGGTCGTAGAACAGGACCGCAACCTGCGTCTCGATCAGGTCGTACAGCGCCGCGGCCTCCAGGTCGTCACGGCGATCGGCGTCTTCCACGCCGTCGGCGGTCGGGATCGCCCAGCCGTTCTGGCCGTCGAACCACTCAGCCCACCAGCCGTCCAGGATGGACAGGTTGAGGCCACCGTTGAGGGCGGCCTTCATCCCGGAGGTGCCGCAGGCCTCGAGCGGGCGGAGCGGGTTGTTGAGCCAGACGTCGCAGCCCGGGTAGAGGTTCTGGGCCATCTCGATGTCGTAGTTGGGCAGGAAGACGATCCGGTGGCGCACGTCGGCGCCGTCGGCGAACCGGACGAGTTGCTGGATCAGGCTCTTGCCCTGTTCGTCGGCGGGGTGCGCCTTGCCCGCGATGACGAACTGCACCGGCCGCTCGGGGTCGAGCAACAGGCCGCGCAACCGATCCGGGTCCCGCAGCATGAGGGTGAGTCGCTTGTAGGTGGGCACCCTGCGGGCGAAGCCGATCGTGAGCACGTCCGCATCGAGCGCCTCGTCGACCCAGCCGAGCTCGGCGGGGCTCGCGCCGCGCTTGGCCCACGACCCGCGCACGCGGGTGCGGCCGTCCTCGACAAGGTGGGCACGCAGCGTGCGCCGCATGGCCCACAGCTCCTCGTCGCGGATCCCGTCTGGGCGCAGCCAGCCGCTGCCATCCGCGAGCTCCTGCTCGCTGAACCGCTCGGCCGCCAGCCCGGAGAGGCGCGCGTCGACCCAGGTGGGCGAGTGGACACCGTTGGTGACCGAGCTGATCGGCACCGCGGACCTGTCGAAACCGGGCCAGAGCCCGCTGAACATGCCGCGGCTGACCTGGCCGTGCAGCTTCGAGACGCCGTTGGCCCGCTGGCCGAGGCGCAAGCCCATCACGGCCATGTTGAAGACGGTCGGGTCGCCACCCACGTAGTCCTCCGCGCCGAGCGCGAGAACCTCCTCGACCGGGACGCCGTCGATGGCGTTCTGCCCGCCGAAGTACTGCGTGACGAGGTCGACCGGGAACCGGTCGATGCCGGCCGGCACCGGGGTGTGCGTGGTGAAGACAGTGGCCGCGCGGATCGCCTCGAGGGCCTCGGCGAAGCTCAGGCCGGAGTCCTGGACGAGCTCGCGGATCCGCTCGACGCCGAGGAAGCCGGCGTGCCCCTCGTTCGTGTGCCAGACCTCGGGCGCGGGCGCGCCGGTCAACCGCGACCACAGGCGGAGGGCCCGCACGCCGCCGACGCCGAGCAGCAGCTCCTGCTGCAGGCGGTGCTCGCCGCCGCCGCCGTACAGCCGGTCGGTGACCGCCCGGGCGGCGGCGTCGTTCGCCGGGACGTTGGAGTCGAGCAGGAGCAGCGGAACCCGCCCGACAGCGGCCATCCACACGTGGGCGTGCAGGGTGCCGCCGCCCGCCAGTGCGACGGTGATCTCGCACGGTGTGCCGTCCGCCTCGCGCAGCAGCGTGAGCGGCATACCGTCCGGGTCGAGCACCGGGTAGGTCTCGACCTGCCAGCCGTCGCGGGTGAGCGACTGATTGAAGTAGCCGGCGCCGTAGAGCAGGCCGACGCCGACGATCGGCACGCCGAGGTCGGAGGCACTCTTGAGGTGGTCGCCGGCGAGGATGCCGAGGCCACCGGAGTACTGCGGCAGCACCGAGGTGATGCCGAACTCGGGCGAGAAGTAGCCGATGGCGGCGGGGAGGTCCGCGCCGGCGCCCTGGTACCAGCGCGGTTCGGCCAGGTAACGGCGCAGGTCCTTCGAGGCCGCGCCGACGGCGGAGACGAAGTCGCGGTCCTTCGCGAGCGCCTTGAGGCGCTCGGAACCGAGCGCGCCAAGCAGGGCGACCGGGTCGCCGTCGACGTCGTCCCAGAGGCGCGGGTCGATCGCGGCGAACAGGTCGCGTGTCGGCGGATGCCAGGACCAGCGCAGGTTGTCGGCCAGCTCGTCGAGCGGCCCGAGCGCTGCCGGGAGGACGGTGCGGACGGTGAATCTTCGGATGGCTCTCACGCCGGGAAGCGTAACTGGGCTCGGCGGGTAGGCGCGCGTCGATGCCGGGTTGGGAGCAGATGTCTACCTGTCGGTGGCTTCCGGGGCGGCTCGGCACCAAACGTGCGTTCGCTCGCCCCCTATCTATCTGTATTCATCTAAAGAGTGATACCGTCTAGACGTGCCTACGAATGGTGCACGACCACGCGGCCCGCGCGGGACTCCCGCCGACGCCGAGCCGGACGCGTGCACTCGCGCTGAGGCAAGGATCACACCCACTCCGGAACCGCTGTGGCCGGCCCTCGAATGGGAGACCCTGCCCTGGCGGTCCAGCTACCCCGCGAACCTGCTCGGCCGGTCCGCCCGCGCCCAGCTCAGCGAGCCGTACGCCGCGGCGATCACGCCACGGATCGCTGACCTCGAGGTTCGGCTCCCCCGCGCGACCGCGTCCGCAGCTGAGGAAGCCTCCAACCTGATCCGTGAGTTCGACACCGAGGTCGGTGGTGAGCTCGCCCCGTTCGCGGCGATCCTGCTGCGCACGGAGTCGGCGTCCTCCTCCGAGATCGAGAACCTGACCTCCGGGGCGAAGCAGATCGCGTTGGCGG
>JGI24131J36419_10000285_pt1 | contig 18020 bp, 19 predicted proteins | sample BarGraNGADG00211_2_FD_36419 | JGI IMG/M metagenome (IMG submission 36419) | reverse complement strand
GCCATCGAATTGATCCGCTCGGGCTCCGGGATGGCGTAGTAGGTCGAGTTGATCTCGACCACCGGGAAGTGCCGCGCGTACTCCTCGAGCATGGATGACTGGCGCAGGGCGGGCGGGTAGAAGTTGCCTTTCCAGTCGCTGTAGCTGAAGCCGGCGGTCCCGACGTAGATCGTCATTTTGCCGGGTGCTTGCGCTTCTTCTCCATGTGGACCACGGTGCCTTCCTGGTCGCTGGTGATCCAGACGTTGTCCATCAGGCCTCGGANGAGCTGGATGCCGCGCCCGTGCAGTGCCATGGCGGGAGCCGGCCCATCTTCCANCGTGCCGGTATCGAACCCCGCGCCCTGGTCGGTGACGTCGATGACGAGATTGTCAGCCGTGACCAGCGCCTCGAAGTGCATGTTGTTGTCGGCGGGGCAGGCGTGCTGGATTATGTTCTTGAGGGCTTCCTGGGTCGCGAGCGCCACGTCCTCCGCTTCGCTGTTGAAGCCGTGGGCCTCAGCGAACTTCATGACCTTCTGGCGGGCCCTCAACAGCGATTTCTTGCCGCAGGGCAGGTCTACTACGAGCCTCCTCGCCGCGTCAGCTGAGGTCTGAGAAGAAGTCTTCGTCAACGTATCCGCCTGTCACACCTACGTCCTGCAGCGCCCTGCCGAGGTTGGGGAAAACTCGAAAGATCTTGTCCAGCTCGACCAGCCGCAGGATCTTGAGAATGCGGGGGTTATCGATAACGTAAGCGAGCTCGCCTTCCACGGTCTGGACCTTCTGGTATATCTCGATGAGGCTTCCGATGCCGCTCGAGTCGATGAAAGTCACGCGGGTCATGTCCAGGATCAGGTCGTGCCGGCGGTCGCCTTCGAGCTTGAGGACNACCTTCCTGAACAGGGGGACGGTGTAGACGTCCAGTTCTCCGACGGGGGTGACTACGTGGTAGCCCTCTTTCTCCTCTACTTCTATCTCCAAGTCCTGCTTCTTTCCCTTCGTCTGTCGAGTCTGGTCAGGGCCGCAGTCTCAGTTTACTTCTTACCGGCCGCTTTGGCGACGAGCACGCCGATCGCGACGAGCGCCAGGAGCCAGACCAGCTTGTGGCCCTTCTTCTTGGCCTTCTTGCCTTTCTTGCCCTTCTTCTTCGCGGCGGCCTTCTTCGCGGCTTCCATCNCCTTCTTCTTCTTGCGCCGGCTCATGCCCGCGAGCGCATCTTCCTTGACGTCGGACGGTATCTCCTTGCCCTTCTTCGCGAGCTTCTCCATCTTACGCGCCGCCTGCTTGCGGGACTTGGCAAGCTCGGACCTCTTGCGGAGCGTGCGGGTCACATAGTTGATGACGATCCCGATCAACATCCGGACGACGATGTCAGTGATGTCTCGCTGGGGGGCTTTCTTCAGCGGTGCCTGTGGCTGTTCCTCCGCGGTCTTGCGTAAAGATACCGGCATCAAGGCCTCCTTCAGGTCAAGGGGCGGGGCAATCGANAGAAACTANACTACAAAGGGCAGAACGTTACCACACTGAACGCAGCGGTTCCCTTCGAGGCCGGAGGCACGCGTGATATAGCCATCCCGCTCGACCACTTTCTCGCCGCATGCGGGGCAGCAACTGTCTCCCGTGTCCTTGGTGCGCACGTTCCCGAGGTACACGTAATCGAGCTTCTGCTTCGCCATCTCGTAGGCTTTCTGCAGGGTCGGAAGCGGCGTCGGCTCGATGGTCATCTTGTAGCAGGGGTAGTACGCCGAGAAGTGCAGCGGCGTGTCGCGTCCAAGCTCCGCGACGAAGTCGATGAGCTTGCTGAGGCCCTCCTCCGAATCGTTCAGGGTCGGGATGAGGAGGTTGGTTATCTCGACGTGGCAGTCGCGCTTCGCGCGGCGGACGGTGGCAAGCACGGGCTCGAGCTTCGACTTGCATATCTTGCGGTAGAACTCAGGGTCCATCGACTTGACATCGATGTTCATCGCGTCGATGTACGGGAGCAGCTCCTCGAACGGATCCGGGTTGATCGAGCCGTTCGTGACCAGCACGTTCTTGAGCCCGCGGTCGCGCACTTTCTTCGCGCACTCGAGGACGAACTCGAACCACATCAGGGGCTCGTTGTAGGTGTAGGCGACGCCTATCGAGCCGCCGCGGTCAGCCATCGCGGCGACCTCGTCGGAGCTGATATAGGTCCCCGGCGAGTCACTCTCTATCATCTCCCAGTTCTGACAGAAGTCGCACCGCTGGTTGCAGCCCCTGGTTCCGATGGAGAAGATGGTCTTTCCCGGGTGGAAGTGGTAGAGGGGCTTCTTCTCGATCGGATCCAGGTTCGCCGCGAGTACCCTCTCGTAGATGTCCGAGTAGAGCACGCCCTCGTGGTTCGAGCGCACCATGCAGAACCCGCGCTTGCCGTCGTTGATCTTGCACTCCTGAGGGCACAGGTGGCAGTGAACTTTCCCGTCACCCAGCTTCTCGTAATAGACGGCCTCTTTCATGTCCAACTCCCGGTACGTGAGCGCCCAAGTATTACAGTCATAACTTCAAGATTCTCGCCGGCAGACCTGCCGCTTAACTTCTTGGGGTCAGGTCCGAAAAGTTAAGTCAGTCGGTGATGTCTCGGGCGAATGCGAAGTGGATGCCCTCGGCCTTGAGCGTCTTGACCATCTCGCCCACGACCGCAGCGGTGTTGGGGCGATGCCAGTGGCAGATGCCGATGGCCGTGCCGTTCTTGCGGGCCAGCCCCGCGAGCTCGCGCATGGCGTTGCGGATGTAGTCCGGCTCGTTCTGATGGTCGATGAACACCTCGTTCGCTCGCCTGGGCAGGCCAAGCGCCTGGCAGGCGGTGGTCACCTTCGAGCTGACGGAGCTCTTGCTGTCCACCACGAAGAAGCCCTTGGACTTGGCCCACTCGACCTCGTAGGTCATCAGGTCGAGCTGGTCGCACCCGCGGCCCCCCTGGTGGTTGTTCATGCCGGTGGCACGCGGCACCTTGCTCACGTCTTTATCGAGGGTCGCGAACACGGTCGCCTTGTCCATGCCAGTGGCCAGCTGTCCGGTTCCAGAGAAAGAGTTGGGCGGAGCGTTGTCGGTCGGCACGTGCATCATGATCACGTAGCCGCTCGAATACAGGGCTTCGGCGAGCTGCTCGGAGATGGGTGGGTAAAGCATGACCGCGAAACTCAGCGGAGCATCGATGGCCTGCCACAAGGGGAGCTTGTCGGTGACGTTACCCACGTCGTCCACCACTATCCCTATGGTCGGAGGTGCCGTGTCGGACTTCTTCTCCACGTGTGGTGGCACGACCGGCTCGGTGAACTGTGCTTTACGGTGCGTGGCTGCCTTGGCAGTGGTGCCGGCCACAGCGCTCTTGGAGGACTTGCCCTTGCCGTAGATGATGCCCTTCATCGGGCCCCAGGGGCTCACCACGACCGCAACGACTATGAGGGTCAGAGTCACCGCAATGGCGATGTTGCGGTTTCTCCTGCCGCGCCGGCGCTTCTCTTCGAGCCGGAAAGACCTGCGCTCCTGAAGACGACGCCGCGCCTCCTTTTCTTCCAGGTCCAGGTAATGGAGATTACGGCTGTCGTCGTCCATCCGAGTTTTCAAACACCTCTTGAGTCGTTGCCGCCCCGTGATCCGGGCGGCCCTTTCCGGGCTCTGTTCTCAGAGCAGCTTCAATCCGTGCAAGACGCCGGCGATGTCTTCCCGGCACGCGGCGGGGACAGACAGGAGAGGGAGCCTGAGCTCGTCCGACTCGATGACGCCCATCATCTTCATTGCAGCCTTCGCCGGAGCCGGGTTCGGCTCCTTGAACATCATCCGCACCAGCGGCATCAGGTGGTAGTGTATCCGGCGCGCTTCTACCAGGTCGCCGTTCATGGCCGCGTTCACGAGAGCCAGAAACTCGCCGGGGAGGACGTGGGCGCTCGCCATGATGCCTCCCTGGCCCCCCAGGCAACAGAGCGCGAAAAGGAGGTGGTCCTCGCCGGACAGCAGGCTGAAGTCCTTGGTCCGCTCGATGATTCCCATCGCCTGGTTGATATCCCCCGAGGCGTCTTTGATGCCGACTATGTTCGGGATACGCGAAAGCTCCACCACGGTGCCGACGTCGATGTTGCGCCCGGTGCGCACGGGTATGTTGTAGACGATTATGGGGCGGTCGGTGACCTCGGAGACGGCCCGGAAATGCTGCACGATGCCGGCCTGGCTGGGACGGTTGTAGTACGGGCAGACCACGAGGTAGCCCTGCAGGTCGATCTTCTCCGCATGCCCCATGAGCCTGATGGTCTCGTTGGTGTCGTTGGTGCCGATGCCGGCGATGACGGGGACTCGCCCTGCCGCCTGTTCGACGGTCATCCTGATGACGTCCACGTGCTCCTCGTGGGTGAGGGTCGCGCTCTCGCCGGTGGTGCCGCAGGGGACCAGGCCGGTCGCCCCGCCCTCCACCAGGTGATCGATCAGCCTGCGGAGGCTCGCTTCGTCGATCTCACCGTCCTTGAACGGAGTAATGTTNGGAACGTATACACCCTCGAACTTCACATCCGCCAATCGAGTACCTCCCAGGCCCGNTCCGGTTTTAAGATAACCGTCATTCTATACCGANGGCACGCCCAAGGATAGCGCCCGCGCAGTTGATCCCGGCGGAGCACGCGCAGTNCATCGCTACCCCGAAACCACGGGCGGTGTCACCCGCGAAATAGAGCCCTTTCAAGCCTGGTGCGGTGTTTTCGGGCTTGAGCGTCCCGGCCTGCGATATGGACTTTGCCACCCCCTCGAGCTTCCAGCACGTGGGATATAGCGCCCAGTCGATGCACTCTCTGAAGCCGGGATAAGCCTTATCGAGAAACGGCACGATCGCGTCGACGACCTTCTGCACCCTGGCGCGGTCCATCGACTCCTCCTCCGTGAGCGGCAGGTAGGCGGTGAGCAGGTACTTGCCCTCAGGAGCGCAGGTCGGGTCGGTGACCGACTGCGCGTTCCAGCACATGTATATGTCGNAGTCGAAGTCGTCGCCGGCAGGCACTACCGTCGGGGTCTTGANAAGCCGCTCCGCCTGCTCNTGTGGCATTGGAAGCCCCGACAGCCCGAAGTAGGGCGCGAGGCTGCCGTAGCCGTAGAGCGAGCGTGCTCGCGACACGAAATCGTCGGGGAATTCCGTTGCGTCCACCAGGTCGAAGGTCTCCTGGATCGGAACGGTGCTGACCACTCTGTCCGCTTCCAGGCGGGCATGCTCGCCGCCGGGCAGGACCGCGTCGACGCCCCTGACCTTTCCGCCCTCTACTCGCACGTGCTCGACGTCCGCTCCCAGGACGATGGTCCCTCCGAGCCCCTCGATCACGCCCGCGACCGCCTTGGACCAGTTGAGTATGCCGCCCTCCGCGAAACCCCCGACGTGGAGCTCCCTGCCGGACACGATGACCGGCATCATGATGTCGTTGGTGTAGCGGATGATCTCGCCGGCGGAGATGTCGTGCGGGTTGTTGATCGTCGTGAAAAGGGTGCCCAGGCAGTGGTAAGCCTCCCACACCACGTCGTCGGCGGTCAGCCCGAGGCGCTCGCAGTAGTCCCAGAGGCTTACCTTTTCGAGCTCGTCCAACTGCTCCGCCGTGAGGCCCAGGGCCTCGGTGTTGAAGGACCAGTAGTTGATGCCTTTTTCCTTGCAGATCTTGTAGAGCTTGTCGTCCAGCCGGGCGGAGCCGGGCGCGGGCTCGACGTAGAACTCGCCCTTGTAGTAAAGACCCGTGTCGCACGGATTGATCTTTACGTCCACCCCCAGGTAGTCCACCAGCCGTCCCAGGTAACCCTGGCCCGCGCAGGGGACGCCGTGGTACCCGAGGTCGATGACATAGCCGTCGAGCATGCGCTCCGCGACGATCTCCTCAATGGAGGGGCTGGCTTCAGCGAGATAGCAGTAGTGGCGCCCCAGCACCGCGCGGTACCAGTCGGCTCCCTTCTCACTGATCTCGCTGCCTTCCAGAGAGAGCGCCCGCCCGCCGACCCGGTCCTCGCGCTCGAGGACGGCTACCTTCATGCCGTCCTTCGCCAGGACGGCCGCGGTCGCCAGCCCGCCGATCCCCGCACCGATGACGATCGCGTCATACTCCTTGTCCATTGTCATCCCTTCGTCACTGCGCCACCGGGTCGGACCCCGGTGGCGCAGAAGCGTTACGGCTGGACATTCTTACAGCGTCCAGTATGCCTCCTGCTTGCCGGACGAGTAGTCGTAGAAGCCTTTGCCGGTCTTGCGGCCCAGCAGGCCCGCGGCGACCATACGCTGCATGAGTTCCGGCGGCCAGTAGCGCTCGTCCTGGGTCTCGTTGTAGATCGCCTTCATCGCGTTCATGAGGACGTCGATGCCCGTGAGGTCGGCGGTCTCGCACGGCCCCATGCGGTGCGCGAATCCGAGCTTCATGGTCTTGTCCACGTCCTGCGGGGTGGCGACCCCCGTGGCGACGATGTTCATTGCGACGCCCGACATCGCGAGGCCGACGCGGTTGGCTATGAAGCCGGCCACGTCCTTGTTGACCACGACCGTCTCCTTGCCGATGTCCTCGGCCCACGCCTTGCACGCCTCCATGGTCTCCGGCGCCGTCTGCAGGCCATAGATGAGCTCGCACAGCGTCATCATCGGCACCGGGCTGAAGAAGTGGGTACCCACGACCTTCTCCGGCCTGCTGGTGACCGAGGCGATGCTGGTGATGGATATCGCGCTGGTGTTTGTCGCGAGAATGCAGTCGGGCCCGGTTATCTCGTCGAGCTGCTTGAAGACGTCCTGCTTGAGCTCGATCTTCTCGAAGACCGCCTCCACCACCAGGTCGGCGTCCGCAGCGTCGGCCATGTCCGTGGTCGTCTTCAGGTTGGCGAGTGCGGACTTCGCGGTGTCCTCGGGGACTTTGCCCTTCTCGACGAACTTGCCCAGTGATTTCTCGATCGAGCCCATGCCCTTGGCAAGGGCCTCATCGTTGATGTCGCGCATGGTGACCTCGTAGCCGGCGGTCGCGGCCACCTGGGCGATCCCGCTGCCCATCAGCCCTGCGCCCACAACGAAGACCTTCTTGATAGNCATCTCGTTACCCCCTTGGTAGGTACTCCGTTTTCAAGGACGAAAGTCTATCACACCGGCGCGGGACCATTCCCATTTTTTCAGATCATCCGGCATGCCCGGTCTTTCTGTCACCGGCCGGCCGGCGCGCGCCGGCAATCGTTCGCTTCGGGATAAGACATGGTGGGTGAGAAAAGGCCGGGGCGCGTGCAAAAAAAAGGTTTGACCCCTATTTTGCAGGGGGCTTGAACAGCACCCCGAACGTCCGCCAGGCGAAGGTGATCTCGAGGATGGTGTAGGCGAGGAACAGGGCAAGGAAGCAGGAGTAGACCGCTACCAGGTTGATGGCGGTCGCATACGTGAGGCCGAACAGCACCAGGACCACCGCCACCAGCCTGCCCATGACCGTGGCCAGGAGCACCGTGGGCATCGTCTGTATCGGTTTCTTGAGCGCCCACTTCACGGTAGCGATGGCCGCGATAGTGTACAGCGACGCGACGCCGAACCCGACGAACGCACCCGCAAGGCCTCTCCAGCCTCCGAACACGACGCTGATGATNATCCCTGCCGGTATGATGGCGGCGCCGGCTATCGCGACCGCCTGGGCCAGCCCCCTGTTGAACCTGTCGAAAAGCTTGTCGGGCTGGAGTCCTTCGCCTTTGTCGCCCGCGGTGTCCGCCATCTCACTCGACTTGTCCACTCGCCCCTCCATCTACCTCGAAAACGGTGCAAGGCTCTTCTTCGTCAGTGTCGTTCTTGCGCTTTTCCTTTTGCTTGCGCGGCGCCCTGTGCCTGCCGGGAGGGCTGTCGCCCCGGACGATGCGCGGTATCGCAGTGACGAAGAAGCCGATGATGGCGAGCCCGAGGACCATCCAGAGGAACTTGTTGTTGGCCATGAACTTGAGCGCAAGGCTGGTGCCGCACAGCAACGCGGTCCAGAAATAGAGAAGGATCACCGCCTGGCGCTGGCTGTGGCCCATGTTCAGAAGTCTGTGATGTATGTGCTCTTTGTCCGCGTGCGTGATGGAGATGCCCTTGCGTAGACGCCTCGTTATCGCCATGCCGGTGTCGATGATGGGGATCGCCAGCGCCATCAACGGGACGATCAAGGCGGCCGCGGCGATGCTCTTGAGCACTCCCTGGATGGTAACGGCACCCAGCATGAACCCCAGGAGCATACTTCCCGAGTCCCCCATGAACACGCTCGCCGGGTTGAAGTTGTAACGCAGGAACCCGAGAGTGGCCCCGGCCATCACGATCGAGATCAGCGCGGCGTCGACGAACGTCGAGCCCACTCCGGTCTGCGTCGCGTAATAGAACATCGAGAACGACGCGATGCAGGTGATGCCGGCCGCCAGCCCGTCCAGCCCGTCGATCAGGTTGATGATGTTGATGAACGCGACGACCCACAGAAGGGAGATGATGACTGACAGCTCGGGGGAGAGAGATATCACCGACATCCCCGGGAAGTGGATGTTCTGTATCTGCACTCCCATGATCACAAGGACCCCGGCCCCGAGCACCTGACCGAAGAGCTTGGAGAGGGGAGACAGCCCCCTCACGTCGTCGATTGCGCCGAAGATGACGATGATGGTGGCTCCCAGCAGGACGCCGGCGAGGTCGCCGCCGGAGACGCGGCTGCGACCGAAGATCAGATATACGGCGGTGCCGATCATCATGCTCAGGTATATCGCGACGCCGCCGAGCGTGGGCGTCGGCTTCTCATGGACCTTGCGGTCCTCGGGAACATCGACGGCACCGAGCCGCGTGGCGATCCACCGCACGATTGGTGTGAGGATGAGCACGCTAACGAGCGCTGCTCCAAAAGAAACGAAATATAATCTCATACGAGTCGCGGCATCTTAACGCCGCTCAACCTTCCAGGCTCATCTTCTCGGAAAGGACTCCGGCCTCCTCCAGCAGCTTGCCCGCCAGCGGGTCCGGATAGGGCTCGAGGTAGTATATCGCCCAGAGCCCGGCGTTGATGAGCATCTTGGTGCACAGGACACACGGCTGGTGCGTGGTGTACAACACCGACCCATCGATCGAGACACCGTGCAGCGCGGCCTGTATTATCGCGTTCTGCTCGGCGTGAAGGCCACGNCACAGCTCGTGGGTGGTCCCCGACTCCGCCCCCGCATCATTGCGCAGGCAACCGACATCAAGGCAGTGCGCCAGGCCTTTGGGCGCCCCGTTGTAACCGGTCGTCAGGATGCGCTTGTCCTTTACCACCAGGGCGCCGACCTCCCTGCGAAGGCAGGTCGAGCGTCCCGCGATCACCCTGGCTATGCTCAGGAAGTACTCGTCCCAGGTCGGTCTCATCTGCCCTCAGCATCCTTTCGCTGACCAGTATACGGTTGTGGCCGTTGCTCGAGGCCGGTTCACGCCATTCTACGAGATAGGCAGGGTCACCGTGAAGGTCGTACCCTGCCCGAGCAGGCTCTGGACCTTGATGGCCCCGCCGAGGGTCCATACGAGCTCTTTGGATATCGACAGGCCAAGGCCGGAGCCCCCGGTCTTCTGCGAGCGCGATTTCTCGACGCGGTAGAACCGGTCGAAGATGTCGGGCAGCACATCGGGGGGGATGCCCGGGCCGGTGTCGGCGACCGATATCCGGACGTTCGACTCTTCGACGCTCGCCGAAAGGCTTACGGTACCCTCGGCCCCGGTATACTTGACCGCGTTGTCGAGCAGGTTGGTCAGGATCCGCTCGAGGCGGTCGGGGTCGGTGAAGATACTCACCGGCTGTCCGGGGGCCTCCACGAGCAGGGTGACACTCTCGCGCTTCGCGCGCTGGACGTACAGGCTCTCGAGCCGGCGGATAAGATCGGTCAGGTCGACCTGCCTCTTCTCCGGACGCAGGTCTCCGGCGTCGATCTCGGACAGGAGCAGCAGGTCGCGCAGGACGCGCACCATCCGCTTGCTCTCCTGGTTGATTATCTCGAGTGACCGCAAGCGCTCCTCCTCGCTGCGGGAGACCCCGTCGAGCAGGGCCTGGCTGAAGCCCTCAATGCTGGTGAGCGGNGTGCGCAGTTCGTGGGAGACGTTCCCGACGAAGTTGCGCTGCANCTCGTAGGCGGTCCTCACCCTCTCCGCCATCGCGTTGAAGTCGCGGGCAAGATCGCTCATCTCGTCGGAGCCGCGGACCGGCACCGCCGCGGTGTAATCCCCTTCCGCGATCTTCTGCGCGGCAACAGTCACCTCTCGTATGTGGCGGCTGAGCGCTCCTGAGAAATAGAGCGCGAGGAGCATCGACAGAGCCAGGGCGATGCCTCCCGCGATCGCCACGTAACCGATCAGAGGCGCGGCCACCGACTTGATCGCCTCCACCGGCTTGATGGCGATGAGGAACGCCTGGCTGCCCTGGACCCGGGTCGGCGCCGTGGCGAAAAGGTAGTCCTTGCCCAGCAGCCGGAAGAAACGCCTGCTGATGCGAGGTCCGGTCTCGCTCGTGATGTTTTTCGGGAGCTCGAGGGTCCGCGAGCCGACGGTCGGCTGGCCGCGCGACTCGGCAAGCACCGTCCCCGTCGGACCGACCAGCACGAGCTTGGCTTTGAGGACCTGACCCTCCGTGTTGAGGATGCTGGTTATCACGCTGCCCTGCGGCAGGGCCTGTGCGATTCCCGGTTGCGCGGCCGCCGCGAGCCCGAGCTGCCTTACGTCTTGAGCGATCGCGGCCACCTGGCCGAGAAGCTCCTTGCGGTCGCGGTCCTGGATGTAGCGCGAGAGGAAGAACAGGAAGAAGACGCTCGCCAGCAGGAGCGAGATGATCACGACTACGAAGTATGTTGCTATGACTCGCCCGCGAAGGGTCTTGAACATCTCACTCGCCCTTGAAGCGGTAACCCACGCCCCTGACGGTCTCGATGAAGCGCGGGCTCTCGGCGTTGTCGGCGAGCTTCTCCCGCAGGTGCCGTATGTAGACGTCGACCGTGCGGGTGTCACCGACGTACTCGTATCCCCACACCTTCTCCATCAGCCGGTCGCGGGTGAGCACGATTCCCGGGTTGGACGCGAGGACGTGAAGGAGGTCGAACTCCTTCGCGGTCAGCTCCACCTCCCCGACGCCGTCGACCTCCACCCGCCTGCGCCTGCTGTCCATGGTGAGGCCCCGGCGCTCGAGGAGTTCCTCCGCTTCCTCGGCGGGAGGCTTCGACCTCCGGAGCACCGCCTTGACGCGCGCGACCAGCTCGCGCGGGCTGAACGGCTTTGTGAGGTAATCGTCGGCGCCCAGCTCCAGGCCCACTACCTTGTCCACCTCGGACTCACGGGCTGTGAGCATGATGACCGGGACCTGCGAAGTCTTGCGGATCTCCCTGAGCACTTCCAGGCCGTCCTTGCCGGGGAGCATGATGTCCAGCACCAGAAGGTCGGGTTTCTCGGAGAGGAACTTCTCGACCGCGGCGTCGCCGTCGAGGGCCGAGGTGACGCGATAGCCTTCCTTTTCGAGGTACAGCTCGACGAGCTCGATGATGTGCTCCTCGTCGTCAACAACCAGAATCTTCTCTTGCCTGGTTTCCATCCTGTGTTACCTCTTGCGACTCGCTTGTCCCGGNGGGCGCATAGCACGGCTCGCGCGCAGGGGCCTGTTCAAATGATATTCCTAACCGGGGGAAGATGTCGCCGGGGCAAGTGCTGGCTCAAAGCCGGAGCCCGAGATCGAAACCCTCGTGTATGGCCTCGATCGCCTTGCGGGGNCGGACGCAGTCGCCGATCTTGTGGAACTGGATCTTGTTCATGATGCCCTCATCCACCAGGAACTGCTCGAGCTCGTCGTCGGCCCTCGAGCCCACCGCGAGGACGACGGTGTCAGCCTCGAGAACGGTCTCCTCTCCGCGCACTTCCGCCGTGACACCCTGNTCGGTGATCCTTCGCACGCAGCATGACTCCATGAACCGNACGCCCAGGCGGTCCGCGTCCTGGAGGAGGGTCCACCTGGTCGAGATGCCGATGTCCGCGCCGCACTTGTCGAGCATCTCTACNACCAGGACGTCCTTGCCTCTCTCCNCGAGGAAGGAGCCGGTCTCTATGCCTACGGCGCCGCCACCGACGATGACGACCCGCTTGCCGGTCTCGACTTTTTCAGTGAGGACGTCCCAGGCCATCACCACGTTCTTGCTGTCCGCACCCTCGATCGGGGGCACGACCTGCAGGGCGCCGGTCGCCATCACCACGATGTCCGGGTTCAATTCCTCGACCATCTCAGGGGTCGCCAGCGTTGAAAGCATCACCTCGACGCCGGTGTTCTTGAGCTGCTGCTTGAGGTAAGCGACCATCTCGTTGAACTCCTCACGTCCGGGGGGGATGGCCGCCAGGCTCGCCTGGCCCCCGAGGCTCTCGTTCTCCTCGAGGAGGGTGACCTCGTGCCCGCGCTGCGCGGCAACCCAGGCGCACTCCATCCCCGCGGGGCCTCCGCCGGCTACCAGGACCGTCTTCTTCACCTCCGCCCGCGTGAGCTCCGTCTCCCGCTCGCGGTTCACGCGCGGGTTCACCATGCAGGTTATAGGTATCAACATGAACACGTGGTCGAAGCAGCCCTGGTTGCAGGCTATGCAGTGCCTGATGTCCTCGGGCCTGCCCTCCTTNGCTTTCTTNAGGATCTCGGGGTCCGCAATGAATGCCCGGGCCATGGCGACGACGTCGGCGCGACCGTCCGCGAGGATCTCCTCGGCCAGCCCCGGGTCGTTGATACGGTTGCAACACGCGACCGGGACCCTTTCGACCGCGCCGCGTATCCCCTCCGCGAGGTAGACATAGGCGCCGCGAGGGACGTTCATCGGGATCTGCGGGACCCGCGTCTCATGCCAGCCGCCTGTCACGCTTATCAGGTCGACGCCGCACCTCTCCATCTCCGCGGCGACTACCTTGGTCTCATCGAGGGTGTGGCTGCCTTCCATGAAATCCGAGCCGGACAGCCTGCAGATAAGCGGGAAATCGGGCCCGGTCGCTTTCCTGATGGCGGCGATCGTCTCCCGCATGAACGTCATGCGGGCGTCGATGTCCCCGTTATAGCGGTCGTCTCTCTTGTTTGTGAGCGGCGAGAGGAACTGGTTGACCAGGTAGCCCGCCGCCACTATCAGCTCGCTCGCGTCGAACCCGGCCTCGCGGGCGCGGCGCGCCGCCTGGGCGTAGTGCTCCTGCACCTCGGCTATCTCTTCTTCGGTCAGAGCGTGCGGCACCTCCCGTGTGAAATCGGAGCGCACCTCCGAGGCTGATACAGCGGTCTCGCCGGTCAGGAAGCTCGCGGAGTACCGGCCGCCGTGGTAGAGCTGCGCCGCTATCGGCTGGTCGTGTTTGTGGATGCGGTCGGTGAGCTCCGTCAGCCTCGGGATGAATTTGTCGTCGTCGAGCCCCACGAAATTGGGAGCCCCCATCCCGCGCTTCTCGACGTAGCAACCGCCGACGATCATCAGGCCGGGGCCTGGGCCGGCCTTCGCCCTCTCCTCGTAGAAGTCGATGAAGCCGTCGTTGATGAACCCGTCGGCGGCCATGCCGATGTGCATAGCCGGCATCAGCACGTGGTTCTTCATTTTGAGGCCGGCGAACTCGAACGGTTCGAACAGGAGCTTGTACTCGGGCATTCGAGACTTTCCTTTCTCATCGACTCAGGCACAATATTGTAGCGGATTTGCCGGCCCCGCACGCCCCCGCACTTACGGGGCTGCCGAAGACTCCTCCGTTCACCGCCTCCACCCTGCCAGATACGGACCCGATATTCCGTTCGCGGAACTGGTCGGTGAACGCCGGTCACCCGCGGGCTTCTGAACCGTTTTACGATTGAAATATTTCGACGATTTGACATAGGCGAGGAAACCGGAAACAGGCTGTTCATCGCGGCCGGGGTGCAGACCCGGCCCACTGGGAGCGATTCGCCTGCCCTTCCTGCCTCAGACAGGGACCGGGTTGTGACAATATGACAAAACGCGTGCTTGGTAAAACGCTGCGCACTGACACCGTAACCCTCATCCTCGTCCTCATCGCTTTCGCGGTTGTGACCTCACTGTCCATCACCTGGCTGGTCTCACGGTCGGCCTCCAAGCCGCTCGGAAAGCCCGAGAAGCAGNTCAGCGCTGACGTCCAGGGCCGGCTGGACGCCGTGCTCGACACCTACGTCTCCCAGGGGCACGTCGCCGGGGCGATAGTCGGGATCTGGGTCCCTGGTGAGGGGACCTGGGTGAGGGTCAGGGGCTTCGCGGATCAGAAGACCCACCAGCCGATGACGGCAACGGACAAGTTCCGTATCGCGAGCATAACCAAGACGTTCGTCGCGACCGTGGCGCTCCAACTGGTCGACGAGAAGAGGCTCGGGCTCGACGATCCCGTGAGCAAGTATCTGCCCTCGCTTCCCAACGGCTCTTCGATAACGGTCCGCCAATTGCTCAACCACACCAGCGGCCTTTTCGACTTCGTCGAAGACAGCGCCTTCCAGAAAGCCTCAACCTCGAACCCGTTAAAGAAATGGACTCAGGCCCAGCTCCTGGCCTGCGGCACCAGCCATGCCCCCTACTTCGCGCCTGGCACGGGCTGGCACTACCCCAACACCAACTACATCGTTCTGGGACTGATAATCGAGGCGGTGACCGGCCAGAAGGTCGGCGCAGTCATCGACAGCAAGATCCTCAAGCCGCTTCAACTACAGGGCACCACCTACATGACGGGCCTGCCGACCAAGGAGCCGTACAGCAAAGGTTACGTCAACGACAACGGAATCCTTACCGAGGCCTCTGACATCGACCCGTCGGCGGGCGGCGCCTCATCGGCGATGATGTCCGACATGGCCGACCTGAAGGTGTGGGCGGAAGCGCTCGGGCGGGGGGACCTGCTCTCCGAGGAAGCCCAGGCCGAGCGTATGAAGACTGGGGCGACGGACGGCAGTCCGATNGCTTACGGGCTGGGCATCATNAAGTGGGGAGATTTCGTGGGGCACGAGGGGAACGCCTTCGGATACAGCACCGCGATGTTCTACCTGCCGTCGAAGCGCGCGACGATAGTCGTGTTCCTGAACAGTGTCTCCAACAGCAGGCTCTCGGCCACCAACGCGTTCATAAGGTTCGCACAGGTCCTCTTTGGAAGTCAGACGCCCTAGGTCCCGTTCCACCGCTGCCGTGGATGACCAACATGCTCCCGTGTGATAGTGTCCCTCCTGTCAAGCGTTCGGGTCGGGACATAAGGAGCCCGCGTGATTATCGACGTACACACTCACATCTTTCCGCCTGACGTCATTGGGCGACGCGAGCTCTACGCCAAGCGNGACTCCTCCTTCGACTTCATCTACGGAAACCCGAAGTCCAGGATGGTCACCTTCGACGCCCTCGTCGAAGAGATGGACCTGTCGGGGGTGGACATCTCGGTCGTGTGCGGGTTTCCCTGGCGCAGCATCGACATGTGCCGCCAGCACAACACGTACATGATGGAGGCCGTCAGCGCTTTTCCCGACAGGCTGGTGGGGCTGGCCACGGTCAACCCGGTCGCGGGCAGGGCGTGCGACACCGAGCTCGAGAGGTGTTTCGAGGGCGGGCTGAAGGGGGTCGGAGAGATCTCGGCGGACGCGCAGGGCTTCCGGCTGGACGACCCCGCGACCTCGGGGCGCATAGTCGGTGCCGTCGAGGAAGCCGGCCTGTTCCTGCTCCTCCATGCCAACGAGGACGTCGGTCATTTCTACCCGGGCAAGACCCCGACCACCCCGACGGCCGTGTACCGGTTCCTGGAGAAGTTCGGTGACGTCAGGACCATCCTCGCGCACTGGGGAGGCGGGCTCTGCTTCTACGAACTGATGCCTGAGGTCGCCAAGGTGACCTCGTCCGTCTACTATGACACCGCCGCCTCGCCGTTCCTCTACCGGCCGGACGTCTACAGGGTCGCGGTCGAGATAGTCGGGGCGGGCCGCATCCTCTTCGGAACGGACTTCCCGTTGCTCCGCATGCGCCGCCACCTGGACGAGATCGACCAGGCCGGGCTTCCCACGGATGTGAAAGAGAGCATCCTGGGCAAGAACGCGCAGGGGCTGCTGGGCCACAAGTTCTGAGCTCTCAGGCCTCCATATCGAGGAGTGGCAACAGCCCGTAGAGGTCACTGATCAGGGGCACGTCGGTCGCGTTCCCAAAGCCGAACCTGTCGATCATCACCGGATGTATCCCGACGCTGCGCGCGCCCAGCACATCNGCGAAATAATGGTCACCGACGTGGACGGCGTGGCCGGGCTCGACCGAGAGGCGCTCGCACGCGACCTGGTAGATGTGGGGGTCTGGCTTGATGAGCCCGATGCTCGCAGAGGACAGGATGGCGTCCAGGTAGCGGTCGAGCCCCATGTCGAAACACAGCTTGGCGAGCCGCGAGTCCCAGTTGGAGACCAGCGCGAGGCGCAGACCCACGGCCTTCAGCCGCTCGAACACCGGCACCACGTCGTCGTAGGTGCGCCAGCGGTCGCCGTCCCCGAAGTGGTCGTAGATAGCCCTTCCTATAAGGTGGCGGTCACCGTCGATGCCGATCTCTTTCAGCATCAGGGCGTAGAGCTCGGACCACATCTCGGAGGCGTCCTTTTCGTTTGCCCAGAAAGAGTCGTCGCTCCAGTAGCGCTCCTCGTAGTAGCGGTCGGCGGCGATTATTCCGCGGCGCAGCTCTTCATCGGAGGGGTCGTACCCGAATCGCGCCATGACCTCACGGCAGACCGCCTCGAGCGACGGGTAAGGCTTGAAGAGCGTGTTCCCGACGTCGAAGAAGACCGCTTCTATTGCGCTGGCGTCAAATCCCTGCATGCCTCTCCGCCTGTTGGTTTGCCGGTACTATATCTAACACCGGCCACCGACAGAATATCAATGTCGAGACCAGCGTCCGCACTTATAATGAGAGCATGAACTGGTTCAAGATGACCTGGTGGAAGATGCGAAAGAAGGCGGGGGGCCCGAAGCTCCTGTGCGACACCTGCAGGAACGACTATCACACCGTCTGTCTCAACCCCAGGAGGCCGAACGCCACCGAGTGCCCCGACTACGAGAAGAGGTAACCCTACAGGGAAGTGATGGTGCGCGGCGCCAGCATCGGGTTGTCGGGGTGCGCCAGCGCCTCGTCTATTGCGGCCAGCATCGACTCCTTGTCTTCGGGCAGGCGCCCGTAGATGGGCAGGTAGTTCGACACGTGGTCACTCAGGAACTGGGCCCCTTCCACGTCCAGGTTCTCGAGAAGCAGGCGGGTCTCTTCGGCGACCTCCCGGCCGGAGCACTCCACGAACCTGCCGCTCTCAAGGTCTTCATACATCGGGAACCCCGGCAGGAACGCGAGCGTACGTATCCTGATGTAGTCGGGCTTCATCCTGTTGAGGGTTGCGGCCGAGCCCAGCGCATGCTCGCGCGTCCTCTCGCGCCCGCCCAGGCCCGCCAGCACGTAGGTCGACAGCTCTATCCCTGCAGCGCGCATCTTCTCGGCGGCCCGGGCGTAGTCGTCCGCGGTCGCGCCCTTGTTCACGCGCCGGAGTATCTCGTCGTCCCCGCTCTCCAACCCCATGTAGACGATCTGGAGCCCGTGTTCTCTGAGGCGCGTAAGGTCTGCGACATCCCTCCCTCTTATGAAGCGCGCCCCGCCGTAGCAAGATATGCGCTTGACGTCGCCGAAAGCCTCCCGTACGTAGTCGAGAACCTGCACCAGGTCGTCGGTGCGCATCGCGATCGTGTTTCCGTCCGCCAGGAACACCGAGTACGGCTCGGACCAGACGCGCTGCGCCATGCGCAGGTCGTCGCGTATCTCCTCGAGCGGCCGAACCCTGTACTTCTTCATCTTGTACATGCCGCAGAAAGTGCACTTGTTATGTGGACAGCCGATGGTGGCCTGGATGATGAGGCTCCCCGACTCGCAGGGAGGCCTGAAGACCGGCTCTTCGTACCTCATGCCTTCGTCCCCTCCAGCGCCTGAACGGAGAGGTCGGTCAGCGCGACCCGGTACCTGAAGAGGCCCCAGCCGGTGTCCAGCAGGGCCTGGCGGATGGGGCCCTGGAGCTCGTCCAGCGACGCCCACTTCGCCTC
>JGI24131J36419_10000273_pt1 | contig 18213 bp, 16 predicted proteins | sample BarGraNGADG00211_2_FD_36419 | JGI IMG/M metagenome (IMG submission 36419) | reverse complement strand
GCGCGTATTCGCGCTCCCGCTTGTTTGGGGACACCAGACCTCCCGCTCCGCTGCGCCGGCCGTTTCCCGCCGCAGGCCTCCGTAAAACCGTGGACAGTCTAGGCGGGTCCCCGTCGGGTGCGTTCGCGCCTCGGTCACGGTCCTGTTGCGAATGTCGGCCCAACCGATCGATGTGGCGCGGGGCGGCGCGCCCGGTGATCGGCGAGCGACCGTCAACTACGCTGTGCGCGTGCTCGTCCTGACCGTGGTTGCGCCCGTCTTCGGGACGAACTGCACCATCGTCGCGTCGGGACCTGGAGAGCCGTGTGTCGTGGTCGACGCGGGTGCCGGGGTGGGGGAGCGGGTGTGTGCCGCGATCGAGACGTATGGGCTGCGACCACAGGCTGTCGTGGCGACGCACGGCCACGTCGACCACACCTGGGACGCCGCGGGACTGTGCGCCGAGTACGACGTGCCGTTCCTGGTGCATCGCGCGGACGCATATCGCATCGATGAGCCGTTCGAGAGCCTCGGTGGCGTGTCCGGCGCGCTGGGCGCCGCGCTGGCGGCGCTCGGCTTCCCGCCGGCGGAGTACCAGCGGCCGACTCGGGTCGTCGCGTTCGATCCGGGCCCGGACGGCACTCGTCTGCCGGTGGAGGGCGTTGACATCGCGTTGCTGCACGCTCCCGGGCATACCGAGGGTTCGACGATCCTCCTGCTCGTCGGTGCGCCCGACGCCGCGAGCGAGCTCCCGCTGCGCGCGCCGGATGCGGGCCGGGACACACCGTCGGGCATCGCGCTGACCGGCGACGTGTTGTTCGCCGGCGGTATCGGGCGCGTCGATCTGCCCGGCGGCGACGAGCGAGAGATGGCTGTCACGCTCAGTACCCGCTTGGACCGGATCGCGGACGACGTCCTGATCGTGCCGGGTCACGGTCCGGCGAGCACGATGCGTCATGAGCGCGCGCGCAACCCGTACCTGGCAGAGTTCTGACCGAGACCCACCGACGCTTTCCAGATCGCAGACGAAGAGAGCAACCATGGCCCGCCCCACCCCGCTGTCCGGCTTTCCCGAGTGGCTTCCCGCCGGCCGGATCGTCGAGCAGCACGTCCTGGACACGCTGCGCCGCACCTTCGAGCTGCACGGGTTCGCCGGGATCGAGACCCGCGCCGTAGAACCGCTGAGCGAGCTCCTGCGCAAGGGGGAGACGTCCAAGGAGGTGTACGTCCTGCGCCGGTTGCAGGCCGAGGCGGACGACGCGGCAGCGGTCGATGACAACACGCTGGGCCTGCACTTCGACCTGACGGTGCCGTTCGCGCGCTACGTCCTCGAGAACGCCGGTCAGCTGAGCTTCCCGTTCCGCCGCTACCAGATCCAGAAGGTGTGGCGCGGGGAGCGGCCCCAGGATGGTCGGTTCCGCGAGTTCTACCAGGCCGATATCGACGTCGTCGGGGCAGGGGAGCTGCCCTACCACGTCGAGGTCGAGCTCCCGCTCGTCATTTCGGAGGCGCTCGGTGCCTTGCCGATCCCGCCGGTCCGGATCCTGGTGAACAACCGGAAGGTCGCGGAGGGCTTCTATCGCGGCGTCGGGCTGGACGACGTCGAGGCCGTGCTCCGCTCGATCGACAAGCTGGACAAGATCGGGCCGGCGAAGGTGGCCGCCTTGCTGCAGGAGGAGGCGGGCGCGACCCCGGACCAGGCCGCGGCCTGCGTGGCTCTCGCCGGGATCTCCGGCAGCGACGCGAGCGTTGCTGAGCAGGTGGTGCGGCTCGCCAAGCAGCACGGCGCGCACTCCGACCTGCTCGACAGCGGCCTCGCAGAGCTCGTGGCCCTGGTCGAGGAGGCCGCGGCGGTGGCGCCCGGCGTGCTGGTGGCCGACCTGCGGATCGCACGCGGCCTGGACTACTACACCGGTTCGGTCTACGAGACGGTGCTCGTGGGGCACGAGGCGCTCGGGTCCATCTGCTCGGGTGGTCGCTACGACGAGCTCGCCTCGGATGGCGCGAACACGTTCCCGGGTGTCGGCCTCTCGATCGGGGTCTCGCGCCTGGTCTCTCGACTGCTCGGCGAACACCTCGTGGGCGCGTCGCGAAGCGTGCCCAGCGCGGTGCTGGTGGCGGTCACCTCGGAGCAGACGCGGAGCGCCTCGGTGCGGGCCGCAGCCGCGCTGCGGGCGCGCGGCATCCCGGTCGAGGTCGCACCGAGCGCGGCGAAGTTCGGCAAGCAGATTCGGCACGCGGACCGTCGCGGAATCCCGTTCGTCTGGTTCCCAGGCGCGGATGGCGCCTCCGACGAGGTCAAGGACATCCGTTCCGGCGAGCAGGCGACGGCGGACGCCTCAGCCTGGGAACCGCCGTCGGCGGACCGGTGGCCGACGGTGACCGCGACCGAGGGCTAGCTCGCCTGCGCGGGGATGAGACAGAACTCATTCCCCTCCGGGTCGGCCAGGACGAACCATTGGACGTCGCCCTGGCCGATGTCGGCGTGGCGCGCGCCGAGAGCGAGCAGGCGTTCGAGCTCCTGCCCGATCGTCGCGTCCCTGGGCTCGACGTCGAGGTGCAGGCGGTTCTTGACCGCCTTCGCGTCCGGGACGGGCTCGAAGAGGATGCGCGGCCCTGCGCCGTCAGGCGCTTCCAGGCGGAACGAGTCCTCGCCCCACGGGTGGGTGATCGGCCAGCCCAGGACCTCGGACCACCACGCGGCCTGCGCCGCCGGGTCGTGAGCGTCGATCACGATCTCGTTCGGAATGCTTGCCATCGGTCCTCCGCCGACCAGGTGGGGTGGCCTGGTACGCGCGCACGGCGTGCCAGACCACCCCACTGTATTGGCGGAGGGGTCGGCGCGGCGACGCACTAAGATCAGGCGGGCGCCCGATGGCGCAGTCCTGTTCGTCCCTGGAAGGACCCTTCGTGCTCCGGACCCACAACGCCGGCTCCCTGCGGGCCGGGCAGACCGGCGAGACCGTCACTCTGGCCGGCTGGGTCGCGCGTCGGCGCGATCACGGCGGCGTGGCGTTCATCGACCTCCGGGACGCTTCGGGTGTGGCGCAAGTGGTGATCCGGGACGAATCCGTCGCGCATGGGCTGCGCAGCGAGTACGTCCTCCAGGTCACCGGAGAGGTCGCGCGCCGACCGGCCGGCAACGAGAACCCCAACCTTCCGACCGGCGAGATCGAGCTCATCGCGCGCGCCGTTGTCGTCCTCAACGAGGCCGCGCCGTTGCCGTTCCAGATCGACGAGCACGTCGAGGTCGGCGAAGAGGCGCGCCTGAAGTACCGCTACCTGGACCTGCGCCGGAGCGGTCCCTCGGCGGCACTGCGGTTGCGGTCGAAGGTCAGCGCCACGGCGCGCCGGGTGCTCGACGCACACGGGTTCGTCGAGGTCGAGACGCCGACGCTGACCCGGTCGACCCCGGAAGGCGCCCGAGACTTCCTCGTGCCGGCGCGACTGCAGCCGGGGTCCTGGTACGCGCTTCCGCAGTCGCCGCAGCTGTTCAAGCAGCTGCTCATGGTGGCCGGGCTGGAGCGTACTACCAGATCGCCCGCTGCTACCGCGACGAGGACTTCCGCGCGGACCGTCAGCCGGAGTTCACCCAGCTCGACGTCGAGATGAGCTTCGTCGAGCAGGACGACGTGATTGCCATCTCGGAAGAGATCCTGGCGGCGGTGTGGGCGCTGATCGGACACGAGCTCAGCACGCCGATCCCGCGGATGACGTTCGCCGAGGCGATGCGGCGGTTCGGTACCGACAAGCCTGACCTGCGCTTCGGACTCGAGCTCGTCGAGCTCACCGAGTACTTCGCGACCACCCCGTTCCGGGTGTTCCAGGCGCCGTACGTGGGCGCCGTCGTGATGCCGGGTGGTGCGTCCCAGCCGCGCAAGGTGCTGGACGCCTGGCAGGGCTGGGCCAAGCAGCGCGGCGCCAAGGGCCTCGCCTACGTGCTCGTCGGCGAGGACGGCGAGCTCGGCGGTCCGGTGGCGAAGAACCTCAGCGACGAGGAGCGTGCGGGTCTCGCCGCCGCCGCCGGTGCGGTGCCCGGGGACTGCGTGTTCTTCGCCGCCGGTGCTGTCGGGCCCGCGCGGGCCTTGCTCGGCGCCACGCGCCTCGAGATCGGACGTCGCTGCTCCCTGATCGACCCGGACGCCTGGGCCTTCCTCTGGGTGATCGACGCGCCGCTGTTCAAGCCGACCGGCGAGGACGACGACGTGGCGGTCGGCGGCGGCGCGTGGACGGCCGTGCACCATGCCTTCACCTCGCCGGCGCCGGAGTGGATCGACCGGTTCGAGCAGGACCCGGGCAGCGCGCTCGCCTACGCCTACGACATCGTCTGCAACGGGAACGAGATCGGTGGCGGGTCGATCCGTATCCACCGGCGCGACGTCCAGCAGCGCGTGTTCGAGGTGATGGGCATCGGCGAGGCCGAGGCGCAGGAGAAGTTCGGTTTCCTGCTCGACGCCTTCAGCTTCGGCGCCCCGCCGCACGGTGGCATCGCGTTCGGCTGGGACCGGATCGTGGCCCTGCTCGCCAAGACGGAGTCGATCCGCGACGTGATCGCGTTCCCGAAGTCGGGTGGCGGTTACGACCCGCTCACCTCGGCTCCGGCGCCGATCACCATCGAGCAGCGCCGCGAGGCGGGCGTCGACGCCAAGCCGAAGGTGGCCGCTCAGACGCCGGAGGGCTGACGCGCCTTCTCCGCCCAGCGCCACCGGGTCGGAATCGACCAGACCCACTTCAGCGGATTCAGGGGGTGGGGGGCGGCCCACGCTCCGGCACGTCCTCGCCGGGAGTCGTCAACGGGCTCGGCCGAGCGGCCTTCGAGCATGACCAGAGCCTCCACAGCACAACGGCGGACAGCGCAACGTGCGCCGCGAGCAGCATCCAGAGGATCAGAGCGACCGGCCGCACCGGACCGTTCAGAACTCGGACCATCAGGTAGATCAACCATCCGGCGACCAAGGGCGAGCCGAGGGTCGCAAGCCGGGCGATCGACCGGCGCCTGACGTAGGCGCGACGCGGCGCGGCCAGGTCGCGCAGCGCGGCGTCAGTGGGTGATGGAGAAGCGCTCGTAGAGAGCCTTGAATCGGCGCGGCGCCCACCAGTTGGCGCGGCCCAAGACCGTCATGGTCGCGGGCACGAGAAGGAGCCGCACGATTGTCGCATCGACGACGACGGTCACGGCGAGTGCGAAGCCGACCTCCTTGATCACCAGCAGCTTGCCAAAGATGAAGCCGCCGAAGACCACAACCATGATCGCCGCCGCCGAGGTGATGATCCGTCCGGAGCGCTGGAGGCCGAGCCGCACGGCCTCGTCGTTGGGCCGCCCGCTGTCGTGGAACTCCTTGATCCGCGAGAGCAGGAAGACCTCATAGTCCATCGCGAGGCCGAAACCGAAGGCGAGCACGAGCACAACCACGTACGTCTCGATACCGCCGGTCGAGGTGAACCCGAGCAGGCCCTGGAGGTGACCCTCCTGGAACACCCAGACAAGGACCCCGAGCGACGCGGCGAGCGACAACGAGTTCACCAGCAGCGCCTTGAGCGGGACCACGACGGAGCCGGTCATCAGGAAGAGCAGAGTGAAGGTGGCCAGGATGACGATCGCGAGCGCCGCCGGAGCGCTCCGCCGGAGCGAAGACACGAAGTCGATCTGGTTGGCCGCCTGGCCGGCGACCCAGGTGCGGAACGGCGGGTGAAGCGCGCGGAGTCGCTGCACGACGTCCTGGGCGACATTTCCCCCTGCATCCCGGGTCGCCGCCCGCACGCCGACGACGACGTAGGGCCCGCTCGTGGTCGGCGGGTCGATCGACGTCACCCCCGGGACCGCCGAGAGCGACGCGACCCAGGACGACGTGGAGTCGAGAGTCGTCTCTCCGATCACCCAGACGGTCGGTCTGGACGAGGCCGGGTACTCGTCAGCGAGCAGCGCGACGAACTCCCGCTGGTCGTTTCCGACCGGCAGCAGCTGGATGCCGGAGTTGCGGAACTGAAGGTTCATGAGTGGCGAGGCAAGGCCGGCGAGCAGGGCGAGGGTGCCGACGACAACCCACCAGGGGTGGCGCTGAACGCCGCCCGCCAGACGGGAGAAGGCACCCTCCTCCGATCGGACGTCCGCGGTGCGGACGAGCACCGTGCGCAGGCCGGGGATCCTGGCGGCGAGGCCGGGCCGAGCCAGCCGACGGCCGGCGAGCACCAGCGCGGCGGGAACGAGGGTGAGGGCTGTGAGCAGGGCCAGCAGCACGACCGACACCCCGGCGACGCCGAAGGCGCGGAGGATCGACGGACGGAAGACCATCAGGCCCGCGACCGCGATCGCCACCGTGAGCGCAGAGAACGTGACCGTCCGCCCGGCCGTCTTGATCGTGTTCACCAGCGCATGCACGACCACGCCGTCACCACGCCGCCGCCGTACCAACCGCCGCTCATCCGCGCTGACCAGTTGGTGCAGCTCCTCGCGGTACCGCGAGACGATCAGGAGCCCGTAGTCGATCGAGAGGCCGAGACCCAGCAGCGTCACGACATTGACCACGCTCGAGTCGAGGTCGACGACGTGCGCGAAGCCGTAGAGCAGACCGAGGCCCCCTGCGATCGAGGCGAGCGCACCGACCATTGGCATGCTAGCGGCGAGGAAGCCGCCGAAGACGAGCACCATCACGAGCAGGGCGATCGGNAGCGCCACCGCCTCACCGGTGGTGAGGTCGCGCTCGATCTGACCGGTGATCGCCGACACGATCAACGAGTTCCCGCCGACGATGCCGCCGGCGCCCGGCTCAAGACCGGCGAGGTCGTTCCGCAGCGTGTCGAGTCGCGTCTTGACCCGCGCCAGCCCGACGCTNTCGGCGTGCGAGGAGAGCCCGGGCTTGAGATCGACGACGACGAGGAACCCCTGTCCGTTCTCGGAAAGCAGCGGTCCGGCGAGTGGACTCGCGAGGCCACCAGGAAGCGCGAGCGGATCGATGACGGTCTCGACCCCGTCGATCTGGGCGAGGTCGGTGCGGGCCTTCTTGAGCAGGTCGCTGAGGCCCGCGGTATCCGGCGCGATTCCCTCGGCGGCGAGGGTCAGCGAGGCGCCCTGCTCGTCGCTCGCGAGCAACTTCTGAGCCTGGTCGCTCTCCGAGCCGGCGACCCGCACTTCCCCGGTGGAGAGCCGGTCGAAGAGGCTGGTGCCGTCCACGCCGACGGAGGCGATGGTGAACGCGCCGATTGCGAGGACCAGCCAAGTTCCGACGATCAACTTCGGGTGGCGCGCGATGAGTCGGCCGAGGTGTTCGAACACCGGCCCAATATCGCAGATTTGCCCGTTCCTTGAGGGCAATGTCACGGCCGCCGGTGGCCGTGCGGTTGCGTAGGCTCGCGGCATGGACCTCTTCGATGCCTGGGGCACCGGGCCACAAGGACTGCCCGAGGTGCGGCCCGGGGCGCCGCTGGCGGTCCGGATGCGCCCGCGCACGCTCGAGGAGGTCGTCGGGCAGCGGCACCTGCTCGAACCCGGATCGCCGTTGCGGCGGTTGCTCGCGCCGGTGAGCGGCGAGCCAGGGCCGGCCGCGCCGTCGTCGGTCGTGCTGTGGGGTCCGCCCGGAACGGGCAAGACGACTCTCGCGTACCTCATCGCGCTCACCTCGGGACGGCGCTTCGTCGAGCTGTCCGCGGTGACTGCGGGAGTCAAGGAGGTGCGCGAGGTGATCGAGGACGCGCGGCGCCGTCTCGCCACCGGGGAAGCGGAGACGGTGCTCTTCGTCGACGAGGTGCACCGGTTCTCGAAGTCGCAACAGGACGTGCTGCTGCCGAGCGTGGAGAACCGCTGGCTGACCCTCGTCGCCGCGACCACGGAGAACCCGAGCTTCTCGGTCAACGCGCCGCTGTTGTCGCGCTCTCTGCTGCTCACCCTCCACCCGCTCTCCGACGACGACGTGCGCGTCCTGGTCGCGCGTGCCATTGCCGACGCGCGCGGATTCGGCGGGACGGTGGCGCTCACCGACGAAGCGGCAGATCGCCTGGTCCGGCTCGCCGGTGCGGACGCGCGGAAAGCGCTCTCGATCCTCGAGGCCGCGGTCGGAGCCGTGCTCGAAGGACGAGACGTCGGTCCCCGGCCCGAGGACCCGGCCGTCATCGACGTCTCGACCGTCGAGCGGGCGATCGACGTCGCGGCGGTGCACTACGACCGGGCTGGAGACCAGCACTACGACGTGGCGAGCGCGTTCATCAAGTCCATGCGTGGGTCGGACGTCGATGCCGCACTGCACTACCTCGCGCGGATGATCGCGGCGGGGGAGGACCCGCGCTTCATCGCGCGGCGGATCGTGATCGCCGCCGCCGAGGATGTCGGGATGGCTGACCCGACGGCCCTGCAGACCGCCGTCGCCGCCGCGCAGGCGGTGGCGTTCATCGGGATGCCGGAGGCGCGCATCATCCTGGCCGAGGCCGTCGTGCACCTGGCCACCGCGCCGAAGTCGAACGCGTCGTACCTGGCCATCGACGCAGCGCTGGCGGATGTCCGGGCGGGGCGGACCGGCCCGGTGCCGAGCGACCTCCGCGACTCGCACTATGCGGGGGCCGAGCGGCTCGGTCACGGCCAGGGCTACCGCTACGCGCACGACGAGCCGCACGGCATCGCGACCCAGCAGTACCTGCCCGACGAGCTGCAGGGGACGCGCTACTACCACCCCGGCCCGCGCGGTCTGGAGCGGGAGATCGGGCCCCGGCTCGAACGGATCCGGCGGATCCTCGCGGGGACCGACGGGGACAACAAGCCGCACGGCGGAGNGCACGGACCCGGCGAAACGGCGCCGGGACCGGAGGCGTGATAGGCACCACGCGGCTCGCGAACGTGATCGGGGCACAGGTGCGCTAGAATTNNGCGGTTGCTCAGCGTGCTTGAACCCTCTCGCACGGAGGAGCGACCTCCCGGGACCGTTTCCGCGGACAGCGGATGTNTGGACCCGAACCCCTCACCGGAGTGGCTGCCTCCGAGGGTTGTGATGTCCCGACAACGACAGGAAGAGCATTGAGCTCGGTTACTCGCTCCCGCCGCCAGGTGCGCCTTTCGCGCGCTCTGGGGCTCGCGCTGACCCCGAAGGCAGTCAAGCACTTCGAGAAGCGTCCCTACCCACCCGGTGAGCACGGCCGCGCCCGTCGCCGCACCGAGTCCGACTACGCGGTCCGTCTGCGCGAGAAGCAGCGTCTGCGCGCTCAGTACGGCATCCGCGAAAAGCAGATGGCTCGCGCGTTCGCCGAGGCCCGCAAGGAACCCGGTCTGACCGGTGAGGCCCTGGTCGAGCTGCTCGAGATGCGTCTTGACGCCCTCGTGCTGCGCTCCGGCTTCGCTCGCACGATCCTGCAGGCCCGCCAGGCCGTGGTTCACCGCCACGTGCTGGTCGACGGCAAGATCGTGGACCGTCCCTCGTTCCAGGTGAAGCCGGGTCAGACGATCCAGGTCAAGCCGAAGAGCCAGGCGACGACGCCGTTCCAGGTCGCCGCCGCGGGCGCGCACCGCGACGTCCTGCCGGCCGTGCCGGAGTACCTGGACGTCAGTCTCGAGAAGCTGCACGCCGAGCTGGTTCGTCGGCCGAAGCGGTCCGAGGTCCCGGTGACCTGCGAGGTTCAGCTCGTCGTCGAGTACTACGCCCGCTGACCCTGGGCGCTGTTTCTGGCTCCGACATCAACACGGCGAACGCCCCGACGCGGCTTGTGCCGTGAGCGGGGCGTTCGTGCGTGCCGGTAAGGTCGGGTAGGCGTCGCGGCCATCGAGGCCGCGGCCGAGCACTGGGAGGGTTCCAAGATGTCCGTGGGTGACGTGGCAGGCCTGATCGCCGCCATCGCGTTCGTAGCGCTCGTCGGCTTCCTTGCCGTCCCGATGATCAAGCTCGCGCGCGTCTTCGACGAGACGCGCATCTCGATCCGGACGCTCACCGACCACTCCGTGCCGCTGCTCGACGAGACCACGGCGACGGTCGCGTCGACGAACGTCCAGCTCGGCAAGGTCGACACGATCACTTCGGCGGCGGCGCAGGTGAGCGAGAACGTCTCGGCGCTGACCTCGTTGTTCGCCGCCACGGTCGGCTCGCCGCTGACCAAGGTCGCGGCTTTCTCCTACGGGGTCCGCCGCGCGATCGGTCGGCGGTCGGCCAAGAAGGGCCGATGATGCGCCGGCTGTTCTGGCTCGGCCTGGGCGCCGCCGCGGCCGTCGTCGTGACCCGCAAGCTCAGCGCGACCGCGGAGAAGTACTCACCGGCGGGCCTGGTCGACCAGGCTGGTTCGCTGCCCGGGAAGATCGGCGCGACACTGCGCGAGATCGGCACCGACATCCTCGACGGCATGGCCGAGCGGGAGCAGGAGCTCACCTCGGCGCTGCTCGGGGAGGCGCCGGCACCGAGCGCGGGTCGCACTGGTCGCGCCGCGCTGGACGACGTCGACGAGCCCGAGTACGAGTTCTGATCCCTGCCCGGGCGCCGCGGCGCCACCCGTCACCCACCACATCCCGAGGACGACATGCGGACCGCTGAGATCCGACGCCGCTGGCTCGACTACTTCGAGCGTCAGGGCCACGTGGTCGTGCCTTCGGCCTCCCTCATCTCCGACGACCCGTCGCTGCTCTTCACCGTCGCCGGCATGGTGCCGTTCATCCCGTACATGCTCGGTCAGCAGGCTGCGCCGTGGCCGCGCGCCACCAGCGTGCAGAAGTGCGTCCGCACACTCGACATCGACGAGGTCGGCAGGACGACGCGGCACGGCACGTTCTTCCAGATGAACGGCAACTTCTCGTTCGGCGACTACTTCAAGGCCGGTGCGATCGAGTACGCCTGGGAGCTCATCACGACTCCGCAGAGCGCGGGCGGCTACGGTCTCGACCCCGAGCGGATCTGGGTCACCGTGTTCCACGACGACGACGAGGCCGCCTCGCTCTGGAAGTCGATCGCCGGACTGCCCACCGAGCGCATCCAGCGCCGCGGGATGAAGGACAACTTCTGGTCAACGGGACAGCCCGGGCCGGCCGGCCCGTGCTCGGAGATCTACGTGGACCGCGGGCCGGAGTACGGCGCCGAGGGCGGCCCGATCGTCGACGAGGAGCGCTACCTCGAGATCTGGAACCTCGTGTTCATGCAGTACGAGCGCGGCGCCGGCGGCGGCAAGGAGGACTTCCCGCTGCTCGGTGAGCTCAAGCAGAAGAACATCGACACCGGGATGGGTCTCGAGCGGGTCGCGTTCCTGCTCCAGGGTGTCGACAACATGTACGAGATCGACGAGGTCTTCCCGGTCATCCAGAAGGCGCAAGAGCTGTCCGGCAAGCGGTACGGCGCGAACCACGAGGACGACGTGCGGATGCGCGTCGTCGCCGACCACGTGCGCTCGGGTCTGATGCTGATCGGCGACGGCGTGACGCCGAACAACGAGGGTCGCGGGTATGTGCTGCGCCGTCTGCTGCGCCGCAGCGTCCGGGCGATGCAGCTGCTCGGCGTGGAGGACCCTTCGCTNCCGGAGCTGCTCCCGGTCAGCCGTGCGGCGATGGAGGGGTCCTACCCCGAGCTCGGGCACGACTTCGAGCGCATCGCCCGGATCGCCTACGCCGAGGAGGAGGCGTTCCGGCGCACCCTGACCTCGGGAACGACGATCTTCGACACCGCGGTGCGCCAGGTGAAGTCGTCGCAGGGCACCGAGCTGTCCGGCGAGCAGGCCTTCGCGCTGCATGACACGTACGGATTCCCGATCGATCTGACCCTCGAGATGGCCGATGAGCAGGGTGTCACCGTCAACGAGGCGGGGTTCCGCGAGCTGATGAAGGCTCAGCGGGAGCGCGCGCGCGCCGATGCAAAGTCGAAGAAGGGTGGTCACGCCACCAGCCCCGCGTACCGCGAGCTGCGCGACGCGGGTGCCACCGAGTTCACCGGGTACCACGAGCTGAACACCTCGGCGACCGTCCGCGGCATCGTCCATGGCGGCGAGCTCGTCTCGGTTGCGATGCCCGGGGACACCGTCGAGGTGGTGCTCGAGCGCACCCCGTTCTATGCGGAGTCGGGTGGGCAGGAATCGGATGCGGGCATCATCACCGCCGACGGCGTCCGGCTCGAGGTGCTCGACGTGCAGCGAGTGGTCAAGGGCCTCGTCGCGCACACCGTGAAGGTTGCCCAGGGTGAGCTCACCCCGGGGACCGAGGTGTACGCGCAGGTCGACCCGGAGTGGCGGCTCGGCGCGCGACAGGCACACTCCGGCACGCACGTGGTCCACGCGGCGCTGCGCGAGGTGCTCGGTCCGCACGCGCTGCAGTCCGGCTCGTACAACAAGCCGGGCTACCTCCGGCTGGACTTCGCGTGGCAGCAGGCACTCTCTCCCGCGACCCGGAGCGAGGTCGAGGAGGTCTCGAACGGCGCGATCCGCCAGGACCTGGGTGTGTCGTGGCAGTACATGACGCTGGCCGACGCGAAGGCGGCTGGTGCGATCGCCCTGTTCGGTGAGACGTACGACCAGCAGGTCCGGGTGGTCGAGATCGGCGGCCGCTGGTCGCGAGAGCTGTGCGGCGGCACGCACGTCGACCACTCGAGCCAGATCGGCATGCTGGCCGTGACGGGGGAGTCGTCGGTCGGTGCCGGTGCCCGCCGGATCGAGGCGCTCGTCGGGATCGAGGCATTCCATGCCCTGGCCGTCGAGCGCGCTCTCGTCTCGACCCTCACCGAGACGCTCAAGGCGCGGCCGGACGAGCTGGTGGATCGGGTCGAGGGCTTGTTGACCCGGCTGCGTGAGGCAGAGAAGGAGCTTGCCGCCGCGCGTCAGGCGACCCTGCTCGCCGCGTCGGCGTCGATCGTTGCCGGTGCGAGCTCGATCGGCGGGACCCGCATGATCGCGCACGATGCCGGCCACGTCGGGCACCCGGATGACGTCCGGACCCTCGCGCTCGACCTGCGGTCCCGGCTCGGCGACAGTGACCCAGTGGTCGTTGCCGTCGGCGGGGTGGCAGGGGAGCGCGCGGTCGTGGTCGTCGCTACCAACCTGGCGGCGCGGGAACGCGGTCTCGCCGCGGGTCCGCTCGCGAAACTGGCCGCGGTGGTGCTCGGCGGTGGCGGCGGCGGGAAGCCGGACCTGGCCCAGGGTGGCGGTACAGACGTCACCGCGGTGCCGGCTGCGCTGGCAGCCGTCCGGACGCAGATCGCCGCTCAGGAGGTCTCGTAGATGCGGGGGGTACGGATCGGCGTCGATGTCGGCTCGGTCCGGATCGGCCTCGCGGCGAGTGACCCGGACGGGCTCGTGGCAACCCCGATCGCGACGCTGGCCAGGGCCACGTCGGACGCCGATGCGGGTTCGACCACGGTGCCTGCGGACCTGGTGGCGATTGCCTCCGAGGTCGCGCTGCGGTCCGCTGCGGTCGTGTACGTCGGGTTGCCNCGGCACCTCTCCGGAGTCGAGGGTGCGGCCGCCGGTGACGCGCGGGNATTCGCGGACGCCCTGGCGCGGGTGATCGCGCCGGTACCGGTGCGGCTGGTCGACGAGCGGCTGACGACGGTGAGCGCGCACCAGGCGCTGCACGCCGCGGGGCGCGCGGGTCGTCGGCACCGGCAGGTCGTCGACCAGGCCGCGGCAGTGATCATTCTGCAGACTGCGCTCCAGACGGAGCACGCACTGACTGCCCGCGCAGGCGAGGTCGTGACCGTCGATGACGCGGCGCGGGACACCACGGCCGGGGCGCATGATAGGAAGAACGAACTAGTCACCGGCGATGGGCCAGCGGCCGATCGCGCTGGAACGACGGAGGATCGGCATCGATGAGTGACCTGTTCCTCGGGCAACCCGAGCACTCGGGCGCGCCCGCGGCAGACACCCGCTCGTCGCGGCGGGCCACGGATCGTCGTCTGCGGCGCAGGCGACGGCACCGTCGTGGTGGCATCGCTCTGGCTCTCACCGTGCTGCTCCTTGTCGGCGCGGGGTACGTGGTCTGGAGCTACGTCGTGCCGATGTTCTCCGGCAGCCAACGAGCCGTCGCGGACTACCCCGGACCCGGTCAGGGCGAGGTCAGGGTGATCATCAAGGCGGGCGACACGGGCGGCACCATCGGCTCGACGCTGGCCGCGGACGGGGTCGTGGCTTCTACCGGGGCGTTCACCCGGGCAGCGCTGGACAACCCGCAGGCGCCGTCGATCCAGCCAGGGACGTACACGCTCCAGCTGCGATGAGCGGCGTGGGCGCGGTAGCGGCGCTGCTGGACCCGGCGAACCGGGTCCAGCTGAAGGTGACGATTGCCGAGGGCCTCCGGGTCACGCAGATCTTGGAGAAGATCAACGGTCACCGGGATCGCGATCAGCGACCTCCAACACGCCGCCGCCGATCCCAAGGCTCTCGGGGTCCCCGCGGCTGCGGGTGGCAACCTTGAGGGCTGGCTCTTCCCGGCCACGTACGAGTACGAGCCGGGCACCGATCCGGTGGACATCCTCGCCTCGATGGTGACCAAGACCATCGCGGTTCTCGACGAGCGCCAGGTCGCGCCGGCGGATCGCGAGACGGTCCTCATCAAGGCCTCGCTGGTCGAGAAGGAGGGCAAGCTCGACGTGGACCGAGGCAAGGTCGCGCGGGTGATCGTCAACCGGCTCGATCGAGGCATGACCCTCGGGATGGACTCGACCCTGGCGTTCGGGCTGAACAAGTCGGGCCTGGCACTCACGGCGTCGGACCTCGAGAGCGACAGCGCCTACAACACCCGGAAGAGAATCGGCCTGCCGCCTGGTCCGATCGCGTCACCGGGTCTTCCGTCGATCGACGCGGTGCTCAAGCCGACCCCGGGTCCCTGGCTCTTCTTCGTGACCGTGAACCCCGACACCGGCGAGACACGGTTCACCGACAAGTACTCGGAACACCTGCAGAACCAGGCGCTGTACCAGCAGTGGCTGGCCAAGCACGGCTGATGTCCACAGCGCAGGGGCGTCGTGCCGCGGTCCTGGGTCACCCGGTCGCGCACTCGTTGTCGCCGGCGCTGCACCGCGCCGCGTACCGCGCGCTGGGCCTGGACGACTGGACGTACGAGGCCTTCGACGTCGCCGAGGAGGCGCTGCCCGGGTTCCTGCAGGAGCTCGACGGCAGCTGGGCGGGGCTGAGCCTCACGATGCCGCTCAAGCAGGTGGTACTGCCCTTGCTCGACCACGTCGAGCCGCTGGCCGGCCTCATCGGTGCGGTGAACACCGTCCTGGTGCAGGGGAGTGGCGCTCGACGGGTGCTCGTCGGTGCCAACACGGATGTGCACGGCATCGTGGCGGCGCTGCGCGAGGGTGGCGTGACGAAGGTGGGCACCGCCGTCGTGCTGGGCGCCGGCGCCACAGCGGCCTCGGCTCTAGCGGCGCTTTCCCAGCTCGGCTGCGCCTCCCCGGAGGTGCTGGTGCGCTCGCTCGGCCGGACTGGCGGGCTGCGCAGGGCGGCGCACCGGATGGGTGTCGACCCGGGCATCGGTCTGCTCGGGACCGCCGCCGCACGGATGCCGAAGGCCGACGTCGTCATCTCCACGCTCCCTGACCATGGCGCGGACGGCCTGGCCGCGGAGCTGCGGGAGGGTCTCCACGCTGCGGAGGCGTCGCTCGGTGTCCTGCTGGACGTCGCGTACCAACCGAGGCCGACGGCGTTGGCAGNCGTCTGGGCNAGGGCGGGCGGCCTGGTGGTCTCGGGTGAGCAGATGCTGCTCCACCAGGCGGCCGAGCAGTTGCGACTGATGACCGGGCTGGTNCCACCCGTGGATGCCATGCGTGCTGCACTTCAGGCGAGGCTCGAACCTGCCGAGGAATAGTTCGTGGTCGCTCGCGTGAGAGCGCGGCGACCGCGTCCTGAACTGCGTCGGTGAGGAGGTTCGCATGAAGCATCTTGGGGAGATCCTTGTCAGCGAGGGCTACGTGAGCCAGGAGGACCTCGGGATCGCGCTCACAGAGCAGTCCGAACGCGGCCAGTCTCTCGGCCGCGTGCTCGTCGAGCTGGGCATGCTCTCTGAGGTCCAGCTGGTCTCGGCGCTCGCCGCGCAGGTCGGCATGGACTTCATCGAACTGAGCGACTACCCGGTCGACCGCGTGGCCGTCGCGCTGCTGCCTACGGCGCTCTGCCGACGGCACACCGTGCTGGCGGTCGGCTTCGAGGACGGTGCCCTGCGCCTCGCCATGGCGGATCCCGGGAACGTCGTCGCGGTCGACGACGTGCGCAACATGACCGGCATCCAGGTCAGGCCGGTTGTCGCCACCCGCGACGACCTGACCCAGGCCATCGATCGCTACTGCCGGTCCGACAACGAGATGGAGGACCTCCAGTCCTCGTTCGATGAGACCGAGGCGGAGAAGGAGGACCTGTCGAAGGTCGGTGACATCGTCGACGACGACGCGCCCATCGTACGATTTGTCAACCTGCTCATCACCCAGGCAATCCAGGACCGCGCGTCGGACATCCACATCGAACCGACCGAGACCGACGTGCTCGTCCGGTATCGGATCGACGGCGTGCTCAAGGAAGTGCAACGGTCCCCGAAGCAGATTCAGGGCGGGATCATCTCGCGGGTGAAGATCCTCAGCGACATCGACATCGCCGAGCGGCGAAGGCCGCAGGACGGACGCATGTCGGTCACCTACAACGGGCGCAAGATCGACCTGCGGGTCGCGACGCTGCCGACCGTGTGGGGCGAGAAGGTCGTCATGCGCATCCTGGACAACACCACGGCGCGCCTCGACCTCGAAGACCTTGGCTTCCTCGAGCGGAACAAGGCGGTGTACGAGGAGTCCTATACGAAACCGTACGGCATGATGCTCGTGACCGGGCCGACCGGTTCGGGCAAGTCGACGACCCTGTACGCGACGCTCAACGCGATTGCCCGGCCGGAGATCAACGTGATCACGGTCGAGGACCCGGTCGAGTACCGGCTGGCGGGCATCAACCAGGTGCAGGTGAACCCGAAGGCAGGCGTGACCTTCGCGGGTGCGCTGCGGTCGATCCTGCGCTGCGACCCGGACGTCGTCCTCGTCGGTGAGATCCGCGACCACGAGACCGCCCAGATCGCGATCGAGGCGGCGCTGACCGGTCACCTCGTGCTGTCGACGCTGCACACGAATGACGCGCCGAGCGCGATCACCCGGCTGATCGAGATGGGGATCGAGCCGTTCCTCGTCGGTTCCGCGATCGACTGCGTGGTCGCGCAGCGCCTTGCGCGAAGGTTGTGCGAGAAGTGCAAAGAGCCGTACGTGCCGAGTGAGGTGGAGATGGTGGCGGCGGGGTTCCCGTGGGTGCCTGGCGAGGAGCTGCCGCTCCTGTACCGGCCCGGTGGATGTACTGCGTGCTCGAACACGGGGTACCACGGGCGGCTCGCGCTGCATGAGGTGATGGCGGTCGACGAGGACATCGAGCGGCACGCCGTGGCGCACTCATCGAGCAGCGATATCGCCGAGACTGCCCGGGCGCACGGCATGATCCCGTTGCGCAGCGACGGCCTTGTCAAGGTTGTGGCCGGGCTGACGTCCATCGAGGAGATCCTGCGCGTCGTGATCTGATTCGGGCGCGGCCGGAGTTACCGCTCAAGGATCCGGGCTTCGAGGTCGATAACGAATCGGAACACCGTTGTTGATCCCCAGCGCAGATCCATGGAGGCCGTGCCATGAGCGATCCGTTCCTGCAACCGGGTGGCGAACCGACCCGCCCGTTGCCGCCGTATCGTCTTGCGCCGCCGGGCGGTGGACAGCCACCCCTTCGGGCCCAAACAGGTCCGGGCGTTGGTTTGCCCTTCCTCCCCGCACCGGCCGCCTCGCACACCGGGTTTTACGGGCTGCCGTCGCAGCAGCCGGGACTCGAGCACGGTACGCCGCCGGCCGCCGCGCCGGTCTCGATGCCCCAAGCCGGGCCGCCGGCGCAGCCCGCGCGCAGCGGTGTTCACACCTCAGAGTCCGGCGCTTCGGCCGTGGCGGAGCAAGGCCCGTCGCGCATCGGACTCTCGGCCGCGATGAAGGAAGGCGACGTCGACCTGGAGATTGCGCTCCGACAGATGGTCGAGGCGGGTGGCTCGGACCTGCACCTGACGGTCGGCNCGCCGCCGATGATCCGCGTCGATGGCGCGCTCAGGGCGCTGCCCGGCTATGAACAACTCAGCGCTGNGAGCCTCAAGCGCACGATCTATGGCGTGCTCAGCCAGCGTCAGCGGGAGACATTCGAGGANGAGCTCGAGCTCGACTTCGCGCACTCGGTCCGTGGGCTGGCGCGCTTCCGGGTGAACCTCTACCAGCAGCGCGAGTCGCTGGGTGCGGC
>JGI24131J36419_10000267_pt1 | contig 18447 bp, 17 predicted proteins | sample BarGraNGADG00211_2_FD_36419 | JGI IMG/M metagenome (IMG submission 36419) | reverse complement strand
AGTCGGCCGTCCAATGACCCGACTTGTCGCAAAGATCGGGCAGCAGCGCCTGGCGGAGCTCGGCCAGCAAGGCGGGCCGCTCGGAGGCGGGCAGGGCGGCAAGGAAGCTGCCGGCAAACGTCTCCAGCCAGCCGGCGATGTCGCCGGGCAGAGAGGTGGGGCGCGGGAAAAGGGCGATGCTTTCCACCCGGAAAGCCTGGCGCTCGAGCCTCGCCCGGTACTCTTCGACGGTTGGGAAGTACCAGGGATCCAACGGGCGCGGGTCGATCCCCCGGCCCTCGAGGGCGGCGTATAAGGCGGCCTGAATGCGGGCGATGTTGCCGTGACCCCCACATTCGGCCACGAAGCGGCCACCCGGCACGAGCGCGCGCCAGACCCCGGCGATGACCGCATCCGGGCGAGGCATCCAGTGTAGCGCGGCGTTGCTGAAAACCGCGTCAAAGCCCTCGTGAAAAGGCAGATCGTCGGCGTCGACCACGCGGGCATCCATGCCGCGCGCCCGAGCAGCAGCCACCTGCTCGGGGCTGGCGTCGACGCCGAGCACCTGGCAGCCCAGCGCGGCCAGCTTCTCCGTCAGCGCGCCGTCGCCACAGCCCAGGTCGAGGATGCGCTCGTCGGACTGCGGGGCCAACAGCTCGACCACCGGCAGGCCCAGCTCGGCGACAAAGCGGGCATTGCGCGCGTAGCGCGCGGGGTCCCAGAGCTGTGTCATAAGCCGGCCTTGCTCACCAGGGTTCCACCGCCGATAGGCGTCTTTCTGCGGCCGGCATGCCTTCCGTCCACAGCCAGTAAGCGGCCGGTTCACGGTCGCCCACCGCCACCACGTAGTAGTCGCCCTCGGCGTCGATGGCATGCAGTGTCACGCTGCCCTCGTAGATCCGGGCGACGGCACGCAGGTCATTCAGCGCCTCGTCGCAGGCCTGCCGTAGGGTCAGGCCCATTTTCAGGTAGAGGATGATCGCGCGCGCCGTCCCGGCCCTTATGGTCAGCTCGCCCTGGCCCATACAGGCCGCGGCGCCGTAGCGGTTGTCGGCATAGCAGCCCGCGCCGATGACCGGCGAGTCGCCCAGGCGCCCGGGGTACTTGAACGCCCAGCCGGAGGTACTGACCCCCGCGCCAATGTCGCCGTCCCCGTCCTTCACCAGCGTGATCGTCGTGCCGTGGACTTTGATCGGATCGGCGGTCAGCCGGGCCCATTCGGCCAGGGGCGCCTCCGGCCAACGGCTGCGCTCCGCCTCCGGCACATGCTCGTCCAGCCAGGCTTGCCACTCTCGGCGGCTCTGCTCGGTCAGCAGCGGGCCGCTTTCGGCCCCGCACTCGGCGGCGAAGCGCGCCGCGCCCTGGCCGGCAAGGAAGACGTGGGGCAGCCGTTCCATCACCTGGCGCGCCACGCTGATCGGGTGCAAATACCCCTGCAGCGCGCCCACCGCGCCCGAGCGCAAGCCCCTCCCGTCCATTATGCAGGCGTCCAGCTCGACCTGACCCAACAGGTTGGGCCAGCCGCCCACGCCCACGCTGCGCACGTTCGGGTCAAGCTCGACCGGGCGGATGCTGCTCTCCACCACGTCCAGCGCCCGCGCGCCGCGCCGCAGCGCGTCGACCGCCGCCGCCATGCCGGCTGTGCCCTCGGAACCGGCCAGGATAACTTGTGGCATCTGTTTTAGCTCCCGCGTGTGATAGCAGTCGTGATCGCAATCAGGCAAACGGGAGTAAGTATACTCGATATCGCGCGTTCGGCCTCAGTCGCGCGCTTCCACCCGCGCGACCTCGCCCTCGACCACCACCCGGTAGGTCTTCAGGGCCTCCTTCGCCGGTCCACGCACGACCTGGCCGGTGGTGATGTCGAAACGCGAGCCGTGCCAGGGGCAGGTCACTACCTTACCGTTGAGCTCGCCGTCGTTCAATGGGCCGCCCTGGTGCGTGCATTGGCCGGCGTAGGGTAAAAAGTCCCGTCCACGTCGTAGACCGCCACCTCTTCCCCGCCGGCTTCGAGCTCGATCATGTCGCCCGGTTCCAGATCGTCGGGCCGGAACTCGTTGGCCTTCAGTGTGGGAGGCTGATCCACCGAGACGCTCCCCCGCGCCGCGGCCACTGTGTGTCCGTTGGTTGTCGCTCCGTCGGGCGCAGGGGCGATTTCCGGCACCTGCAGGTGAATCTCGCCGTTCTGAATCGTCACCGGGAAAGTCCGCAGGCTGGCGTTGGGGTCCGCTAGCAGTTGCCCGGTGGTGAGGTTGTATTGGAAGCCATGCCAGGGGCAAGTCAGGATGTCGCCGTCCAAGGCGCCTGTGGCGACCGGCCCGCCGCGGTGCAGCCGGTGGTTCTCCACGGCATACCAGCCGCCCTTGTGGTGGAAGACACCCACCGAGAGCGCGCGGGCCTGGACGATCTTGCGCCCGCCCTCCTCGATATCGTCCACCTGCCCGACCACCACATCGCGGCTTCTCAAGGCCGCGGATTTGCCCATAGCTTCCGCAAAGGCCTCCTCTGCCAGGCCAGAGACCATGGCCCCGTCGACAGGCATGAGGGGATCGAAGGTCTCCGGCGCGCGCTCGTTGCCGTAGGCGCGCGATAGCATCTCGAGGATGACCATCAGCAACCTGCCCCAGGCTGCCTCGGCCCGGTCTTCCATGGTGTGGTCCGCGTCGTGCAGCTCGGAGTCCAGCGCCTGGTCGATCGCACGCTGCATGAAGCCGACCATGCCGATGACGTAGCGCTCGGCGATGTAGATATTGAGATCGGCGCCATGCGAAGTGTGCGCCCGCCCGACGTAGTCGATATAGCTCGCGTAGTCGTCGTCGTAGACCCCTGAGGCGGAGCGCAGCCAGAAGTTGATCTGGAAGAGCATGCGCTTCTCAACATGCTCCTGGTCTATCGTGCCGTCCGGCTTCAGGAGCACCTTACGCGTGGGCGGGTAGCGCAGCAACTGGTCATAAAAATCTGCCACAATGTTGGGCAGATGTTCCTCAATGATCGGGCAGGCCTGGGCGATGATCTCGGCATCGGCGCGGGTGAAGCCGACAAACTCGGCCATATAGCGGAAGTAGCGCCCTGCATCCTCCGCCCCGCGCTTGGCCATGACGGCCCGGGTGATGGGTGTGGCCATAGGACCGGCCTCCTGTAGGTTGTACCGCTCTTGATATACAACTTTTACCAGATTTGGCGGGGTGTGTCAAGCTGAAGGGGTTTTATATCAGCATATTATACTAATTTGCGGCAGCCAAAAGAAAACGGCGCCGGTGTTGGATCGGCGCCGCCTCTAGCTGCCAAATTAGCGGGTGCTCATCTGTACTCGTCGACCGCCTCGAACATGGCGATGATGTTCTCGGGCGGCACGTCCGGCATGATATTGTGTACGGTGTTGAAGACGAAACCGCCGCCGGGCGCGAAGATTTCGATATTGCGGCGCACGTGGTCCTTCACCTGCTCAGGCGTAGCGCCGGGCAGGATGTGCCGGGTGTCGCAGCCTCCACCCCAGAAGGTGATGTCCGAGCCGAACTCGCGCTTCAGGCGCTCCGGCTGCATGTCGCGCGACGTGATCTGAACCGGGTTGATGACATCGTAGCCGGCCTCGATCAGGTCCGGCATCAGCTTGTAGATCGAGCCGCAGGAGTGCAAGAACGTGCGCATCTGGCTGTGGTTGTGGACGTACTCGCAGAGTTGCGTGTGCCGCGGTTTGAACAGGCGCCGGTAGGTGGCCGGCGACATGAACGGCCCGCTGTCAGTCCCCAGGTCGTCGCCAAATCGCAGGATGTCGACCAGGTCGCCCACTGTCTCGCACACGATCTTCAGCGTCGCCNGGTGCCGCTCCATCAACGCGTCCAGCAGCCGCTCGACCTCAGCCGGGCAGGTGACCAGGTCCATCAGGAAGTTATCCAGCCGGCGTAAGAACGTCCCCCACTCGAACAGGTTGCAGCCGCAGACGATCATCAGCGCCCGGTCAGAGGTCTCTCGCAGGTGGAGCGCGGCCTGGCGCAGGCGGGGCCAGAAATCAGGGTCGCCGGCGTTATCCCAGGGGCTATGGGCCAGCCCCTGCCACAACACGCGGTTCATCTGCCGTCCCAGGTCGGCGTAGCTGTCGGGGTAGCCGTCGATCAGCGGCCAGACCGTCTCATCGAAGAAGTTGGCGCCGGACGGCATGCGCGCGATCACTTCCCCGTCGCGGCGCGCGACAAAGGAGTCATCCGGCTGGCGCTCGGGTCGGAACCAGGTCGGGAATTCGACCACCGTGCCGTCAAGCAGCGTGAAGGGGTACCAGGCGTCCGGCGCGGTGTTGAAGGCCCGGCCGATGTCCAGCACGTCGATACGGTAACGGTCCAGGATCTCAATCTCCGGCTGCGTCACCTGCTGCACCACGTCGTAGACGCGGTTGTGAGTATTGCCGAGCTGCAGGCGCTTGATCAGCCGGTCATAGGCGATGGCCGAGATGCCCGAGCTGGGTGTCGCACCCAGGTCGACGGGCACGCCGTCGGGCTCGACGTGGTCGATGGCTGCCAGGATACGTTCGCGCGAGTTCATTCTTCCCCCCTGCTCAGTCGCAGTGGAACACTTCTTCCATTGAGGCCCACCACTCGCCGGGTTGGCGGGTCGGTAGACCTTCCTGGCAGGGGTCAGTCAACTTCCACCATTCCTGGGTCACCGGGTCGGCGGCCATTTTGGCCATGTCGGCCTGGTAGTTGCTCCCCACGTACTCAAAATAGCCGAAAAGGTAGCCGTCCTTCAGATAGATGGAATAGTTGCGGATGTTGCAGTCGTGAATCATCTTCAGGACGCCCGGCCAGGCGGCAGCGTGGAGCCGCTTGTACTCTTCGAGTTTTTCCGGCCGGACCTTGATCACCGAGCCATAGCGTTGCATGGCGCCTCCCCTGCTTGACAGCCTTGACTGGTTTTGTGCGGATAGGTACTGTTATGGATAACACAAATGTATCCAGGAACCGGCTTCCTGTCAAGTTTAGGCAAAACCTGGCGGCCTCAGCCCGCCGCGCTATGCGCTCGCCGGCCGCGCCTGGCGCACGATGGCGCAGGCCTGGGCGGCCAGCCGCGTGATCTCGCCAAACTGCCCGCCCGAGATCAGCTTGCTCTCCACCATCCAGCTTCCCCCGCAGGCGTACACGCAGGGCAAGGCAAGGTAGGTGGCGAGGTTTGCCGGGCTGATGCCGCCGGTGGCGACGAACTTCACATCCACAAAGGGCCCGCTGAGCGCCTTGAGCATGGCGACGCCGCCCAGCATCTCGCTGGGGAAGAACTTCAGCACTTTGAGCCGCTTCTTCAGCGCCGCACTGATCTCGGAAGCGGTCGCCACGCCCGGCAGAACGGGCAGGTCACGCGCCTGGCACCAGTCGACCAGCTCGGGATCGAAACCGGGCGCCACGATGAAGCGGGCGCCGGCTCGCACTGCCGTCTCCGCCTGCTCGATGGTCAGGACAGTGCCGGCGCCCAGCATCAGCTCGGGGCAGGCGCTCGACAGGCTCTGGATCGCCTGCGCGGCCGCGCCGGTGCGAAAGGTGATCTCGGCGCAGGGCAACCCGCCCGCGATCAGGGCCTTGCCGAGGGGCAGGGCATCCTCGGCCCGCTCAATCTTCACGATGGGAATGATCCCCAGGCGGCCCAGGGCAGCTAANGTGTTCTCCACTGTCGTCCTCCTCAGGATCGCTCGTAGACTTGTGGGTTGGCGATGGCCGCGCGCCCGCCCTCGGGCATCCGGCCGGACAGTACCGCCAGCGCGTTCTGCGCCGCCTGCAGGCCCATTTTCAACGTGGTCTGTTGGGTCGCGGCGCCGGCGTGCGGCGTGGCGATGAAGTTGTCGAGGGCGACCAGCGCGCGTGGTACGTCGCCGCTCTCCGCCAGCACGTCCGAAGCCGCGCCGGCCAGCCGCTTGTGCGTCAGCGCCTCATACAGCGCGGCGTCGTCTACTAGCCCGGCGCGGGCCGTGTTGATCAGCACGGCGGACGGCTTCATGCGCGCCAGCGCCTCGGCACCGATCAGCCCGCGCGTTTCCGCCGTCTCGGGCATGTGCAGGCTGACTGCGTCGCTCTCCGCCAACAGCTCCTTCAGTTCCCGCCGCTCGGCCCCCAGCCCGCCCAGGTCGGTCCCGGCCGGCAGGTAGGGATCGTAGTAGAGCACGCGCATGCCCAGGCAGGCCGCCCGGCGCGCGACTTCCCGGCCGATCCTGCCCAGCCCGGCAATGCCCAGCGTGCTCCCGTCGAGCTCGAAGCCGGTCGTGCGGGTCCACTTGCCCGCTTTGGCCGCGCGGTCTTGGAAGGGGACGTTGCGCGCCAGCGCCAGCAACAGCGCGAGCGCCAGCTCGGCCACCGCCACGCTGTTCGCGCCGGGGGTGATGGTCACCACCACCCCGTGCCGGGTCGCCGCGGCCAGGTCGACCTTGTCGACCCCGACGCCGTAGCGCGAGACCACGCGCAGGTCGGGGGTCCCGTCGAACACTTCGGCCGTCATCTCGTCCAGTCCCAGGATCGCGCCTTCGGCCCCGGCCAGCCACTTTGCCANCTCCGGCGCCGCCAGCGGCTGCTCGTTAGGGCTCTCGACCAGCTCATACCCCGCGTCGCGCAATATCTGCTTGTGCGGCCCTTCGCTCTTGCGAAACGAGCGCGCGCTGACCAAAATCTTCTTGGACATCGCCAANTCCCTTTCGCCCGGCTGCGTCGTGGGGTCCGCTAGCGGACGCTCTCGGCCAGGCGGGCCAGCTCTTGGAACAGTGCGCCTTCGATGGGTTGGTGGAAAACCTGGGCGATGACCTGGGTCCAACCGTAGAGGAAGTAGAGCCAGCCATCCTCCACACGCAGGCGGTGCGTCGTGCGCTGCGCCTCGGCCTGATGCATGAAGTCCAAATCGCCACGATAGTTGAGCTCCCAGGCAATGCCGTCCAGGGGGAACTGGCCGGCAGCCGTAACCGGCGAGCCGGGACGGTCCTTCCCCATGCCGGTCGCATTGATCACCAGGCTGCCCGGCGGGAGCGCGGCCATCGTCTCGTCGTTGCGCAGCGGGTCCTGGTTGCAGATGTACTCGAAGGCAATGTCGCTGCCCACCTGCCCCACCAACGTCCGCAGGGAGTCCAGTCGGCCGGCGGAGCGGTTGACGGCAGTGAAACGGCGCGGCCGATCTACCGCCTGGGGCTTGCTGATCAGGTGCAGCGCGATGGCCACCGCCGCGCCCCCCGCGCCCAGGCAGAGCACCTCCCCGCCGGTGCGTGCGAAATAGCCTTCACCCAGCATGGCATCCAGGCTGCCGCCCGCCGTCAGTGGGTCCTTGGCGTGCCCTTCGAGCCTGCCCTCGAGGCCGCCCTCGGCCTTGGAGATGCACGACACTTCCTCGCATAGCGCAGCGTAGGGATCGAGGTAGTCGAACAAATCGCGGGCCGCCGTGATGACGTCGAGCTTGTGCGTGGTCACCAGGCCGCCCAGCGACAGCGGGTCGTATTTGATCTGCGCAACGGCCTGGCGATAAGCCTCGGGCCGGTCGTGCAGCTTGAGATCCGTCCCTTCCAACACCACCTCAGGCCGGCCCAGTGCTGCGGCCCACAGCGGGAAGATCTTTCTCATGGATGACTTGCCCGTTGTAACGCCGATGAAATAGAAAGTGGGCTCTGGTTTCGTAATGATCGCAAATTCGGGCGCCGAGGCCGGTTCTGGCATAGTGCCGATCTCCTGGGTGGTCAACGCTGCTCCGGTGGCAGCCAACGCGGGTTGTCGACGATCGCCGGCCGGCCGCCCTGCTCGACGATCAGCTTGCGGAAGCCCTGTTTCTCGATGCTCCCGTAGTCGTGTCCGGCATGGGCCGGGTAAACGAAGAAGGTCACCAGGTCAGCCTCCGACCCGGTGTTGACCGAGCGGTGCGCCCAACGGGGGGGCACGTAGAGCACTTTGCCCGCCCGCAACTCCTCGACTGCCCACACCCCTTCGGGCGTCTCCATCACCATCACGCCCTGGCCGGCGAGGCAGTAGTAGACCTCAGCCGTCGCGATCTCGGCATGGAAATGCCCCTTGGTCATGAAGTACTCGTCGCCCACCTTGCCCGGGTGCACGATCGAGATGCCGTGCAGCAGCTCCCCGGCCTTCTCGGGCACCTGTTCCTCGTAGACCTCGTAAAGCAGCGCATCCCCGCCGGCCAACAAAGCAGCGTATGTCTCCTCGTCGGCATATTGCCCACGCATGGATGACAGCCGGCGCGTGATGTGGTTTGAGTAGGTCGAAGGAATGCCGCCCGGCAGCGCGATGTCGAACGTAAACGGTCGATTATCCATTCAGTACCTCGCTCAGGCGGACCGGACGCTCCTCGAGAAAGGAACGCGTGCCCGCAAGGACGCCCGCCACCGCCCAGCGGCCATCCTCGCCGCCGACGCTGGCTGGACGCCCACATTGGATGCAGTCGATAAAGTGTTGCATTTCACGAATGTAGGCCCAGGCAAAGCGTTGGGGCCAGGTGCGGAAAACTGGCGTCACCAGGCCGTGCTCGCGATCGGTGCAGACCACCACTGCCTGTCCCTGCATGCTGCCGATCTGCATGATCCCGCGCTCGCCTATGATCTCGACGCGTGCGTCATAGCCGTAGTCGCACGGGCAAATGCCGGCAATGCTGCCCAGCCCGCCGCTCTCGAAGCGGATGTCGACCAGCACGTTGTCGTAGAAGTGGGCGGTGTCCACGCCTCGCGCCGGCCCCTTGAAATTCGCCACCTCGGTGTACACTCGCTCGAGGTTCGCGCCCATCAGCCAGCGCACGCAGTCCCAGTCATGGCTGTTGACCTCCGCCAGCATGCCATTGGAGGTGCTCAGGTCACGCGCCCAAGGCGGCGGCAAGCCCGGCCCGTGGGTGAGCGACTTGATCATCATTGGCCGGCCGATCTCGCCGGTCTGGATGCGCTCGGCTGCGGCGGCGAATTCGGGATCGAAGCGGCGCATGAAACCGAGTTGGAGGATCACGCCCGCGCGCTGCGCTGCGCCTATGATCGCGTCACACTCCGCAAGGCTCAACGCCATCGGCTTTTCGAGGAAGATGTGTTTCCCCGCCTGCGCCGCCTGCACCGCCAACGCCTGATGCGTGAACGTCGGCGTGGTAATGACGACTGCGTCGAACTGCGCGTCTTCGAGCGCGGCCTCCAGGCTGCCAAAAGTGGCCTCCGCCTCAAGACCGAGCTCCTGTGCCGTTCCCAGCCTGCTCTCGGGCACGGCGTCCACGATGGCCGCCAACCGTGCGCTGGGGATGTAATGGACCAGTGAATTGGCGTGCACTTTGCCGGCGCGTCCTGCCCCCACCAGGCAGACGCGGATCGATGCTGACATCTAATTCTCCGATCGACGAAACGCAAGCGAAGCCGTATGCGTAGCCGTAAACGTGATTAGGTTAGCTTGAGCGGAATGCCTCGCACAATACTTTCTGCCAGCCGATATAGCGGGCAGCTAGTTCCCGGTAGACCGGCCCCCGGTCGGGCTGAGGCAGGATCGGTGCGCCGCGCAGTTCCGCCGCGGCCGCGGCCGCGCTCGCCAGGTCGGCGTACAGCCCCACCGCGTATCCCCCTATCAGCGCGCTGCCCCAGGTGGCAAACTCGGAGCGCCGCAGCCGCTGGTAGGGCACGCCCAGCACGTCCGCCTTGATCTGGTTCCAGCGATCGCTGCGTGCCCCGCCGCCGATGGCGCGCGCCTCGACGAGTGCCAGGTTCGGGATCAGTTTACAGAGGATCCCCAGGTAATAGGCGTATTCGAAGGCGATGCTTTCGAGGATCGCCCGGAAGAAATGGGCCTGCGTGTGCCCCCACGAGAACCCCACCCAGGCCCCGCGCATGGCAGGCTCAGCCGGGCAAATCCTCCCGCCCAGGTGCGGCGAGAAGAACAGGCCATCCGCGCCGGGCGCCACCTGCGCCGCTGCCTCGCACATCCGCTCGTACAGATCCTCGCCGGATGGCTGCGTCTCGCCCTGTCTGGTGTTGTAGAACTGGTCGCGATACCAGCGCAGCGCCAGCCCGCCGCCTCCTATGTAGGCCAGCGGGTTCCAGAGGCCGGGGATGACCGAGCGCATGCAGAGCAGGGCCCGGTTCTCGACGTCGGCGACGAACTGATCCGTGCAGCCGGCCAACACCGAGGCGGTGCCGGCGGTGTCGAACAGCATACCCGGCCGCACGATGCCCGCACCCAGCGCGCCCGCGGCCGTGTCGCCGGCCCCCGCCGCGATGGGTGTGCCCGGCGCCAGCCCGAAATCCGCCGCGGCCGCCGGCGTGACCGCGCCCACCACTTCCCAGGGCGGGACGATGCGCGGCAGTTTGGCCGCGTCGACGCCCAGGAGCCCGCACAATTCGGCCGACCACGTCCCGGCGCGCGCGTCACTCAGGGCCGAGAAGTGGATGAAGGTGTAGTCGATGAAGGCCTGCTCGGCCGGCAGTCCGGCCATCCTGCCCGCCACGATCCCGGCCGGCATCAGAAACTTCGCGACCCGCGCATAGCTTTCCGGGGCCTCGTCCCGCCACCAGAGGATCTTCGGCCCGTGGTCGCAGGTGGGCGGGCAGCCCGTCAGGCGCGTGATCCGCTCGCCGTGCTCCCGCTCCAGTTGCTCGATGTAGGGGCGGCAGCGCATGTCCAACCAGGAGTCGAAGCGCGTGGCCGGCCGGAAGTCCTCGTCGATCGAGCCCACGCCGGCCATCTGGCTATCGAAGGCAATCGCCGCCACGTCCCGCGCGTCGATCCCACTGGCGGCCACGCAGCGGCTGACTGCTTGCGCCGCCGAGCGATAGAAGTCGTCGTTCTCCTGCTCGACCACGCCCGGCTTCGGGTAGTAGAGCGGCACCTCGACCGTGGCATCCGCCAGCAGCGCGCCGTCCGGTGTGTACAAAGCCGCCTTGGTTGCGCTGGTGCCCAGGTCAACGCCGATCAGATACTTTTGCTTCAAGCCCGCCCCGTCCTACGCGATATCGATGAAGACCTTCATGGTCTTGTCGCCTTGCCGGTCGATGAACTTGTAGGCGTCCAGGTAGGCGTCCATCGAGAAGTGCTTGGACATGAGCGGCCCGGTGACAATGCCCCCGGCGTCGCCGCACGCGATCAGCTCCACCGCGCGCACATAGTCCTCCCGCTTGTACATCAACGTGCCGCGCAGGTTCAGCTCCCGGTCTTGGACCAGGCCCAGATCGACGCGCGGCTTCTCGCCGAAGACGCCGACGACGACGATGGTGCCGCCCTTCTGGATATTGGCGACCGCGGCGGTGATGGTCGGTTCGACCCCCACGCACTCGAAGGCCACGTCGAAGCCCTCCGGCCCGAGGATGCGCCTGGCAGCGTCCGCCACGCTCTCCTCGCCCGACTTGAAGGTCCCGGCCAGACCGCAGCGGCGGGCCACGTCCAGCCGGTAGTCGCTCAGGTCGGTGATCATCACCTGTGCGCCGTTGCAGCGCGCCACCTGCGCCACCAGGTTGCCGATCGTGCCGGCCCCGAACACGGTTGCGCGCCGCCCGACCAGGTCACCGGCGCGACCGACGGCATGCACGGCGACGGACACCGGTTCGACCAGCGCGCCTTGCTCGTAGCTGAAGTTATCCGGCAGCGNGATGATCTTGTCGGCGGAGGTCNCCCAGAGCTCCTGGGCGCAGCCGGGCGCCTGGAAACCCTCCACCTTGAGCCTGTCGCAGATGTGGTAGTCGCCGCGCTTGCAGGGCGCGCACTCGCCGCACACGATCTGCGGCATGGAGGTGACTTTCATGCCGGGCTTCAGCCCTGTCACGCCCGCGCCGACAGCTTCGACCGAGGCTGAGAACTCGTGCCCCTGGACGACGGGATAGCCCGTGTACGGGTGCTTGCCATGGTAAACGTGAATATCTGACCCGCAAACTCCTATGCGCTGGATGCGCAGCAGCACCTGGCCGGGTCCCGGCTGCGGCGCGGCCACGTCAGAGCAGATTTCTATCTGGCCCGGCGCCGTCATGACTGCTTGTTTCACGGTGATCTCTCCTCTCAAGCGACTACATTCAGCCAGCCGCCGTCGACGTAGTATGCCGAGCCCACGCAATAGCTGGCGCGCTCGGAGGACATGAAGACATAGAACTGCGCCAGCTCCTCGGGCGAGGCGAAGCGGCCGATGGGTGCGTTTTTCTTGGCGATGTCGTCCAGGTACTGGTCGGCAGTCTGGGCGCTGTCGGCGGTCAACTGGCTGGCCGTCTTGCGCCAATCGGGCGTCAGGACCAGCCCCGGGTTGATGCAATTGACCCGGATGTTATCCGGGATGACCTCGTTGGCCAGGCACTTTGAGAACATCATCAGCGCGGCCTTGGTGGTGTTATAGATCGGCTCGTAGACCAGCGGCTGCTTGGCGCAGATGGATGAAGTAATGAGGATCGCGCCGCCGCCTCGCCGGCGCATCGCCGGGATCAGCCCGCGTGACATGCGCACTGCGCCCATCACGTGCAAATCCCAGTAGTACTGCCACTTCTCGTCGGACGCCTCCATAATCGTCTCGTTGCTGCCGGTGCCGGCGTTGCTGATCAGGATGTCCGCCCCACCGAAAGCCTGCTCGATCTCGGCCAACGCGCGCGTGACGTCGTCCGCCCTGGACACGTCCGCCCCGATGCCGATCGCCTGCACGCCGTGCGCCGCGCCGATTTCAGCGGCCCGCTGCGCCGCACGCGCCCCGTCGCGCGCGATCAACGCGACGTGTACCCCTTCCGCCGCCAGCGCCTCGGCGACCGCCAACCCGATCCCGACGCTGCCGCCGGTGATAACTGCTTGTTTGCCTTTGAGAGCCAGATCCATCGTCGATCCTCCTGCGATCTTAGCCGTCACCGCGTTCTTTGCGCTTCTTGCTCGCCCGGCGCCCTTACCAGCGTTGATGCACTTGCGGCTTGATCAGCCGGTCGTAGATGTCCTTGATCTTGGCCATCTTGCCGGCATCGATCGGCTCCAGGTCCGAGGCCTTGGCGTTGTCCGTCGCCTGTCCTGGGTTTTTGGCGCCTGGGATGGCCAGCGTCACCGCGTCGAACATCAGGATCCAGCGCAGGGCAAACTGGCCCATGCTGACCCCGGTGGGCGCCAGTGGGCGCAGTTCTTCGACCGCTTGCAGTCCCGTCTCATAGTCGACACCCGCGAACGTCTCGCCGACGTCAAAGGACTCGCCGTGGCGATTGAACTGGCGGTGGTCGTCGGGCGCGAAGGTGGTTTGGCGGGTCATCTTGCCGGTCAGCAAGCCGCTGGCCAGCGGCACCCGGGCGAGGATCGCCACGTTGTGCTGCTTTGCCAGGTCAAAGAACATATCGGCCGGTCGTTGCCGGAACATGTTGAAGATGATTTGTACGGAGACGATGGGGAACTCGAGCGCCTTGATCGCTTCTTCCACCTTCTCCACACTGACTGCGTAATAGCGCAGTTTCCCGGCCTTGACCAGGTCGTCCAGGATGCCGAACACCTCAGGCATGTAGTAGACGGGCGTGGGCGGGCAGTGCAGCTGCACTACGTCTAGCGTATCCACTCCCAGGTTGCGCAAGCTGCGTTCGATAAAGGCAGTCAGGTTCTCGCGCGTGAAGCCTTCGGCCACGTGCGGGTTGAGGCGCCGCCCGGCCTTGGTCGAGACGTAAATCCGTTCGTTGCGCCGCTCCTTGAGCACCTGCGCCACCAACCGCTCACTGCGCCCGTCGCCGTAGACGTCAGCCGTGTCGATGAAGTTCATGCCCTGGTCGAGGCCCGTGCGCAGGGCATCCAGCGCATCCTTGTCGCTCACCTCGCCCCAGCCGCCACCGATCGCCCAGGCGCCAAAGCCGATCTCCGAGACCTGCCAGCCGGCCTTGCCAAACGTCCGATACTGCATTTGATGCTGCATCAACCAACCTCCCTGATGGACCTCGATAGACCTTCGCCCATCCCGGGCGAAGGCTTTAGNACTCAGTCCAGANATTATACAACGGCTCCAAANCCTCATAACACTTGTTGAAGGCTTCGTAGAGCCGGTCGTAGACGCCGGCGGNCGCCGGATCGGGCTGGGTGCGGTCGACGATCGGGGTGAGTTTTTCGGCGATGCTGAAGTCCGGGAAGATGCCGACTCCTATACCGCCNGCCAGCGCCGCGCCCATCGACGTCGCCTCGGCCAACAGGGCCGGGCGCAGGATCGGCAGTTTGTAAACGTCGGCCATGATCTGGCGCCAAACCCGCCCTTGCGCCCCGCCGCCGATCACGCGCATCGCGCCCACTTGCGCGCCCTGGCTCTGAAAAGCTTCGAGGATCACGCGCAGGTTGAGTGTGATGCCCTCCAGCGTGGCGCGGATCATGTCGGCGCGACCGTGTTGCATGGTGAGGCCGATGAACGCGCCGCGCGCCTTAGGGTTCCAGCGAGGACTGCGCTCGCCCAACAGGTAGGGCAGGAACAGCAGGCCGTTGGCGCCGGCAGGCGAGCGCTCGGCTTGCAGGTTCATCAACTCATAAGGACTGAGCTTCAGCCCGGCGGCTGCGTCCTTTTCTGGCTGGCAGAAATTGTCGCGCAGCCACTGGTAGGAACCGCCCGCCGCTTGCATCGTCCCGCAGGGGCTATACATACCGGGCACCAGGTGCGCCCAGGTGAAAGTCCGCATAGCCGGGTCGAAGATCGGCTCCTTCGTGGCCATCGCGATCCAGGAGGAGGAACCCAGGTAGTTGTACGCGCTGCCCTCGGACACCACCCCCGCGCCCGTCGCCGCGCAGCAGCCGTCGCCGCCGCCGATGACCACCGGCGTGCCGGCTGCCAGACCGACCTCCGCGGCCGCCTTGGTCGTAACTGTGCCGACGACGTCGGTCGAAGCGTGCAGGGCGGGCAGCAACTCGCAGTCCAGGCCGATGGCNTCGAGGATCANCGNCGACCAATCGCGGGTCTCGAGATCGTACAGGTTCATGCCCGAGGCATCGGAGTAATCGGTNACGAAGCAGCCGGTCANCCGGGCGACGATGAAGTCCTTGGCATGCAGGAACTTGTGAGCCCTGGCAAAGATCTCCGGCTGGTGCTNGCGCACCCACAGGATCTTGGCGCCNGAGTAAGACGGGCTGGCGCGGTGCCCGGTTATCCGGTAAGCGCGCTCCGCGCCCACGCCCCGGATGATGCTTTCGGCCTCTTCGACGGCGCGCTGGTCCGCCCAGATGATCGCCGGGCGCAGGGGGCGGGCGCGCTCGTCCACCGCCACGCAGCCCATCATCTGCCCGCTGAAGACGATGCAGGCGATATCTTCTGGCCCCACCCGGGCGGCGCTGAGCAACTGGTGCGTCGAGACGCACACCGCCTGCCACCAATCCTCCGGGTTCTGCTCGGCCCAGTTGATGTGCGGGTAATCGACGCCGTAACCGAAAAAGGAGCTGGCCAACACCTTGCCCTCGCCGTCAAAGAGCGAGGCCTTGTTGCCGGTCGTGCCGAGATCGTGGGCGAGGATAAACTGTGCGCTCATAATCGACCTTCTCTATCAGATCATCCCCCGGGGCCGAAACTGATTACTTTCCGAGGTCGCGCACACGGATCAGCTCGGCCTCGAAGCGCGAGCGATCACCGCGGTGCAGGGCGTGGTAGTACTCGATCGGGGCGCCGTCTTCCAGGTAGCTCACAGAATCCAATAGCATCAACGGGGCGCCGACTTCGATCTGTAGCAGATCCGCCTCGTATTGGTTGGCGGTCACGGCTTCCAGCGTACGGTGGCCGCGTGCGATCGTCAGCCCGTATTGTTGTTCCATCACGCTGTAAAGCGATTGGTGCGTCAGGTCGGCGGTCAGGAGATCGGGGCAGCGTGCGTAGGGCAGGTAGGTGGTTACCAGGACGATCGGCTCCTCATGCAAGAAGCGCAGGCGCTCGATCTCGACCACCGGCGTGCCCGGCTCGACTTGAAGAAACGCAGCTACCTTCTGGTTGGCAGAGACTACGATCTGCTTCAAGACCTGGCTGACGGGTGGGCAGCCACGGTCCGCCATGTCCTGGTAGAAGCCGGTCAGCTGCTGGGCCAGGTTCTCTACGATCTTGGGCTCGGCGACGAAGGTGCCTTTGCCCTTGGCCCGCAAGATCAGGCCATCGTGCAGCAACTCGCTCAAGGCCTGGCGGATCACGGTGCGGCTTACGTCGAACAGGACGCATAGCTCGGGTTCGCCGGGGAGCTGATCGCCCGCTTTCCACTCGCCACGCTCGATGCGCTCGCGTAAGGCTTCCATTACCTGGGCATAATAGGGGACATGGCTGTTGTGATCGATACTCAGGCGGAGGGGCCGCCCCACGTCAGTCTGCGACATGGCCTGTCTCCCTGTGCGTACGTCGTATCAGCATGACGTCATCCTGTCATCCTGTCATTACAAGTTCATACTATCACAGGCGCACGGCGATGTCAAGAGCCGGTCAGTAGACTTTAAGCTTGGCTCTGACGACCTGATCAACGCCCGGGGAGATAGGTGAGGTAGAAGAAATCGCGGGTGTACGGTACGAGGAACAACGCCGGGCCGGCTACCATCTGGTCGATCAGTTTCTGACCTGTCAAGGGCAGCTCGATCGCTTGGCCGCGCACTTTGACGGTCTGGGGCCGGGCGGCAAAGGTGACGTACTGCTCCCAGCTCGCGTTGACGTCGAGCTGCATGGCCGCATCGCAGTTTGCCGCCCGCAGCGCCTCCGTCAGCGTCGCCACCGAAAGCGAGTTGCCCGCGGCGTAGATCAGCCAGTGGTGGCCCTTTGTCATGCCCATCCCCGAGCGCCAGATGAAGACCGCGCCGTTGATGCTTGCCCCCCAACGGATGGTATTGGCGGTCTTAGCGACCTCCGGGTTGACCACGCCCTTCGCAATCAGCGGCGGGTTGTTCTGCCGCCAGGCCAGCCAGTCGCCAGAGGGCAGGATCTCGCGGCCCCAGGCGCCCATCTCAATATGGCCATCACGCGCGATGCCGACGGTGGCCATGCCGTCGATCGGGTTAAGCCAGGTGACGCCATCGGTCATGATGCCGTAGTGACTGTGCACGGCTTTGAAGCCGCCGTTCCACGCCGCGATCAGGGTCCCGCTCGCCTGCACGTCGGCCGGGATCGCGCCGCTGCGCAGCCCGCGCGCGGGCTGGCTGCTGGCAGGCTCCTGCGTGCCGATGACCAGGTGGAGCTGAGTACGCGTCAGGTCCATGGCCACCAGGGCCACGCGCGCGAAGGGGCGCTGCGGGTCGGGGCGGTACACGGTCTGATAGAGGATGGGTTTGAGGGCCGGTTGTCCGTAGCTGATCAGCGGTTGCCAGACCCCCTCGCCGGGAAGCTTGCCATCGCTGATCAGGGGTACCAGTGGCTTTAGCGCCTCGTCGGGCACCGGCGGGCTGGAGACCGGCCCGCCGGAGGTGGTGGTATAGGCGTTTCCCGGCTGCGGCAATGTGCCGTCGGCCTGCATGCCGGCCAGCGGGGAGGTTCCCAAAACCGGTGGGTTGCCGGTCGCCGGCTGACTCCCGGAGCCGGGGCTTGCCACGCTGCCGGTGATCGGGGCGGCAGTTACACCTGCAGTGGGGGTGGCGCCGCTTGGCGGCGGGCCACTTGCCACCGCGCCGCTCGCGCCGGCGCCGGGCGCCGCTCCCTGGTCGGCATTTGCACTCGCCGGTCCTGCGTTCCCTTGCGCGGCGCCCGACGGCCCGCCCCCGCCCGTCCCGGTCTGGCCCATGCCCGCGAGGTCAGGTGTCGCCAGGTGCCAACTCAAGCTATCGCCGATGACGCGGTAGCGCGCGCGATTATAGACGTCGGCCACCCGGTAGAAAGTGTTCTCGANCGCGGCTACCGGGCCTGGGCCGACGATGCCACGCACCCAGTCGACGCTGTTCTGGACCAGGTACGGCTCGCGTCCGGCAATCACCAGGCCCAGGGCGACGCAGGCTATCAGGATCAGGATTGAGAGCGCCAGGATGGTGAGCGGCGCTCGCCGCTTGAGATAGGACATTGGAACAGACCTCACGTCAACGACTTCCACGGACTTATTATAATCTCCTTAGCTTTAATTGACAAATTCGCACGACTGCCGGCATCCTGCTCGGGCGACAGTCGATGGGGAAGACACACGTATGCGGATACCAGCTTAAGTACGGATTGGGGAGCGCGGCAACTGACGGAGCCTCAGCCGCGGGCGACCATGATCCCGGCGCCACGTGGCGCGTCGTGTCCGAGTCTCTCAATCATTGGAGCATTTGATGGTCGATCAAGTTATCTCGCCGGCGTCTCAGGCCGAGCTGATTGATCTTGCTTACGCGGCGATGCTGGTGCGCGATCTGCGTAGCCGGATCCTTTTTTGGAACCGTGAGGCCGAGCGTCGTTATGGTTGGTCGAAGGACGAGGCGCTGGGGCAGGTGAGTCACGCGCTTCTCCACACCCGGTTCCCCGAACCACTGGAGCAGATCGAAGCGAAGGTGGTGGCGACAGGTTATTGGCAGGGTGAACTCGTCCACCTCACCCGCGATGGCCGTGAGACCATCCTGCCGAGCCGCTGGGCGCTCCAACGCGACGCGCAGGGCCGGCCCGAAT
>JGI24131J36419_10000266_pt1 | contig 18474 bp, 18 predicted proteins | sample BarGraNGADG00211_2_FD_36419 | JGI IMG/M metagenome (IMG submission 36419) | reverse complement strand
GGCCGGACGAACTAGGCTCCTGGACAGTTGCCCTTCGAGACCACCGCAGGAGACCACGTGAGCGACGACGCCGCGACCACGGCCGGAAAGATCGCCGACCTCGCCGCCCGCGACGAGCAAGCGATCGGCGATCCAGAGGTGAACGCCGCGGAGAAGCAGCACGCCCGCAAGAAGAAGACGGCCCGCGAGCGGATCGACGCCCTGCTCGACCAAGGGTCGTTCGTCGAGCTCGACGCCCTCGCGCGGCACCGGTCGACGAACTTCGGGCTCGAGAAGAAGCGGCCGTACGGGGACGGCGTCGTCGTCGGGCACGGCACCGTCGACGGCCGGCAGGTCTGCATCTACAGCCAGGACTTCACCGTCTTCGGCGGGTCGCTCGGTGAGGTGCACGGCCAGAAGATCACCAAGGTGATGGACCTCGCGCTGCGCACCGGAGTNCCGCTCATCGGTATCAGCGACGGCGGCGGCGCGCGGATCCAGGAGGGCGTCGCCGCGCTCACCCAGTTCGCCGAGATCTTCCGTCGCAATGTCGCGGCGTCCGGGGTCATCCCGCAGATCTCCCTCATCCTCGGACCGAGCGCGGGTGGTGCGGTCTACTCCCCCGCGCTGACCGACTTCATCGTGATGGCCGACGGCACCTCGCACATGTTCATCACCGGCCCCGACGTGATCCGTGCGGTGACCGGTGAGGACGTGGGCTTCGAGGAGCTCGGCGGCGGCCACACGCACAACGCGAAGTCCGGCGTCGCGCACTATCTCGCGACCGACGAGGACGACGCGATCGACTACGTCCGGACGCTGCTCGGCTACCTGCCGACGAACAACCTCAGCGACCCGCCCCTCTTCCACGCCGACGTCGAGNTGGAGATCACCGAGAACGACCTCGCCCTGGACGNGCTCGTCCCCGACTCGGACAACCAGCCCTACGACATGCACGAAGTCATCGGCGCGGTCCTCGACGAGGGCGTGCTGCTCGAGGTGCAGCCGCTGTTCGCGCAGAACATCGTCGTCGGCTTCGGGCACGTCGAGGGGCACAGCGTCGGGATCGTGGCGAACCAGCCGATGCAGATGGCGGGCACCCTCGACATCAACGCGGCCGAGAAGGCGGCCCGCTTCGTGCGGACCTGCGACGCGTTCAACATCCCGGTCCTCACCTTCGTCGACGTGCCCGGCTTCCTGCCCGGCACCGACCAGGAGTGGAACGGCATCATCCGGCGCGGCGCGAAGCTCATCTACGCCTATGCCGAGGCGACCGTCCCGCTCGTCACGGTCATCACCCGCAAGGCCTACGGCGGCGCNTACATCGTGATGGGGTCCAAGCAGCTGGGCGCGGACGTCAACCTCGCCTGGCCGACGGCGCAGATCGCAGTGATGGGTGCCTCCGGTGCGGTCAACATCCTGCAGCGCGGCGCGCTCAAGGCTGCCGAGGACGCGGGCGAGGACGTCGAGGAGACGCGTGCGCGGCTCGTCGACGAGTACGAGGACGCGCTGCTCAACCCCTACCACGCCGCCGACCGCGGCTACGTCGACGCGGTGATCCGACCGTCCGAGACGCGGCTCCAGATCGTGCGTGCGCTGCGTTCCCTGCGNACCAANNGNGCCAGCCTGCCACCCAAGAAGCACGGGAACATCCCGCTGTGACCGAGNCCGACAACCGCGGTCACGACGGCGAGGCCTCGGCGCACGTCCAGGTGGTGCGCGGCGCACCGGACGACGCCGAGCTCGCGGCGCTCGTCGCCGGTCTCGCGGTGGCCGCGGCCAACGCGGACGGCGAGGATCCCGCCGCGCCGACCTCGGCCTGGATGGACCGCTCGCGCACGATGGCCGGGCGCCGCCCGGACGTCCTGAGCCGCGGCGACAGCGCCTGGCGTCACTCGCTGCGGTAGGGCGCCGACGATGACCGAACCGACGTCGAGAACGCCGCGCGGCTGTACGGAGACGTGGACGCACTGCTGCTGAGCGGCGACCACAGCCGCCTCGACCACGACGAGGTGACGTCGATGGCCGATATCGCCGCAGAGCTGGGCGTGCCGCCCGCGGCGATCGTGCTCGACTACGCCGGATTCGACTCGCACTCCTGGTGCTACCGGGCGCGCCGCTGACAGCGCTGCTCCGGCGGCCCGGCGGTTGCGCCGATAGTGTCGCTCCCCGTGACTCGCCTGCTCCTCGCCTCCGCCTCGCCCGCCCGCCGCGCCACCCTCGCGACCGCCGGGATCGACACGCTCGTCGCCGTCTCGGGAGTGGACGAGGACGCCGCGCTGGCCGCGGCCGAGCAGCGCTACGGCGCGCTCGACCCCGACGCGGTGGTGCTCGTTCTCGCGCGGGCCAAGGCTGAAGCGGTCGCGTACGAGCACCCCGACGGACCGTCAGGCGAGGACCCGGCGGCGCAGGGAACGATCGTGCTCGGCTGTGACTCGATGCTCGAGCACGACGGCGAGGTGCTCGGCAAGCCCGCCGACGCGGCAGCCGCCGTCGCACGCTGGCGAGCCATCCGCGGGCGCAGCGGGACACTGCACACCGGGCACTGGATCGTCGACGCCCGGGCGGCGTCAGACGGCGGAACCGGCGCAACCCTCGGCGCCACCTCGTCGACGGTCGTGCACTTCGCGGACCTGACGGACGCCGAGATCGAGGCGTACGTCGCGACCGGTGAGCCGCTCGCCGTCGCCGGCGGTTTCACCATCGACGGGCTCGGCGGCCCGTTCGTCAGCGGGGTCGAGGGAGACCCGCACAGCGTCGTCGGCGTCAGCCTCCCGCTGCTGCGAGAGCTCCTCGGCGAGATCGGCCTGACCGTCATGGACCTATGGCGGGACGGGCTCGGCGCGACGCCCTGAGAACAGGCCCAGGCGGCCCTCTCTTGTGACGCCTCGACAACCAGCGCCCGTCGCGCGCGCCGCCGCCGCTGTTCTGTTGTCCAATCCCGACAATCGTGCGCGCTGGTCCTTGGCGGGTTCCCCAGTGTTGCGCGAGTGATGCGCGCTCGCGCTGAACCTGTAGGCCGGGCACGTTACGGTGAGCCGTGCCCGCATTCTCGAAGGTCCTCATCGCGAACCGCGGTGAGATCGCCGTCCGCATCGCGCGCGCCTGTTCCGACGCGGGACTCGCATCGGTGGCCGTGTACGCGGAGCCCGAGCGCGGCGCCCTGCACGTCCGGCTCTCCGACGAGGCGTTCGCCCTGGGCGGCACGCGCGCGGCCGAGACGTACCTCGACATCGACAAGATCCTCGACGTCGCCCGGCGCTCCGGCGCCGACGCCGTTCACCCGGGCTACGGGTTCCTCGCGGAGAACGCTTCGTTCGCGCGCGCCGTGATCGCTGCCGGGCTCGTCTGGATCGGCCCGCCGCCGGCTGCGATCGAAGCCCTCGGTGACAAGGTCAGCGCGCGGCACATCGCCCAGCGCGCCGGTGCGCCACTCGTTGCCGGAACCGCGGACCCGGTCGCGCATGTGTCGGAGGTGCACGCCTTCGCCGCCGAGCACGGCCTCCCGATCGCGATCAAGGCGGCCTTCGGTGGCGGCGGACGCGGGCTCAAGGTGGCCCACGCGGCCGAGGAGATCGACGAGTCCTTCGACTCCGCGGTGCGCGAGGCGACGGCGGCATTCGGCCGTGGCGAATGCTTTGTCGAGCGGTACCTCGACCGGCCGCGCCACGTCGAGACGCAGTGCCTTGCAGACGAGCACGGGACGGTCGTCGTCGTGTCCACCCGGGACTGCTCGCTCCAGCGGCGGCACCAGAAGCTCGTCGAGGAAGCGCCGGCACCGTTCCTCAGCGCCGACCAGGAGGCCGAGCTGTACCGCGCCTCGGTCGCAATCCTGCGCGAGGCGGGGTACGTCGGGGCGGGTACCTGCGAGTTCCTGATCGGACGGGACGGCACCGTGTCGTTCCTCGAGGTCAACACGCGACTTCAGGTGGAGCACCCGGTCACCGAGGAGGTCACCGGCATCGACCTGGTGCGCGAGCAGTTCCGGATCGCGATGGGCGAGCCGCTCGGCTATACCTCGGTCGCGGTGCGCGGCCACAGCATCGAGTTCCGCATCAACGGCGAGGACCCGGCGGCGAACTTCCTGCCCGCACCCGGCAAGATCACGACCATGCTGCTGCCGAGCGGTCCCGGCGTACGCGTCGACTCGGGCGTCGTCGAGGGCGACGTCATCTCGGGCACCTTCGACTCGATGCTCGCCAAGCTCGTGGTGACCGGCGCCAACCGCACCCAGGCGATCGAGCGCGCGCGCCGAGCGCTGGCAGAGCTGGAGATCGGTGGCGTCCCGACGGTCATCCCGTTCCACCGAGCCCTGCTGATGGAACCGGCTTTCGCGCCGGCGGACCCGTCGACACCGTTCCAGGTGCACACCCGGTGGATCGAGACCGAGTTTGCGGACCGACTCGCCGGACTCAGCTCTGCGGCCGCCCCGTCGACGACGGAGTCGGACGAGGAGTCCGCGACCGCGACCGAGCGAGTTGTCGTCGAGGTCGGTGGCAAGAGGCTCGAAGTCGTCCTGCCGGCCAGGTTTGGGATCGCCGCGGGCCGGGCGCGCGCGCAGAGCACGGGGCGCCGAGTCATCCGCCGCGCACCGACGCGTGGTCCTGGCGCAGTGGCCGGCACCACGCTCGCGTCGCCGATGCAGGGCACCATCGTCAAGGTCGCCGTGGTCGACGGCGCGGCGGTGGCCGAGGGCGACCTCGTCGTCGTGCTCGAGGCGATGAAGATGGAGCAGCCACTGCTCGCGCATCGCGCCGGTCGGGTCGCGGCGCTGAGCGCGGCCGTCGGCTCGAGCGTGAGCGCCGGTTCCGCGATCTGCGAGATCGTCGACTGATCCGGCCCGGTGACCCGCAGGTGATCCCCGACAACGACCCCGGCGAGCACCACCGGCAGCCGGGCGACGGGTGGGTGGAGTGCCCGTGCGGCCACCGGCACTGGGGTCTGCACGGAGCCGCGGGTTTGCTCGCGGTCCGGTTCGACGGTGACGCACCCGAGGCGGTGATCCTCCAGCACCGTGCACCGTGGAGTCACCAGGGCTCGACCTGGAGCATCCCTGGCGGCGCCGCGGCGCCGACGGAGACGCCGCTCGCCGCCGCGCTGCGCGAGGCCGCGGAAGAGGCCGGCGTCGACCCGGCGCGGGTCCGCCCCTTCGCCCGGTACCGGCTCGACCACCAGGCCTGGAGCTACACGACCGTGGTGGCCGAAGCCATCGGCGACTGGGAACCAACCGCGACCGACGGCGAGAGCCTCGAGCTCGCCTGGGTACCGGTCGAGGTCGTCCCGACAATGGACCTGCACAGCGCGTTCGCCGCTGCGTGGCCCGAGCTGCTGCGCCTGGCGACCAATGCGCGAGACGCGACTTGGAGCGATGAGCGATCGTAGGTTAGGGTCCCCTGTGTTAGGTAAGGCATGCCTCACTTCGCGTTCTTGCGTCGGTGGCGTGCCACCCCTCCCTGCACGGAAGAAGCCATGCTCGCAAACTTCCTCATCGGCCTGCGCGAAGGCCTCGAAGCGGCGCTCGTCGTCGGGATCCTGGTCGCCTACGTCGTCCGGATCGACCGGCGCGACCTGCTCCCCCGGATCTGGTCCGGAGCCGGGATCGCCGCGGTTGTGTCCCTCGCGTTCGGTGCCGCACTCACGTACGGCCCGCGCGGGCTGAGCGAGCACGCCCAGGACGCGATCGGCGGCTTCCTCTCGATCGCGGCCGTCGCGCTGATCACCTGGATGGTCTTCTGGATGGGCCGCACAGCGCGGTTCCTGAGCGGCCGGCTCCAGGAGCAGCTCGCCGGCGCCATCGGGGCCAGCCGGAACGCCGTCGTCGTGATGGCGCTCGTCGCGTCGGCCGAGAGGGTCTCGAGACGGCCCTGTTCCTCTGGGCCGGGGTCAAGTCGACCGGTGCCACCACGTCGCCGGTGCTCGGTGCGAGCCTGGGCCTTGCGACCGCCGTGCTGCTCGGCTACCTCATCTACCGGGGCGCGCTACGGGTGAACCTGCGGCTGTTCTTCGCCTGGACCGGCGCGTTCCTGGTCGTCATCGCCGCGGGCGTGCTGGCCTACGGCTTCCACGACCTGCAGGAGGCGGAGCTCCTCCCCGGGGAGCACGCGCTCGCCTTCGACGTGTCCAGCGCCGTCCCCCCGACGTCGTGGTACGGCACCCTGCTCAAGGGCGTCTTCAACTTCTCCCCGGACACGACCTGGCTCCAGCTCATCGTCTGGATCTGCTACCTGGTGCCGACGATCGCGCTGTTCGTCCGCATGGTGCGCGGCGGAGGGGCTCGGCCGGCGACGCCGACGGAGCACGCGGCGCGGTCGACGCCGACGGAGCACGCTCCGGCAGCCGGCGCATCGCACGCTTCGGTGGCCCCGGTCGGGCTCGCTCCGGGAACCTCCCCGGCACTCACCAGCGCTGTTGGGCCCGCCTGACCTGGGCGGCGCGAGCGGCGGCTCGGCCGGCGTCCGGGTCCCCTTCGCCTGACCGTGAGTCGCCCTGAGTCGCTAGCGTGGGCCCGTGCCATCGACGCCACCCGTCGCAAGCCGGCCCACCGCTGCCCTGCTCCGCGTGCTGCTGCTCGCGGTGCTCACGGTGCTCACCCTCGAGCACATCCGNGCGAGCGGGCCGCTCCTCTCGCGCTCGTTCGACTCCGGAACGGTCGACGTCGCGCTNACCGCGCTCGGCACCTACGCGCTGCCAGGGATCCTCGCCACGGCGTTCGTACTGGTCGCACGCCGGATGCCGGCCGGCAACCTCGGCGCCCAGACCATCCGCGGCACGGTCCCCGGCCGAGCCGCGGTCAGCTACCGACCCGCGGTCAGCTACCGACCCGCGGTCACCGGCGTGACGCTGCTGTCCGCCGTCGTCACGNTGGNCGCGGCGCGGATCGCCACCCAGGCGAGCAGCGGGGACGCACGCTTCTGGATCGGCCTGGTGACCGTGGCGATCGCGATCGGCACGCTCACACTCGCCGTGGCGCTCGTCGGCGGGCAGGACCACGGGCCGGTCGAGACGGTCGTCGGGCTCAGCCTGGGCACCGCGGTCGCGCTGACCTGCCAGTGGATCCTCTCCGGCTGGGATGCGCTCTGGCGCGGCGGCGTGCTCGGCTGGACGCACACCGCAGTGCTGGTCGCCGCCGCCCTCGCCCTCGCTTGGGTCACCCGCCGGAGTCAGGCGCGTACCCAGCTGCGCGGACTCTGCTGGCTCGGTCCCTGGCTCGCGCTGAGCGCGATGATCCTGGCGAACGCCGCATTCGTCGCGTCGCAAGCGAGCACGACGCTCGCGATCGCGGCCGGCACACTCATCCTTGCGGCCGGTGCGACCGCTGCTCTCCTTGCCCGAGGTACCCTTGCGCGCTTGCCCGGACGGCCTGACCTCACCCTGCCGATCGCCATCGTCGGGGTGTTCTGGCTCCGCGGCCCTGTCGTCCTCGTTGCGGCCGCGCTCGCGGTGCCGGCCGCTGCGGTCGCGCTCGTCCGCGCCCTGCGACCCGCGGTCGACGGCGCACCGAGCGTCCGTCGCACCGCGGGCGCCGCAAGCCTCGTCGGCCTCGGCACGATCGTTCCGTTGCTCGTCTACCAGCTCGACTACGACCAGCCGCTGCACGTGCCGAATGCCCTCGTCATCGTCGCCCTCGCCGCGATTGCGGCGATCCCCGGCTGGGGGCGCCGGATGCCGGGCACGGAGACCGCCCAGGACCTCCCGGGCGCGCAGCCACCGATCGCGACGGTTCGGGCCCCCGGCGGGGGCAGCGTCCGCCGCCTCTCCGACGGCATGGTTCTCGCCGGGATAGCGGCGTTCGGCATCGGGATCGCGCTGCCGGCGAGCGTCGTCAGCCCGGACACCGAGGCGATGGTCCCCGCGTCGCTCCGCGTCGTCTCCTGGAACCTGCACTACGGAGTCGCGAGCGGACCGGGCGTCGACCTCGACCAGGTGGCGCGAACGATCGAGGCCGAGCACCCGAACGTCGTCACTCTGCAGGAGGTCGAGCGCGGCTGGATCCTGGGCGGTGGCGCCGACATGGCCACCTACCTGTCCCGCCGCCTCGGCATGCCGTTCGTCTATGCCCCGGCGGCCGACCGGCAGTTCGGCAACGTGATCCTGAGCACCAGGCCACTCAAGGAGGTCGAGATCCACTCGCTGCCGTACGGCGACGGGCCGCAGCAGCGATCCGCCATCTCGGCCACCGTGGCGACCGCGAACGGACCCTTGCGCATCACGTCGGTGCACCTGCAGCACCGCGCGGAGAACACCCCGACCCGGGTGCGGCAGATCACCGAGCTGCTGCGGGTCGAACCCGTCGCCGGCTCGGCGGTCGTCGCGGGCGACTTCAACGCGAACCCGGGCTGGCCCGAGATCGCGGCGATGACCAGCGCGGGCTACCAGAGTGCTCAGGACGCGATCGGCGACCCGAACGGGCTGACCTCACCGGCTGAGGCGCCGGTGGAGCGGATCGACTGGATCTTCGGCGCCCGCGTCACCTGGACCGACTTCCGGATCCTCGACGACGCGCACTCCTCCGACCACCGAGGCCTCGCGGTCACGATCACGGTGCCGGCCGGCGCCTGACGGTCCCGAACTCCGGTCAGGCGGGCGGGTGCGGTATCCGCGCGATCGGGCCGGTTTCGGGTGGCGATTGCCACGCTGCCAGCGGAACGGCAGGGCGCGAAGACACGGACTAGCCTCGATCCATGGCCAAGTCGCATGACCTCGACGACCCGCGGACCGACCCCTTCGACGTCGCGGAGGAGGCCGCCGTCCTGCTGGCCGGCGAGACCGGCGTGGCGCGCCANGACATCGCGCTCGTGCTCGGCTCCGGCTGGGGAGGGGCAGCCGACCTGATCGGCGAGACCGTCGCCGAGATCNCGAGCTGGGAGGTGCCGGGCTTCTCCGAACCGACGGTCGAGGGGCACGTCGGCACGATCCGCTCGATCCGGATCCCGGAAACCGGCAAGCACGCCCTCGTCCTGGGGGCACGCACCCACCTCTACCAGGACCAGGGTGTTCGGCGGGTGGTGCACGGCGTCCGCACGGCCGCGCGGGCCGGCGCGAGCGCCATCGTCCTCACCAACGGGTGCGGCAGCCTCGACGTGCTGCGTGGTCCGGGCACGCCCGTGCTGATCAGCGACCACCTCAACCTCACCGGGGTCTCGCCGCTCGAAGGCGCCACCTTCGTGGACCTGACCGGGCTCTACTCGCCGCGGCTGCGCGGGATCGCGCACAGGGTAGACCCGGAGCTCAGCGAGGGCGTCTACGCGCAGTTCCGTGGCCCCCAGTACGAGACACCCGCTGAGGTGCGGATGGCCGGCCGGCTCGGCGCCGACCTCGTCGGGATGTCGACGGCACTCGAGGCGATCGCCGCCCGGCACGCCGGACTCGAGGTGCTCGGAATCTCGCTCGTGACGAACCTCGCCGCCGGGATCAGCGCCCGGCCGCTCTCGCACCAGGAAGTGATCGAGGCGGGTCAGACCGCGGGACCGCGGATCAGCGGCCTGCTGGCCCAGATCGTGCGGCGACTCTGACGATGACGGCCGCGGACGACCTCGACACCCTCCTGACGCGGGCACAGCACTGGATCAGCGACGACCCGGACCCCGTCACCGGGGCCGAGCTCGCGACCTTGCTGACCGACGCCGAGAGCGGGACTGCCGAGGAGCGCGCCNCCGCGACCGCCGAGCTCGAGGACCGCTTCCGGGGCCTGCTGCAGTTCGGCACCGCCGGCCTGCGTGGTGCGCTCGGCGGCGGACCGAACCGGATGAACCGAGCCGTCGTGATCCGCACCGCCGCGGGCCTCGCCGCTTTCCTGCAGGAGAGCCTGCCGGGCGTCGGCGCGGGGGCGCAACGGCCGCGCGTCGTCATCGGCTACGACGCACGACGCAACTCCGACGTCTTCGCACACGACACCGCGGCGGTCATGACGGCGGCGGGCGTGGCGGCGTTCCTCCTGCCGCGCGCCTTGCCGACGCCGGTCCTCGCCTTCGCCGTCCAGCACCTCGCGGCCGACGCCGGGGTGATGGTGACGGCGAGCCACAATCCGCCGCAGGACAACGGCTACAAGGTCTACCTCGGTGGACGCGTCGTTACCGACTCGGGCCAGGGCGCGCAGATCGTCCCACCGGTAGACGCCCAGATCGCCGCCCACATCGCCTCGGTGCCCTCGGTCGCCGCGGTCCCGCGCGCCGAGGGCGGCTGGACCGTCCTCGGCGCGAACATCGAGCAGTCCTACGTCGAGACGGTCGCGCGACTTGTCGATCCGGGCTCCCCGCGGGACCTGCGGATCGTGCTCACGCCGCTGCACGGCGTCGGCGGCGCCGTGGTGGAGACCGTCCTGCACCGGGTCGGCTTCACGGATGTCCACCTGGTGCCCGAGCAGGCCGAGCCGGATCCGGCGTTCCCCACCGTCAGCTTCCCGAACCCCGAGGAGCCGGGCGCGATCGACCTCGCCATTGCGCTCGCGCGCACCCTGGGCGCGGACCTCGTGCTGGCGAACGACCCGGACGCCGACCGGTGCGCCGTCGCGGTGCGCGACCGGTACACGGAGGGCGACGGCTGGCGGATGCTGCACGGCGACGAGGTCGGGACGCTGCTCGGTGAGGACCTCGCCGCCGGGCTCGCCAGGCCGGGTGCGGCCGCATCGGGCGAACCACCCGTCTTCGCGTCCTCGATCGTGTCCTCGCGCCTGCTCGGTCGGATCGCGGCGGCGCACGGGCTGCGGCACACGGTGACACCCACCGGGTTCAAGTGGCTCTCCCGGGTCGACGGTCTCGCCTACGCGTACGAGGAAGCCCTCGGGTACTGCGTCGACCCCGCTCAGGTCCGGGACAAGGACGGGATCAGCGCCGCGCTCGTCGTCGCGCAGCTCGCCGCGCGGCTGAAGGCGCAGGGACGCACTCTCGTCGACGCGCTCGACGACCTCGCCCGGGTCCACGGCCTGTACCTGAGCGGCCAGGTCTCGGCTCGCTTCACGGACCTCGCCGAGATCCCCGCGACGATGCAGCGGCTGCGGTCGGCGCCGCACGCTTCACTGGCAGGGTCGCCGGTGACCGAGTTCCGGGACCTGTCCGAAGGTAGCCCGGAGCTGCCGGCCACGGACGGCCTGCTGCTGCTCGCCCAGGACGGCACCCGGGTGATCATCCGCCCGAGCGGCACCGAGCCGAAGGTGAAGTGCTACCTCGAGGTGATCGCCGAGGTCGGCAAGGCCGACCTCGGCTCAGTACGCGCTGCCGCCCGCGCCCGCCTCAGTGCCCTGAGCACCGAGATCGCCGCTCTGCTCGCCGTCACCTGAGGCAAGGGCGTCCAACCCGTCCAGCACCGCCGCCGTGCCGGAGAGCCCGAGCCGGGTGGCGCCGGCGGCCACCATCGCGAGCGCCTGCTCCGCGGTGCGGATGCCGCCGGAGGCCTTCACCCCGAGCCGGCCACCGACCGTGGCCGCCATCAGCTCGACGGCGTGCACGCTCGCGCCACCGGCCGGGTGGAAGCCGGTAGACGTCTTCACGAAGTCCGCACCGGCGGCCTTCGCGGCCCGGCAGACCGCGACGATCTGCTCGTCGCTGAGCGTCGCGGACTCGATGATGACCTTGAGCACGCGGTCCGCCGGAACGGCTGCGCGAACCGCGGAGATGTCGGCCCGCACCGCGTCGTAGTCGCCCGCCATCGCCGCGCCCAGGTTGATCACCATGTCCACCTCGTCGGCGCCGTCGGCCACCGAGCCGGCCGCCTCGACCGCCTTGACCTCGCTGTGGTGCTTGCCGGACGGGAAGCCGCACACCGTCGCGACCTTGANGCGCTCCGTGTGCACGGGCAGCATCGAGGGCGAGACGCACACCGAGAAGACCCCCAGCGCCTCNCCCTCCGCGACGAGCGCCGCCACNTCNGCCGCCGTCGCCTCGGGCTTGAGCAGGGTGTGGTCCACGAGGTGGGCCAAGGCGGCGCGATCGAGCCGGGGAGTCGTCATGGCGCTAGCCTGCCACTGCTCGGCGAGTCCGCCCGATGCCGCCCGGGGACATCCTCGGCGAACGCGGGCAGCAGCACCTGGTCGACCAGGTCGCGGCGCTCGTCGTGGTGCATGAACGCGTTCCACGCCGCGACGACGGTCGCCTCCTCGAGGTCCTCGAGGCTCCAGCCCGCCTCGTCGACGAGCCGGGTCATCTCGCGGGTCAGGGTCGTCCCCGACATCAGGCGATTGTCCGTGTTGATGGTGACCGCGAAGCCGAGCGCCTTGAGCGCGGTGATCGGGTGCTCGGCGACCGACGTAGCCGCGCCGGTCTGCACGTTCGACGACGGGCACAGCTCGAGCGGGATCTGGTGGTCGCGCACCCAGTGCGCGAGCGGGCCGAGCTCGGGCTCGCCGTCACCGTCCGCCGGGAAGACGATGTCGTCCGCGATGCGCACGCCGTGGCCGATCCGGCTGGCCGCGCCGAGGTGCACCGCTTCCGCGATCGAGTCCAGACCGGCTGCTTCACCGGCGTGGATCGTCACCGGGAAGTCGGCGTCGCGCAAGGTCGCGAACGCCGATGCCTGTCTTGACGGCGGGAAACCCGCTTCCGCGCCGGCGATGTCGAANCCGACCACGCCCCGGTCCCGGTTCGCCAGCGCCAACGCCGCGATCTCGTCGCCGCGGTCGGCCTGCCGCATCGCGGTGACGAGCGTGCCGACCCGGATCGTGCGGCTGGCGTCGGCGGCCTCGGCCACGCCGTCCCGCAAGCCCTCCTGCACGGCGTCCACGACCTCCTGGAGGCTCAGACCGCGCTGCAGGTGCTGCTCCGGCGCGTAGCGCAGCTCGCCGTAGACGACGCCGTCGGCGACCAGGTCGAGGACGGCCTCCTTCGCCACCCGGCGCAGCGCCTCCGGCGTCTGCATCACCGCGATCGTGTGGTCGAAGGTCTCGAGGTAGCGGACCAGCGAGCCTGAGTCCGCGGCTTCGGCGAACCACCGTGCCAGCTCGGCAGCGTCGGCGGTCGGCAGCTGGTGGCCCACCTCGGCCGCGAGCTCGATGATCGTGGTGGGGCGCAGGCCACCGTCGAGGTGGTCGTGCAGCGACACCTTGGGCATGGCAGCGATCTGCTCGTGAAGGCTTGTCATGCGGACCAAACTAGCGGCGAGCGGCCGAGCGCCCCACCCAAACGGTCACCAGGACCGCTCATGCCTCGGGGTAGTCCTCGGACTCGTCGTCCGGCACGTCGGTCTCCTGCTCGACGACGTCCGCCTCGCCCGCCTCTCCGCGCAGGTCCGGTCGCGGTAGCTCGGGTTCGTAGTCCTCGCCCGCGCCCTGCGGAGGCGCGTCAGTCTTGGGTTCGACGAGTCCGGCGTCTTCGAAGGACTCCTGACCAGGAACTGTGCTCATGGCGCCCTCCTCGAGACGTGGCTACGACTCCATTGTCTCCCCGGCATCGTCGCCCCGCCAGCGCGGCAGGATCGCCCAGGTGACCCGGCTCCAACCACCCAGGGCCGGATGGCTCTCGCGACTGCGCAGTTCGACGTCGGTGATCGTCTGGACCGAGCCGCTGGACGGCTCGTACACCGTGAACCCGTCGGCAAGACGACCGGTGAGCAGCACCACGTGACGCGGCACGGCGGTCGCGACGCCGCGGCCGAGGTCGCCACCGACGTAGAGCAGGACCGGCACGCCGGCACGCACGGACTCCTCAGCGCGGAGCCGCATCGCCTCGAGCTCCGGCTCGTTGGTGTCGTCCACCAGCAGGTTGTCGAAGAGCAGATCGGCGAACCGCGCCTCGCGCGCGGCACCCCACGGCGGTGTGCCGAGGCCGCTCGGCCACGGCAGTCCAGCGACCGCGCCGGCGTTCGTCCGCTGCTTGACCTCGCGCTGGACGAGCGCGAACCGGGCCGCGGCATCAGGCTCCATCAGCGAGCCGGGGCGCACCCGGCGGATCTCCCGCGGCAGGTAGCTCGCGAGCGTCTCGCCCATCGCGAGCCACAGGGCGAGCGTCGGGTCGCCCGCCGCCGCCTGCATCACGAGCGCCGCGGAGCCGCAGGTCGAGCCGTCGATCTGCTCGGCGTGCGCGGCACCGAAGAACAGCGGACCCGGGGCGGGGCCGCCTAGCGGGCGGCTGATCTGGCCGCGAACTGTCTCGTCGAGGCTGGGCCACAGTGCGGCGAACTCCGTCATCGCCTGGATCGAAACCCCGGACGCGATCAAGGCGTCCAGCACGACCGAGAGCTGCGGCGTGCCGGCGGCCTGCAGGTCGCGGAGCTGCGTCCGAGCCGCCTCCGGGAGCCGGTGCAGCCTCCGGTGGGCTGCCGTCACGATCGCCGATAGCGGCGCCGACACGGCGGCGGTCCCAGCGGGCGGCGAACCGACCGCACCGGCTGCGGTCGCGTCGGCGTCCCGGTGACGCCNCGGTCGGTGCGCGCGAAGCGCATCCAGCCACGACTCGCCACGACGCAGAGCGGTACCGAGGTGGATATTCCCCCAGGATCCTGGCCACTTCATCTGGAACTCCTTCTANCGATCGGCGATCCGGTCGAGGACCAGCGCCGGCGGCGCGACCTGGCGTGCTGACATNTCTACATCTACAGCCTCGACGAGCGCCTCGCGAGCGCGGGCGAACCGCTCCGGCGTGTCGGTGTACAGGGTAATGAGCGGTTGGCCCGCGCGGACGACGTCGCCGGGCTTCGCGTGCAGGCGCACGCCCGCACCCGCTTGAACGACGTCCTCCTTGCGCGCGCGGCCCGCGCCGAGCCGCCAGGCAGCCACCCCGACGGCGAACGCGTCGAGGCGGACCAGCACGCCGTCCGCGGCTGCCAGGACGTCCTCACTCTCCCGGGCGGTCGGCAGCGAAGCCGCCGGGTCGCCGCCCTGCGCGCGGATCATCCGGCGCCAGACATCCATCGCCCGACCATCGCGAAGGGCATCCGCCGGGTCCATGTCGGTCTTCCCGGTGGCGGCCAGCATCTCCCGGGCGAGGGCCAGGGTCAGCNCGACGACGTCGGCCGGCCCTCCGCCGGCGAGCACGTCCAGCGATTCCTGTACCTCGAGCGCGTTGCCCGCGGTCAGGCCGAGCGGCGTGGACATGTCGGTGAGCAGAGCGACCGTGGTCACCCCGGCGTCGGTCCCGAGCTCGACCATGGTGCGGGCCAGCTCACGCGCGCGGCCGAGGTTCTTCATGAANGCTCCGGTGCCGACCTTGACGTCCAGCACGAGGGCGTGGGTGCCCTCGGCGATCTTCTTGGACATGATCGACGAGGCGATCAGCGGGATCGCCTCNACCGTCCCGGTCACGTCGCGCAGCGCGTAGAGCTTGCGATCGGCGGGAACCAGGCCAGCGCCCGCGGCGCAGATCACGGCGCCGACGTCCTCGAGCTGGGCGAGCATCTCGGCGTTGCTCACCGAGGCCCGCCAACCGGGGATCGACTCNAGCTTGTCCAGCGTGCCGCCGGTGTGGCCGAGCCCGCGCCCGGAGAGCTGCGGCACCGCGAGGCCGCAGGCCGCGACGAGCGGCGCGAGCGGCAGGGTGATCTTGTCCCCAACCCCCCCGGTGGAGTGCTTGTCCGCGGTCGGGCGGGAGAGCCCGGAGAAGTCCAGTCGCTCCCCCGAGGCGATCATCGCCTCGGTCCACCGAGCGATCTCGGNGCGGTCCATGCCGTTGAGCAGGATCGCCATCGCGAGCGCGGACATCTGCTCCTCCGCGACCGCGCCGCGGGTGTACGCGCCCACGACCCAGCCGATCTGCGCATCGGTCAGCCGCTTGCCGTCCCGCTTCGCACNGATCACGTCGACCGCGTCGAACGCCTCCGTCATCGCCGGATCGCCTCCGTCACGAGCGCTCGCTCAGATCCTGCGGACCGAACGCGTCCGGCAGCAGCTCGGACATCGGCACGATGCCGCGGGTCGAGTCGACCAGCAGGTCCGGCCCGCCGTGCTCCCAGAGCAGCTGGCGACACCGGCCGCATGGCATCAACGGCGCGCCATCCGCGTCGACGCATGCGAACGCGACCAGGCGACCGCCGCCCGAGGCATGCAGAGCGCTGACCAGTGAGCACTCGGCGCACAACGTCAGCCCGTAGGACGCGTTCTCCACATTGCAGCCGACGACGACGCGGCCGTCGTCGACCAGGGCGGCGGCACCGACCGGGAACCGCGAGTATGGCGCGTACGCGCGAGTCATGACGTCCCGGGCGGCCGCACGCAAGGCTGCCCAGTCCGGCGCAGCACCGTCAGCCATCGATGTCCTCACTTGACGTAGGGGATGCCCTCGGCGGCCGGCGGGCGAACCCGACCGACCAGACCGGCGACAGCGAAGATCGTGGCCAGGTACGGCGTCATCAGCATCAGCTGGCTCGGCACCGGGGTGCCGATGATGCCGAGCACCACCTGGAGGTTGTCGGCGAAACCGAAGAGCAGCGCCGCGAGGAGCGCACCCTTCGGGGTCCAGCGCCCGAGAATCATCGCGGCCAGAGCGATGAAGCCCTTGCCTCCGGTCATCTCCTTGCCGAAGGCCAGGCCCGCCGCGACCGTGAAGAACGCGCCGCCGAGGCCCGCGACCGCGCTGCCGAGCACCGTGTTGCGGAGCCGGGTCCGGTTCACCCTGATGCCCACGGTGTCCGCCGCCTTGGGGTGCTCACCGACCGCGCGCATCCGCAGGCCCCAACGGCTGCGGAAGATCATCACCTGGAGCAGCGCCACGACCACGAACATCACGTACACGATGACCGTCTGGCGGAACAGAACCGGACCGAGCACGGGGATCCTGGACAAGCCGGGGACGTCGATGACCGGCAGCTTCGGCGGCGTGTTCCAGGTCGCACGGTTCACCGTCAGCACGGTCGAGAACAGGTAGCTGGTCACGCCGACCACCAGCACGTTGAGCACCACCCCGACGATGATCTGGTTGACCTGGTACTTCACTGCGAAGAGCACCAGGAGCAGCCCGACAAGCGCGCCCGCGACGGGTGCCGCGATCAGGCCCGCATAGGGGTTGTGACTGAGCGAGGCCACGACGGCGGCCAGGAAGGCACCCGCGAGCAGCTGGCCCTCGATCGCGATGTTGATGATGCCGGAACGCTCGCACAGCACGCCGGCGAGCGAGCCGAAGACGAGCGGCACGGCGAGGAACAGCGAACCCTGGAGCAGCCCGGTCAGCGGCATCGAGCTCGCCTTGCCGGCCGCCGACCAGGTCAGGAACGCGAGCAGGACGGCGACGCCGAACGTGGCCGGCAGCCAGAGACCGAGCCGCCGACGCTTGCGCGCCGTCCCGAACGCGAGCGTCCCGAGCGCGAGCGCGACCAGGGAGAGGGCGATCGCCGCCGACTTGGCCGGCACCACGAGCGGTGCGATCGTGACGAGGTCCTTCGGTGTGCCGAGCGCGAACGTCGTGTGTCGTCCGCTCGGCGCGAGCAGGCCGAAGCCGAGCAGCGAGAGCAGCCCGATCCCCGCGTAGGCGATCGGAGCCCGGTAGGAGACCTTGGCGGCGGTCATGCCCGGGCTCCCTTCAGCGCGACCCGGCCAGGTTCGGGGAGCCGGAAGATCGCGCGGACGAGTGGTGGCGCGGCGATCAGCAGGACGATCAGCGACTGGACGACGAGCACGACATCGATCGGCGTGCCAGTCCGCGCCTGCATCGCGAAACCACCGGCCCGGAGAGCACCGAAGAGCAGGCCGGCCAGGACCGTGCCGAGTGGCTTGGACCGGCCGAGCAGCGCGACCGTGATCGCGTCGAAGCCGAAGCTCGCTGCCACCCCCCCGGTCAGCACCTTCTCGGTGCCGAGCACCTGCGCGGACCCGCCTAGACCGGCCAGGGCGCCGGCGATCGCCATCACCCAGATGTACGCGCCGTTCACCGACATGCCCGCGGTCCGGGCGGCGTGCGGGTTCGCGCCGACGGCACGGAACGTGAAGCCGAGCGTCGAGCGGTTCATCAGCCACCAGACCCCGACAGCCGCCACCAGGGCGAGGATGAAGCCGGCGTGCAGCCGGAACCCGGTACCGAGCAGCAGCGGGTACTCCGCGCTCTTATCGATGAACGGGCTGATCGGGTTCGAGGAGCCGGGGCGCTGGAACGCCTTGAGCGTCAGAACGTACGCGACCAGGTAGATCGCGATGTTGTTGAGCATGATCGTGACGATCACCTCGTGCGCTCCGGTGCGGGCCTTGAGCACGCCCGCGACGGACGCCCAGATCGCTCCGCCGAGCATCGCGCCGATGATCGCGAGCAGCAGGTGGAGCCCGGGCGGCAGATGCATCGCGAAGCCGACGTAGCCGCCGACGATCGCGCCGAGAATGATCTGACCCTGGGCGCCGATGTTGAACAGCCCCGCCCGGAAGCCGATCCCGAGGCCGAGGCCCGCGAAGATCAGCGGCACGGACACCGTCATGGTCTCGGTCAACGGCCGGATCGCGCGCTGGAAGGTCTGCGCGCCGAAGTCGTAGATCGCGCCCTGGAAGAGTGCGCTGTAGGCGCCGCCGACGGCGTTGCCGAGCGCCGAGAAGAAGTCGCCGGGTCGAGCGAACAGGTAGCCCGCGGCCTTCTGCACCTGGGGGTCGGCCGC
>JGI24131J36419_10000254_pt1 | contig 18831 bp, 19 predicted proteins | sample BarGraNGADG00211_2_FD_36419 | JGI IMG/M metagenome (IMG submission 36419) | reverse complement strand
CGTTTCTGAACGTCGGCTCGACCCACGCCGGCCTCAATCTGGATGCAGTCAACCTGCTGGGTCCGATGTTGAAGGAGACGGCGCAGCGCAGCCCGAACGCGATCGGCTGCGCCAAGTTCGTCGTTTTCGTCAACGCTCCCGAAGACAATCCCTTCATGGCCGGCGCCTATCATGGCGTCGGAGAACCGGATGCCACCTTGAACGTCGGCATCAGCGGCCCGGGGGTGGTCCGCAGCGTGGTGGAGAAGAATCGGGAGTGCGACCTCACTCAGCTTTCGGAGTGTATTAAGCGCACGGTGTTCAAGATCACCCGCGCCGGCGAATTGATCGGCCGGGAACTGGCCGCCAACCTGGGCATCCCCTTCGGCATCGTCGATATCTCCCTCGCCTCCACCACGGCCCCGGGCGATTCGGTGGCCCGAGTGCTGGAGGCGTTTGGCCTCGAACACATCGGCACGCACGGCTCGACCCTCGCTCTGGCGCTGCTCATGGACGCGGTCAAGAAGGGCGGGGCCATGGCCAGTGGCAATGTCGGCGGGCTCAGCGGCACCTTTATCCCGGTCAGCGAGGACAGCGGCATGATTGAGGCGGTCATGAGCGGCGCCTTGAGCCTGGATAAGCTGGAGGCGCTGACCGCGGTCTGCTCGGTAGGGCTGGATATGTTCGCGATCCCGGGCGATACGCCGGCGGAGACCATCGCGGCCATCATCGCCGACGAGCTGGCCATCGGTATCATCAACGACAAGACGACCGCCGTGCGCGTTATACCGGCGCCGGGCAAGCAGGCGGGTGACCTGCTCGAATTTGGCGGTCTGCTGGGCAGCGCGCCCGTGATGCAGGTCAGCAAGCTATCCGCCGCCGGCTTCATGCGGCGGGGAGGCCGGCTGCCGGCCCCGGTGACCAGCCTGAGGAACTAGGATTTGAATCGATGTACCAACGTATCGTCGTAAAGCTCGGCACCAGCACCTTGACCGGGGGCACGCCTCGCCTGGACCGGGCCTATATGGTGGATATCGTGCGCCAGTGCGCCGCGTTGCACGCCGAAGGCCGGGATGTGATCATCTGCACCTCGGGCGCGATCGCGGCCGGGCGCGAACGCCTGGGGTTGCCGGAGTTGCCAGCCACGGTGACGACCAAGCAGATGCTGGCAGCGGTCGGGCAAAGCCGGCTGATGATGTTCTATGAGAGCTTCTTCGAGATCTACGGTATCCACGTTGGGCAGATGTTGCTCACTCGGGCGGATGTCAAGGACCGCGGGCGGTTCCTTAACGCGCGCGACATGTTGCAGGCGCTCCTCGAATATCGGATCGTGCCCATCATCAACGAAAACGACGCCGTGGCGACGGCCGAAATCAAGGTAGGCGATAATGATAACCTCTCGGCCCTGGTGTCTTTGCTGGCGGACGCCGATCTCCTCCTGCTGTTGACCGATCAGGCCGGTCTGTACACCGCCGATCCACGCAGCGATCCAACGGCGCGCCTGATCCCGGAGGTGCGCACGATCGACAAGGACCTGCGCGCGCAGGCGGGCGGCAGCGGCAGTGGGTTGGGGGTGGGCGGCATGGCTACCAAGTTGCAGGCCGCCGACGTGGCGCGCCGGGCGGGTGCGGACGTGGTCATCGCCGCCGGTCGCGAGCCAGACGTCATCCGCCGGGTCGTGCTGGGCGAGGGACTGGGGACACGTTTCCCCGCCCTGGCTGTGCCTCTCGAACATCGCAAACGCTGGATCTTCGCCGGACGCACTCCCAAGGGGTGCCTGGTCGTCGACGACGGCGCGGCGCAGGCGTTAACCCGGGCAGGGAGCAGTCTGCTGCCCGCCGGCATCCATGCGGTCGAAGGCCAGTTCGAGCGGGGCGACACGGTTTCGATCCTGGGACCAGGACGTGATGAACTGGCGCGCGGCATCGCCCGCTATGACAGCCGTGAGCTTGACGAAATCATCGGACATCGCTCGAGCGAGATAGCCGGGCGACTGGGGCACGACAACGGACCTGTGGCCGTGCACCGCAACGATCTTATCCTGGTGTAAGCGTATGTCACAGCCTGAGACAGACATGATTCAGATCGGGCAGGCCGCCCGGGCCGCCAGCCGGCAGCTAGGGATCGCCGGCACAGAACTCAAGAACCGGGCGCTGCTGGCGATTGCCGAGGAACTGGAGAAGCAAGCCGGCGGCGTGCTGGAGCAGAACGCGCGCGACCTAGCGGATGGCCGCGCCGGAGGGCTGAGCGAGGCCATGCTCGATCGCCTCTTGCTGACGGAGAAGCGCATCTCCGCCCTGGCGGCCGACGCGCGGCGCATCGCCACCCTGCCCGACCCGGTCGGCGCGGAGTTCGAGAGCCGAGTGCTGCCCAACGGCCTGCGCCTCAGCAAGCGCCGCATCCCTATCGGCGTGATCGGCGTCATTTATGAAGCAAGGCCCAACGTGACGATAGACGTGGCCACGCTGTGCCTCAAAACCGGCAATGCTGCCATCCTGCGGGGCGGCAGCGAGACGTTGCGCAGCAACCTGGCGCTGACCGGGGTGGTGCGGGCCGGGTTGGAACGGGCAGGTTTGCCGGGCGCAGCCGTGCAGTACATCGCCGACCCCGACCGGGCGCGCGTGACGGAATTGCTGCGACTGGATCGCTACGTGGACATGATTGTCCCGCGCGGCGGCGCCGGCTTGCACCGTTTGTGCCGGGAACAGAGCACCATCCCGGTTATCACGGGCGGCATGGGCATCTGCCATGTGTACGTCGACGCCAGCGCCGACCTGCCGCGGGCAGTAGACATCGTGGAGAACGCCAAGGTCCAACGGCCGAGCGTGTGTAACGCGCTGGACACCCTGCTCGTCCATCGCGCGGTCGCGAGCGCATTCTTGCCCAAGGTCGCAGACCGGCTGGCGCAGAGCGGTGTTGAGCTGCGGGCAACTGAGGAAGCCTGCCGGATTCTGGAAGCGCAGGGGACNGNGGCNGCGAAGGTCGTCCCGGCGGGTCCCGACGACTTCGACACCGAGTGGCTGNCCCTGATCCTCGGCGTCAAGGTGGTCGGCGGGCTGGACGAGGCCATCGAGCATGTCCAGCAGCACAGCACCGAGCACTCCGACAGCATCCTGACCAACGACCTGGCCAACGCCCTGCGCTTCGTCAACGAGATCAACTCGGCAGCCGTCTACGTGAACGCCAGCACGCGCTTCACGGATGGCGGCGAGTTCGGCCTGGGCGCGGAGGTAGCCGTCAGCACCCAGAAACTGCATGCGCGCGGCCCGATGGGCCTGGAGGAGCTCACGACCTACAAGTGGGTGGGCTTCGGCAGCGGGCAGATCAGGGAGTAGGCCCCTCAGGTGCGCGCCAGGGCGAGCAGGGTGCGGAAGCCCCGGTAAACAGCGGGCATGTCCGGAACGGTTAGTTCGACGCGCTTACCGTCCAGGCGCTGGGCGCCGGGACAGAGCGCGGCCCGGTCGGCCATGTCGGACTGGTTGAACTCGATGGTCAGGGTGACGGGCCGGGAGACCANGTACGGCGCGGGCGTGCTGCCGGCGCGCAGACGCTCGACCGCGCGCTTTGCAGCCCGGCAGATCAGTTCCTGCGTGACTGACGGCGGCAGGACCTCGGCGGAATAGCGGCCGCTGGCGCGCTTGACAATGGCGGTCTCAAGTGGCCCGAACAAGGCCATTGCCTCGGCACAGACGGTCTGGTCGCCGGCGATCATGATGATGGGCGTGCCATAGTGGCCGCAAACGGCGCCGTTCAGGCCGCTTTCGCCGACCAGGGCGCCGTTGAGCCAGACGTTGGCGACGCGCGTGTCGGACCAGGTGTGGTCCAAACTGGCATTGGCGGAGCCGCTGCGCGCGTGATAGCCGACGAACATGGCTCCCTGAACACCGTCCTGGATCCCTTCCACCATCGAGAACGGACCGGAGCCGCCCGAGTTCAGGCGGGCGCGCGCATCGAGCTCCTCGATCAGGATATTGCGCCCCGAACCGTGACCATCCGCGACGACCACTTCGTCTGCGCCACCGTCGAACGCGCCGCGGATGGCGGCGTTCACGTCGCCCGTCATCAGGCGGCGGAAGCGGGCATACTCTGGATGTGTCGCATCCACCTGGTCCCAGCTTACGACCCCGGTGATGCCTTCCATATCAGCGGCTATCAGGATTTTCACGCTTGGCTCTCCTTTGGCATGCAACGTAGTTTCTGAGCTGCCCCGGGCGCTTGCCCGTCCAGACGCCGGGCTCATCTGCGAAAGATGAGAATGGTGTGGTGCACTATGTTGGGCACGTAGGAGAACGGGTAGCCATAGGGGCGAACGGGCGCCCCCGTCTGGTACCAGATCTTGAGGCCCTTGAACTGGAATCCTACCTTGCGGAAACGTTCGGCTACCCAGAAGGAGGCCGGGATGTACTCGCCGTGCTGATACGAGTCGCGGATCATCACCGCCGCGTAACGTTCGGGCTTGAGCAATTGCAGGAGATAACCCGCCACGACCTCCATGCGATCGTAGAATTCGTCGAATGACGCCGAGTTGCGCAGGTCGCTCGGGGAGGCTGAGAACGCTTCGAATCGGCTGTGGCGGTTGCTGCGCCCGTACCGGTCATCGCAGAGCGTCTTCTTCAGCGCCGGGCTGTACGGCGGATCAGTGACCACGGCATCGAACTGTCTGCCCTTGTCGATCAGGCGAGGCAGCACCTCAAGACAGTCCCCACACATTGTTTCCTGCGCCTCAAACCCGGCGTCGCGGCATACCTGCAGGTAAATATCGAGCCATTGCTGTTCGAGCTCGATGCCCGTCGCCCGGCGGCCGCACAACCCTGCCCCGAGCAGAGTCCCTCCCACCCCAGCAAAGGGATCAAGCACGCTCTCACCGCTGCGCGTGAAGAACTCGATGATCTGCTGCATTAAGCGCGGCGGNTTGTTCGCATAGTGTTGGCGGCGCAGATCGTGGCCAAGCTCCGAAGGAAATGAGGTCTGGAGAATCGTTTTGGTGAAAAACATCCAGGCATTCCCGNGTAGGTCGTTAAGACCGTTGCGGGGATGCCTGGTGCCATCTTTCGGTTGGCCCTTCTCCCTGGCCATCTATTGTCCTTGCAGGTATGCGCGGATCATCAGGGCGGCCGTCGCGCCCTCACCTGCCGCGACTGCGGCCTGTTTGGTGCTGCCGGCCCGCACGTCGCCCGCCGCAAAGACGCCCGGCATGCTGGTCTCCAGCTTGCCATCGGTCTGGATGAAGCCGAAGCGGTCGCGCTCGATCTCGGGAGGCAGCCAGTCGGTGTTCGGGTTGAGCCCGGCGAAAATGAAGACGCCGTCGGGGTGCCAGGTCTCAATCTCGCCGCTGGCCCGGTCTTGCACTTCCACGCCGGCCAGCTTACCACGCGTGCCGCGGAAAGCCTTCACCTCGTGGTTGGTGACTATGGTCATGTCCTCCCGGCCGACGGCCGCGTCCTGGAATAGTTTGCTAGCGCGGATTTCAGGCAGGAACTCGACGATCGTGACGTGTTTCGCCCAGCGGGTGAGATGCAGTCCCTCCTGAAAGCCGCTGTTACCGCCGCCGATCACCAGCACGTCTTTACCCTTGTAGAAGGGCCCATCGCAGACGGCGCAATAATGGATGGTCGAGCCGATGAGGCCTGCTTCGCCGGGGACGTTCAACAAGCGGTAGCGCGAGCCGGTGGCGATCAGGACGGCCCGGCCCGTATAGTCCGTGCCCTCCGCGGTTTCGACGCAGCGGTAACGACCATCGTGTGCGATGCACCTGACCGACGTAGCCTTGAGGATCTCTACGCCGAATTTCGTCGCCTGGTTGGTGAGCCGGCTCGCGAATTCGGCGCCGGTAATGCCTTCGTCAAAGCCCGGGTAGTTGTCCATGCGCTGCGTGCTGCCGGCCTGACCGCCTGGAACGCGCTTCTCGATGACCAGGACGTCGAGTCCTTCGCGTGCCGCGTAAATGGCCGTGGTCAGGCCGGCCGGTCCGCCGCCGACGATGATCAGGTCGTAGAAGCTGCGCTTGGCCTTCGAACGCAGACCGAGCTTTCCTGCCAGCGCCTCGNCGCTGGGTTCGACCAGGATGCTGCCGTCTGGAAAGACGATGGTCGGCATGCTGCGCCGGCCATCGTTGAGGCGCTCGACCTCGGCCATGGCCGTCGCGTCCTGCTCGATATCGACCCAAATGTACTGGATGCGATGCTCGCCCAGGAAGTTCTTGGCGCTACGACAGTCGGGGCACCAGGTTGTGCCATACACGACGATGCTGCCGTTATCCGGACTCATGACAACCCCTTGACAAAAAACTGACTGACTCGCATAGTATAGCACAGGATCGGTTCTTCCGGTGTCTTCCAAGGGGGAGGAAGGGCGCATGTGGAAATGGTTGCGCGAACGGCTGGCCGGCTGGCCTGGTGTCGGTCTGCTGGCGGTGGTCGTGGCGATCGCCTGGCTGGCCGGGAGGGGGCTGCCGGATGGGCGCCTGCACGTCTACTTTTTGGACGTTGGCCAGGGAGATGCCATATTCGTGCGCACGCCGGACGGCCGGCAGATCTTGGTAGACGGCGGGCCCAGCCCCGAGGCATTGCTCAATCAGTTGGGCGAGGTGATGCCGTTCTGGGATCGCAGCCTGGACCTGGTCGTGTTGACCCACCCGGACGCAGATCATATGACCGGCCTGGTCGCTCTGTTGGAGCGCTACCAGGTGACGCAGACGCTGGACGATCTCGAATCAGATGGCATAGCCGCGACCGGGGCACCATCTGGCAGTGCGCCATCCGGCGGGATGACGATGACGGAAGCGGACCCGGCTCAACTGAAAGCGGCCGCTCCCTGGCTCGCGCAGGCAGCGCGTCCGGGCACGCGTCGCGTGCGCGCGTCGCCGGGAATGCGTCTCGTCATCGGCAAATCATCTTTCACCGTGCTCTCCACCGGTCTGACCCAGTCTGGCCCGAGTGCTGCCGGCGACAACAACGATTCGCTGGTGTTGCGGCTGGATTATGGAACGACCAGTTTCCTCTTGACCGGCGATGCCGAACGAGAGGCCGAGGCGGAGATGCTGCGGGCCGGGCTGCCGCTGCGGGCCGACATTCTGAAAGTCGGCCATCATGGCAGCAGCCGTTCCACATCCGCTCCGTTCCTGAGCGCGGTCAAGCCGCGGCTGGCAATCATCCAGGTGGGGGCAGGTAACCGCTTTGGCCACCCACAACCCGACGTGTTGCAGCGCTTGGCGGACAGTCGTGTGCTGCGCACCGATCAAAACGGGCGGATTGAGGTCATCAGCGACGGCGAAAAGCTGTGGCTCAAGACAGAACGTTGATGAGGAAGGATTCCGAGGCGACCATTCAGCGAATGGCGAGGTTTACTGTCGAGGCGAGGCGGCCATCTGCAGCGGCAGGTTTGGTTCCACGTCGAAATTGAGCGCGGTTGGGCCGTCCTTAAGCAAGCGGTAATGCGCGGCCGCGCCGATCATGGCGCCGTTGTCGGTGCAGAGGAAGAACGGCGGCACGGAGACCGGCACAGGCAGCCTTTCGGCCGCGGCTGTGCGCAGGTTACGGTTGGCCGCGACACCACCGCAAATGCAGACTCGTCCCACCCGGAACTCGCGCGCCGCGTCAGCGGTTTTGCTCAGCAGCACGTCCACGACGGCTGCCTGGAAGCTGGCTGCCAGGTCCGCCACCGGCAGGTGTTCGGGGTCGAGCTCGCGCACCTGGCGAAGCACGGCGGTCTTAAGCCCGCTGAAGCTGAAATCGAAACGGTGCTCCGAGTGGTTGGTGAGCGCGCGCGGGAAGTCGAAGGCGCGCGGGTCACCGTCCTGGGCCGCGCGCTGGATGGCCGGTCCGCCGGGATAGGAGAGGCCGAGCAGGCGCGCGACTTTATCAAACGCCTCGCCGGCAGCGTCGTCCAGGGTGGCGCCTAGCCGCCGGTAGATCCCGTGGCCGCCCATCAGGATCAACTCGCTGTGGCCGCCGGAGACGATGAGCACCAGCAGCGGGAAAGCCCGCCCGGCCGCGTCGAGAGCAGGCAGGCTAGGTTGAGTGATGCTTGCCGGATCGATCCCCACGCCGGAATCCAGCCAGTTGGAATAAAGATGACCTTCCAGGTGGTTGACTGCCACCAGGGGCAGCCCGCGTGCCCAGGCGGCAGCCTTAGCGGCGTTGACGCCGACCAGAAGTGAGCCGGCCAGCCCCGGGCCACGCGTGACGGCCATACCGGTCAGGTCGTGCCAGCCCATGTCCGCATCGGCCAGGGCGCGTTCGATGACCGGCAGGATGTCGAGCACATGCTGGCGAGAGGCGATCTCGGGGAAGACGCCACCGTAGGGGCGATGGAGCTCAATTTGTGACGCGACCACGTTGGAGCGAATGCGATGGCCTTCCTCGATCACCGCCGCCGCCGTCTCGTCGCACGAAGTTTCGATGGCTAAGAGCAAACCCGCGTCATGCAAACTCATGCTCGAATGGTAGCTTACTTGCGTGAATCTCGCAAACAAGAAGGACAGTTACTCGGGTATGGTTCCGGCCGGCTCCATGTCTGGCTGGCCGTTGACGCCATACTTCTGGATCGCCGCGACGGCTAGCTGGTCCGCGCGCTCGTTGAGCGCGTTGCCGGCGTGGCCTTTAACCCAACGCCAGGTGACCTGGTGGGGCTGCAGCGCCTTGTGGAGCAGGCGCCAGAGATCCTGATTCTTGACCGGTTTGTTCTCGCGCGTGCGCCATCCGTTACGCAGCCAGCCGCTCAGCCATTGCGTGATGCCCTTCTGGACATATTCAGAATCGGTATGGATCTCGACCTGGCAGGGCCGGGTGAGAACCTGCAGACCGCCGATGGTCGCGCGCAACTCCATGCGATTGTTTGTGGTCAGGGATGCGCCGCCTTGTAGAATTTTCTCGTGCTCCCCGTAGCGCAAAATGGCGCACCAGCCGCCGGGGCCCGGGTTACCCGAGCAGGCGCCATCTGTTACCATCATCACGGGGGTTAAATCAGGCATCGGCGCTCCCATCAGCGGATGTTAAAAGAGCGCCCGGGCGCCCCTTCCGCTGCGTCCGCGACTTTGATGCTGCTCACCTCGGCGCCCGTGGGGCCATGCTCGCACCAACGCAACATCTCGTCCACAGCCGGCGCGGCCCCTTCGAACAGGGCTTCGACGCTGCCGTCGCTGCGGTTGCGCACCCAGCCGGTCAGGCCCAGGCGCTGTGCCTCGTGCTGGCAATTGACGCGGAAGCCCACGCCTTGCACCCAACCCTTGATCACTACCCGCACCCGCTTCTCCGGCGTGCTCATTCTTCTTCGCCGCGTTCAACCTGGTAGGCGGAGTTGGCCTGCCTTTTCTGCCGGCCCATTTGCGCGCGGACGGCCTGCATGTCCGCCGTGCGGTAGCCGAAGGCCATGTAGGGGGTGCTGTGCGCCCACCCGACACGGCCGTCAGGCGCAGCGCATATGACGCCGCCCAGGCCGCCAATGCGTTCCTGGAAATAGACGAGGGCCACTTGCGCGGCGGTCATGGGGTCCGAGAGCCAGGCCAACTGGTCCACGGTCGTCTTGGCCAGCACGGTTTTCATGATCTGTTCGCCCCAGCCGGTGCAAACCGCAGCGCCCATGTGGTTATCGGCGTAGAGGCCGCAGCCGAAGATGGGTGTATCTCCTACCCGGCCGGGTAGCTTCAAGAAGGTGCCGCCGGTAGAGTTGCCCACTGCGAGGTTGGCCTTAATGTCCAGCGCGACCGCTCCCACCGTATCGGCCGCGGCCTGGGGACGGAAGCCGGCCCCGGGTACGAGCGCCTTGCTTCCCTGTTGCAGCCAGGCCTGGCGTTCGCGTTCCACCACAAGCTCGGCAGGATCGCAAAGGGGGATACCCGTGCGCTGTGCGAAGCGTTCGGCGCCCGTGCCGACCAGGAAGACGTGTTGGCCATCCGTGAGCACCCGACGCGCCAGGCTGATGGGGTTGCGAATGCACTTGACCGCCGCGACGGCTCCTGCGTCCAAAGTGCGACCGTCCATGATCCCCGCGTCCAGCTCTACCTCGCCGTCCTGATTCAGATGCGATCCCCGCCCGGCATCGAAGACCGGGTCGTCCTCCATAACGCGTACCGCCGCCTCGACGGCGTCCAGGGCCGAACCGCCCTTTGACAACAGGTCCCAGCCTGCTTCTGCGGCTGCCCGGCAGCCGGCAATATGTTGTGCATGAAGGGCGAGCGNGATGTCCCATGCGCCGCCGTGGACGATGATTGCGATTGTCATGGACCTTCTCTTGTGGNATTCAACATGTGATGTGGAACAGAGCCAGGNTGTTGCCCTCTGCTTCGTTCCATTTCCTGGCNGCTTTTGAGNTAGGCCAAAGGTCGACCTGGCAGTTGTGGTCGGCCAGGAAATCGGCGGCTTCCGGCGAGAGCCGCACCTTGTCTTCCTGACCGGTGCCGATGATCAGGCGCTCGGCCTTCGGTCGATACAGTTCCTCAATCTCGGCCAGGCTGATGGTGTGAGAGGTGCCGTAAATAACCTTGGACAGGTCCTTTTTGCGCTTTCTCACCTTGCCGCTGAGCCGGATGAGGATGTCGTACTCGTAGCGCATTCCGTCCACTGTGATGCTGCCGAACCATGTATCGTCGATTTTTGGTCGCATGGTGCACCTCTCCGTGACCCAGCCCAGTAGGATCAGATTGTAACACAAAGTGCAGTCTCGTGCAATCGAATTTTACAAACTTGTGAGAGAGTTCGTTCAGTGATTGCGCTTGCTGCCCTAGATGGTATAATGGCAATGACAAGAGGAGCTGCAATGAATAGCGTTCGCATCGTTGCCGACAGCGGTTGTGACCTCACTCTGGAGCTAGTGAGCCGCTATGAAATCACCGTGGTTCCATGCTTCGTCCGCTTCGGACAGGACATGGTCTCGGATGACACTATGAGCGTGGAGGAGTTCTGGCGCCGGGCAGCGAAGCTCGAAGATGCCCCCGGGACGGCTGCCCCGCCCCCCGGCGCCTTTCAGATGGCATATCAGCGCCTGATATCCGCCGGCCACGATGTTCTCTGCCTGACTCTGCCGAAGCAGCACAGCGCTGTTTACAACTCGGCCTGGCTGGGCGCGCAGGAGTTCGGCCCGGATCAGGTGCGGGTGGTCGATTCGCGCTCGATCAGCCTGGGCATGGGTGTGCAAGTGATTGAGGCGGCGAAGCGCGCTCTATCCGGCGCCAGCCTCGAGGTGGTGCAGCGTGCGGTCGAGAACCTGCGGGACCGCACCTCAGTGATTTTCGTGCTCGACACGCTGGAATGGGTGCGCCGAGGCGGCCGCCTGGATCGGATGATGCCTTTGATCGAGAAGCTGGCCCGCACTTTCCACGTGAAACCGATTGTCGAGATGGTGGACGGCGACCTGCGTTTGCTGGGAGTCGCCCGTTCGTACAAGGGTGCCCTGTCGCGCCTGGAAGAAGAGGTGTGTTCCCGGCTGCCTGTCGAGATATTGGCCACCGTCTATACGCGTGGCCGAGACGCCGCCACAGATCTGGTCGGCCGGTTGGCCGGTATGATCAATGTGGCGCCGGCGGATATTATGTTGCAGGAAGTGGGTCCGGTTTTTGCCACGCATGCGGGACCCAACGCCCTGGGCGCGATTGTGGTGCGTGCAGAAGGGCCGTAACCGGTCAAAGGAGACCAGATGCGGATAGGGTTGTTGTCGGACATCCACGGCAATTTCGTGGCGCTTGAGGCTGTGCTGGCCGACATGCAGCGGCGCGGCCCATTAGATGGGATGGTGGTGGCGGGTGACCTGGTCTGGGAAGGTCCCTGGCCGGGGGAAGTCGTCGACCGGCTCAAGCAGTCCGGCGCCGTCGTCCTGGCGGGCAATACTGACGCATTCCTTGCCCGCCGCCAGGACGATCCGCCGGAACACAAGGAACCGGGCTCTTTCGCCGCACATTGGCAGTGGCTAAGGCAAAAGCTGGGTCCCGAACGGATCGCCTACCTGCTGGCTTTGCCCTCTTCGCATCGCATCTCGCCCAAGCCCGGGCATGATCTGTTGGTGGTCCACGCGAATCCGACGGATGACGAACGTTACATCCTGCCGCGCATGACAGAGGCGGATCTGGACATGCTGTTAGGACCGGTTGAGACCTGCGACTGGGAAGCGCTGGCGTTCGGTCATATGCACGTGCCCTTCACCCGCTGCTGGCATGATCGGTTGTTGGTCAATGTGGCGAGCGTCGGCCTGCCCAGGGATGGAGACCAGCGCGCTGCCTACGCGATATTGACCTGGGATGGCGCCGCTTGGCAAGCGGAGCTCTGCCGTGTCATGTACGAGTTGCCGGTTGTGGTCCACGAGATGCGCAACTGCGGCTTNCCTCGCGGCAAATACCTGGCGGAGCGGCTGGTCAAGGCCAGCTACGACGTGAGATGACTTTNTTGTTTCCCCTTCACCCGCGCTTTGTACATTTCCCGATCGCCCTATCTCTGACCGGCGTGGCTTTGATTATTCTCGGACTCCTCCTGAAACGAGAACGGTGGATCGAGTACGGCCGGTTCAGCCTGGTCCTCGGCTGGCTGGGAGTATTGGTGGCGTCGCTCACGGGCCTGATCGACGGAGCGCGCGCGCCTGACTCGCCGGCCGTGCAGACCGTCCTCAACCAGCATATCACGGTCGGCGTGAGCTTGCTGGTGGTGTTTGGCTTTGCGGTGTATCTGCCTCTGCGCAATCGTGGGTTATGGAACCAGGCGTCCGAACCCGCCCCGCGGCAGACCTCTGCTTTTCAGCAGTCACACGCGATCCGTCCCCCACGCTCATTGCGTACCCGGCGCGCCTCGCGCAACCAGCGCGCTCTGTTCATGGCTCTGCTCGTAATCGGCGCGGGGCTGATCCTCCTGGAGGGTTGGCTGGGTGGCAGGCTGGTTTACAGTCTAGGGGTCGGGGTAGCAGCACACTGAGGTAACTTGAAATGGCATTTACCAAATGGTATACGGCGACCGGAGACGATGGCTATACCGGGATCCTCGGACGCGAGCGAGTGCCCAAGTACGACGAACGGCCACAGGCCTACGGCACGGTGGACGAAGCGTCGGCCGTGTTGGGGATGGCGCGCGCCCAGGCGCAGGATGAACGGGTGCGCCGGCATGTACTGGCGGTCCAACGCGATCTTTACCACATGATGGCCGACCTGGCAATGGTGCCCGAAGCAGCCACCCGCCCGCCCTGGTTGGTGGTTGAGCGGCTGAGCTGGCTGGAGCAGGCAGCGAACGAACTGGGGGCCGAAGTCGAAATGCCGCGCGCTTTCATCGTCGCTGGAGACAGCCTGGGAGGCGCGACGCTGGATGTGGCGCGCACGGTGGTGCGGCGCGCGGAGCGCCTGGTTGCCTGGCTGACGCACAAGGGCGAGTTGCGCGACGATACGGCGCTCAAGTACCTGAACCGCCTTTCATCGTTGCTATTCGTGTTAGCGCGTATAGAGGACAAGGCTGAAGGCGTGGAACACTACACGTTGGCGGCCGGCGAATGATGCCTGAGAGGAACTCAGCCATGTTGCTTGGCGCACATATGTCGGTGGCGGGTGGCTTGAGCAGCGCATTTGAGCGCGCGCAATCCATCGGCATCAACACAATGCAGATTTTTACCAAGAATCAGAACCGTTGGCAGCAAAAGCCGGCGGCGCCCGAAGAGATCGAGCGCTGGTTCAAGGCGCAGAAAGAGACCGGGATCGCCCCGGTCGTGGCACACGCGGCCTATCTGATCAACCTCGGCACCGGAGACGACGAACTGTGGCGCAAGTCAGTGGCCGCCCTGGCCGACGAGCTGGCGCGCGCCGAGCAGTTGGCACTGCTGGGTGTGGTCTTCCACCCGGGAGCGCACATGGGCGCCGGGGAGGAGGCGGGCCTGGCGCGCATCGTGGCCGGGCTGGATGCCTGCCATGCGAGCACAGCCGGCTATAAGACCTTGACCTTGGTCGAGAACACTGCCGGCCAGGGTTCGGCGCTGGGCTTCACGTTCGAGCACTTGCTGGCCATTCTAGAGGGCGTCAAGGAGCCGGAGCGCGTGGCCTTCTGCTTCGATACTTGCCACGCTTTGGCTGCCGGCTACGATATTCGCACCCCTCAGACGTACACCGAGACAATGGACAAGTTCGACCGCCTGTTGGGCCTGGCGCGCTTGCGCTGTTTCCACTTCAACGACAGCAAGAAGGGCCTCGGCTCCCACGTTGACCGCCACGACCATATCGGCACGGGAGAGTTGGGATTGGCGCCTTTCGGCTTTGTTCTCAACGATCCCCGCTTCGCCGGAGTGCCGAAGATCCTCGAGACCCCCAAGAGCGAAGACATGCACGAAGACGTAGAGAACCTGCGCGTGCTGCGGGCATTGATCGAGCCCTGACGGGGTATCAGTTCCCGCCGGGCAGCTTCAAACTGGCAGCACCTATCGCTCCAGCTGAGCGGCCAAGGCGGCCGGATCGGTGACGGGCAAGTTACACACGTAGTTCCGGCACACGTAAGTCGCAGCGCGGCCCTTAATCGGCTCGCGGCCGGCCAGGAAAGGCACCAGGCTTGCGGCGCGCTCATCGCCGGGCATGTGTAGCGCCAGGACGCTGTTCGGCAGGTAGCGGCGCCAGACTTGGGTCAGCAGGGCGCGGCTGTCTTCCTGCTCCACGTCCCCGGCAATCGCGATCTCATAACCGGGATTGAGGTGAAAGTCCAGGGCACACAGCAGCCGGCCGAAGGCCGCAGGCTGATCTGCCATCGCGNCCGCCAGCATCTGCAGAACGGCGGAGCCGTGAGCGGTATAATCTGTGCGCTCCAGGAGCTTGCCCAGGCGCAGGAACATCTCTACCGCCAGGGAGTTGCCGGAAGGCACGGCGCTGTCGATGAAATCCTTGCGGCGCGCGATCAGCTCCTCGTGTTCGTTCCCTATCTGGAAGAAGCCCCCCGCCGCGGGATCGGCGAAGAGCGCCAGGATCACCTGCGTCAGGCTGACCGCGGCTTGCAGCCAATGTGGGTCGAGGACCGCCTCATACAGCGCGAGCATAGCCAGCGCAACCGAGGCGTAATCCTCGAGGTAGGCCGGCAGGCGTGCCTCGCCGCCCCTGTAGCTCCGGTAGAGGCGCAGGCTCCCATCGGCGGTGAGAAAGGCCATCTGCGCGAGCATGAATTGCCCGGCCCGAGTTGCCGCGGCAAGATAGTCGGTCCGTCCCAGCGCCGCGCCGGCCTCGGCGAAGGCGTGCAGCATGAGGCCGTTCCACTCGGCGAGGATTTTCTGGTCCTGGCCGGGCCGGACCCGCTTCTGCCGGGTCGCGAAGAGCACGTCTTTCCCGCGCCGAAGGGCCTGTGACAGCCGCTCGCCGGTCACGTTCAGCGCTTCAGCAGTCGCGGGCACGTCATGGGTGACATGTAGAATATTGCGCCCGCTCCCGCCCTCGTGGAAGTTGCCGGCCGAGGTCACGTCGTAATAGGCGCAAAACAGCCGCGCGTCCTCTTCGCCCAGCAAACTTGCGATCTCATCCGGCGTCCACAGGTAGAACCGGCCCTCCTGCCCTTCGCTGTCGGCGTCCTCAGTGCTGTAGAACCCCCCTTCGAGCGAGGTCATCTCGCGCAACACATAGTCCAACGTCTCTTCCACTACCCGCCTGTACTCGGCGTTCCCGCTGATTTGCCAGGCATGCAGGTAAGTGCGCGCCAGTTGAGCGTTGTCATACAGCATCTTCTCGAAATGCGGCACCAGCCAGCGGGCGTCCGTGCTGTAGCGGTGGAAGCCGCCGCCAAGCTGATCGTAGATGCCCCCGCCGGCCATCTTGGTCAAGGTCAGATTGACCGCCTCCAGCAGCTCCTGCTCGCCGGTATGCACGTAGAGTTGAAGCATAAAGTCGAGGGTCATGGGTTGAGGGAATTTGGGCGCGCCGCCCAGGCCGCCTTCGCGGNGATCGAGCGCCTGGAGCAGGTTGCGTGCGGCCCGGTCGAGGAGCGCGCAGGTCAGCGGTGCGTCGGACGGGCCGATGGCCGCGCTGCGCTTCAAGCCGCCGGCGATGCGCTCGCCGGCGGCTTCCAGGTCCTGGCGGCGATCGCGCCAGGCATCGGCAACCGCTTGCAGGACCTGCCGGAAACTGGGCATACCGTAGCGTGGCGTGGGTGGGAAATAGGTGCCGCCATAGAAAGGCCGGCCTTCGGGGGTCAGGAAGACTGTCATGGGCCAGCCGCCCTGGCCCGTCATGGCCTGGACCGCTTCCATGTAGATCGCGTCCAGGTCAGGACGCTCCTCACGGTCGACCTTGATGTTGACAAACAGGCTGTTCATGAGGGCTGCGATGGCAGGGTCTTCGAAGGACTCGTGGGCCATAACGTGGCACCAATGGCAGGCCGAATAGCCGATGCTGAGCAGAATTGGTTTGTCCTCGGCACGCGCACGCGTCAGCGCTTCCGGCCCCCAGGCATACCAATCAACCGGGTTATGGGCATGCTGTAGCAGGTAAGGGCTGGTCTCGTGGATCAGGCGATTCGGTTGCCCTGCGCTCGTGGACGTAGTCATAAACCTTTCCTTTCAAAACAGCCCCGCCGGACCCGGCGGGGCTGTTTGATTCAACGTAGTTTGGCAAGCCTTTGCGGCCGTAGGCGTTATTCGCCGTGACCGTTCCGTCGCACGTAGGCTTCGATCTGCAAAGTGCGCTGCTCCGGACTGCGACCGCGCGGGATGATTTCCTTGGCATGGGCGCCCAGGACCTGCATCTGCGCGCGAGAGGCAAACAGACGTACCTCCAACGGGTCCCGGTTCTCGTCCTCGGCCAGCAGTTCCTGGACCACGAGGAGGATACGGTCGCGGTTCTCGTCATAACCCAGCCCCATCGAACCGACCCGGAACAGCGGCTCGACGGGCTCCTGGATAAGCATCGACGCTTCCTCAACCGCCAGGTCCTTGTCGCGCATCAGGCTGTACTGTTTCTCCAGGTTATCCAACATCTCATCGATTGCTTCGGTCATGGCCTGCACTTGTTCTTTCTCGCAGAGCAAAGTGATGCGATCCAGTCCACGCACCGCCTGGATGTAGAACGAGCGGTGTCCCGGGCGGCCGAGAGCATCGGCGGTGATGTGAGTTACCGGGTCAAATTCATAGATCGGGTTCGCCATGGCATTGCTCCGTTCAGTCATCAGAAACCAATGGTACGTCTAGCATATCTTCCGGAACACGCTTTGTCAAATGGACGCGAACTTAGCCCTCGCCCGCTCATTTGCCGACCAGCACCTCCAGGGCGACGCCCGCTACCGTTGGCGGATGCAACAGCATATTGGCGTAACTGGCGTTGGCCATCGGACAAGCGCACTCGCCGCCGTAGATGGACTTACGTAAGCGGCCCATGCCCTCGCCGAACCAGATCGGCGCCAGGTCATAGTTTGTCTTGCGCAGGCTGCCTGCCGGCTCCGCACGGATGCAGCAGCTCCAGATATCGCCGTTGGGCGCAATGTGTGCGCTGGCCCAACCGGCATAGCAGGGGATAACCTGCCGCCGCTCATAGACCACGCGCAAGGCGAGCTGATAATAGCGGGCGCGGAAGGCCTGCGTGACACGCGCCAGGCCACGAGTGTGCTGAGTGCGCGCTTGCCGGCTCAAGAAGTCCGCGATCGGAGCGTAGGTATCTGGGTCAGGGGTGATGCCCCAGCCGACCGTATCCAGCTCCACACGTTCCTCGGCCACCTCGGTAATGTAGCTATCGGGCGCCAGGTCCTGCAGTCCCGCATAGATCTCGCGGAAGCGTTCTTGATTGAAACGGCTGATGACGGTATGGATGCTGAGGACCAGGTTGGGCCGTTGTTTCTGCAGATCTTTCAGCCGGCTCCAGGTGGCCATCGATTTGGCCCAATTGCCGGGCACGCCGCGGATGGCGTCGTGCTCCTCGCCGATGCCATCCAGGCTNAAATTGATGCCGATCTCGCTCTCCGGACACTCACGGCAGATCCGATCGACGCGTTCGATGACACGGTCGCTCAACAGGCCGTTAGTNGGAATGGTGATGACGGCCGGNCGGCAGTGCCGGTAGGCGCTGATCACCATNTCGTCAAGGTCGCGGCGCAGGAAAGGCTCTCCACCCGTGAAGGTGATNTAGAAAGGCGTGCGCCCCAGGTTGGCGAAGACGCGATCCCATTCTTCCACGGACATGTCGTCGTTGGGCTTGCGCCAGACGTCGCAGGTCTTGCAGCGCGAGTTGCAGCGGAAGCTTACGCTGACGACGACGGAGAAGGGATACATTTTGGGTCGGCCAAAGCGCCGGAAGGACCAATAAAGGGGGAGCTTAGGAGCGAGGGCCAGCATTTTCATGGCGGCATTATAGGCTCAGCGGAGCGGGCTGTCAATTAAGGTCAAGATGGACTGATAAATGGCGGCGAAGGGCCGCCGGCTCTATTGTGCGGCCGGTTGGTGCGTTTGTTTGCCCGACTGGTGGTGCTACAATGCGCAGAATCCCCCGCAAAGGAGTCCCGCCGAATCGTTTCGTGGATTCCAAGCGCTGGTTGGTGGGCAAGGGGCAGGCAGTGGCGAAGGGTATGACGGTGGGCCGCTATCTGATCTTCTTCGCAATTGGTGTCTACGGCGGGTTCCTGCAGGCGGGGGTGGGCATTTTCCTGCTGGCGGGGCTGGTGCTGGGTGCGGGCTATGACGTCGTGCGCGGCAATGCGGTCAAGGTGGCGATCGTCCTTGCGCTCACGGCCGCCGCCCTGATCATCTTCTGGGCGCACTCGAAGGTGGACTGGCCGATCGGTCTGCTGATGGGTGTGGGGAACATGATCGGCGCCTGGGTAGGCACGCGTTTTGCGGCCGACAAGGGCGCAGTGTGGGTGCAGCGCTTCGTTATCGCCGTCGTGCTGGCGTCCGCTGCGCAATTGCTGGGCGTTTTCCAGTGGCTGGCCGCCTTGCTGT
>JGI24131J36419_10000247_pt1 | contig 19072 bp, 19 predicted proteins | sample BarGraNGADG00211_2_FD_36419 | JGI IMG/M metagenome (IMG submission 36419) | reverse complement strand
CCCGCCGCCTGCAGAGCGATATCGGCTGACTCGTAGAACACCTGCTGCGCAGGAGATTGAGCATCGGCCTGGGCGCGAGCCGCAGCCACCTGAGCGCGCAATCCGCCGATGCCCAGCCGCAGCCAGTTCTCGACATCGGGCAGAATGTTGCCCTGCGCGTAGTCGGTCTGGTTCAGGCTGAAGGCCTTGCCCTCGACCGCCCGCCGCACGTCCTCGGGTATGCTCGCGGCGACGGTGTCTTCCAGCGTCTTGCCGCGCCAATACGGGAACACCTCCTCACGCAGCTCGCGCACCTGCTCGCGGCTGACCTGGAAGCGGTCCTGCGGCCGCGTCGGCAGGATATCCAGCTCGGGGTCCACCCAGGTCACCGCGCCCTCGGGCGCAACGACCCCCATACGGGGCAAAAGCGAGCGAGTGCCGACGATCAGTTCATCCTGGTTGATGGCAATGCTCATCTGGCGCACCACGTCCAGAAGCATGCGCGCGCGGCGCACGGGCATCGGCTGCCCCTCGCCGGCCTGGTAGCTGCGGGTAGTGAAGCGTGCGCNCTCGACGTCGAGCCAGCGCTCGGCGCCCAGCAGCCGCCGCTTCAGCAGCAAAGTGCGCTCGTCCGCGTGCGTCGTGGCCCATTGGTCGGGCGGAAAACCTATCGTCGGGTCTGCCGGCCATTCATGCATGTCGCCCCATCCGCCATTGCTCATTCGCTTACAAGAGTTGGCGCGCCAGCCAGGCGCAGCCGAGGATCGGCCCATCATCGCTCAGATCGGAGCAGAGAATGCGCACGCGCTGCGCTACCGAACGATGGGCGTGCCGGTGCACGGCCAGCCGGGCCGGCCCCAGCAGGACGTCACCGCACTTGGCCACGCTGCTGCCGACCACGTAGAGGTCGATGTCCAGGATCATGGCCAGCGAGCCGATGCCTGTCGCCAACGCTTCACCGGCCCGCTCCATCACTTCCAGGGCACGCGCATCGCCCAGGCCCGCCAGGCCGGTCACTGTTTCACCGGTGACCGGCCTGGCGGGCGCTCGGCCTCGGGAACGCCGTCTCGATCCAGCAGAGACTGGAAACGACGCGCCAGCCAGGGACCAGACGTGAAAGTCTCCACGCAGCCGACCGAACCGCAGGAACAGCGCTCGCCCTGTGGATCGATGGTGATATGGCTGACTTCGCCCGCCGAGCCGCACATGCCATGGTAGAGTTGGCCGTCTATGATGATGGAAGCACCGACACTGGTGCCGACGACGATGTAGACCATACTGCGGGCGCCGCGGCCCGCCCCATAATAGTGCTCGCCCAGCCCGGAAGCCTTAGCGTCATGCTCCAGCGCTACGGGCAGGCCGAGGCGTGAGGACAGCATCTGGCGCAGAGGAACGTTCCGCCAGCCGGTAAGGTTGGGCGGGTCAAGCACCACGCCTGCCTCAAAGTCAATCGGCCCAGGCGTGCAGATGCCTATTGCGCGCAGGCGGCCGCGACCGGGCACGGAAGCGCTCAGTCGCTCGATGGCCTGCGCCATGCGCTCCACCGCCGCCTCCGGGCCGGCGGCGGGAGCCGTTGGGAAACGGTCGCGCGCGGCTATGCGCTCGCCGGCAGCGCCCGAACTCTCCGGGCGTACCAGGCCCAACGCGATCTTCGTCGCGCCCAGGTCGATGCCAACCACCCAATCATCCATTGTATGCCGATCTCCTCTTTGAGGTCGCGAGTTCAGCGCCCATCTGGCCGCAGGGCAAGGCGGCTTGGAGGCCGCCTGCTCAGGCTGAGGTCAGGGAATGCAGCAAGGCAGAGGCGTATGCCTCAGCCGCATCTTCGGCGCGGAAGGCCAGCCCCTGGCCACGATTTTCGAATCGACAGGTATAGGCGCCGTCTGCATAGAGCAGATCGAACACCGGCGCCCCGGCCTCGGCCAGCCGCTGCTGCAGTTGCAGGCGGAGCTGGCTCTCGCTCGGCAGCCAGAGCGTGTCAACCACAAACACGTAGTCCGAGGCCCACTCGGGCGTGCCGTGGAATGTGACCGCCGGGTGGCCCTTCAGCGACTCGATAAGCACCGCCATGTCGCTGAGCACAAACACCTGTTCGTCCATCCCACCCTCGGGCACCATGAATTGGTCCCCCTTGCTGGGCTGCCAGACCAGCCCGGCTTCCTTCAACTTGCGCGCCGTTTCTACAGTGATCATTCAGTCACCTAGCTCCCACGTATACACCCACCCTATCTGCCCCGTCCGCGCTTCCATCAACGACCGCCCATGCCGGTGAGGGTGATGCCCTGGACGAATGTCTTCTGCGCCAGGAGGTATATGACCAGCACCGGCAGCAGCGCGATCACCGAGCCGGCCATGAGCAAGTTCCAGGCCGTGCTATATTGTCCCACGAAGTATGACAACCCGACCGGGATCGTGCGCATATTATCAGAGCCGGTGACCACCAGCGGCCACAGAAAGTCGTTCCACGTGCCCTGAAAGGTGAAGATCGCCAGCGCCGCCATTACAGGCACACTGAGCGGCACGATCACCTGCCACCAGATACGGGCGCTGGACGCACCGTCCATGCGCGCAGCCTCGTCAAGGTCGAGGGGAATGCCCCGGTAGTACTGGCGCAGCAGGAAGGTGCTGGTCGCACTGAAGAGCGCCGGCACGATCAGCGCCGCGAAAGTATCGTACCAGCCCAGGTTCTTGATGATCAGGAAATTGGGGATCAGCGTGACCTGCGCCGGGATCATGAGCGTGGCCAGGTAGAGCAGAAACAGCGCCTCCCGCCCACGAAAGCGCAGGCGGGCAAAAGCAAAGGCCGCCAGCGAGGAGATAAGGATCTGCAATACCGTCACCGTGACGGTGACAATGCTGCTGTTCAGAATGTAGCGCCCGAATGGGATGACGCGGAAGGTTTGGAAGTAGTTACTGAGCGTGACCTGGTCCAAGGGAAAACGCCGTGACAGAAAAGCCTCGTTGGGAAACAACGACACCACCAACATCACGAGGAAAGGCGCGAGCATGATGACGCTGCCCAGGATCAGCGCGACGTATAACATGAGGTGCGCCGGCAGCCCGANAGCGGCGCTATTCCGTCTCATAGTACACCCACCGGCGCTGCGTGATGTTCTGGACCAGCGTGAAGGCGAAAATGAAGAGAAACAAGAACCAGGCGATAGCCGATGCCTTGCCCATGCGTGTGAAGCGGAAAGCATTATCGTAGATGTACTGCACGACCGGCATCGAGGACTGCGCCGGACCGCCACGCGTCAGGACGAATGGCTCGGTGAAAAGCTGAAACGCGCCGATGGTTTGCAAAACGAACAAGAAAAAGGTGGTCGCGCTGATCAGCGGCACGCTGACATGGCGAAAACGCTGCCAGGCGCTGGCGCCATCGACGTGGGCCGCGTCGTACAACTCCTTGGGGACGCCCTGCAGCGCGGCCAGGTAAACGACCATGGTGAAGCCGGTGTTCTTCCACAGGGTCAGGATCACAACCGCCCATTTGGAGTAGGCCGCGCTGCCGAAGAAATCGGGCAGGCGGACCGGCCGGCCGAGCAGACTACCTATTCCCCCGGCCACGTCCGCCAGTGGCCCGCTGCGGTTCAGCAGCAGCCGGAAGACGATCGCACCGGCGACGATCGTGGTCACGACCGGCAGGAAGTAGATCAGCCGGAAGGCATCCAGCCCGCGAATCGCCTGGTTCAGCGCCACGGCGATGAGCAGGCCCAGCGCCAACTGCAGCGGTACGATGGTGACGATGTAAAAAACCGTGTTGCGCGCGGTCGTCCAAAAGACAGGATCGCGCAGTGTCTCGCGGTAGTTGTTCAGAGCGACGAAACCCTTGGGTCCCGTCAGTCCCCAATCCAGGAAACTGATCCCCAGGGAGGCGCCGACCGCCAGAAAGACAAAAACCAAAAAGCCCAGCAAGCTGGGCAGAATGAACAGGTACGCCTCCCATTGCTGGTCCGGGCGCCAGTGGAAGGGACTGCGACGCGTGGTCGGATTGAGGCGAAGCTGAGTCACCGAGTCCGCCGTTCACTTGCAGCAGACAAGGGAACAGGCCGCCGCTTCCACCTGTCCCCTTGTCCACTTGTTTACTTCAGGGGCCGGCTACTGCTTGGGATACCCCTTGTCCTTCAGGAACTGGTTGGCCTGGGTGCATAGGTCCGCCAGGCCCTTGTCGGGCGCCGCGGCCCCGGTCCAGATCTTGTCGAGACCAGGGTTAATGATCGAGCTTTGCAGCTCGTCCCATTCCGGGAAGTAGCCAAAGCTGCCGACGGCGGAGGCTTTCGCCTCGGTGATGATTGCCTGTTTGTTCGCAGGCGGCTGGTTGGTCAGGAACGTCGGCGAATTGGCCACCGACTGCAGCGCAGGGAAGATCTCGCCGCGCTCGGTGTAGATCTTTTCGCCGCCGTTCATGCTCTGCAGCCACTGCAAGAAGGTCCAGGCTGCGTCCTTGTTGGCGCTCTTGGCGCTCATCACCCAGGCCGCGCCACCGGCAGGGTTGTAGCGCTTGCCACCCTTGGGGATGGGCACCACGGCGACGTCGTAGTTCATATTGGCCTTGTTGAACGCCGATACGCGGCTCGTGTTCTGGATGATCATCGCTGCCTGGCCGCTCTGGAAAGCGCCCTGGTCGCCGCCCGCCTGGCCGAGATCAGCGTCCTTCATCGCAAAGCCCTTGGCAAGCAGATCGGCGAAGAAACTGACCGCCTGGACAGACTTCGGATCGGACAACATGCACTTCGACGGGTTGCGATAGTCGTCGAAGATCGCGCCGCCGTTCTGGTTGAGCAAGATGTCGTACTTGTTGTCATTCTCCATCGCCAGGGCATACTGCTTCACGTTGCCGTTGGCGTCCTTGACGGTCAACTTCTGCGCCGCGGCCAGCAGATCGTCCCAGGTCCAGTTCTCGTCCGGGTACTTGACGCCGGCCTTATCGAAAAGCGCTTTGTTGTAGTACAAGACGTCCGCCTCGATATCGCGCGGGAAGCCATACACGCTGCCCTTGTACTTGGCGGATTCGAGCAAGCCCGGCCAATAGTCGTTCAGATTGTAGCCGGACTTTTGAATGTACGGATCGAGGTTTTCCAGCACGCCTTCGGCCGCATACTTGGGAGGCGGCCAGAGGAAGGCGATGTCGGGAATCGTCTTCGGGTCGCCACCGGCCCACAGCGCCTGGATCTTGGTAAAGTAGTCTTCNNAGGGCTGGTTCCAGGTCTCGACCTTGATTTCCGGGTGCTCCTTCATGAAGGCGGCCGCCACTTGTTGGTGGCTGACCGCTTCCTCGGGACTGCCCCAGAAGCCCCACAGAATGCTAACCGTCTTGCCCTGTGCGGCCGCGGCTGCCGGCGCGGGCGCGGAGGTAGCTGCCGGCTGTGCTTCCGCGGCCGTGGGCGCAGGCGCGGAAGTAGCTGCGGGCTGGGCGGGCGCCGGGGTGGCTGCCGGGGCGGCCACGCAAGACGTGAGGACAAGGGTAAAGGCCACGAGCAAGCTGAATGCAGTCCAAATGCGACGGTACATATGCTCCCCCTTCCATGAACAAACGGCCAGATGGACACGTGATGTAACGAGTATAGCCCGATGAATGAGCGCTGTCAACTGGCCAAAACCCGTGCGGGCTGCGAAAGACTGCATAATTTGCTATCCAGATTTCAGACAGAAGTGAAGATTGTGGGATAATGGGGCATCGTTCGGCTATAAGTCAACATGGAGAAGTTCATGATCGAGCAGCGGGTGCGATCAGACGCAGGGGCGTCAAGTTTCATGCACGAACTGATAGTGCTCTTCAAGATGCGTATCGTCGTGCTGCTGCTTTTCGCAGCGGTGGGTGGTTATTTCCTCGGCACTGACGGCCACCCGGAATGGACGGCGTTGCTGGCGTTGTTTGTGGCCGGCGCGTTGGCTGCGATGGGTTCCTCCGCCCTCAATGAGTACATCGAGCGAGACAAAGACGCCTTGATGAAACGCACGAAGCGGCGCCCGCTGGTCACCGGGGCGATCGCGCATCCCGGCTGGGTGCCCTATGTCGCTACGGCCATGATCGCGCTTCCGGTGCTGGTGATCCTGCCCTTCAACTGGCAAATGGCCCTCTTCCTCGCGGCCGGCGCCTTCGTGTACGTCGTCATCTACACGCTGTGGCTCAAGCCGCGCACCTCGCTGAATATCGTCATCGGCGGGGCCGCGGGCAGTTTTGCCGTCATGGCCGGCGGCGCCGCCGCCGGCAAGTCGGGCGATCCCGGCGTCCTGGCGCTGGCGGCCTTGCTGTTCTTCTGGACGCCAATCCACTTTTGGGCCCTCGCGTTGGTCTACCGGGATGACTATGCGCGGGCCGGCATCCCCATGCTGCCGGTGACTACCACTCCACGCACCGCCGCCTTTTGGGGGCTGCTGCATGGCATCGCCGCGGGGGCCACCGCGGTCGCCATGGCTCTCCGTCCGGGATTGGGGCCGGTCTACTTCTTGCCGGTCCTGGCCATCACGGTTGCCTTGTTGGTACAGGGCGCCGCGCTGGTGACCGATCCCAGCACTCGCCGGGCCTACCGGCTATTCCACACGTCCAACTTCTTCCTCGCGATCGTGCTCCTCGCTATCTGCGTGAGCACTTTACTGGGGGTGCCCTGGCCGACCCTGTGATCTTGACGGGGTGATCAATGCGTACTTCCTCAATATGGCCAGCGTGGGGCTGTCGGTGGAGGTGTCGCGCGGCCTCAGCCAACGACTGAAGCGCTGGCCCGAGCGCGCCCCTTCGACCTGACCATCGCCACCCCGGCCGGCCACAACGACCTGCGGGCCGTCCAGGTATTCGTGTTCAACGGGACCTACGCCGCCCGCAGGCCGAACGTCGGCCTCATCCGGCCGACCGGCAGGTTGACCTTTTGTGTGCTGGAACCGGGCCGGCTGCTGCGCCTTGGGTTTGCCACCCTCCGTCTGTGGAGCGGCGTCCCCCTGGAAAAGCTGCCGGTCTTGTGCCGCACCCTCACCCAAGCCACCCTTGTCGTCGATCCCGCCGCGCCGGTTAACGTGGACGGTGAGATCATCGAACGCACGCCGTTGGAGGTCGGCATCATGCCAGACGCGCTGCTGGTCTATGCGGCCTGAGCGCCCGGCCTTTGGCCGCTCCGCCCCCGCGGCGCGCCCCACCGCCCGCGGCGTTTACGCATCGCCGTAGCCGTGTGGGTGCATCCGGTGCCATTCCCAGGCGCTGGCAATGATGGCACGCAGATCGGGAATGCTCGTCTGCCAGCCGAGGGCCTGCCGCGCCAGGCCGGCATCCGCCACCAGGATCGGCGCGTCGCCGGGCCGGCGCGGGCGTTCGACGGCCGGGATCGGGAGCCCAGTCACCTCGCGCGCGGCGTCAATCACCTGCCGCACCGAGAAACCGTTGCCGTTGCCCAGGTTGCAGATCAGCGTCTCGTGCTCCGCCAGGCCTTCCACCGCCAACAGGTGCGCGGTGGCCAGGTCGGCGACGTGGATATAATCGCGGATGCAGGTGCCGTCGGGCGTGGGATAGTCGGCGCCGAAGATGCCGGCGCTCTCCCGCTGCCCGAGCGCAACCTGAAGCACCAGGGGGATCAAATGGCTCTCGGGATGGTGCGCCTCGCCACGGCCGGGCAGGGCGCCACACGCATTGAAGTAACGCAGCGCCGCAAAGCGCAGCCCCTTCACCCGGTGATACCAGCCCAGAACCTGCTCGATCATCAGCTTGGTCGCCCCATAGACATTAGCCGGATCCAGCGGGTCGGTCTCGCAGATAGGCGCATCTTTCGTGGCATAGACCGCGGCTGACGAGGAGAACACGAACCGCCCGATGCCGTGCGCAACGGCGGCCTCAATCAACGCTTGACTGCCGGCAACGTTGTTGTAGAAGTAGCGTCCCGGGTCGATCATCGATTCGCCTGCCTCGATGAGCGCCGCGAAATGAATGACGGCATCAAATTGGCCGGCTCCCGACCTGCCATCACCCATGACCTGATCCAGGGCAACCCGATCGTGGATGTCGCCGCGCACGAAGCGCGCGCCGGCCGGGACAGCCGCCGCATAGCCCTTCACCAGGCTATCGTAGACGGTCACCCGATGCCCGGCGCGCAGCAATAGCTCGCTGACCGTCCCCCCGATGTACCCGGCCCCGCCCGTAACAAGCACGTTCATGGTTCGCTCCTGACAGGTGAAATAACCCGCGAGGATGATAGTCGGGGGTGGCGATTCATGCAAATCCACGCCCCCTGCCCTGCTCAAGCAGTATCCGACTATTGCAGTGGAAGCGCGAGTGCGTATAATGCAACCAGGCCGAGCCACTTTGCACCCGATCGATAACCTCAGCGCGCTCGATATGGACCAAAATATCGCCCAGGCGGCGGGCCAGGTGACCCAGACAGAGGAGGGTTTTCTATGCCGGACCTGAACAGAGTTGCCCTTTTCACGAACGAATATCCTCCGCATGTATATGGAGGGGCCGGAGTCCACGTCGAGTATCTCAGCCGCGAGCTGGCCCGCCTGGTGCCTGTCGAGGTCCGCTGCTTCGGCGAACAGGACCTGCAGCAGCCTAACTTGCGCGTCAAAGGATACCCCGCCTGGGGCGACGCCAGGCTCAACACTGATCCGCGCTTCGGCGGGGCGCTGGATGCCTTCTATCGCAGCCTGGCAATGGCCAAGGACAATCTGAATGCCGGCGTTGTGCATTGCCACACCTGGTACACCGACATGGCCGGCTTCCTGGCCAAGAAGCTGTGGGGCGTGCCGCTCGTGCTGACCATCCACTCGCTGGAGCCGCTGCGGCCCTGGAAGGTCGAGCAGCTCGGCAATGCGTATCACCTGAGCAGTTGGATGGAGAAGACAGGCATCGAAGGCGCCGACGCGGTGATCGGCGTTTCGCAAGAGGTCCGCAATGACGTGCTGCGCCTGTTCTCGATCTCGCCGGATAAAGTCCACGTGATCCACAACGGCATCGATCTGGAGCAGTATCGCAAGAACCCGGCAGTCGACGCGCTCATGAAGCGGGGAGTCGATCCGGCCCGCCCGTTCGTGCTTTTCGTCGGCCGGATCACGCGCCAGAAGGGCATCATCCATCTTGTCAATGCTATCCCGTCGATTGACCCTTCGCTCCAGGTGGTGCTGTGCGCCGGCGCGCCCGACACGGCGGAGATCGGGCGTGAGATGGCCGAACGCGTGGCCCAGGTCAGCGCCGGACGGGCGAACGTGATCTGGATTCAGGAGATGCTGCCGCGCGACCAGATCATCCAGTTCTACTCCCATGCGGCGGTCTTCTGCTGCCCTTCGGTGTATGAGCCGTTCGGGATCATCAACCTGGAAGCCATGGCTTGCGAAACAGCCGTGGTGGCCTCGGCGGTCGGCGGTATCCCGGAAGTTGTAGTCCCCGAAGAGACAGGCCTGCTTGTCCTATTGGCGCTCAAGGACGGCACTTTCGATCCGGTCGACCCTGGCGAGTACTCAGCCGGCCTGGCTGCCGCCATCAACCGCCTCGCGCTCGATCCTGAGCTGCGCGAACGCTTCGGGCAAAACGGGCGCCGGCGGGTCGAGGAACGCTTCAGCTGGACTGCCATCGCGCGTCGCACGCTGGACCTGTATCAATCCCTTGTCTAAGTCAAGGAGTAAGACAGTGCAGCCTGAAGAAGGTCGCAGACGGGTCATGATCGAGGGCGTGACGCCTGAGATCGACGCCGGCCGATTCCCGATCAAGCGCATCGCCGGCGACAGGGTGGTCGTCGAAGCGGATGTGTTCACCGATGGCCACGACGCGCTCTCGTGTCTGCTGCTCTACCGCCACGAATCTGCCGCTGGATGGACCGAGGTTCCCATGGAACCACTGGTCAACGATCGCTGGTGCGGTGAGCTCACGGTCACGGAACTGGGACGTTTCCGTTACACGGTGCTCGCCTGGGTAGACCACTTCAAATCCTGGCAGCGCGATCTGGCGAAACGTGTCGAAGCCCGGCAGGACGTATCGGTCGAGCTGCTGATNGGCGCGGCGATGGTCGAGGCGGCTGCGGCGCGGGCGACCGGCGACGACGCCGGGTGGGTGAAGGCGTTCGCCGAAACCTTGCGCATAGGTGGGGACGAAGGCGCCCACCAGGCGCTCGCGCCACAGTTGGCCGCGCTGATGTATCGTCACGCCGCCCGGCCCGATGCCACGCAATACGACAAAGAACTGGGTGTGGTAGTGGACCGCCCGCGCGCCCGCTTCGGCGCGTGGTACGAGCTGTTCCCGCGCTCCTGCGCGCCGGAGCCTGGCCTGCACGGCACGTTCCGGGACGTCGAGAAACGCCTGGATTACGTCGCATCGATGGGCTTCGACGTCCTCTATCTGCCTCCGATCCACCCCATCGGCCGCAGCTTCCGCAAGGGGCGCAACAACAGCACGGCGCCCGCTCCGGATGACCCCGGCAGCCCCTGGGCGATCGGCGCGGCGGAAGGCGGATACAAAGCGGTGCATCCACAGCTCGGTACTCTCGAGGACTTCCGGCGCCTGGTGGCCTGCGCAGCAGAGCACGGCCTGGAGCTGGCGCTCGACATCGCCTTTCAGTGTGCTCCCGATCACCCTTACGTCAGCGAGCATCCGGAGTGGTTTCGTCGCCGGCCGGATGGCACGANCCAGTACGCCGAGAACCCGCCCAAGAAGTATCAGGACATCTACCCCTTCGACTTCGAGACAGAGCACTGGCAGGAACTGTGGGATGAGCTGAAGAGCGTCGTCGAGTTCTGGATCGAGCAGGGTGTGCGGATCTTCCGGGTTGACAACCCGCATACAAAGCCCTTCGCCTTCTGGGAGTGGCTGATAACCGAGATCAAACGCGCTTGCCCTGAGGCGATCTTCCTGGCCGAGGCATTCACCCGTCCCAAGGTGATGTACCGCCTGGCCAAACTCGGATTCACCCAATCCTACAATTACTTCCCCTGGCGCAACAGTAGCCGGGAGTTGACCGAGTACCTCAGCGAACTGACACAGACCGAGGTGGCCGAGTTTTTCGGCGTGAACCTCTGGCCAAACACGCCGGACATCCTGGCCGAGTATCTGCAGTACGGCGGGCGCCCGGCCTTTATGACACGTTTCATCCTGGCAGCAACGCTGGGGCCAAGCTACGGCATCTATGGTCCGGCCTACGAGCTGTGCGAGAATCGGCCACTGGCGCCCGGCAAAGAAGAGTATCTGGACTCGGAAAAGTACGAGATCAAGCATTGGGACATCACCCGCCACGATAGCCTGCGGCGCCTGATCGGCCAGGTCAACCTGATCCGGCGTGACAACCCGGCTCTGCAGGCTAACCACAACCTGCGCTTTCACCGCGTCGACAACGAGCAGATCATCGCCTACAGCAAGAGCAGCCCGGACGGCTCGAACCAGGTGCTCGTGTTGGTCAATCTGGATCCGAACTACAAACAGTCGGGCTTCATCACGCTGCCATTGGAGGACATGGGCCTCGACCCACACCAGCCCTACCAGGCCCATGACCTCCTGACCGATGCCCGTTACCTGTGGCATGGCGCGCGCAATTACGTAGAGTTGAACCCGCATACGGTGCCCGCCCACATTTTCGTGCTGCGGCGGCGAGTGCAGACGGAGCACGATTTCGACTACTACATGTAACACGTAAAAGGATTTAGTTTGTCAGGCGCCTGGGGATGGGGTATCATTCGCGCGCTTGCTCACCGTTCGTTCAGTTGGAGTCCGCTATGTCTCAGGCACCCATTCCCCTGCTCGCGCATGTGACCCATGAAGCAGGTGCAAAGATCGGCGGCATCGGCGCGGTCCTCGATGGCCTGCTCGGTTCGTGCGCCTACAACCATACGGTCGCGCGCACCATTCTGTTAGGGCCGCTCAATGTCTACGATTGGGTGGCGATGGAGCGCCTGGTCGCGCCGGCCAACAAGCTGAAGATCATTTACTCGTCGATCCACGGCGTGAACGAGGCACCCGAGGGGCTCGCGCACGCGTTGCGCGAAATCGAAGGCAGGATGCACGTGCGCCTGCTGTACGGCCGCCGGAAGCTGGGCGCGGCGGGCGCTGAGGTGGAGGTGGTCCTGGTCGACGCGCAGGGCATCGCGGGCGAGGTCGTGGACAGCTTCAAGTACTATGCCTGGGAGCACTGGGGACTGCCCTGCTCGCAACTGCAGTCGATCTGGGAGTGGAGCTTCTACATGGACGCCGCGGAGCCTCTCTTCGCGGCCCTTGAAGCGGTAACGGCGGACATGGCGCCGGCCGCCGAGCGCTTCATCATCGCCCATGAATGGCTGGGCCTGCCGGTGATATTCAGTGCGCTGCTGCACGCGCCGCCGCACGCGCCGAGGCGTTACCATACCGTCTTTTACTCTCACGAGGTCGCGACCGCCCGGCAGTTAGTCGAGGACGACGGCGGGCACGACACACGCTTCTACAACGCGTTGCAGGTCGGACTGCAACAGGGCAAGAACCTGGACCAGGTCTTCGGCGACCAGTCCTGGTTTTACAAACATGCCATGATCCAGCGGGCCGGGGTCTGCGACGCCCTGTTTGCCGTGGGCGACCGGGTGGTGGACGAGCTACGCTTCCTGGATGGCGTTTTCGCAAGCGTCCCCATCAGTCTTGTTTACAACGGCGTGCCCTCGGCGCCGGTGGCCCTCGAGCGCAAGCTCTACAGTCGCGAGCTTATGCTACAGTACGCGCAGAACTTGCTCGGCTACCGGCCGGACTACATCTTTACGCACGTCAGCCGCATGGTGTGGAGCAAGGCCTTCTGGCGTGATTTCAGAGTGCTCGAGCACCTGGACGGCATGCTCGCCCAGGAGGGCAAGCGGGCTGTGCTGTTCGTGGTGGCGACCGCCGATCCGACCGGGCGCTTGCCCGTCGACATCTATCGCTGGGAGCAGGAATACGGCTGGCCCCTGGGCCACCGAGCCGACAACGGCGACCTGCGGGGCGGCGAGGACCCCTATTTCTTCCATTCGCTNGAACCCTTCCACTGGAATCATCACAGTGTCCGGGCGGTGCTGGTCAACCAGTTCGGCTGGANCCGCGAACGCTGCGGCATGCGCATGCCCGAAGCTATGACCTTTGCCGATCTGCGCAACGGCACCGACCTGGAGTTCGGCCAGTCCATCTACGAACCGTTCGGCATCGCACAGATGGAGCCGCTGAGCGCGGGGGCGTTGTCGGTGGTGTCGAACGTGTGCGGCTGCACAGGCTTCGTTGGGCGAGCAACCGATGGCCAGGGCGTGCGCAACTTCATCGTGGGCGACTACACCACGCTCCCAGGCAACTGGGTGGTCCGCAGTCCCTGGGACGCGCTGTGGATCGACGGCGGGGTGCGAATGGGGATCGAGATCGCCAACAGCTACGGAGTCGCCCGGCAGGTCATGGAGTGTTTGCCGCGCAATCACGTCGACATTCAACACCTGCTGGACGACGGCCAGCGCGTGGCCGCCCGGATGAGTTGGGACGTGGTCGTAACCGAATACCTGCTACCGGCGTTGAATAGAATAGCGAGAAGATAGTTAGATGCACGATCCAATGCCATCATCTTATCGTGATAGCCTGGCCTATCTCTACAGCTACACCAACTATGAGCGCAAGGGGATGCCTCGCTACGTCATGGCCAATTACGACCTGGGGCGCATGGAGGCTTTGCTCGCGCGCCTCGGTGATCCGCACCACGCCTTCAGGTCGGTGCTGATCGCCGGCACCAAGGGCAAGGGCTCGACGGCGGCCTTCATCGAAAGCATGCTGCGGGCGGAGGGATACCGCAGCGCCCTCTACATCTCCCCACATTTGCACACCTTCCGCGAGCGCATCCGTATCGGTGGCGAGTACCTCTCCGAGGAAGACGTCGCCCGGCTGGTCGACAAGCTCAAGCCCGAGTTCGAGGCAATTGAGGGGCTGACCGCCTTCGAGGCCATCACCACCCTGGCCTTCTATGCCTTCGCCGAAGCGGGCGTCGAGATCGCTGTGCTGGAAGTAGGGTTGGGCGGCCGGCTGGACGCCACCAACGTCAGCGACCCAGCAGTCGCCGTCATCACGTCAATCAGCTACGATCACATGCAGCTGCTGGGCGACACGCTCGCGCTGATCGCGCGCGAGAAGGCGGGCATCATCCCGCCGGGTGCGCTGGTGGTCAGCTCTCCCCAGGTGCCTGAGGCCATGAGCATGATCGAAGAGGCATGCGAGGGCCGGCGGGCCGAGCTTGTCGTCGTCGGCGAGGAGGAGTACCGTTGGCAGCCGGGCCAGATGAGCCTGCGCGGGCAGGCGTTTGAGCTAGGCAGCGAGCGCTATTGGATCCCCCTGCTCGGCCGGCACCAATTGGCCAACGCGACCACCGCCTTGGCCGCGCTCGACGCGCTCGAGCGGCGCACCGGCCTGGCGGTATCAATCGAAGCACGCAAGGACGGCCTGCGAAACACCCACTGGCCGGGACGGCTGGAGATCCTGGGCCAGCACCCGTTTGTGATCGTTGACAGCGCCCACAACGGCGATTCGGCCAACAAGCTGCGGCTCTCACTGGAAGAATTGTTCCCGGGCCGGCAGATCATCCTGATCTTTGGCGCCTCAGGCGACCATCCATTCGACCATTCGCTGCGCGAGCTGCTGCCGATCGCCGCTCACACCTTCGTGACGCGCTCCCAGCACCCGCGGGCTGCCGAGTCCGAGGTGCTGGCCGGTACCGCCGCCCAACTGGGCTTCAGCGAGCGTGTGTCGCTGGCGCCGACGGTGGCCGCGGCCGTGACGGCCGCCCTGGCCCAGGCCGGTCCCGACGACGTGATCTGCGTGACAGGCTCGATTTTTACGGTGGCGGAGGCCCGCGCCGACTGGTTCGCGCGTACCGGCCAACCGCTCCCGCCCTCCGACCCGGTGTAGCGAGCCTTGCGCCCGCCCTCCGGCCTATGTAAGCCCCTGGAGCCATCAAATGCGCACGACAGGCTGCTGGCGCATCGGCACGTCCGGCTGGGTATACCCGCACTGGCGCGGCACATTCTACCCGGCCGGCCTGCGCCAGGCCCAGTGGTTTGACTACTACGCACGCTATTTCGACACGGTCGAGATCAACAACACTTTCTACCGCCTGCAGGCGGAGAGCGTGTTCGATGCCTGGCGAGAGCAGGCGCCGCCGGGGTTCTTGTACGCCGTCAAGGCCAACCGCTATATCACTCACATGCGCCGCCTCATCGACGCAGGCGAGCCGCTGGCCAGATTTCTGGAACGGGCGCGACGCCTCGGGCCGGCCCTCGGCCCCATCCTGTACCAACTGCCGCCCAGATGGCGCGCCAACCTGCCTCGCCTGGAGTCCTTCATCAGCCTGCTGCCGGCCGATCTGACGCAAGTCTTCGAGTTTCGGGACCCGACCTGGTTTGAACCGGCTGTGCCGGACCTGCTGCGCACGCGCGGCCTGAGTTTCTGCATCTTCCACATGGCGGGGCTGGAAACACCGCTCGCCGTGACCGGCCGGACGGTCTACGTGCGCCTGCACGGCCCCCCGGGCGGGGACTACGACCGCGCCGGTCTGGGTCAGTGGGCGCAGCGCGTACGCGAGTGGTGCGGGGCCGGGCACGATGTCTACGTATACTTCAACAACGACATTCTCGGCTACGCCGTACGCAATGCGCTGGCGCTCAAGGAGCTGCTGGGCGAGAACACGAGCGCGAACGCTGACACGCTGACAGAACCAGTTGATTAAAACGCCAACAACGTTTACAATACGGGGTGAGCTGTTAGCATGCGCGCAGGTGATGCGAGTATGTGAAATAGTCGGCTGAGTTGGTCCAGCGTGTGCCCCTGCGCACAGTGTGCAGAGGGCAGACGCCCAGTGCAAAGGAGGCGCCCGATGACCATCAGTGTCGTCATCGCCGACGATCATGGTGTGCTGCGAGCGGCCTTGCGTGCCCTCCTGAAGGGCGAACCCGATATTGAAGTCAGCGGCGAGGCAGCCGACGGCCTGGAGGCGGTCCGGCGGGCCCAGGAGCTGAAGCCCAACGTGCTTTTGCTTGACATGAGCATGCCCGGTCCCGGCGGGATCGAGATCACCCGCCAGCTTCAGAAAACGCTGCCGGAGACACGTATCCTTATTCTCACGGTGAACGAAGACGAGCGGCTGGTGCGCGAGGTACTGCGCGCCGGGGCCGCGGGTTACATCATCAAGCGCGCCTTCGATAGCGAGTTGACCAATGCCATTCGTGCGGTCGCCCAGGGGAACCTGTACATCCATCCGGCCTTGACGCGCGCTTTTCTGAAAGACCAATCCGGGCCGCAACCGCCCGGCCCCCCCGGCGCCACCGGTGAGGCCGAAGATGAGGAGCATCCGCTGACCCGGCGAGAGACCGAAGTGTTGCAGCTCATCGCCAAAGGCTACACCAACCGGCAGGTCGCGGACGCGCTGTCGTTGAGCGTGCGGACGGTCGAGACACACCGGGCTAACCTGATGGGCAAGCTGGGCGTCACCAGCCGGGTGGCGCTTGTCCGTTTCGCCAAGGAACGCGGCTGGCTGGACAAGGATAAATCCTGAGGGGCAGATGGCTTTTTTTGAGGGACTGGTAGTGACCGAGGACGGCGTGCCGGTCGACGTGAGTTACATCGGCACAACGGCCTACTATGTGATCGACGACCAGGGGTTCCGGCGGCACGTCGAAGCGCGTGAGGTGGACCGCCCGGTCCTGACCCAGTTCATGGAACAGTTGCAGGAGCACCGCCAGGAGGCTGTGATGGCGATGCTGATGCAACTGGGCCAGGACGACCTGTTCACGAAGGCGGCGCTTGAGTCCACCGTGCGCAACCTGAGGGTTGACCAGATCCTGGACCAGGGTCTGCCGCCACAAGCCCGGCAGATGCTGGCCATGCTCGGCTTTCGCATCGTCGTCAACCTACACGGCGAAGTCGTGCGCGTTGACATGCCGTCGATGCCTGAGGGCGGACCAGGGCAGTGGGGAGAGGGAAAATAAGCGGGCGGCTGCGGCGAGGATCAATGAGCGGCATAAGAAAGACCCTGGGCTATTGACCCAGGGTCTTTTTATCTCAACTAGCAGCGGCGTTGCCGCTGCTAGTTGAGATAAAGCAACAAACAGCAGGGCTCGGGATTCTTATCCTCGCCCATGTACAGGTTCGCCAGCATCCGGTGCACGGCCAGATGTTCGGCATAGCGCAACAGTTTCTCGCGGTTCTCCTCATTCAGTTTCTCGAACGCAGCCAAAACGTCGCGCTGCTTCTTGCGCCGATCTTCCGGTGACATTTTCTTCCCCCTCAACACGTTGCGTTTCTGTATAGCTGACNGTTAAACAGAAAGGAGCGGGTAACCGGATTCGAACCGGTGACATTCAGCTTGGGAAGCTGACGTTCTACCGCTGAACTATACCCGCACCCTAGACACCATGCCGGCAGGTTTCTGCTTTAGAACCTGCCCCTCCTTGTGCTACCGGTCGGACTGTGAGCTATCAATTAGCAGATCTCACCGTCGGCTCAGAGTATAGCACGGGTCGCACGAACCTGCAAACGCGCTTTGGCCGCTAGCCGGCCCTGCGCTAGAATGGGGCATCACAAAGGACGGAGCAGGACTTGCTGGCTCGACTGCGCCGTGACGCGCGTTACCTGAATACTCTCGAAGCGTTGCTGTTACTGTTTGCCGCGCCCTTTTTGTTGTTCCCGACCTTTCGCCCTGCCTGGCTGAGAGGCGCGGCCAGCAGCATTTGCCCGAGTCCGGCCCCGTTCGTGAGCAAGTTGGCCACCCCGAACACAGCCTTGGCATAGATGACAGTCAGCGGACGCAAGGCAAGGATGCCGGCCAGCGCGACCAGGACCTGCGCGGAGACGATCCAGCCGACCTCCCTAACAAGGTGGCCCCAGTGTCTGGCTCGCAGCGCGCGCATTCCGTCAAGCAATTGTTCCCCCTACTTTGCCTGCTAACGCCTGACCCGTACCACCGTGCGCTCTAGCAGGTTGCCACCTCACGGGCCCACTCTCGATTGGCGCAGTACCACTCGACCAGCCGGCCCATTCCCTCGTCCAGACTCACCTGCGGCGCCCAGTCCAGCAGCTTGCCCGCCAGCGTTATGTTGGCCCAAGTGTGCTGTACGTCGGAAGGCTGCGCGGCTTCGAACACGACCTGCGCCGGCCGGCCTACGAGCGCTTCGACGAGCCTGATCGCCGCCATGAGCGGGACCGGTCGATCGGCACCCAGGTTCATCACCTCGTAACCCAGCGGGCGAATGGCTGCGATGGTCCCGCGCGCAATGTCATCGACATACGTGAAGTCGCGCGATTGCCGTCCATCTCCGTAGATCACCACGGGACGACCTTCGCAGATCCACTGTACCAGGCGAAAAGGCAGCATATCCGGCCGGCCGGCCGGCCCATAAACCGTGAAGAAGCGCAAGATGGATACGTCGAGGCCGTGCAGGTGGTGATAGGTGTAGCACAGCGTCTCGGCCGCCTTCTTAGAGGCCGCATAGGGCGAGAGCGGTTGGTCCGTGGGCTGGTCCTCCCGGTAGGGCAGCGGGTTGCCCTGCCCGTAGACGCTCGAGCTCGACGACAGCACGAACTTGGCGATGCCGTGGCTCCGGCACAGCTCCAGCAGGTTCAGCGTGCCCGTCACGTTGGTCTCGTAGTAGGCCCACGGGTCCTCCACCGAGTAGCGCACGCCCGCGCGCGCCGCCAGGTTGATCACGGCCGCAAACTTGTGCCGGCCGAAAACCGTCTCCGCCAGCTCCGCGCGCCGGCAGATGTCCAGCTTGTAGAAACGGAAGTTCGGCCGCGCCTGGAGCTGTGCCAGCCGCCACTGCTTCAGGCGCACGTCGTAAGCGTCGTTGAGATTGTCGACGCCTACCACGCTGTGCCCTTCAGCCAGCAGCGTCTCCGCCACCCTGGCCCCGATGAACCCCGCCGCCCCCGTCACCAGGTAGCTAGCCATCGCACCCACATCCTTCCGCCGCGCGCTGGATGCGACCGAATGAACCAACCGCAGGCTCAACCATCCGATTGTCCGCTCTCATCCGCCGTGCTGGGCCTTTCTGCGGGCCGTTACCAGGTCCCACAGGCGCGCTCCCAGCCGCGGCTCGCGCCCCAGGCCAGGGAGGCCGCGATCAGCAGCATCCCGGCACAGAACGGGACCACGGTCGGGGCGCACTGCCGTGC
>JGI24131J36419_10000241_pt1 | contig 19238 bp, 15 predicted proteins | sample BarGraNGADG00211_2_FD_36419 | JGI IMG/M metagenome (IMG submission 36419) | reverse complement strand
ACCACACTTCATCGTCGTCGTTGTGTGTAATCCGGCCATAAGGCGTGCTTCGGTATTTGTCTGCGCACAGCAGCGTCTGAGCAAATATAAGGCAAGGGGGCCTATCAGTGATAGTCTCGATGGGATCCAACGACCAAGTGAATGTCGTCAATGCTCGAAAAGCGAGTGAGGTGGCGCAGTTGCAAATCTACTATCGTGTACTCCTTCCTGACACGTACCAACGGCTTGGGAATGCTTTTCCCGTATCGATCAGCATCCTGCCCCGCAGGTCACTGCTTTCAGGAGCTCTCCGTCAGCTCCTCTTGGATAGCTCAGCCATGAAGTGTGCAATGAAACACTTGAACTGTTTGATGTGGATATTATCTGTTGCTAATGCCTTGTTTGTTGCTTAGGGACACGCTGATAGCCTCTTGAATACCCGGCTCGCTTGCCTTCCTCGCTTTACACGACATAGGCAAAAAGAACGCTAGCTGATAAACCGAGAACGCTTCGTTACTTTGCGAACGCACTAGGGGAGATCTGCCCTAGGCATCGATTCACTGTTTGCTTGGATGAGCACTTTGACGTAATCTCGGACACGCGCCGGGTCGTCAAGACATGCGTTAACAAAACTGATGAGCGGCGTGTCTACTTCGGCGAGCTCACTCTTTCTTTTAAGCGCTCGTGCCGCGTTCACACCTTCAAGGACAACGTTGGATTTTATATCCTTTGGCGTTATCCCCAGTTTGCCCACGATAAAGCCGAGGATTCGATTTCTGCTCTTGTCGACATTCGCTGTCAGGTGTAAGTCACCGTGCGCACAGAATTTCTGCGCCAAGTTTGGGTCTGAAGTGATTTTGGCGAGGATATGACTCATCTCTTTGAAGCACAAACTCAAGAAGCCATAATGCGCGTTGTTTCCCGTCACCGTTGCGTCGAAAATGCCCGTGGCAATGGCGTAAACGTTTTTTAGGATGCCGCACAGTTCGACGCCCTGCACATCGTTTGACATATCCAGGACAAGATTCGGCGCTTTAAAGGCCGTAAAAATGAGCTCGCGATCCGCGCGCTGATCCAAACCGAGTGTGGCGCACGAGAACGCACCTAGTATTAATTCGTCTGCAAAGGTCGCTCCAGAAAAGCTTGCCGTCTGCACGTCGCCGGCTTCGTCCTTTATGACTTCTGACATAGTACTCAGCGAGGGGCATTCTATGCCCTTGGCGGTAGAAACAATCATCTTGCCTTGCAAACAGTCCTTTAGCGCGCGGGTGACGTCTCTCGTAACCCCCGATGGAATTGAGAATACGATAAGGTCTGATTCTTTGAGCTTGCCGGCCTGGCGCGAGAGGTCGAACGCCGTGATGTTGGCGTTGAGCTTTATGAACGGATGATATGACGGATTGATGTGGTGCTCGTTTACTGAGCGCAAGAGCTCGACATTTCTTCCGAAAAGGGAAACCTGCTCCGTGCGAGAGGAGATCGTTTGNGCGAGTGCGGTGCCGAAGCTGCCCGCTCCTATGATTGAAACCCTCATTAGCTCTCTTCTTGTTAGATAAGCGATTTGGCCTTTTCTAAGTCCTGTTCAAAATCGATCTGCGAGCGCCTGAGGACGCTCACGTGAAGAAACGTATACGCTCGGTCAACGGCCGACAGGTTGCCTTTTTCAAAACGGCCATCACGCCCGCGGCGCCCTAGGAACGCTTTGCGAACGGGCAAATCCTCTCTCATCGTGAAATTTGCGCCGGCGGCATTGCGGGGCGCGGTTTTTGCGGAGTCACACTTGTCTTCACTGTTCTCCCAACGAACTCCCATGACAGCGAGCATGTCTTTGATTCGTGCGATTTTTGAGATACTGTTCGGGTCCGGATCAGCCACGGTATGCTCGTTGGCGACTCGTGCGAGCGCTTTGAGACTGTCCCTCGCTAGCCCGCGTCCTGATCCTGTCCCCAGTATTGCCACTTTCATGGTTCGTGTTGGAAATGGTTACCTCGGATAAAACAGTTCTCGATATTCTGTTGAAATGGGACATAAGCGTTGCGGTTTCGACGGTAGAAGCGACCGGAACCCCCCTACAGCTCGTGCTTCCCTTGTAGACCCCAGAATCTAAGGGCGATCTCGGCCTCCAAGGCCCGTGCATACCGTAAAACTCGCTGCGAGGAACGCACGCAAGCTTCCCGATCTGACGAAGAGTTGGGCGGCTTTTTTTAAACCGTGACGCAGTTGGTGCTACGCTTTTCCGATCTCTTTGATGATAGCTTCATAGACGCGCTTGCTGCTATCTCCGTCTTGGAATGCGTTGAACACGCTGCTGACTCGCTCTCGCTCACTCGCATACGCCTCCCTTTTCTTCACGATGTCTTGAATAGACCCGAGGACCTCTTGCCAATTACGAGCCTTCGGTCCGGGAGTTACAGCGTTGTAGTCGTAGTACAGGGACCGTTCGACGTCGGTATAGCGTTCGATATCAAAGGGAGCAAATATCACTGGCCGGTCCAAGAGCAAGTAGTCAAAATAGACACTCGAATAGTCAGTAATCAAAAAATCGGTCTCGGGCAGGAAAGCGTAGAGATCATAGTTAATGTCCTCGTCGGTGATGAAATGCACGTTGGTGAATTGAAAGCCGAGTGACCCGCCACTTGATAGTTCGACGAAATGCGGTTTGACGAGGAGAATGACACGCAGCTCGGCGAGCGCAGCATCTATCGCACTCAAACCGTCTATGAGAGAACTAAGGCTGCCGCTTCCTTCTTGCCGATGCGTTGGAAGGTAGATTCCCAAAAGATGGTTTTTCTTGAGACCCCGAAGTTTTTCTACTAGAGAAGCTTCGTGCCTTTTCGCTTTGAAGAAAGCGTCAGTTCGGGGATAACCCGTGACTCGCACTTGCTCGCGCGGTACTTTAAACGCTGCGGCCATCTTGGCTCGCACCTCTTCAGAGGCCGCGATATACAGGTCACTCTTGCCTGCGTTTGCGTTAAGGGGAAGCACCTGGAACCGAGGGATAGCAGCCGCCGGATGCAAGCTGCTTTTTTCGTCATCGTACCCTATCTTCTTAAGCGGTGTGCCGTGCCACAACTGGACGACCTTCACGCGTCCGAATGGCCACTCGTAATACATGTTGACGTCAACCATATGGGTCATCGTGGTGATCCAGACGCCCGAGCGAGCGCGTAAGAACAGGCCTTGGGGGCTGTTAATAAGGCGCGCCTCATACCCAAGGCGCAACACGAAATCGCGGGTTGCCGCATCCTTCGTAAGCCACACCGCCCTGACGTTCGGGTGATTTCTACTGACGTATTCGAACAAGTATTTGCTATTATCCCCGTACTTCTCCCCAAACCGCGCGCCAAACAGCCACAGATTCGTGTTCTTCGGCACCAAACACGTCGCTAAGAATATCAAGTCTCCAAGTAGTTTAAAGGCAAATCCAATTGCGTTATTAGTTACAAGCAGCGCTATGATTCTCTGCGAAAACTGAATTGGACTTAACATGAAGATATCGCCGAAAGTGCGACCTCTCAGATGGATTTGGCTTCAAAAAGATCACAGGTGAGCGACCTTATTAACGTAACGATTATACTTATCTTCAGCGTTCGCCACGTGGTGCAGGGTTACGACCTTGCTCATCGGAGTGACCCCTCGGTGATCACTCCGATAAGGTCGCCCAAACTTGTTATCCAATTGACTGTTTCCGTTGTCCAAATAAAAATAGCGGTTAAGAAGCTGCGCCACTGCGTGCCTAAAGCGCCGCCATAAGATCGTTGCTAAGGAGCGAAAAGCCGTTCAATCCGCAAGACTCACAGAGCAACCTAATGAGGGGTAGATAGGTAACGGTTGAAGCCTTGGAGCACATCGTGCGCGCTCAAATAGTTGCAGGCAGCTGAGGACGATGAGCAGCATAGCCATTGCGAGCGCTCGATTGGCGCACGGCGCCTCTGGCTTGCGTGAAAACCGATAACCTTATGATATGTTTTGCGCTTTGTCAAGCATCCTAACGCGTAAGGGATCGCCCTGCACTCGTGTAGGCTTGTAAACCGATGATGATCATTGCTCTCTTCACCGACGTCAAGCCGAGCTCCCGACCATTCGACTGCAGAAGCGCAGGGCGGTACGATGATGTTCTGCTACAATGCTCAGCATATCGGCGACTTCAGNCAGGTGGCGAGGAGTATCGTGCCGAACGGCGCGGAGAAATGGCAATTTACTTCTGGCGTCTATATCTCTTCACCTGCATTAGCGAACGGCGGAGTTTACATAGGCAGCTATGACACAACGTCTATGCACTCAACACCAAGAGTGACGTCAAGCGCTGGGCTTGTCAGCGTCATCTTCGTCACAGCGAGCGGCGAGTGGGGGCATTATACTTCTCGTCGCACACAAACTTATATGGTAATATACGGTTTCGTTCGTCTAGGTCTACTGTGATGTCGCTCAAGGAATTCGCGTACCGCGTTCTCAGCATACCGTACGAGATAGTTTTCAAGGAGCAGATGGGCGATGAAGCGCGCATCTTTTTTCTTGGCACCTCATACGTGGCTATCGGTACGCTGTTCGGGGCGCTGCTAACGTTTACGTTCAACATCGTCGCGGCACGGGTCTTAGGGCCTAGTAATTTCGGCAATTTGAGCCTCATCACGGCCCTCAGCGCGATTTTCGCCATCTCAATGGGGGTAGTGTTAACGCCGACCGTAAAATATGCTTCGGAAGCACACGATGATGCAGAGCGCGTACGTGCCATCTCCACCTCCGCAATTCAATTGGTGGTGTTTACGTCTGTCACGACAGGCGTTTACGCATTGCTTGCCTCGCAACTAGCTCAAATTTTTGGAGTCGCAGCGGATATATACGCGTTCGCGCTGGTGTACGCCGTCAGCATTACTTTTTTTACGATAACCATGAATACCCTTAGAGTTCTTATTAGAATGCGTGCGTATGCGCTCTTTAATGCCGCTCAATCCGTCATATTGCTCGCTGCATTTCTCACCTTTATTGGTTTTAACGTGAGGTCGTGGGAAGCGGCAGCATATTCAATCTTTATCTCGAATGCGGCAATCAGCCTCATCTTGTTCGCGTACCTCAAACATTACTTTACACTTCAATTTGATCGGCTGTGGTCGAAAAAAATACTGGACTACTCCGTCTTTGCGCTGCCAGGAGCCATAGCAATCTCGTGCATGGGCGTGGACCGCATCATCATCAACAAATTCCTGACAGCGTCGGATGTGGGCTTGTATAACGCGTACTCTCTGCCCTCGCTCACTATTGCCTTCACGCTTTGGGGCATCGCTAACGCCGGGTTTTTTCCTTTTGCGTCCAGGAGGAATGACAAGCCGACTCTTTTTCGTAGCGTCAACAAAGCGGTGCCCTACTTGGCTGCCTCGTTCACGCCATTAATCGTCCTCCTTCAGGCGCTCGCTTTTGTTTTTTACGGCAGCCAGTACACATTCAGCTTGGCTATCGCGTTCTTTTTTGCGTTTGCCGCCACCGCATGCGTTGTTTATCAATGCTATCTGTGGCTCATTGCTTCTGTTGGTCCTAGCGGAGCTAAAGTGAATGCCATCAGTGCCGTGCTCGCTCTCGTCGTGCTTGTCACCTTCGACGTTATTCTGATCCCGTTCATTGGGATTTCAGGTGCTGCGATTGCGCTCTTCTTTGCGTACGCGGTACCCGGCATTTATCTTTTCTCTCGAAGAAGGGTATTGAGCCCGAGCTAGGGAGACCGGATTGCGTTGCTCTTATCCTCATTTTGAGTCCCAAGTGTGTAGTTTAAGCCCCCTCAACTGACGTCATCGAAAACTTTGCGTGATTCTCTGTGAGCAGATTGCCGGGCGGCACACGGTGAGAGGGGCTTGTTAAGCTTGATCAACGCGATGGCGTGTCAGCGTATCCTACGTATATTCCCGGTGCTTATAGTAAAAGACACCTTCCACGATGACAGAAGGTGAGGTTCCGAATCTGCGCTGCTAGGGCGGCTTCAACGCGCTAGTGTGCTCTCGCAACCGAGCTCGGTGCTGCAAGAAGCCCCCAACTAGTTGGATCTGCTTGTAGCGAAATAGCCGTTTAAGGGTGCGACTGAAGCACGCCCGCAGAATTACCTGCGCGAAATTGTTCGTTTTACGAGTCTGATCTTAGTTTTTTCCGTAACGCTATGGACTTAAGCTGAGCGCTCTGCCTGTTTCGGTTTTGCAGCAGCGTACAGTACGACAGCTTTCCTGCATGCCTCGCTTTCCCGCTTCAGAAAGTAGATATATAGTTCGAGCAAACGACTGAATCACAAAGATCATACACGAGGACACCTTCCACCATCTCAAGCGCGCCAGCATCGCCAGCTTATCCGCTACGCATCCATGAAGATACCGAACCCTTTTCAAGCAAATGATTGGGATATTGCCACGTTCTTCAGGCTTATCGCGGTCCTTCAACTCTCGACGTGGATCTTGATCGGTTTAGACGCCGTCGGGCTGCGTATTCCAATTTTGCGCGAAGCGGTCGTCCTACTCTATCTCCTATTTGTCCCAGGCATCCTCCTCTTGCGGGTTTTTAGATTACACCAACTCCATCACATTGAAACCGTTGTTTACACGCTCGGATTAAGCGTTGCATCGCTGATGCTGACAGGGCTCTTCATGAATGTTGTCTATACGCGCTTCATCAGTGCTACGCCTTTGTCCCTGCTGCCGTTTATCGTAACGATAAGCGCCGTTGTTGTGGGGCTTTGTCTGTTAAGCTATGCTCGCGATCGGGGGTTCCAAGCTCCTACTGCTATCGACATTAGGATGTTTTCATCTCCGGCCCCCGTGGTTTTGCTGTTANTGCCCTTTGTGAGCATTTTTGGGGCCTATGCGTTCAACGTTACGGGGACAAGCGTCGGCACAGTCATCACGCTTCTCGCCGTTGCCGCGCTGATCCTTGTGTGCGGCTTTACGAATTACATTCCTAAACGGTACTATGGCATCGCCGTTCTCGCCGTAGCCGTGGCCCTGCTGCTTCACAGCGCTCTTGTCACGAACCACTTGTGGGGGTTCGACGTGCAAAACGAGTACGACGTTGCGCATTTTGTCCAAAGCAATGGCGTCTGGGGCAGTCCGCCGCAGCTCAATGCGGATTCCTTGAACCTCAATTCAATGTTNAGCATAGTGATGCTTGCGCCTCTGCTCTCTATTGCGACGGGGATAGACCTCACGTGGGTCTTGAAGCTCATTTTTCCCCTTNTGTTCGCCGTTGTGCCCCTTGCGCTCTTCCGGCTATATGAAAAGCAGACAACGCACCGCATCGCTCTTTTTGGGGTTTTCTACTTCATGGTGACTTTCTCATTCTACACTGAGATGGTCGTTATGGCGCGCCAGGAAATTGCTGAGCTCTTTCTCGTCTTATTCCTACTCGTTCTCGTCGACAAGGAGATGGAACGGACGCCACGTTTCGCGTTGTTTGGGCTCTTTGGCTTTTCATTGATCGCATCACATTACGCGCTGACGTACATCTTTCTCTTTTGTTTGATCTTGGCTTGGCTGATCCTCGCATTNTCGCGGCGCTATGACGTCAGCGCCTTGCGGCACTGGGGGGCGCGNAACGCCACCGGCGATCGACACACGCGTACGTTTCGCAAACCGAAACTGCTCAGAACCACATCAACGGGAATTAGTGTGGTCCTCGTTGCAGGATTGGGCCTCATTACCCTCTTGTGGTACCGTTTTGCGAACAATTCGAAGTCCCTTGACATCCTTATCTCTATCTTTAATCGTACGCTCGCGTACATAGGAATACGCATACCGCCGGTAAGCGAGAGTGGAGTTAACGCTTCCAATCCGATACTGGAGGTTCCCAAAACCGCCGGGCGAGGATTGGATACCACTGGGCTGCAGACCCTTTTGGTTCAGCAGCTCCCGATGCACGACGTGACCAAGTACCTCATACTGGCAGCGCTGATCGTCTCAGTCATGGGCATCTTTTTCGCGTGCAGGGAGCGCCAGCGGCTCAGACTCGCCCCTCCGTTCGTTGCGATTTCTGTAGCCAGCGTGGTTCTGTTGCTGATCTGCCTTGTAGCACCTTATTTCGCCTCAAGTCTCAATATCTCTCGGTTCTATCACATCACTCAAATTGAGTTAGGCGTCTTCCTTGTCATAGGTTTTGTTGGCATTTTCAATCTTGTGAAAGCGCCCCCCCGTACGGCGAGTGTGAACACGCTTTCTCGACTCCCCATCAAGGCCCTCGCCTGTTTCACAGTCATATTGTTGCTTTTTAACGTGGGCTTGGTGTATGTAGCAGCAGGAGAGTTAACGAATAGCGCCACGGTGCTTGCACTCGATAAGAATGTCGACTATTCAAAGTTCAACGATCAAGAGACCACCGCTGCGGGCTGGTTGGGCGGCCACAGCTCAGGCAGCGAAATATACACCGATTTCTTCCGGTTCTACGCCATCTACATCATCGACAGAAATCACGCGCGCCACCTCCCGATTGGGGGTTCTTGGGCCACTTTGCCGCCGGGATCGTACACGTACCTAGGAACGCCCAACGTACAAAACAGCAAACTTGTGCTCGACGCGAACTCGGTCACCAGCAGTACCGTCGAAGTAGACTCCCGATACTTCGTGGGTGGAAGAAGCGCCATTTATTCCAACGGCGGCGCACAGGTCTATCTCAACACAGCCTGACCGCACAGAGGATTCACGTCGCCTGATGATCAGGAGCGACCCCCCCATGCGCGCTTGGACGCGCTTAAGCGCAGAGGTGCTCTCACGCTCGGCTGACGACGCCGAAAATGAGATATGACAGACGGAACAAACACTACGACGACAAGCTGTCCAGCCGACTATAATCATCGGCGATAGGGGCACACCTCGTCGTCCGGAAAGATCGGGCTTGCGAAAATAGCTGGGCTGGGGGGCGCGCCCGCTTATCATCTGCGGCGAGTCTCTCGAGACGGACGGTGAAGATCCCACGTGAACGTCTTTGATATTATTATGTACACGGGCCTGTTCAGGCCCCTCTCTGGCGGGCAAAGCAGGTACAACAACCTCATACAACAGTTGCGAAAGCGCGGTCATGCCGTTATCGTCTTGGAGCCTGATGAGTACGTCGATGCACAGGACTGCACGCTCGCAACGGTATATTCGTATAAGGACTTCAAGCTCTTCGGGCGCAATTTCGGTTCCTTTCGGGATTTTGTAGCCAATTATGTGCTCAAGGTCCTTGAAATCGTTCGAACGAATCGCATCGACCTCGTTCAGGTGTCTCATCCAAGCGGGGCTTCTGCTGTTAAGCTGGCCACCGTCATAGCGCGAAAGCACGTGCCCATCGTGTATGCACCCCATAACGTCGAGTCTGCTCTCATCGCAGAGACCATCATCGAAGATAGGCGTTACGAGAGGCTCACGAGCTTTGAACGAGGCGTGATTCCGGCGTACTTTGAAGCGCTCGAACGGTTCGTTGCCAAGCGTGTCGCCGCGGGAGTCATTGCAGTCAGCGATCATGATCGTGAGGTCCTGATCAACAAGTTCTCGCTCGATCCGCAGAAGGTCCACGTCGTCCCATCAGGCTGCGCGGCCGTGAGTCTTCCGAGCGGATCCGAGCGAGCCGACGCTCGAGAAAAGCTTGGCATCGGTCCGGAAGAGATATGCGTCCTCTTTCATGGCTTTTACGCGTACGGACCGAATCGCGAGGCGTTCAAAGTGATTCAAGAGTATATCGCGCCGCGAGTAGCCGTCAAGAACGACCGAGTAATCTTTTTACTCGCCGGAACGGACGCCCCGGTTTTCGAGCGCGGCAACGTGCGCTCAGTGGGTTTTGTGCAGGATTTGCGACACGTGCTTGCGAGCGCCGATATCGCGCTCGTGCCGCTTACAACCGGCAGCGGCACTAAGCTCAAAGTGTTTGACTATATGAATTATGCATTGCCGATCGTTGCCACCCGTAAGGCTATGGAGGGAATCAAAGCGAACGACGGGCACGAAGCGTTGATCGCTGAGAATCTCGATGAGGCACTCATCAGCAAGCTTCTGCACCTCTCGGAAGATGTCGACGAACGCCGCCGCATCGGCTCTAACGCGCGAAGGCTGCTCGAATCGACTTACACGTGGGACGCGATCGGTGATCAGCTTGTGATCGCCTACGAGCACATACTCAGAGAATGGGACGTTGAGCGGCGTGGACGAACGCGTGGGTCTAAAGGCGCCGAGATCTGAAGTGGGCGTCACCCCCGAGACCGGAAAGCTCTTTCGTTTAACTGGCGGCGTTGCCTGAGGTCGCTGTAACGTTGGTTCGACGGTGTGTGCCGTGTTGCGCGAACTAGTCAGGCGATCTTCCGCCACCGCTCCTGACAGTCTCAGCGAAGACGGAAACATTTATGGCTGAGCAAGTGCGACTCAGAGCGACCGTGAATCGCACCACTATTCTCACCTCAGTTCTAGCTGCCCTCTTGATTCTTGCAGTTCTAGGAACTGTGTTGATCGTTATATTTCCGCACCCAGGCGAGCCATTCACTGAGTTATATTTATTGGGCCCCAACGGAAAGGCGAGCAACTATCCCACGAATTTGACCGTCGGTCAAACGGGCAACGTCACGGTCGGAGTCGTCAATCACGAGAACGCGAACGCCAACTACACGCTAGTGGTCAAACTCGATAACGCGACTATCGCGACGCGATCATTTAGCTTGGCAAACGACGAGAAGTGGGAAGGCTCCATCTCGTATACGCCGACACACACCGGCCTTGGACAAAAGGTGGAATTTAACTTGTATAAGGGCAGCGACCCGGAGGTATACCGCTCGGTGTACCTCTACCTTAACGTCACGTGAGGGGTGCGCGTTTTTTGCCACGCCTGCTCAGGCAGGCTTCGCTCTTGTTCTTTTCAATGCGTTCGAACGCAAAAGGATGAGTAATACTAGTTAGAGCCTCCGAATTTCAGATCTGCGCGGTTGTAACCCCAGAAGAGCACGTTACAGCAAATTCTTATATGTGCAATACGATCATTGATGATGACGCTTACACAAACAGGGTGGGACAATGCCGACAGCACTCATAACTGGTATCACAGGACAAGATGGATCATACCTCGCAGAGCTCCTACTTGAAAAGGGCTACGAGGTCTATGGCCTCGTAAGAAGGCTTAGCACTCCCAACGAGACACGCATAAAGGCTTCTATAGATCGACTCGTGCTACTCCAGGGCGACCTTACCGATCAGTCGTCGCTCAACATCGCTGTGCAGACAGCGATGCCTGACGAGGTATACAATCTGGCGGCTCAGTCATTCGTCGCCACGTCGTGGAACCAGCCAGAGCTGACCGGTAACGTCACTGGACTTGGCGTCGTTCGCGTTCTAGAGGCGGTGCGGCACTTCCGTCCCACCGCACGATTCTACCAAGCCTCGAGCAGCGAGATGTTTGGAACGTCGCCGCAGCCGTTGAAGAACGAAACGACGCCGTTCCATCCAAGGAGCCCGTATGCAGTCGCTAAGGTGTTCGGGTACCATACGACGGTCAACTATCGCGAAAGTTACGGGCTATTCTGCAGTAACGGGATTCTTTTCAACCACGAGTCGCCGCGCCGCGGCATCGAGTTCGTGACCAAAAAGATATCGGACGGCGTTGCGCACATTGCTCACGACCACGCAAGGGAACTGCGATTGGGCGATATCGAAGTGCGGCGTGACTGGGGGTACGCCCCCGACTACGTTGAGGCGATGTGGCTCATGCTGCAACAAGATGAACCTGAGGACTACGTTATTGCTACGGGCGAAAGTCATTCCGTCCGTGAATTTGTCCAGCTTGCATTCGCCGAAGTCGGCTTGAACTGGGAGGATCACGTTACCATCGACAAGGACTTGATGCGACCTGCCGACGTCGCTGACTTGTGCGGCGACGCCTCGAAAGCCCGCACAAAGCTGGGCTGGACACCTCATACCTCTTTCGAGGAGCTCGTACGAACGATGGTCGATGCAGACGTCGAGAGATACCGTAGACCGGTCAGCGAGGGTCGGCCGCCCGAAGGGACCCGGTCCTAAGCTCACACTGCACATCGCAAGTGACGACCGATTCGATAATCAATCGATCCATGCTTTTGAATCCCTTCCGCATCAACGATTGGAAGCTCACAGAGACGCTCAAAGCGGTCTTCATTCTACAGTTTATCGTGTTGGCTCTCGTGGGATTAGACGGGATAGGGATTCGCCTCCCGCTTGCGCGCGCCTCCGTGGGAGTCGTATATTTGCTCTTCGTTCCGGGCATCCTCATTCTCAGGGTGATCCGCGCTCACGGCCTCGGGAGCACGCGAACGTTGCTCTTCTCCGTTGGCATCAGCATCGCGACCATCATGTTCGTCGGGCTTTTCGCAAACGTTGTGTACCCACTGTTCGGTATCGAACGGCCGTTAGGCCTCGCCCCGGTGGTTGCGACGATGACCGCCGTCGTCTTGCTTTTGGCTGCGGCAAGCTATTGGCGTGATCGCGACTTTGCCGACGAGCCGACGCTCGCCTGGCAGCGAGTGCTGAGCCCTCCAGCCCTCTTCCTATGTCTCCTCCCGTTTATTTCCGTCTTCGCTACGTACGCTATGAATGTTTACGGAAACAATATTGCGCTACTCTGCTTGCTTGTCATCGTCGCCACAACAGCGCTTTGGGTAAGTACGTCCCATTCAATCTCCAAAGAGTTGTACCCGCTCGCCGTTTTCACGATCGCGCTTGCAATGCTCTTATTCGCGTCACTCATCTCCTCAAACGTCTGGGGGTGGGATAGTCAGAAAGAGCTCTATAGTGCGAACCTTGTCCTCACGAGTGGTCTGTGGAACTCATCCCTCGCGGGGCCGACGAACGCCGTGGCGAGCGTCACTCTGCTAACTCCGTTTCTCTCGTTGGTGTCAGGAGTCAGCGTAACGTGGCTTTTTAAGGTCGTCTATCCTCTCATTTTCGCGCTAGTCCCAGTTGCCGTTTTCGTCACTGTTCGATCCCAAACGAATGATAAAATTGCTTTTTTGAGCGCTTTTTTTATCTCATCACTGTTTACGTTCTTTGGCGAGATGCCGGCGGTCGCGAGGCAGGAAATCGCAGAGTTCTTTCTCGTCCTGCTCCTTGTTTTGATGGTGGATAAGTATCGCTCGGTCGCAGAGAAGCGACGCGTGTACGTGCTATTTGCTATATTCGCCGCATCGCTCGTCGTATCCCACTACGCGCTCGCGCTCATCTTTCTCGTTTATGTCAGCGTTGCGTGGCTCCTGTTGTTCTTAGTAGATAATCCAGCTTTGGGCCGGCTGCGGCGATCGACTGAGAAGATGCAGGCCGATCGACCAACAACACCATACCGGATGTTGACGCTCGTTTTCGTGCTTGCGTTTGCGACCTTTACCGCGGCTTGGTACTTTAGCGCCGGCTCGGCCGCGGCCACCTCCATTGATTCAGGAGTCCACCAGATACTCCTTACAATCGCGCCGGGGACCCTCGCGGTTGTCGTCGGCGTCGGCGCTGTGGCCTACGTAGGCGTGCTTGCGCTTGCATACGCAATAGCGGCGCGACGACTGCGAAAGACGGGCACGTGGGCCTGGGTTTTTGCTGCGGCGCCTCTCGTGCTTTTCGCGACGCTTGGCGGGCGCGTACAGTACGATTACGGCGCGTTGCTCAACGACGTCCCCCAGGTTAGTGCGCTGTCACCGATTCACGAACTGGGGCTGACTCTTTACCTGCTTAGCGTGCTTCTGATCATCGTCGGGCTCGGCGCGGTGCTCGCACTCCGCAGCTCGCGATGGCGCTTTGATGTTGAGTACGTCGCGCTCGCTCTCGCAAGTCTCGCCGTGTTGATTGTTGCCACCATCGTTCCGATGTTGGCGTTTTCCATCAACACGACGCGACTTTTCCACATCTCGACGCTTGTATTGGCGCCCTTTTGTGTTACGGGCGGACTGCTCATTGCGCAGTCGGTCATGCGCCTCATTACCAAGTCGCGCGAGATTGACCGTTCAGCGCTTGCATTGAGAATGGTAGCCGTATTTTTTGTTATGTTCTTTTTGTTCAGTAGCGGATTTGTCTATGAGGCGACACATCAAGAATCGATGTCGTTTGTGTTGAACAGCGGCATTGACGCACCCGTCTTTAACGACCGAGAAGTGGTAGCGGGCAAGTGGCTTAACGACATACGGGGCAGGGTGGCAAGTGACGGACCTCTTATCTCTATATACGCCGACGCGCATCGTCGCGCGCTATTGGACCGTTTTGATCTGTATCATCCTGCCACGTACTTTAGCCAGCCATGGAATACGCCGCCCAACTCGTACATCTACTTGGGCACGTTCAACGTCGAGCGACACCAGATCGCGAACATCGCAGCGACAACACTCCTTGGGGGAACGGGAATAACTTATGCCGATGTGCACGGGGGGGCCGGGTATCGTAGCAAGATCTTTGACGACGGAGGGGCCGCCATTTACTACCTTGGTGCGACTTGAACTTCTTTACCCATCTAGCTTGGTTTCGTTGTTAACAACGGAGGCAATCGTGCCACTGCTTTAAGCTATATGCCTGTTGCTTCGCGCACCTTGTTCAGGAAAATTGAAATATATGGCTGAACGTCTGTGTCGTGGGGTTGAGGTAAGATGAAGCTCACTGGCGCGTATGTGCTGCTCTCCTTCTTATTGCATTCTCTGCACCCCTTTATCTGATTGTTATTTTTTTTCAGGATCCCCATCACATCGCGATACGGACTTGGAGATATTGCGTTTCTTCCGATCGAGGTGCTACTCGTAGCCCTTGTCGTTGACTGGGCTATAACTGCGCAAGAGAAGAGAAGTCAATCTTGCCAAATTAAACACGATAATAGTATCCACTTCAGTGAAGGTGGTACTTTGTTTTTTAAAGGCGTTTTCGAACTTAGACCCTCACCTCGAGAGGATTCGCGCTGAACTTTTAGTGAGGGACACGTGGACGACGCGCGACTTCGCCGGCGAGTTCACGCCTGAAAAAGAACGAATACAAGCTCGTTTACGAAAAGGACAATCCAGAAATAATAAAAATTTCTCGAGAACCTGCGCAGTTTTCTCGTCTCAGGGCGCGCTTTTTTGCTCCGCCTCCTTAAAATCCGAACCTCCGTGAATATGAAGCCGTTACTGAGCAGCTTTGGGCGGTTTTCCACCTTGCTGATGAGCTTCAGCACCGACCCGATCTCGCGCAACTGCCCGAAGGTGATTACCAACACCTCGCTCTTGACGCGGGTCGTGCTTACAGCGCGCTAACCACACGGTGGCTCAAATATATGGCGCATCTTTTGAAGCAGTATCCGTACCTCTTCTCTTTCGCGTTGCGCACAAATCCGTTCGACCCGACCGCTTCGCCAGTGATCACAGATGCAGGCTGAGTCCCTGCTGCAGTATCAGGACGTCTGCACACAGTACGGCATATTTAGGGTGATGCCGCGCCGTTTGCGAAAATTATTCGCCGTCGATCATCTCGAGCTCAGAAGCCAGCGCCGGCAGAAGTGTTCCCACGTCAGTAACGACCCCGATTGCCTGTGCCGTGCCGCGATCGATGAGCTTCGTTACGGTGGCTGGATTAATATCAACACAAATCGTCTTCACATACGAGGGAAGCATGTTCCCCACGGCGATGGAGTGCAACATCGTCGCCATCATAAGCACAAGATCAACGCCTTGGAGGATCTCACGCATAGCGTCCTGTGCGGCCATAATGTCAGTAATGACTTCGGGCAAAGGACCGTCGTCGCGGATAGACCCGGCAAGCACGAACGGCACGTTATTAACCACGCATTCGTACATGATGCCACTTTTGACCAGTCCTTGGTGCACCGCTGCTCTAATCGATCCGCACCGGACCACTTGGCTGATAGCGTATAGGTGGTTTTTGTGCCCCCCGCTTACCAGCTCTGCCGTCTTGATGTCGAGGCCGAGCGACGTTCCGTAGAGGTCACGTTCAATATCGTGAACGGCAAGCGCGTTGCCAGCAAGCAGGGCATCGACGTACCCGCGGCGGATAATCTTAGAAAGCGCCTCAGCAGCGCCGGTGTGCGACACTGCTGGTCCTGCTACGACGGCGATCTTCTTTCCCTGCGCCTTCGCGTTCACCATCTCTTCGGCGATTTTGTGGATGAGCGTTGCAGAGGGGCGCTCAGAAGAAACAGCGCCGCCCATAAACTCAAAAAGGGAGCGCGTACGCGGGCGTTCGGGAGGGATGACGCGTACGCCGCGCTGCCCGAGCACGACTGGATCCCCTGCCACAACATGGTGGAGTGGCGTGCACACCGCGCGGTCGTCGCGGACAACGATCATGCAGTCCATTTCGATACCCTCGACGGGAATCCAGGCCCCATGCTTGTGAACAAACGTGGGGTGATTCGTAGTCGAGTAGAACCCTTCTGGGGTAACCTTATCTTTGTCAGCCGTTCCGAGTCGGACATCCTCAATCTCCGGAACTTGGGCACCAAGCCGGTGGAGGTCGGTCATGATCGCGTCGAGGTGTGCCTCGTCGCGTCCCATAACCGCAAGCCGCACGTAGCTCGGATCGCTCTTGTGTTCGCCTACGTTAAAGGTGATGATATCAAACTCGCCGTCGAGATCCATAATTTTGTCGAGGACTCGTGTCAACGTAAGCGAGTCAATAATGTGCCCCTGCAGTTCCACTTCGCGAATCGTCGTCATAATTTCCGTCCTAGCTAAAGCTATGTAGTGCGCTTCCTTACCCTCTCACAATCATGGTTCCGATGCCTTCGTCAGTAAACAGTTCAAGAAGGAGCGCGTGATGAACGTTACCGTTGATGATGTGCGCGTTTTCGACCCCAGCTTCGAGCGCCTTTATGCATCCGTGTACTTTTGGAATCATTCCTCCGTTGATGCTCCCCGATTCGATCGCGTTTCGGGCTTCAGCGAACGTCATGCGGGAGATGACCGTCTTGGGATCGTCCGCTTCGCGTAGGATACCCTTGACGTCAGTCAGGGAAATGAGCTTGCGAGCCATTAGGGCGGCAGCTATGTCTCCGGCGACGGTATCGGCATTGAGATTGAGGCTATGGCACGCGCTGTCGACGGCAATTGGCGCTATAACAGGGATATAACCCTTGCCTGCCATAATCATTAGGATCTCCGGGTTGATGACTTCGGTTTCTCCGACCCATCCGAGGTCTATTTCTTGTTCGATGCCTTCATAGACCACGCGCTGCGGGCCTTTTTTCCGAGCGGCGATCATACGGCCATCTTTTCCAGATAACCCGACCCCTTTGCCTCCGTGTTTACCGATGAGCGCGACGAGGCGCGTGTTGATATTCCCAACGAGGACCATGCGGGCGATCTCGAGCGTCTCTTCGTCAGTGATACGCAAACCTGCTGCGAATTCAGGCTTTTTGCCCATTTGCTCCATCTTGTCGCTGATTTCAGGCCCTCCTCCATGGACGAGTACCGGCTGCATCCCAACGTACCGCAAGAGCACGATATCTTCGATTATGCCCTCCATTAGGCGCTTATCGATCATCGCGTGTCCGCCAATTTTGATGACCACAAACGATCCGTAAAACTCACGGATGTAAGGCAACGCTTCTATCAGGATTTGCTCCCGCTTCATTGACCTGTAGTTCCGACTGAGAATAGAAATATCTTCCTGCAAGACCATCTTAAAGCGTGTGATCGGTCCGCTAGGACACTGAAAGGGCGAGCCCCGCCCTTAAAGGCTATATGCCTCAACCGTCATTGAGCACACGTGAACGTAAGGCTTGGTCGCAGGCGGTCGATAACATGAAACACAAGGTAGCGTGTATTCAGATGGGTGCGCTCGGCACGTGGGAGGAAAACGTTAACCATGCGGTCGCACTAACTGAAAAAACGGATGCCGATCTTATTGTTCTTCCCGAGCTCTTCGCTCATTGCAGGAATTTTAAAGCGGGAGAACCTATTCCGGGACGTACCACTGAAATCTTTGGTCGACTCGCTCGCGAAAAGGGCAGTCACATCCTTATGGGAAGTATCCTCGAGGAGGGCGACCATGATCAGAAGTTTAACACGAGCGTTCTCATCGATCGGCGAGGGCGAATCCTCGCTAAGTACCGCAAGATTCACCTGTTCTCTTACAATTCGAAAGAGAAGAGTTCACTAGTTGCTGGGGAAGACGTTGTTACTATACCGACTGAGCTCGGCATTATCGGGTTTTCGATCTGTTATGATCTACGCTTTCCTGAGCTCTATCGAGCTCTGGTTAAGAAAGGGGCTGAGATCATCGTCTGTCCTGCAGCGTGGCCCCGTCCACGCGTTGATCATTGGATTACGCTCAACAGGGCACGTGCGATCGAAGCGCAATGTTACTTCATTGGCTGCAACCAAGTCGGCACGCCGACGCCGACGACCACTTTAGCCGGTTGCAGCATGATTACTGATCCGTGGGGGGAGGTAGTCGCTGCAGCGGGACATGCTGAGGAAATTATTGAAGCGGTTACTGACCTCACGCTCGTTCGTAAGACCCGAGAAGAATATGCGTTTTTAAAAGACTTCGTTGAGCTATGATAGCACATGGGTCTCGCAGAGTTGTTATTTCACGAGGTGCAAGAGGCTCACACCTGTAGTTTGGAGTATCTATTGCTACATGCGTTTTTATAACAAGCGCGAGATGTACCTGCTAAAAGCGTGTAGGTGACAACAGCTGCCATCGGTCACTGACTATCTTTTGCTGGAATTATTCCTGGTAAATGTCACGGCAGTCTTTCACCCCATTCCCGCTGAGCCAACGATAGCGATTTTGCTCGAAAAACAAGTCAGTCCGCTGTTAGTCTTGATTGTAGTGATCGTGGGCTCATTCATTGGCGCAGCCGTTGGCTTCCTTATTGGCAAGTACGGCCTCAGAAGAATCATCCCTTTTCACGATAGCGAACGCGATAAAAGGGCTCAACAGTGGTTTCGGAAGTACGGAGGAGCGCTTTTGTTAGCTTCTCCCTGGATTCCTTTTGCAGGAGATCTTGTTTCGTTCGTTGCTGGCATGGAAAACTACGACGCTTCGCGCTTTGTCGTCATTATTTTGGCAGCAAAAATAATCAAAGGAACGGTGCTCGTTTATTTCATCTCATTTTTTCTTCAGTTTTCAGGCTTGCATTTCTAAGGGCATTATAAGCTGTATAAAGGTTGAAAGCCTGCTGAAGCAAACATCGAAGACGTAAGCCAGCACGCAACAGGCGTGTGGTTGCGGAGTATATAGCTTGCGTACGGTGAGCGCAAAACAGGTCGAATCAGGTTAAGCAGGTGAACGAATAAGGAACACATGATGTGAATGCAAACCCTCCATCTTGAT
>JGI24131J36419_10000231_pt1 | contig 19609 bp, 17 predicted proteins | sample BarGraNGADG00211_2_FD_36419 | JGI IMG/M metagenome (IMG submission 36419) | reverse complement strand
TCCAATTTATACTTAATCTTGGTTCAAGTGTGCTTTTATTATTGCTTAAAATATTCATGTTATGTAAACCGGCTACAATAATAATTTTCTCATTTAAACTGTGTTTCCAGCTTATAAAATTATTTATACTACTTACATTTATTTTAAAGTCATTTATGTTTAACACGGAAGCTTGTTCATTACTATAGATGTTTTGATTGTAATTGAAGTTATACAGCGTGTATTTTGTGCCTATTTGAATTTTATTTTTTGCATCAATTTTACTACTATAAGTAATTGCCCCCCTGATTGCTGAATTCACAATCCTGCTTTGAATCATGTGCATTCTGGAAGAAATGGAATCGCCTATAAGCTCACCTTCGTTATTATATGTTCTTAGTGTATCCGTCTCATATATATCATCGTTGAGGCCGGTTCCTGAATAATTAAGTGACGTTTTAACATAGCTATTATTATTAAGCGACAAAATATGGTTCATTCCAAGATTAGCCAGATAATTTGCCTTGTAAAAATCTTTGTTGGAAAGAGCACTAGTAGTTGTTCTGCCTGGTGTAGCCAGGCCTGTTGGCCCCATATTATCCATTGAAACACCACTTAAACCTCCCAACCCATAGAAGGAAAAAGTACCTGTTCTTTTAGTAGGCAGAACTACTTTAAAGGTTGCATCCTGATAATTTACAACACCCGGCACCTCAACCAGGCCCAAGTCTTTAATCAGCGAAATTGTAGAGTACCTGTAATTAAACAGGTATGAGCCTGCATATCCNTTTTTAAACGGACCTTCCAGGGTAAGNTCTGTACCCATTAAACCAATCCCTCCGGTTGNTTCAAACTTTTCGTTATTTCCCGACCTGAGTTTTACATCGTAAACACACGATATTACATCGCCATATTCTGACGAAAAGGCTCCGGTATAAAAATCGGAAGTGGCTAATAAATTATTGTTTAGAGCTGTAAGCGCTCCAAATGAAGAATTTTGATCATCCATATGGTACGGACTTGAAATTTCTGCTCCATCCAAACGCCATTGCATGTATTTGGGTGAGTTTCCCCGTACTATAATATCGCTACTTCCATCGGGCGTACTGGCTACTCCTGCAAAACTGGAAACTACGCGGGCAGGATCGTCCATCCCTCCGGTAAAACGTTTTGTTTCTTCAAGAGTAATGGAATGTAAACTTAGCTGCGACATGTCGTTTATTGCTTCTCCTTTATTCTTGTATGCCTTAACAACAGCTTCATCCATTTTTATAACAGATTCCTGCATGCTAATGTCTAAGACCGACTCTTTGCCTGAGTTTACAACAATATCGGAAATGGTTTTAGTTTCATAACCTATGTAAGATATTTTTACTGCTATTCTACCTAAAGGAATGTTTTCAAATCTAAAAATACCGTTCATATCTGTTGATGTCCCAACCAGGGGGTCGGTCCCAAGAATCACTAAAGTGGCACCTGGTAACGGTAATTTACTATCGACATCAACTATGGTACCTCTTACTATTTGTGTGAGGTTTTGACTAAAAACAAGTGTTGTGAACACGGTAATCATTAATGTTGTTGAAATAAACTTTTTCATTGCGTCAGTTATATTTAATTATTATAAAAAACTTTTCTATTAATGAATAATAGCCGCAAAGAAAATAATGCATCATGTCTAATCAAAGGAAAATATGATTAGCGGTCAGATAAGATGATAAGTGGATATTTTAGAGAATAAAGAGCAGAAACTTAATTCAGGAATTTTAGTTTTTTGGCATANCTGCGACTGACTTCAAGCGGTTCTGGTACGTTTTTCAGATAAGCTCTGTGTTGGGTATTTGATTTTTTTTCAATACGTTCAACATGTTCGATATTAACAATACTTGACCGGTGTATTCTGACAAAATTATTATCAGGAAGTTCTTCCTGCCATTGCTTCAGAGTTTTTAAAACCAGACAATGTTTGCCTTCAATGGTAACGATTTTGGAATAATTGCCCACCGGTTCAATAAATGTTATTGAGCTTATTTTTATGAATCTGGAAGCATAATTATTTAACCGTACATAAATACTGTCAGAATATTCATAGCTCTTTGCTTCACTTTTTTGTGTCTTTTCCCTGTTTATTACCCTCTCTATTGATACTTTTAGCCGTTCCGGGTTTACGGGTTTTAACAGGTAATCGATGGCATTCACCTCAAAAGCACGAATGGCATATTCGTCATATGCTGTAACAAAAATTATTTTTATTGAATTGTCTATTAATTCCAGCAAATCAAAACCTGTTTCTCCGCTTAATTGTATATCAAGAAAAATCAACTGAGGTTTATAAAGGTTGATCAATTCAACGGCGGAATTACATGAACTGGCTTCTCCAACTATTTCTATTTCGGGGTGAGGTTCCAATAACTTCTTCAAATTAACTCTGGCCAGCCTTTCGTCATCTACTATAATAGCCTTTAAGTTTGTCATCGGGTATTAATATTAGTAATTTCAATGGATGCAACGACCCATCCGTCTTCCTCTTTAAGCGAAAATGAATAATTATCATTATAATACAATCCAAGCCTGTTTTTTAAGTTTTCAATACCATTACTGGTTCCATCAATATTTTTATCACTATTAGGAGTAGAATTCAATAGTTTACCAGTATTTGAGACCCTGATTAAAAGCATTTTGTTTAACAGTTTAGCTGAGAGATTAACAATCAATTTTTGTTTCGTTGTCTTTGTGCCATATTTTACAGCGTTTTCAATCAGCAGGTGAATCAGGAACGAAGGTATTAATATGGATTTTACTTCTTCATCAATTGATATTTCATATTGAAATTCCTCTTCGAATCTTGTTTTCTGAATTTCAAGATATTTCAAAATTGATTCAACCTCTTTTTCGATCGAAACAGTTAGTTGTTGTTTGTTAAGAGTATACCGGTAATATTCCGACATATCTATAACAAGTTTCTTAGCCTTTTCAGTATTCTCATCTATTAAAGTGTAGATTGAATTCAGTACATTAAATAAAAAATGGGGATTTATCTGGTAACGCAGCATTTTAAGCTGAACATCCTTCGCCAGAGTCTCTGCCTTATGAGCTGTTTCTCTTTGTTTGCCAGCCTGCAAAATGAGATGAGTGAGGAAGTATGTTGCACTTAAAAAAAAGACAACCAAACTTACTCCCGGAGTGTATTTTTCAATAAGGGTAAATGAAAAAGGATTCTGAATCTTAAATCCAAAAATAACCGCCAGCCAGCTGCTTAATAATAAAACCAGAGTTGGAATAAATACAGCAAATGCAACTATTAGAGAACAAAGTAGAAAAGTCTGTTTTCTTATTACTGTCCATCTGAAACTAAATATTAGTATGAAAATGAATGGTATGAAAGAAATAAATTCAAACAGATAATTCAATAAAACTATTTTTGTTTTTTGAGGGGAGGGGGGAAGCCAGGCAAGGGAATCAAGTATTCTTGTTATTACGAGGAATACCAGAACTGCCATCATATTGAAAAAAAACGGGTACCTTTTATAGAGTGCCTTTAGCATATAAAAATTGTTTATAAGGTCAAATTTCCGGTGTGCCTATGTAAAGATATTTCAAAAATTTTCACGATCAAATAAATAGTTAAAATTATAGTTTGATTACAATTCAAAGAGTAAGCCATGTTTCATTGTTAAATTATAACCTAAAACTAAGAGCGTATGAAACTCTGTGGAATATTGTGATTCAATTTCCGTTATATTTGAAACATGGCCCGGATCAAAAATAGAAACATAGTCATGAATGTAAAAAACAATTCTATAGATGGTCATTTTACCCAATGAGCTGCTCTTTTCAGACTTCAAGCTGTTTATAGACAAATTTTTCCTCTCTTTTAAGTACTTGGATGTACTTTCCTGTCTATAATGTTTTTTGTAAGAACCTCTAATTGTGCTCTTTCTATCATATATAGCCTTCTTGTAAGCAAAAATAAGATTTATTTGGTAATGAAGTAAGAATTCCATATCTTCAAATACTGAAAAGCCTTGTGATTAATGAAGTTAGCAGTGAGGGAATGCCATAAACCATTTTTAATTAAAAAGACTACTTTTTGCAACGTTTAATTAGAATATGGTTAGAAAAAATAAATTGTTATAAAAACATAAAAGGCAACTATCAATATTTCAGATAATTGCCTTCGTTGTGTTTTATTAGTGGGGTGGAAGATGGGATTCGAACCCACGACCTTCGGAACCACAATCCGACGTTCTAACCAACTGAACTACATCCACCGTTTTGGAAGTGCAAAAATAAACCCAAAAATCCGATTCGCAAAATTTTAAATTTATTTTCTCATACTCTCATCCAATTCGTATCTTTGAACAGGTCAAAAAGAAATGAACCTTGGGATACAATTTATTATATATTAATGTGGTTATAAGGATTGATTTTAAATCGGTTCACTTTTGAGAAAAATTAAATTAATAGACAACATTTCAGGACTTCAGCTTTTTCAGCTGATGAAACCTGTTATCTTCCTTATAATTAGCATAGTTTTTACCAAAAGCCATCTTACCCGTGCCGAAATCGGACAATGGGAGATGTTCATGTTTATTGCGGGTTTAATGACTTTTTTCTGGGTGACAGGCATCATCCAATCCCTGCTGCCTCTTTACCACAGGAATAAAACCTACCGGAAACTGGGCGATAACGGAACCCAAAAATCACCTGAGATATTTAATGCTTTCCTCCTGCTTTGCTTCTTCAGCCTGCTCTTTTTTATTCTCGGGCACTCACTGAAAAACAATTTTTCAGTTTTCCATTTCTCAGGCAACGTACCTTTCATTAACCTGTTATTACTGTACATACTCCTCAGTAGTCCGGTGTGCCTTATTGAATATATATATCTTCTTAACAACCGGTCATATCGCATTTTTCAGTACGGCCTGATTACTTTCACGGCACAGATGATCCTGATTATTACCCCGATACTTCTTGGGAAAGATATTATATGGTCAGTCTGGGGTTTACTTGGAATAACAGCAGTAAGGTGGGTGTGGCTTCTCATATTACTCAGAAGGTATACTGAAATGAAGATTTCGGTAGAGTTTATGAAGGAACACCTCTACCTGGGAACGCCTTTAATTTTAACTTCACTTATCAGCGGTTCGGCTCAGTACACTGATGGTGTAATTATCTCGGCTGTTTACCGCGATCCGGCAATGTTTGCCTGGTTTCGCTACGGCGCTAAAGAATTCCCTTTAGTGCTTATGCTGGCAAACGGACTCAGTAACGCGATGCTTCCTGAATTTTCCACCCGCGAGAGGATGAGAGAGTCACTTGCAAAAATCAGGGTCAAGTCAAAGCGCCTGATGCATGTCCTCTTCCCATCGGCAATGCTTATGATGCTGTTATCAAGATGGATCTATCCCCGTATGTTCAATCCCGAATTTCAAAAAAGCGCCGACATATTTCTTATTTATTCTTTACTTATTATTCCCAGACTTATTTTTCCACAGACGGTAATTGTAGGAAGGAAAAAAACTCATATTACTCTTATTGCCGCGATACTGGAACTTGCATTAAACATCCCTTTGAGCCTGTTAATGATAAAATGGGGTTATGGACTCGTTGGAGTAGCCCTTTCAACATTTATAGTTTATACAATCTCAAAAATATACCTTACCGGATACCTTTGGGTAAAGATGAAAATTAAGCCATCTGAATATATTCCCGTAAAGCTTTATTTTCTTTATTGTACTCTCATAGGTATTCTTTTCATTCTTATCGACCACAGGGTAATCGATATCCGCTAACCCGGTAACAGGTAAAAAAAACTACATATATTTGCACAGGTTCTGGCTACAATTAAATATTGAAATTATAATTATGTAATTGTTAAACAGATAATTAGAATTATGAGTATAGTTGAGGTCTTAACACCGGCCGACAAAAAGAATTTTATTGATTTTCCAAAATGGTTATATAAAAATGATCCTTTTTGGGTATGTCAGCTGGATTCCATGGTGGAGTCTGTTTTTGATCCTCTTAAAAATCATGCTTTTGATCACGGTGAAGCTAAACGATGGTTGCTTAAAGATTCAAATGGCAGGTTGCTTGGCCGGATAGCAGCTTTTATAGATAAAAAAAGATCTTCTGCACACAGTCAGCCAACAGGAGGTATTGGTTTTTTCGAAGTAGTAGAAGAGAGAGAAGCTGCTTTTGCACTTTTTGATACAGCAAAATTGTGGCTGGAATCAAAAGGTATGGAAGCCATGGATGGTCCAATAAATTTTGGTGAGAATGATAATAACTGGGGACTTCTGGTCGAAGGATTTATGCAACAGGGATTCGGCATGCCGTATAATAAAAATTATTACCGGACATTTTTTGAAGATTATGGATTCAGAAACTACTTCGAACAATATTCTTATCACCGCGATGTAAGGGATGCTAATAATGAAATCGTGCAGTTCCCTGTCAGAATTATGAAAATTGCCGAATGGATATCTAAAAGACCGGGGTATTCATTCCGTCATTTTGAATTCAGGGAAAAGGGAAAGTATATTAACGATATTGTTACTATATACAATTCAACATGGTCGGTATTTAAAGAGGATTTTACCCCTCTCGATCCGGTAATTCTTGAAGAGTCACTTGAAAAAGCAAAAGCGGCAATAGATGAGGAGCTTATTTGGTTTTGTTATTTTAACGACCGTCCCATTGCATTCTTCGTTCTTTATCCCGACCTGAACCAGATTCTAAAATATTTTAACGGGAAACTTACTCCCTGGAATATTATAAGGTTTGCTTACTTCAAAATCACTCATAAAATGACCAGGGCCAGAGCTGTTGTAGGAGGAGTGAATCCATCATACCAGAACAGCGGGGTAGAATCAGCTATCTTCCTTCATATTTACGAATCCTTTAAAAAGAAGCCATGGTTCAAAGAACTGGAACTATCATGGGTGGGTGATTATAATCCCAAGATGATGGCAATTTATGAAGCACTGAGTGCGCAAAAAGCTAAAACGCATGTTACATACAGATATCTTATAAATAAAGAACTGAATTTTATAAGGTTCAGAGATGAACCCCGCATGGTTTATAAAAACAATCATATATGATGAAATGGCTGAAAAACATAATATTATGGATTAAAATATGCCCTGTGATTAATAATTTTTCAATTCCTTTTGTATTTTAAATAATGTTGATTAATTTTGCAAACCCTAATTACGGGCAAATTATAAGATTGAATAAGGAAATAAAAAATAGTTAGCAATGAAACAGGGAATACATCCAAACAATTACCGATTAGTAGTATTTCAGGATATGTCAAATGGTACTTCTTTCATGAGCAAATCAACTGCTCAGGCAAAAGAGAACATTAAGTGGGAGGATGGAAATGAATATCCGCTGATCAAACTTGAGATTTCAAACACTTCTCATCCGTTCTATACAGGTAAAATGAAACTTGTTGACACTGCAGGTAGAGTTGACAAATTCATGAACCGCTATAAAGATCATGTTGGGAAAAAGAAATAATTATTCTCAAACAATGAAATAAGGGCTATATCAAAGGCCCTTTTTTTTTCATAAATAATCTGGAACAATCATTGCATACCTCCCTTTTCGGAATTGATCGGAAATATTATGTAATTTTGGCATACTGATTAAGACAAAAGACAATATTATAAGGTGAGCGGACTGTTTAAACAGTAAAATAATCTGATGGAAAAAAAATACAGAAAAACGGTTAATGAAATAATGATTCCGGATGTACTTGATGGAGAAGGAGATATAGTGCCTATTATTGCTGATGGGGATGATGGTGAACTTGAGGATGTTGTCGTTCCGGAAACCATTCCGATACTCTCACTCAGAAATACTGTTTTATTCCCCGGAGTGGTATTGCCTATTTCCATCGGACGTCCCAAATCGATCCAGCTTATTAAAGATGCTTACAGAAATGACAAGATTGTAGGAACTGTTGCCCAGAAAGATCCTGATATCGAAAATCCAAACTTTGAAGATCTTCACAAAATAGGAACTATCGGCCAGATCGTAAAACTTCTGGAAATGCCCGATGGCTCTACAACAGCAATAATTCAGGGACGGAAACGAATGATGCTGCATGACCTGGTATCCGATGATCCCTATTTTATTGCAAGTGTCATATCTTTACCAGAAGTAAAACCGAATATAAAAAACAAGGATTTTGATGCTATCGTCGGTTCTCTTAAGGACCTGTCGCTCAAGATAATCAAGATCAATCCCAACATAAGTCCTGAAGCCTCTTTTGCTATAAAGAATATCGAGAACAACACCTACCTTATTAATTTTATTTGTTCGAACACTGATATAAAGGTACAGGATAAGCAAAAGCTATTGGAAATAAATAGTTTGCGCGACAGAGGTTTCATGCTGCTGGAGTTTCTTGTACAGGAGATACAGGTTCTGGAACTTAAGAATGAGTTGCAATCGAAAGTTAAAAGTGACCTTGATCAGCAACAGCGTGAATTTCTCCTTCATCAGCAAATGAAGACTATTCAGAATGAGCTTGGTGGCAATCCTGTTGAAAAAGAGATTGAAGATTACAGAAAAAAAGCTGAGACAAAAAAATGGACGGGAGACGTAAAAAAAGTCTTCGAAAAGGAACTCGATAAACTTCATCGCCTGAATTCCGCAGCAGCTGAATACTCTGTCCAGGTTAATTACATTCAGACTCTTCTTGACCTTCCCTGGGGAGAATATACACAGGATAACCTCGATCTGAATAATGCCAGAAGAGTACTGGATAATGATCATTTTGGCCTTGATGAAGTTAAAGAGAGAATACTGGAACACCTGGCAGTTCTAAAACTTAAAGGAGATCTGAAATCGCCGATTCTTTGTCTCTATGGCCCTCCCGGAGTCGGAAAAACATCTCTTGGGAAATCTGTTGCAAAAGCTCTCGGAAGAAAGTATATCAGAATGTCATTAGGAGGTTTGCACGATGAAGCTGAGATAAGAGGCCACCGGAAGACCTATATAGGTGCAATGCCGGGCCGTATAATCCAGAACATAAAAAGAGGTGGGTCGTCAAATCCTGTTTTTATTCTTGATGAGATTGATAAGGTCGGCCAGGATTTTAGAGGCGACCCTTCTTCTGCTCTGCTCGAGGTTCTTGACCCGGAACAGAACGGGACATTTTTCGACAACTTCCTCGAAATGGAGTATGATCTTTCAAAAGTGTTATTTATTGCCACTGCAAATACTCTTTCAACAATCAGTCCTGCCCTCCGCGACAGAATGGAACTGATAGAGATCACCGGTTATCTTGTGGAGGAAAAACTTGAGATAGCAAAGTTACATCTACTCCCGAAACAACTGGATAATCATGGTGTTAAGCCTGATCAACTGACGATCGAAAAAAAGGTAATGGAGATGGTGATTGAAAAATATACCCGTGAGTCGGGTGTAAGGGAACTCGATAAGAAGCTCGCGAAAATAGTAAGGGTAACTGCAAAAAATATTGCATCTGAGACTGATTATTCACCTGCACTCTCTGGAGAAACCCTCACCGAAATTCTGGGACCTCCCAGATTTACCCGCGACATATATTCCGGAAATGACCAGGCAGGGGTTGTGACAGGTCTGGCTTGGACAGCTGCCGGAGGAGAGATTCTCTTTGTAGAAACAAGTCTCAGTAAAGGTTCAGGCAAACTTACACTTACCGGGAACCTTGGGGAGGTGATGAAAGAATCTGCAATTATAGCTCTCGAATATCTTAAATCAAATGCAGCACTGCTCGACCTTCCTGATAATTTTGCAGAGAACTGGAATGTACACATTCATGTGCCTGAGGGAGCAATTCCTAAAGACGGACCTTCAGCAGGAGTGACCATGGCTGCATCAATAGCATCAGCATTTACACAGCGAAAGGTAAAGAAATACCTTGCTATGACCGGCGAAATTACATTAAGAGGAAAGGTGCTGCCCGTAGGTGGAATTAAAGAAAAAATTCTTGCTGCAAAGCGCGCAAAGATAAAAGACATTATTTTATCGGAAGATAACAGAAAAGATGTTGAAGATATCAAAGAGGTTTATATAAGGGGATTAAAATTCCATTATGTGGAAACTATCATGGAAATGCTTGATCTGGCATTACTTAGGCAGAAAGTCAGTAATCCCAAAAAAATATCATTCGAATGAAGAAAATAGCAGTTTTCCCGGGATCATTTGATCCTTTCACAATCGGGCATGAAGGAATCATCCTGAGAGGTTTGAGCATCTTCGATGAAATAATTATTGCCGTCGGGGCCAATGCGTTAAAAAAAAGTTACTATTCCCTTAATACCAGGAAGCAAATGATATCAAAAGTCTTTCAGAATGAGCCGAGGGTCAGGGTTGATCATTTTGAAGGACTTACAGTTGATTACTGCAGAAAAATCGGAGCACAATATATTCTCCGTGGTTTGAGAACATCAGCTGATTTCGAGTACGAAAGGGCTATTGCCCAGGTTAATAAAGCAATGGCCTCAGGTATCGAATCGGTTTTTCTGCTGACTATACCGGAACATTCACCGGTAAATTCTACCATAGTTCGGGATATTATATGTAATGGAGGAGATGCATCAATGTTTGTTCCTTCGGCAATAAACCTTAAAGATTATAAAGGGGAAGATGTTTAAGGTTATCAGGTACTTAAAATGGAAGAGTTAATAAGATCCATCAACGATAACCATGCATTGCTTTTTATTCTGCTTATCTCATCCGGCAGAAGCCATTCAACCTTTGTAATACCTTCTTTTACCTGAGGTTCCATTATCATGTCACCCTTGTAATCCATGAGGAACCAATGAGTCTTTTTAAGATATGATATACCCTGGAAAGAGTAAGTATGATAACTTGGGCTGAGGGGCTTAATGATTGAATGCCCCGTTATCCCGCACTCTTCACTTACCTCTCTGACCGCACAGGCCTCTGGTTCTTCTCCTGGTTCAATATGCCCCTTAGGGAGATCAAGCTTATTATTTTTTTCTATGAATAGATATTTTCCTGAAGTATGCTTTACCAATCCTCCTGCCGCCCCTATTTCACTGAAATTAATCCGGAATATCTTCCAGATATGTTTTATGTCGGGTCCATAAACATTAATGGCGTCAATGCTCTTATCATCCTGGAAATCAGTTAATATTTGATAAAATTCATCAGTATCATGGAATTTATGGAATAACCCGTATTTTTGTAACCGGTCCGGTTCAGGGCTTATTGTTATAAACCTGTTTTCAAAATGAACTTTGTACATATCCATATGGAGAAGATTGCAAAAAAAATAGCTGAATATCTATTGCAAATTAAAGCAATTAAATTGCAACCGTCAAATCCGTTTACCTGGGCTTCCGGCTGGAAGTCACCAATTTATTGCGATAACCGCAAAACTCTCTCATTTCCGGAAGTTCGGTCATTTATACGTGATTCTTTTGCTTCTACGATCAGGGAGCTTTATCCCCAGGCAGAGCTTATAGCGGGGGTTGCCACAGGGGCTATTGCCCACGGTGCTCTTGCTGCCGATAAACTGGGATTACCTTTTATATACGTCAGGTCGGGAGCAAAAGAGCATGGAATGGGCAACCAGATTGAAGGATATTTTGAACCGGGACAGAAAGTGGTTGTGATTGAGGATCTTATATCTACAGGCGGTAGCAGCCTGAACGCTGTCAAAGCTCTGCGGGAAGCTGGCTGTGAGGTACTTGGAATGGTAGCTATCTTTTCCTATGAATTTCAAAAAGCATCCGACAGTTTTGCTTCAGAAAAATGTANCCTGCATACATTGAGCAACTATTCTACCCTGGTGGAAACAGCTCTCATTACCGGATATATAGGGCAGACTGAAGTTGAAACATTAAAAAAGTGGAGGACAAATCCATCTATCTGGGGGATAAAATAAGAATCTTACTATGAGCAATATATCAGGATATAAAAGCAGGGTTGGGAAATTGTCATGTAACCCCGAAGAAATATTTAATTTCGTAACAGACATCAGAAACTTTCATCGTTTTGCACCGTCAGGAGCAATAGTTGACTGGATTGCTGAAAAAGAATCTTGTCGTTTTGAGGTACCTTCGATTGGAAATGTCAATTTCAAAGTCACCGAAAAAGAGCAATTCAAAAAAATCATCTTTTCAGGAAATGCATTACAGAATACCAGTTTTTCCATAGTTCTTAATATCACTGAAAACAGTGAAAACCTTGCTGAAGTAATTATTGACCTTCAGGCTGAATTGAACCCTTTTTTAAAAATGATGGCAGAAAAGCCTATAGTAAAATTCCTTGAAACACTTATTAATGAAATGGAAAAGTTCCGCGGGTGGAAAGAGATTAAAGAAAAAAGTCAATTTCTTTAAATGAGTAATTCGTTGTTTTCCCGGCACTGTTTTCAACCTGCAGCCTGCCTTCCTCAGTGACAGATATTATCCGGCCCTTTGACACACCATTTGAATCTTTGTAATTATGCCACTCTTTTAAGCGGTAAAGATTCTTTGTATAATCATTTTTTATCTGATCGAAGTCACCTGCCAACAGCTGCTTATATCTTTTGTCAAGACAGGATAAAAGCTCATCAAGGGCATGGTTAAGATCATAATCAATTCCTGTTATCATTTTAAGAGAAACCGGATTAGGAGCATTACTCAAAAACTTAACCTGGTTAATATTTATTCCGATTCCGGCAATTGTTCTCTTAATTTTATTTCCCATAACAGCATGCTCAATTAAAATACCTGCTATTTTGTCATCATTTGCATAAATGTCATTGGGCCATTTAATTGCGTAATTACCCCGATGACTCTTCAGAAAATCATATATCCCGAGCGAAAGTGTCATAGAAATAAGAAATTGTTCTGATGCAATAATCATTATGGGATAGAGTATTATGCTGAACGTTAAGTTTTTACATTCTTCACTTTCCCACTTATTACCCAACTGCCCTTTACCGGCTGTCTGAAAATCAGTATAGATAACTGTCCCTTCCGGAGGGTCATCCTTAATCAGGAGTTGACCAGCGTACGAATTGGTTGATGTCAGCTTTTTAAAGAAAATCTTTTTTGAGCCTATAATCATGATTAGCAGATGTTTATCATTTTATTTCTCTTTTTATTCATCACTTTTTTTTTAACTCCTGAAATTGGCACTTAAATTGCAAAAGGAGGTTCAGGTAACAAAAATACTGATAAAAGTTTGTACTTTTGTGACTTGATATCTAACTGATAATTATTGATGAAGAAAAAATCTGATGAAGCTGAAATCCTTTTAAAAAATATAGTTAAGGGAATTTTTGAAAAGAAGGGTAATAATGTACTTAAAATTGACTTACGGAAACTAGAAACCAGAATTACCGATTATTTTGTAATATGTCATGGTTCTTCCATAACACAGGTTAGTGCAATATGCGATTCAGTAGATGATACTGTCAGGTTAGGTACAGGTGAAAAACCTTTGCATGTGGAGGGATTTGAAAATTGTTTCTGGGTACTTCTTGATTATGGAAATGTAATTGTACATATTTTTCTTGAAGAACACCGTAATTTTTACAACCTTGAATCCCTTTGGGCAGATGCAAATATAGAGGCTATAGAAGATAAAATACAGTAAGTTAAATATTTATGGCAGAAAATAATGATAATAATCAGAATCCCGAAAAGAAGTCTGATAAGATTTTAAAACCTAAATTTAATTCCAATTGGATTTTTGCCATTCTGGCAATATCCGTCATCCTGTTCAATATTCTTTATTCAGGNAAAACAATTCCTAAAGCGACTACCAGCAAAATAAAAGAGATGATCGCTAACCACGATATCGAAAAGATCATAGTTGTCAATAAAGAACTTGCTGAAATTTACCTTAAAAAAACAGCAATTGATTCCGGAAGATATCCGGAGATACCTAAACCTGGCGGAGGATTTGGTTTATCGGCTCCCAAACCTAATTTTACCTATAATATAGGTGATATAACCAGTTTTGTACCATTTATAATTGGTGAACAAAAGAATGCCGGGTACACTGAAAAAGATACCATCAACCCCGATTATATAAACCGTAAAAACTACTTTATGGATTTACTCGGATGGATACTTCCTTTTGCATTTTTAATAATAATATGGATGTTCCTGATGCGGCGGATGTCGGGAGGAGGAGCAGGAGGTGCAGGAGGAATTTTCAGTGTAGGTAAATCAAGGGCCCAGATTTTTGACAAGGACACCAATATTAAGCTTAACTTTAATGATGTAGCTGGTCTTGAGGAAGCCAAGACTGAGGTAATGGAAATAGTTGATTTCCTTAAGAACCCCAAAAAATATACGCAGCTTGGAGGTAAAATACCAAAAGGAGCCCTGCTTATAGGTCCTCCCGGAACAGGTAAAACACTTCTGGCTAAAGCTGTTGCAGGAGAAGCCAATGTACCGTTCTTTTCAATTTCAGGGTCTGATTTTGTTGAGATGTTTGTAGGAGTCGGCGCATCAAGGGTGCGTGATCTTTTTAAACAGGCAAAAGAAAAGGCTCCATGTATAGTCTTTATTGATGAGATTGATGCCGTAGGAAGAGCCAGGGGAAGAAATGCCAATTTCGGATCAAATGATGAAAGGGAGAATACTCTGAACCAGCTGCTTACTGAAATGGACGGCTTCGGAACAAACATGGGAGTGATCATACTGGCTGCAACGAACAGAGCTGATATTCTNGACAGGGCTCTTTTAAGGGCAGGACGTTTTGACCGCCAGATACATGTTGAACTTCCTGATCTGAATGAACGGGAAGCTATTTTCAAGGTGCATCTCCGCCCGATAAAACTGGAAAAAGATTTTAATGTCGGTTTTATGGCAAAACAGACTCCCGGATTCTCAGGTGCAGATATTGCTAATGTATGTAACGAAGCTGCTCTTATAGCTGCAAGAAAAAATAAAACCGTAGTTGAAAAGCAGGACTTTATTGACGCCATCGACCGCATTGTTGGTGGTCTGGAACGAAAAAGCAAGATCATCTCTATGGGAGAGAAAAAGACTATTGCATATCACGAAGCAGGACATGCTACAGTGAGTTGGCTTCTTGAATATGCGAGCCCTCTTCTCAAGGTTACTATTATTCCAAGAGGAAGAGCACTCGGTGCTGCCTGGTATCTTCCTGAAGAACGGCAGATTACAACAAGGGAACAGTTACTCGATGAAATGGCTTATGCCCTTGGTGGCAGAGCTTCTGAAAAAATTGTTTTTGGTAAAATTTCCACAGGTGCATTAAGCGACCTTGAAAAGATAACAAAGCAAGCTTATGGCATGGTAGCATTTTTCGGGATGAGTGAAAAAGTTGGTAATATCAGCTTTTACGATTCATCGGGGCAATCTGATTTTGGTTTCACAAAACCATATAGTGAAAAAACTGCCGAGATAATCGATCAGGAGGTTAAACAGATAATTGATGAGTCGTATGAGAGAGCGCTGGATGTTCTCAGAAATAATATGAAAGGATTAACCGAACTGGCTGAACTGCTTCTTGAGAAAGAAGTAATATTCACCGAAGATCTTGAAAGGATCTTCGGCAAGAGAAAAGCTGATATTTTAAAGGAAGCACGGGAAGCTGAAGCTAAAACTAAAGTAATATCAGTAGTGAAAGCTATCCCTGAAAAAGAAGAGAAGGTTACAGAAAATGCTGCTGCAGTAAAATCAAAAGGCAAATTAAAACAAAAGAAGGAGAAGGATAAATCTCCTGGAAAGCCGGCAAAAAGAACAAAAGCAAAAGGTAACACCTTAACAAACTGAAATTTTGAACAATTTCTTCAGACGGACTCTTACCGGTGCATGGATAGTGATATTCGTAATGGGAGGTTTCTGGCTCCATCCCGTATCATTCTTTCTGACAGGCCTGATATTGCTGATTGGCACTCAGTATGAGTATTTTATTCTGATCAGGAATACCGGAGTGAATCCGCAAATGATCACAGGCATTTTAACCGGTGTAACAGTATATGTTATTTCAACTCTCATTGCTTCAGGATTATTACCAAAAGCTGCTTTCCTTATATTGATACCAATAATGTCAATGATTATGGTTCTGGAACTTTATCGGAAGCAGGATAAACCATTTGATTCGCTGGCACATACGTTATTTTCTGTTCTGTACACTGCACTTCCCTTTTCTATGTTTCCATTTGCTGCTTTCTCGCATACAGGGCTTGCTTCATTAATACCTCATGAAAATGTTTCTTTCTCGCCGGGTATAGTAATTGGCTTTTTTATCCTGATTTGGGCAACCGATACAGGCGCCTACCTTACAGGAAAATCATTAGGACGTCACAGGTTAATGGAAAGTATATCACCGAAAAAATCATGGGAAGGATTTTTTGGAGGTGTGATAATCTCAGCTATAGTGGCTTGGTTGCTTTCAGGATGGCTCGGAGTGGTTGATACAACCCATTGGCTAATAATATCTTTAATTATTTCAATAACAGGGACATACGGTGATCTTGTTGAGTCCATGCTCAAAAGAAGCAGTGGTGTTAAAGATTCCGGAACAGTATTGCCTGGTCATGGAGGATTTCTTGATCGTTTTGACAGTACAATCATTTCATTTCCCCTGGTATATCTTTTTATTGCACTTTTTGGATGATTGACAGGACTTGATTAGTTTTGTGCAAAATTTTAAGAAATGAGTATTCATAAGGAAGGATATAAGATTCTGGTTTTTGGATTCATTACACTTCTGATCCTTAACATTATAGTAAATATAATATGGTCAGATAACAGTTTGGTGAAATGGTTATTTCTTTTTTGTTCAATGATGTTATATTTCTTCATTCTCTTTTTCTTCAGACTTCCTTCCAGAGATCTTGAACCTGATCCAGGTCTCGTTTATGCTCCTGCAGACGGAAAAGTTGTTGTAATTGAAGAAACAGAAGAAAATGAATATTTTAAAGATACACGTCTTCAGATTTCAATTTTTATGTCGCCTTTCAATGTTCACAGTAACAGGTATCCTGTTTCAGGGCGTATAAAATATGTTCGATATCATCCTGGTAATTACATGGTTGCGTGGCACCCTAAATCTTCAGAACTGAATGAAAGAAGCACAATAGTTATCGAAACAAAAGGAGGAACAGAAGTATTGATCAGACAGATAGCCGGAGCAGTTGCCCGAAGGATTGTTACATATGCAAAAGAGAATCAGGAGGTAATGCAGGGTGATGAACTTGGATTTATCAAATTTGGATCAAGAGTTGATATTTTTTTACCGGTAGGCACTGAAGTTGAAGTACCGATCCTGCAACAGGTAAGGGCAAACAAAAGTATTCTGGCCAAACTCTGAAAACATGTCGGTATGAGAAAGAAAGATGAAAAAACATTAGAAATTACAAAGGATATCAGTTGGATCGGTGTGATGGATTATGATATCAGGACTTTTGATATTGTTATGAGCACTGATTTTGGTACAACCTATAACTCCTATTTTATCAATGCAGATAAGAAAACCGTTGTTGAAGTTGCCAAAGAAAAATTCTGGGAGACTTATCTTAATAAATTAGAGTCGGTAACAAAACCGGAAGAGATACAGTATATTATAATTGATCATACTGAACCAGATCACTCCGGCAGCCTCCGTCATTTGCTCCGTTTAGCGCCCTCAGCCACTGTGGTTGGCAGCGGCAATGCCATAAGATACCTCGAAGATATTGTGAACATGCCTTTCAGATCACTGGTGGTGAAAGATGGCGATACACTTGATCTTGGAAACAAAACACTGAAATTCATTGGTGCTCCTAACCTCCACTGGCCAGATTCAATCTATACATATCTTATTGAGGATAAGGTACTGTTTACCTGTGATTCTTTCGGAGCTCATTATTGTATTGATGAAATGTTCACCAGTTTAACGGATGAGTACCTTAAAGCGTTCAGATACTACTTCGATGTTATCATGAAGCCTTACAGCAGGTTTATGCTAAAAGCAATAGAAAAGATCAGGCCACTCGATATTGACTTTATTTGTCCGGGACATGGTCCGGTACATCATGAAAATCACCAGAAGGTTGTTACCCTCACTGAAGAACTTTCTCATGAATATCTGAAAAAAACTGATGATAAGCTAAAGAGGAACATTCTTATTGCATATATATCTGCGTATGGTTATACAAAGAGTGCAGCCGGGTATATTGCCTCGGGAATTCTTGAAACAAGTGAGTTCAAAGTTGATGTTGTCGATATTGAGAACATTGATATGGGAGAACTGGATGCAAAACTGACCGAATCAAACGGTATCATAATAGGTTCACCTACAATTAATCAAAATACATTACTTCCTGTATATAAATTATTTGCATTGATCAATCCTTTGAGGGATAAAGGGAAACTCGGCGGTGCCTTCGGATCTTATGGATGGAGCGGTGAAGCCTCTAAAATTATTCTGGAGAATCTGAAGAATCTTAAACTCAGAGTATTTGACGAAGCAGGAATATTCAAATTTTCACCTGAAGGTTTAAAGGAAGAATCCTTAAAAGAGTTTGGCAGAAAGTTTGCCAGGAAATTTATTGAGGAATGTGTTTAAAATAAGAAACCCGGCGAGTTGCCGGATTTTTTTTAACCTGAAATTACGAGATCTTGATTTGTGCCGTTTTGAAGAGTTTATTGGTAAATATGGAAATTTTGGATTAGGTTTGTATCAAAGAGCCCCCTGGCAATGAAAGGAACCTTAAGAAACATCCTTATTTTCTTTGGCATTTTACTGCTTCTGGCTTGTGCATGGTATTTCCGCAACATTGTGGTTTACATTCTGGTATCAGGGGTATTCTCTATAATTGGACGACCCCTTGTTGATCTCTTTTGCAGAATAAGAATAAGAAAGTGGAGTTTTCCCCGTCCGCTCAGTGCATTGATAACCCTTGCAATAATCTGGGGAACGATTATAATGTTTTTTGTCATATTTATTCCACTTGTTTCCCAGCAGATTAACTATTTCTCCACCATCGATAGTGAAAAAATTGTGCAGCTGGTGGAAACTCCAATCCGGAAAGTAGAAAATATTTTCAGGGCATTAAATAAAGAGATCACTAAAGAACTCTCAATACAGGACTATATTGCTGCAAAGGTTTCGGGTGTACTCAATATTAATATGATACAAAACTTTATCGGATCGTTGATCAGTATTCTTGGGAACTTTGCTGTAGCAATATTCTCTATAACGTTTATTACATTTTTCTTCTTAAAAGATCAGCGTCTTTTTTTTGAATCGATATTGATGTGGGTACCTGATAAATATACCGAAAATGTAACTCGTGCTTTATATTCCATCAAAAAACTGCTGACCAGGTATTTCATTGGTATCGTAATTCAAAGCACCTGTATTATGATACTTGTTGATATTGGTATGACGATAGCAGGAATCGATTTTCAGCAGGCACTTGTTATGGGGCTGATACTTGGTATCCTTAATGTGATTCCTTATGTTGGTCCCTGGCTGGGTTTATTTATAGCAATTATTATGGGAGTTGCCTCGCATATTAATCAGGATTTTACAACTTTTGTTGTACCTCTGGTTTATTATATGATAATAGTTGAAGCTATTGTTCATTTAATTGATAATATTGTATTCCAGCCTGTTATTTTCTCAAATAGTGTAAGGGCAC
>JGI24131J36419_10000217_pt1 | contig 20154 bp, 16 predicted proteins | sample BarGraNGADG00211_2_FD_36419 | JGI IMG/M metagenome (IMG submission 36419) | reverse complement strand
CGGTTATACGCCAGTGTGACCCACAGCATCGCCAGGGGTTCCAGGTAGCGGGCCATCGAGAGAGGCCCGCAATCAACGGGGTCGAAATCCAGTTCTGCGGCCAGCCTTGCGACGACTTTCTTCGCCTCGGCGTCGTCCCCACACAAGAACAAGCTCGGCTTTTCTCCGCCGTAGTCGGCGTTCGACATGTTGCCGGTGCCGGTGCTGTTGAAAGCCTTGACCAGGCGTGCGCCCGGCGCCCAGCTCGCGATCTGCTCGGCGGCCGATGTATTGCCACCCACCAACAGTCCATCCGGCCCGATCGGGTTGACCGCGTCGATCACGATTTTCCCGGCCAAGTTCGTTGTCCCGGCCCTGGTTAGCGTGTCACGCGTGGCGGACCAGGGAGTGGCTATCAGCACGACCTCGGCCGTCGACACAGCCTCCGTGGTGCCGGCCACCCGCACATTCCCTGGGACCAGCCTGAGCAGGTTCTGCGCTTTCTCGCCCTGCGGGTCACGGCTGCCGAAGATAATCTCGTGGCCATCCCGTGCCCACCGGCCCCCCAGCGCTCCGCCCACGTGCCCGGTGCCGATAATGGCGATCTTCATGGTTTGGTACCTCCTAAAACTCTGACAACTGCGGAGTCTATCACCGTGTCAGCGTAACCTTCTGTAAGGCACGCGGGTGATCCGGATCGTCGCCGCGCTCCAAGGCCATGTGGAGCGCCAGCAATTGACCGGGCAGCACTGCTACCAGCGGGGTGAGCCATTCGGGCAGGGCCGCGGGCAGGCGCAAGCCAAGCTGTCCCGCGGCCAGCGCCGCATCATCGTCGGAGATCACCAGCAATTCAGCGCCGCGTTCGGACACGCGTTGCATGGCAAAGCGCATTTCGGGCAGCATCGCGCCCGAGGGCGCCACGAATATCACCGGGTAGCTTTCATCGATCATAGCCAGCGGGCCGTGCAGGAAATCGGCAGGGGAATAGGGTTCTGAGGCGATGTAGTTCGTCTCTTTCAGCTTGAGCGCGATCTCGAAAGCAGTCGCGAAGTTGTACCCGCGTCCCAGCACCACCAGGCGATCGGCAAAGCGGTAGCGTTCTGCCACGCGCTTCACCTCGGGCGCCAGGTCCAGGGTCTTTGCGGCAGCTTCGGGCACGGTCGACAACGCCGCCAGGTTGGCCGGGTCACCGCTGAGCACCGCGTTGATCAGGGCCACTGCCATCACCTCCGCTGTGTAGGTCTTGGTGGCGGCTACGCTCCGTTCTGGCCCGGCATGCAGGCTCAACACGTGATCGCCGACCTGGCCGAGCGGGGAATCCGGCTCGTTGGTGATGGCCGCAGTCATCACACCCTGGCGGCGCGCTTCTTCCAGCACGCCCACGATGTCGGGCGATTGGCCGGATTGCGAGATTCCCAACACCAGGCAGTCACCGAAACGGGGAGGCGTACCGTAGATCGAGAAAAGTGAAGGCGCCGCGAGCGCGACCGGCAGATGATTCATGGCGCCAAACAGATACTGGCCGTAGCGGCCCGCGTTATCCGATGTGCCACGCGCCGCGACCATGATGTACTGGATCTTGCGCCGGCGCATTGCTTCCGCCAGCGCACGTGCTTTCTCGACTTCCTCGGTCAGCAGCCTGGCGAGGACTTNGGGCTGCTCGCGAATCTCTTGTTCCAGGTAGGACATGGCTGACTCCTATCGGTGACGAGGGACGAATGACGTGTCCCCTTTCGGCCCCACTTGAAGTGGCTGCGTTAGTGTGCCAGGCTGTCGTAGACAACCCGGCCGCCGACAACCGTCAACTGCACGCGGCCCGCTTGGTCGAGCAGAGCAATATCGGCGAGATAGCCGGGAGCGAGCGTACCGATCTGGCCGGCCATGCCGATCGACGCGGCCGGGGTAGTAGTGGCCATGGGCAGGGCTTCGGCCAACGACAGACCCGTCGCCAGCATGGCGTTGCGCAGACCCGCCTCCAGGGTGAGTGTGCTGCCGGCCAGCGTGCGGCTCGCGCCGCCCGAGGCGTCGATCAGCCAGCAACTGCCATTGCGGACGATGACGTCCTGGCCGCCCAAATCGTAAATTCCCTCAGGCAGGCCGGTGGCGCGAATGGCATCGGTGATGAGCGCCATGCGGGTGGGCGTTTTGGCCCGCACTGCCAGTGCGATCACTGCCGGGTGAAGGTGGATGCCGTCGGCAATGATCTCCGCCACCAACCGGTCGTCGGTGAGGATCGCGCCGACCGCGCCCGGCTGGCGGTGATGCAGGCCGGTCATCGCGTTGAAGGTGTGTGCGGCATGATCGACGCCCCAGGCGGCCGCCTCTTCCACCTGCTCATAAGTTGCCTGGGTATGCCCCACCGCCACATGAATGCCCCGGCTGACGGCGGCGCGCACGCAGGCTTCGGCGCCGGGCAGCTCGGGGGCGAGGCTGATCAGGCGCACCGGACCGGCGGCCGCGAACTCGTCCAACTCGGCCACATCCGGCGCGCGGCAGAACTGCTCCGGCTGCGCACCCTTAGCGGCCCGGTTAAGGTACGGGCCTTCGAGGTGCAGGCCGATCAGGCGTGCCCCGCTGTGCGGGGATTCCCGGTAAGACGCCACGGCGCGGATCGCGGCCAGCGTCGCCGCGCGTGGGGCGGTGATAGTGGTCGCCAGGAAGGAGGTGACGCCGTGCCGGGCGAAGAACGCGGCCATGCCGGCCAGCGCCTCCGCGGACGCGTCCATCGTGTCATAACCGGCCGCACCATGGACGTGCACGTCGACAAAGCCGGGCACGACGAAGCCTCCCTGCGCGTCGAGGCTCTGCTCGCCGTTCGCTGCCGTGACGGCGCTGTCGGGTCCTATCTCGGCGATACGCTCGCCGTCGATANGGGTGCTGTAGTTCGGCTCAAAGCCATGCGAGGTGAAAACGATGCCATGGCGGATGATCATGCTTCGTTACTCCGTATCCATTGTGAACTCAGTTTACCACAGGTCACGGCATCCACTTCGATCTTGACTTACTGGTCGCCGAGCGCAGTGCTACAATGCGCACGTCGATCGCCCCAGCCACTCCGTACCGCATGGGATCAAAGGAGAGACCATCGCATGGCAGACAAACGCTTCCCTTGGGCCAAGACTTTCGTTTTCGGGTTCGGTTTCTTCGGCATCAGTATCGTATGGCCGCTCTTCAATTGGCTCTACAGCGCGGTCTTTATGGCCCTGGCCTTGTTCCCCATGAGCCGGGTGCGCGGGCGGGCGGCGCTACGCAAGCCTGCCCTGGCGTGAAAGCGTAGCGCAAACCACGAGACGGAAAGCAGGCAAACTCCGACGTCTCAGGCTTGCGTCTCAGAACGCTGGGCGAGATCTACCATGCACGCAGTTGGATGCCGCGGCGCGCCGCGGTGCCGACGCGGCCAGGCTTCATCATGAAGAAGCATAGCCGCGATGGTCCGTGCATCGATATCGGTGTGCACATCCTCGATCTTACCCTCTGGTTCATGGGGAACCCCGAACCACACTCGGTGACAGGCGTGGCGCGCGCTGAACTGGCTCACAAGCCGGGCGCGTTCAGCATCTGGGGCGGGCGGATCCCCTCTGAGTTCGACGTCGAGGATTTCGCGGCGGCTTTCGTACGCTTCAAAAATGGGGCGACGCTGGTGCTCGAGGTGAGCTGGCTGCTGCACCACGATACTGCGGGCGAAGATATGCAGATGTGGCTCTATGGCACGGAAGCCGGCTGCAACCGGCCCAAGTGCGAGATCTACGAAAGCAATTACGCCAGCCAGCAGCACTACAACCGGGTGCTGAGGCTGACCGAGGACGCCTCTGAGCCACACGCCCAGGAGTGCATCGAGTTCGCCCAGGCCATCGTCGAGGGCGCGCCGTCGCCCGTACCTGCAGAGCAGTCGCTGCAAGTCACACGTATTCTGGAGGCTATCTACCGCAGCCAACAGATCGGCGGCGAAGTCTGTCTTGACTGAGGTCAGCAATTGCCGCGTGGCAGGGAAGATATGCTTCAGGTTGCTCTGGTGGGTGCGGCCCATATTCATACGCCGGGGTTTGTGAAACGGCTCCAGGCACGAGAAGGTGTCTGCGTAAAGTATGTCTGGGACCATGATGCGGCGCGAGCCGCGCGGCAGGCCGAGGTGTTGGGAGCGCGTGTGGTAAGGGACGTGAGCGAGATCTGGTGTGACCCAGGCATAACGGGCGCAATCATCTGTTCCGAGACGGACCGCCACGAGGCGCTGGTGCTGGGCGCCGCGGCGGCGCACAAGAACCTGTTTGCGGAGAAACCGCTCGGCCTGGGCGCCGAAGATGCCTACCGGATGGCCTATGCGATCAGCAAAGCGGGCGTACTCTTTCAGACCGGCTATTTTCAGCGCGGCAACCCGCTTCACCTGTTCTTGCGCGAGCAGATCGCGCAGGGCCATTTCGGCAAAATCACGCGCATCCGCCACACCAACTGCCATGCCGGGTCGCTAAAGGGCTGGTTCGACACGGAGTGGCGCTGGATGGCCGATCTACTCCAGGCGGGCGTCGGGGGCTTCGGCGACCTGGGCACGCACTCGTCGGACATCCTGCTGTGGCTCATGGGAGAGGAGGTGGAGAGCGTGACCGCCAACCTCGGCGTGGCCACCGCCCGTTATGGTGGTTGCGACGAATACGGCGAGGGAATGCTGCGTCTGGAGAGCGGCGCCATAGCCAGCCTCGCCGCCGGCTGCGTGGACGTGGCGCATCCGGTCAATGTGATCGTCAACGGCACCGAAGGCCACGCCTACGTAGCCAACGGCCAGCTATACTGCCAGAGCAGCCATGTCGCGGGGGCCGATGGCAAAGAACCGTGGACCGACCTGCCCAACCCCTGGCCGCATGCGTTCGAGCTCTATCTCGATGCTTTGCACGGCAAGGACGCGCCTCTGGTGCCCGTCCACGAGGCCGCCGTGCGAAGTTCGGTTATGGAAGCCCTCTACTTGGCTGCGCGCAGCCGGCAGTGGGTGTCACCCGTCACCCAGGTAACCCTGCGCCCCGAGTGATTGCTGCTGCCAGCACTTCCTGGCTGATCTCCCCTTCACAGACAGGGGCCACCGTTCCGGTCAAGCGGACGGACCAATCTGCCGCGACCTCCACCAGCATCGAGCCGCCGGGCATGACCACGGTCACCGGGCTCTGGCAACGTCCGGTGCGAATGGCCGCGCCGGCGGCCGCGCAGCTCGACGTGCCCGACGCCAGGGTATAGCCGGCGCCGCGTTCCCAGATTGCGATGCGCAGGGTATGCAGATCGACCGCCTGGACGAACTGCACGTTCGTATGCTTTGGGAAGAGGGGCAGGCATTCCAGTTGCGGGCCCAGGCGATGGGCCAGATCCACGAGATGGTCGAAGCCGGCTGGGATAGGCGCTGCCTGATCGAGGAAGACGACGCAGTGAGGGTTGCCGATACCCACTGCCGTGATGCGCAGCTCCTGACTGGGCAGGCTTACTCGTTCTTCGATCACCTCGCGCGCCACGCCGGCGACCGGGACAGCCTGGCTGTTGAAGGTCAGCCTGCCCATGTCCATCGCGATCCGCGATCCGCTTCCGTCCAGGACGTGCGCCGTGACGGGACCACCGGGAGTGCTGATCTCGAAGTCCGGACCAGGCGGCAGACCACGGTCCCACAGATAGCGGGCGAAAATGCGCAGCCCGTTGCCGCTCTTCTCGAATTCGCCCCCGTCTGGGTTGAAGAGACGCAAGGGGAACGGCGCCTGCTGCGCCAGCGGCCCCCAGAGAATGCCGTCCGATCCCACCCCTGCATGCCGGTCGCAGATGCGGCGGATCGCCGCCGCGGAGGGCGGGTCGGGCCAGCCCGCCGGGTCGAGGACGATGTAATCGTTGCCAAGCGCCTGGTACTTGTAGAAGTGCGGTTGTTGGCCGGTCGAGCGCAGCGGCACGTCGCGCCGTACCAGGTCCTGTGGGCTCTCACGCCGTTGGATCAGGCGCGCCCCGCCGTCTTTGAGAAGGAGAACAGCCGGGCGCGTGGCCAGGTTATAGTTGCTGGCCATCGACAATGTGTAGGCGCCGGTCATGGGGATGGCCAGCAGATCGCCAGGCGACAGGCGCGGTAGTGCGATATCGCGGATCAATACGTCGCCGGACTCGCAGAACTTGCCGGCGATGGTCACCGTTTCTGCAGCGGCCGGGCCACCCGTGGCGTTGCCATCTGCAGAATTGGCGGCGCCTGAAATGGCCAGCGCGCTGTAAGACGCGCCGTAAAGCGCCGGACGGATGTTATCGGCCATGCCGCCGTCCACGGAAACATAGGTACGCACGCCGGGTATTTCTTTGCGCGCGCCGACGGTGTAAAGCGCCACACAGGCGGGGGCAACCAGCGAGCGCCCGGGCTCCAGCACCAGGTGGGGAAGCTCCAGTCCTGCCGCACGGCAGGTCGCCATCGTGGCCGCAGCCAGGGTTTCGACATACGGCTCGATGGGCGCCTCCGGATCACCTTCGGTCATTGGCACGCCCCAGCCGCCGCCCGGACTGAGTTCACGCAGTACGAAAGCATGGCGATCGCGCATCGCCGCCGCAAACTCGAGGACACGCCCGGCTGCGTCCGCCAGTGGCTCGCTCTCGTAGATCTGCGATCCGATGTGGCTGTGAAGGCCCAGCAAGGATAAGCCCGGCGTCTGCAGCGCCCGCACCACTGCCCGCTCGGCGTCGCCCGACGCGATCGAGAAGCCAAACTTGGTATCCTCATGACCGGTCTGGATGTGGGCGTGGGTGTGAGCTTGAATGCCGGGCGAGAGGCGCAGCCAGATGGCAATGCTTCTGTCTCGTGCCAATGCACGCTCGCCGAGCGGCCCCAACCGCTCTAGCTCCAGGAAATTGTCCACAACGATGCGCCCGATACCCGCCGCGTAGGCTTGTTCCAGCTCCGCCGGCGTCTTATTGTTCCCGTGGAAATGGATGCGCTCTGGCGGGAACCCGGACGCCAGCGCGACGTGTAATTCTCCCCCAGAGACCACATCCAAATCCAGGCCTTCCTCCGCGAAAACCTGCGCGATGGCGGTGCACAGGTAAGCCTTAGCCGCATAGGCGGTTTGCGCCGTGCCCGGATAAGACCGCCGCAGGGCGGCCTGGTAAGCGCGCGCCCGGCTGCGCAAAGTGGCTTCATCGAACAGGTAGAGCGGGGTGCCGTGCAGGCGCGCCAGGTCCGAGGCCTTGCAGCCTCCCAGCCATAATTCTGCCTGCTCGTCGAGTTCGGCTGTCGTGGGCCAGAGTTTGTCCAAGGTTGTCCTCCTGCCCGGCCAGTATAGTTGAGGGTATTAAGGGCGTCAAAATGGTATGCAAGCCTATATTCCTTCAGGGCTTTGCGTCGACCGCCGCTCTAGGGTAAAATCCCCGGATATGGTTCTGACTGCGGGCTTGTCGCCAAAAGAGAATCTCTTGCGGGCTATCTACTTCCGTGATCCGGAGCATGTGCCGTATCCGGGCGAAAATGCCTACCGCTTCGTGGATCACCTTGGGCGCAAGCCGCCGCGCGACGGACTGGACGAATGGGGGGTGAGCTGGGCGCCTTTGCCCGACGGCTACCAGCTGGGGGCAGGGGAGCCGGTGGAGTCATTTCCGGTGGGGCACCCGGCGCACACCGCGGACGATCTGCAGCGCCGGCCGTTCTCCGACGCAGCCGATCCAGCATTGTTTGCCGGCCTCTTGCGCGGATTGGACCCGCGGCAGACCCTTGCGATCGGCCGCCATCCGGCGGGACCCCTGGAACGGTTTTTGTCTTTATTGGGTGTCGAGGCCGCGTTCACGGCCTTGTTGCAGGAGCCAGAGGCGAGCCGTGCCGTATTACAGCGCATTGCCGGCTATCACGTGGCCATCGCCCAGGGCTACGTGGCTAACGGCGCGGAGGGCGGCTGGCTGGCGGACGACTATGCCGGCCAGACGGGACCGGTATTGAACCCCGCCCTGTGGCGTGAAATGGTGTTGCCGGGGCTGCATGGTATCATCCAGGTATACCGGGAGGCCGGTNTTCCNGTCTTCTTTCACACCTGCGGTCGCGCTGAACCATTCCTGGCGGACCTGATCGACGCCGGGGTGACCGTATTCAACCTGGAAAGCGCGGCCTGTGACCTAATTGCCCTGCGGGGCCGCTTCGGGCGCAGCATGGCCATCGCCGGCGGCATAGCGCCGGATGTGATGTTGCGAGGCAGAGCCGTTGACGTGGAGATGGCCGTGCGCCAGGCCATGCTGACGCTCGGGCCGGACGGCGGGTTGATTTTGGCCCCCGACCAGAGCCTGGCCTACCCGGCTGAGAATGAAGATGCGCTAAACTGTACGGTGCAACGCTACGGGATTTATCCACTCGTATTATGATGGGGGTTGAAGGGCAGGAGGTTACGCGTGTCAGAACTGCGTCGCGATCCAGTGTTGGGTCGCTGGGTGATCATCGCTCCCGAACGTGCCTTGCGTGAAGAGAAACTTGTGGTTCCCAAGGAAGAGCGGAACCCGGGCCCGTGCGTGTTTTGCGGTGGGCAGGAGCTGCTTGATCCACATGAGATCTATGCGGTGCGCGCCCCCGGCACTTTCCCCAACACCCCTGGTTGGCTGGTGCGTGTGTTGCCTAACAAATTCCCGGCCCTGCGTATCGAGGGCGACCTTGTGCGTGAGGGAGTAGGGATGTTTGACTTGATGTCGGGCATCGGCGCCCACGAGGTGATCGTAGAAACACCCGACCATAGCGTCGATACCGCCGACCTGCCTGACTGGCACATCGCAACGGTGATCCGCACTTACCGGGAACGCGTGAACGACCTGGCCGGCGATGACCGCTTCAAATATGTGCTGATTTTCAAGAATCAGCGCTACCTGGCAGGCGCCACGCTTCAGCACGCCCACTCGCAACTCATAGCCACTCCGGCGATCCCCAAGCGCGTGAAGGAAGAAATGACCGAATCGCGCCGCTACTATGAGTTCAAGCAACGCTGCGTTTTCTGCGACATGATCCGCCAGGAGTTACATCTGACACCGGAGCGTCTGATACTGGAGACGGAGAAGTTTGTCGTCATCTCGCCTTTCGCGGCGCATGTGCCCTACGAGATCTGGATCCTGCCTAAGACCCATTCGTGCGACTTCGGCACCATTTCCGATCCTGAGACCGAGGGGCTGGCCTACGCACTCAAGCAAACTCTCCTGAAGCTGCGCATCGCGCTGAGCGATCCGCCTTTCAATCTCTTCATACACACCGCGCCCTTTCGCCGGCCGCGCGTAGGCTATTGGGACACCATTCAGCAAGATTACCACTGGCACCTGGAGATTACGCCGCGCCTGACCAGGCCGGCGGGCTTCGAGGAAGGGTCGGGCTTCTACATCAACCCGAGCCTGCCGGAAGATGCCGCCGCGGTGCTAAGGGCAACCAAGGTTCCCTGATCGTGATTTCTTTCAGCCGGCCAGCGCTGCCAACACGTTTGGGAGTGCACTCAGTTCGTCGATGCAGGCGTCGGGCACGATAGACTGGTTGGTTTCAGGTCGCTCAGGCACGCGTATCAGCACGGCGCGCATGCCCACACTCTGCGCTCCGGCCACATCTGCCAAAAGACGATCGCCCACGTGGAGCGCGCGCGTGGGCGGCACGCCCATGGCCGACAGCGCCGCCCGGAATATCGCCGGATGTGGCTTGGCCACCCCTTCATCTGACGAATAGGTGCGAGTGCTGAAGTACTCGAGCAAGCCGCGGCGGGCCAGAGCGCGGTCCATATATTGGCCGGGCTGGAGCGTGTTCGAGATCACGCCCAGGCGCAGCCCGCCCGCGTGCAACCCTGCCAGTAGCTGTCGTGCACCCGGGCGCAGAAGCGCCAGGCTTTCGACACTGCCCATCCCGCAGTAGGCCTCCACGCTGGCCGCCAGCAGTCCGTCGCCCGCCTCAATGCCGCGCTCTCGAAAGAATTCGACGAGCACGGTCCGGATGCTGAGGCCGCGCTGGGCGGCAACTGCCGCCTGGTAACTGCTCTCACTATATTCGCTCAGGGCCTGGCAGAAGGCCGGGCGTTCTGCCAGCGGCGTGCCGGCGGCGTGCAGCAGATCGTAGATCTTGCCCATGCGCGCACTCAAACGTTCGTGATAGTCCGCCTGTCCTTCGCGCAGGTCCACGATCGTATCGCCAAGATCGAAGAATACGGCTTCTAACGGCATATGCAGTTTGTCTTTCTCAACCGGTCACCTCGGCAGGCGCCCGGCCAGCTGGCTGGCTACCTTGGGTTCCGGTGGGTAGGCGGCCAGTGCCATGTTTTGGCCGGCATGCTCGGCTTTCGCCATGCCGACCAGTGAGGTGCAGACGCCGGGCAAAGAGCGCGTGAACTGTAGGGCGGGCAGCACAGCGCCCGGCAGTTTCGGAAAGGCCTTGCTGAGCAGCAGTTTCAGCCGCTCGCTTAGCTGCCCCTGCATGACCGACGCGCTGGTGGTCACGGTCAGGCTCAACCGTTCGGCGGCAGCCAATGGCGTCAGCACTTCGCCGCGCACCGGCTGGTTGCGAAAAGTGGCTGCCTCGGTCATGGCTGCGTTCAGCGGCAATTGCAGAGCCTTGAAATGATGGTTCGGGCCGGCGGCCTCGGCGGCCAGCTGTACCAGCACTTCCAGGCTCATGTAATCGGCCGCAACGTGTGGACGCCGCAAGCCATCCCATGTCGCCACGCCATAGCAGCCGATGTGCCCGTCGGCAACCTCTTCTTCCAGCCGGGCAAAGGCGAGTTGCATGCGGCGATGGAAGGTGGTGCGATCCACAAAAGCCAGTTGCGTTTCAGGGTTATGGATGTAATAGACGTCGAGCGTGTGTAAGCCCAGATTGCCCAGGCTCCAGATGATCTGCTGGCTCAAGTAGCGTGGCGCGATACAGTGTATTCCCCCTGCTAGGTCTTCCGGCTCGATGACACCTGTGGCCATGAACTTCTCATAAATGTAGTCCATTGGGTTAGCGGGACGTACCAGGTAATAGGCGATGAAGCCGCCCTTGCTGGCAATGACCAATTCGTCCCGCGCCGCCTCCCCGGAGGCGATCAAGGCCGCGACGGCGCGCCCGACTGCCAGTTCACTACGCTGCACCCGGTAACTCACCGCTGTGTCAAGTACATTGCAGCCCCGGCGCACCGCCTCGCTCAGCGCCGCCTGGTAGCCCTCGTCGACGGCGTCGGATGTTTCTCCAAGGTAAGTCCCGGCGCCGATAGAGGACATCGTTAGCCCAAGCCCCGCGCGAAAATGGCCGGGCAGCCTTTGCTTGCCGGGGTCATGCTCTGCAGGGTTGAAGCTTGCCGCGTAGCGAGCAGTGCCAGCCGCCGTTGCCCGGCCTGAGATCGGCATCAGTGAGAGGCCTCGCCGGCCGGCGACTTCGCCGCGGTGGCCGCTTCTTTTTTGCGCCTGTCCTCCGCTTTGCGTGCAATGCGGTTAAATGCGCTGGTCAGGCCCATCGCTTTTTTGACTTCACGCAGCGTCTCAGCGGCCACCTCGCGCATGTGCAGCGTTCCAGCGTAGATGATCTCGTCGACCAGACCACTTTGAGACTGGTAATAGGCCATGCGCTCGCGCACCGGATCAAGGAACTGGTTCAGCACGACCGCCAACCGCTCCTTGACCTCCACATCGCCCACCTTACCCTGGCGATAGCGCTCTTTCAGATCGGCTACCTCGGACTTGTCTGGGTCGAACATATCCAGGTACGCGAAGACCGGGTTGCCCTCGACCGTGCCCGGCACGTCTGCATGGATCCGGTTGGGGTCCGTATACATGCTGAACACCTTTTTGCGCACGACGGCCGCGGAATCGCTGAGGAAGATCGCGTTACCCAGCGACTTGCTCATCTTGGCTTGCCCGTCCGTACCCACCAGGGTGCCGCCCTCGACCAGGTCATCGGGGATAGGGAAGACTTCCCCGTAGAGGCCGTTGAAACGCCGGGCCAGCTCGCGTGTGATCTCCACATGCGCCTGGTTATCCTTGCCGACGGGCACCAGGTGGGCGCGTGGCAGCAGAATATCCGCCGCCTGCAGGACGGGATAGCCCAACAAGCCAAAGGGGATCGTGTCTTCATCCATCAGCGCTGCGCGCGCCATGTCCTTGATGCTGGGCAAGCGCGCCAGGCGCGGCACAGTCACCAGGTTGCCCAAGAACAGGCTCAGCTCGTACACTTCGTGAATGGCCGACTGCAGGAAGATCGTGCACTTTCCGGGGTTGATGCCCACACTCAGATAGTCGAGCGCCAGGCCGCGCGCATTATCGGCGATTTCGGCGATGTGTTCCGGGCCCGGTTTGGTTGTGAGCATGTGCAGATCGGCGATGATGAAGAAGCACTCGTATTCATCTTGCAGGCGGACGCGGTTGCGCAGGCTGCCCACGTAATGCCCCAGGTGCAGCCGCCCCGTCGGGCGGTCGCCGGTCAGGATGCGTTTTCTGTCGGTCATATCAGTTCTCCATCATTAAAACAAATACCTCGCCCCAAGCATAACGCCAGGGACGAGGCTCTGATCCTCGCGGTACCACCCTGATTGGGCCGGCGCGACCGGTCCCCCCTCTGCCGGTATGGTGCGGGCCAATCTACGCCTACCATGCCGTGCGCTCTGATAACGGTAGCGATGCCGGCAGAGCATACTCGGCGATTGCCTTTCTGTCTGCAACTCCCCGGTCCATTCGCTGGCGCCGTAGATGCCCCTTTCTCACCGCTGGAGGCTCTCTGTGATCGCGTATCGCCGGTTACTAGTCCGGTTCACAGTTATTCATACCTCAGTTGTCGCTGCAGGCTAGCGGGCATTGCTCCCTGCCGCTTCGCCAGTATGCCACATGCGTTCTGCCCTGTCAACCTTTAAAGAGAAAATTGACATTTGACAACGAGTGATTAAAATTAAGAGTATGTGAACCTCGCCGGCCCGACAGGCTCAGCCCATTGTTGTTCCTCGCTCGTCTGGACTTGCTATTGTTTATCGATTGTTACGTAAATCAGAGTGATCAGGCGCCCTGGTTTTGGGTGTTTGCTAACTTACATAATCTTCATCAAGGGTTATTCTTGCGTCGAGAGTGACGCGCGTTGGTGTAAGGGCCTCAAGGAAGAAATCGGACCCGCAAAGGGCAAGGAGACACACACATGTTGCAGTCCAACCAGACCCCGGCGGCCACCGGCGAGTGGGAGTGCATGGAGTGTAACCACATTTTGGAGGGCACGGCGCTACAGCGGCCCGCCAGATGTCCGGAGTGCAACGCGAGCCCTGAGGCCTTCGAATTCTTCTCTTACGAGGATGAGGAATGGGAAGGCGACGTTGAGGAAGAAGAAGACCAAGACGACGAGGATCTCGAGGACGAAGTAGACGACTTCGAGGACTTTGACGACGAAGACGACGAGGCTGAGGAGGCCGACGACAACGAACTCGACGACGACCGCTAACGGGGCTCGGCCGGCCATAGACGGGGCGGGAACCCGTACAAGAGAAGGGCCGAAGCCGAGGACGAAACTTATTGCGCTCCTGTACGTAATTAAGCTGATTGGTTTGAACTGAATCTCTAACACCCCCGCTTTCTGAATCCAGGGTTGCGGGGGTGTCGTTTGTTCGCTAAATCCAGACCTATGAGGAGCAATGAAGATGGGTACTTCGTCCGATGTAGAGGTATGTAGCGAGAAACCTCCCCAATGGGGCAATTCGTCAGAGAGTTCCGAGACCACTCTGAGCGATGAACCTCCCCAACGGAGAATGTCCTGCCGCGCCCCGCGGTGGGCCGAGGTCCCGGACAGCCAGTGGAGTGACTGGCGCTGGCAACTTAGCCACCGCTTGAACACAGCTGAAGAGCTGAGCCAGATTATCAACCTGACCCCTGAGGAAGCCGAAGGCTGCCGCCGCCATCATTTCCGGGTGGAGGTTACCCCGTACTTTGCCTCGCTGATCGACCCCGACGATCCGAACTGTCCGATCCGTCGCCAGGTGATCCCGACCAGCAAAGAGCTGACGGCCTTCGACGGTATGCACGTAGACTCACTGAATGAAGATGCGCATAGCCCCGTGCCTGGCCTGGTCCATCGCTATCCCGACCGGGTACTCATGCTGGTTACGACCCAGTGCGCCAGTTATTGCCGCTACTGCACGCGCAGCCGGATTGTAGGTGACCCGGGCGCGCAGTTCAGCCGCAGCGACTACGATGCGCAGATCGACTACATTGCCCGCACGCCGCAGGTACGTGATGTCCTGCTGAGTGGCGGCGATCCGTTGATCCTGCCGCAACGTATTCTCGAGGACCTGCTGCGCCGCCTGCGAGCCATCGAGCATGTCGAGGTAATCCGCATCGGCAGCCGCGTGCCTACGTTCATGCCGCAACGCATCACGCCTGACCTGGTGGCGATGCTGCGCCAATTCCATCCATTGTGGATGAACATTCACTTCAACCACGCGAAAGAGATCACACCCGAGGTCTCTGAAGCCCTGGCTCGCCTGGCCGACGCCGGCATTCCGCTGGGCGCGCAGACGGTGCTCCTCGCCGGGGTCAACGACTCGGTGGAAGTGATGAAGGAACTGGTGCATAAGCTGGTGCGCAACCGGGTGCGTCCGTACTACATCTACCAGTGCGACCTGGTGGAGGGCGCCGGCCACTTCCGCACGACCGTCAGCAAGGGGATCGAGATTATCGAGGGTCTGCGCGGCCACACGAGCGGCTATGCCATTCCTACTTTCGTCGTCGATGCCCCAGGTGGAGGCGGCAAGATTCCGGTGGGGCCGCAATATGTCATCAGCCAGGCGCCAGGCAAGGTCGTACTGCGCAACTTTGAGGGTTTCATTACGACTTACAATGAGCCCAACGATTACACCGGCCATACTACTGCCCGGCCCGAGCGAGCGCTGCCGAACTTCGAGCGGGGCCAGGAGGGTGTGGCAGGTCTGCTGGAGGGTGTGGCCGACAACATCAAGCCTGAAGGCTTCGATCGCGTGCACCAACGCCTGGGGGATATCACCTGGGAGACGTACAGCCCGGGCCCATCCAGCATCGAGGTTTCAACGTTGGGCGATGGCAGCGCTGATGTCAGCCTGCCCGCCAAGGATAACGGCCAGGCGACGGCTTTCAGGAACGACAACGGTCATCACTCCACGCCGCTAAATGGGAACAATGCGGCTCCTCACAGAGGCATCGGGCATATCTCGCCGTCCGAGNACGGTAGCGGGCACAAGGGAGACGAATGATGGGGTTGAACGTTGCCGTCCTGGCCAATCTGAAGAAGAACGCGCCTCGCTTCGGGGGCATGCCGGCCGACCAGTGGGATGACCTGGATTCGGACGTGACGATCAACTCGATCGTCGCGGCTCTGGAGACCTGTGGTCACGAGGCTACTTTTCTGGAGGGCAACCTCTCGTTGGTCGAGACCCTACCCAGGCTGAAGCCGGACATCTGCTTCAACATCTGCGAGGGTCACTGGGGAGACAGCCGGGAGTCACACATCCCGGCGCTCCTCGAGATGCTGCGCATTCCCTACACGGGGGCGCGGGTGCTGGCGCTGGCTCTGACACTGGACAAGCCGATGACGAAGCGGGTCCTCCACTTCCACGGCTTGCCGACACCCGCGTTCCAGGTCTTCGAGCGACCTAACGAGCCCCTGGATGCCGATCTGTGTTTCCCGCTGTTCGTCAAGCCGAGCCGGGAAGGCACGGGGATGGGGGTGACCGCTGATTCGATCGTGCAGAACGAGCGCGAGCTGCGAGAGCGGCTGGCCGGGCACCTGGACAGGTACGACCAGCCCATCCTGGTCGAGCGCTACGTGCGCGGGCGCGAGGTCACGGTGGGGGCGATTGGCAACCTGAACGAGCCGGTTGCCTGGCGAGTGCCGGCCGACGAACGGGCGGTGCGTGTACTGCACGGCTTGCGCTTCCTGCCGCCCCTGGAAGTCGACTTTAACGCCTATCCGGCCAGCGAGAATGGAGTCTACACCAACCGAATGAAGACCGAGTGGGCGCATGACTTCCATTGCCTCTGCCCGGCCCCGCTGGAGCCGGCCCTCGTGGAACAACTCGACTGGCTCATGGCCGCGGTGTTCCGGGTGACCGGTTGCCTCGACGTGGCCCGGGTGGACTTCCGGCTGGATGCGGACGACGGCAACAAGCCGTACATCCTGGAAGTCAATCCGCTGCCCGGCCTTTACCCGGGACTGAGTGACCTCGTGCTGGAAGCAGAGGGCGACGGGATGAGGTACGAAGAGTTGATCAACGGTATCTTGGCTGCGGCTTGCGCACGCTACGGGTTGAACCCGGGCTGAGCGGCGCAGGGCGCGGCTAGATCCTTGGGACTTCCGAAGCCCGGCTTCGGAAGTCCTTTTTGCGCGTTCTCTTGTGCGTCGCGGCTAATTTGCACGCGCAAAGAAGTTGTGGCATTCTCCGGCTCAATGATGTCCTGCACGGGTGAGCCCAATCTCGGTGCCGGCAACATGTCATGGGGGGAGAACGCTATGAGTGTTAAGGTGTTCTGCAAGCTTGCCGACTGTGTCAACTGGGACAACGGCCTGTGCAGCTCAGAGGAAATACGCATCGACCGAGAGGGCTACTGCGCAACGTACGAGGAGATCCCCGACGAGGCCTCCGACGAGATGGATGTGCCGGGCCGCGTCGAAGACTTGAGTTGGGAAGATGAGGAAGAGGGAGAGCTCGAGATCGACGAATTGGGTCAGGGCGACTGGAAGGATATGGGCGAGGAAGAGGAAGAAGAGGAAGAGGCGGAGGAGCTCGACGAAGACCCCTGGGCTCGCTGACGCTGCCCCGATGCTTCGGGCACTGCCGGCCTCGCTCGATGACTGCCTGCAACCGCGCTAACGCATCGGCAGGCTTCTTTCACCGCTGGGTAGACATCTACTGGGTAGACATCTACTGGGTAGACACCTACCCGGCAATCCACTAAGTCAGCCAACAAGGACAGGGTTGCGGCCCTGTCCTTGTTATCCCTGTCCGTAACCCCGGCGGAGGTTGTCGCGTTGGGGTTTGCCAATGTCAGGCTGCGAGTGCACAAATCAGGTGGTAGCTTTGCCAAATGTGCTCGTTAGTCCTATAATCGGGTGTTGTATCACAAAGCTGGTGCATTATATACAGGAGGATCTATTAGCATGGCCAAAAAGTGGGTTTACCTCTTTGGTGAGTTAGACCAGGCACAAAAGTACGTCGGCGGAGACTGGCAGAATGCTCTGGGGTTGCTCGGCGGCAAAGGTGCAAACCTGGCCGAGATGACCCGCATCGGTCTGCCGGTGCCGCCCGGCTTAACGGTCACGNNTGAAGCCTGCAACGCCTACCTGGCGAACGGCAACAAGTTTCCAGAAGGGATGTGGGACCAGGAACTGGAAGCGCTGCATACGATTGAAGGGCTCGCTGGCAAGAAGTTTGGCGATTCCGCGAACCCCCTTTTGGTCTCGTGCCGTTCTGGCGCCAAGTTCTCCATGCCGGGTATGATGGACACGGTGTTGAATATCGGCCTGACCGACGCGACGGTCGAGGGACTCGCCAAGCTGACCGAGAACCCGCGCTTCGCCTGGGACGCCTACCGCCGCCTGATCCAGGGCTTCGGCGCCGTTGTGCTGGACATTCCGGATGAGGCGTTTGAGGAAGCGCTCGACGCTGCTAAGAAGCAGGCAGGCGCCAAGGAAGATGTGGACCTGACCGCCGGGCAACTCAAGGCACTGGCAGGTGAGTACCGGAAGATTGTGCAGAAACACAAAGGCTTCGACTTCCCCCAGAACCCGCTGGAACAGCTAAGCCTTGCTACCGAGGCCGTGTTCCGCAGCTGGAACGGCAGAAAGGCCGTGTCTTACCGGCGCCACGAAGAGATCCCTGACAACCTGGGCACTGCTGTCAACATCGTGACCATGGTTTTCGGCAATATGGGCAGCACCTCCGGCACCGGTGTGGCCTTCACCCGCAACCCGAGCACGGGGGAGAAGGGCGTCTGGGGCGAGTATCTGATCAACGCCCAGGGCGAGGATGTCGTCGCCGGCATCCGTACCCCGAAGAAAGTCGCGACGATGGCGGACGAGCTGCCCGAGGCTTACAAGCAGTTCCTGGAAATCTGTGCCATCCTCGAGAAGCACTACAAGAACATGCAGGATATCGAGTTCACTATCGAACGCGGTCGCCTCTGGATGTTGCAGACCCGCAACGGTAAACGCACCTCGGCGGCCGAGATCAAAATCGCCGTTGATATGGTGGGTGAAAATCTGATCGACCGTAAGACTGCCCTCACGCGCGTCACGCCGGCCCAGGTTAACACGCTTCTGCACCCGCAGTTTGATGCCAATGCCAAGAAAGCGGCCCAGGCCGCCGGTAAGTTCCTGGCCAAGGGCGTGAACGCCTCTCCCGGCGCAGCCGTCGGCCAGGTCTACTTCGACGCCGACCTGTGCGAGGCGAAAGCCAAGGAAGGTCAGGCTGTGATCATGGTCCGGCCTTTCACCAAGCCTGACGACGTGCACGGCATGATCGCGGCCAAAGGTATCTTGACCAGCGAGGGCGGCGCCACCAGCCATGCCGCCGTAGTTGCCCGCCAGTTCGGCAAGCCCTGCGTCGTCGGCGCCAGCAGCATGCGCATCGACTTCGACGCGCGCAAGCTGACCAGCAATGGCGTGGTGGTTAAAGAAGGCGAATGGATCAGCGTGGACGGCGCGACCGGCGAAGCGTTCGTCGGCCAGATCCCGACCGTCGCGGCCAAGTTCGAGGAACAGAAGGATCTGGTCACCCTGCTCCAGTGGGCCGATGGGGTCGCCGCCGAGCCGGGCGCCCGCAGCGGGCCGGAAGGCTATCCGAGCCGTGGCCTGATGGTCTGGGCCAACGCTGACTATCCCGCGGACGCCCGCCGGGCACGCAACTTCGGCGCCCAGGGCATCGGCCTGTGCCGCACCGAGCACATGTTCTTCGAGCAGTCCCGTTTGCCGATCGTGCAGCGCATGATCCTGGCCAAGACCAGCGAAGAGCGCACTGAGGCCCTGAACGAGCTGCTTCCCTTCCAGCGCAGTGACTTTGATGGGCTGTTCGAGGCCATGACCGGCCTGCCGGTCATCATTCGACTGATCGACCCGCCCTTGCATGAGTTCCTTCCTGACGAAGAGGCCTTGCAGGAGGAAGTCACCACCATGAAGGTCCTGGGCAAGACCGAGGGCCTGGCCGAGAAGGAAACCGTGCTGGCAGCCGTCAAGGGCCTGCACGAGTCCAATCCGATGATGGGGCTGCGCGGCATCCGCCTGAGCATCGTCATGCCCGAGATCGTGCAGATGCAGGTGCGCGCCCTCTTCGAGGCAGCCTGTGACGTGGCTGCGCGTGGCTTCGATCCGCATCCTGAGGTCATGATCCCGCTGACCGGCACCGTCAAAGAGCTGGAGTACGTCCAGCCCAAGTTGGAGGTGATCGCCAAGCAGGTCATGCAGGAGAAGGGCCGGCAGCTCGACTACAAGTTCGGCACCATGATTGAAATTCCGCGCGCCGCGGTGACCGCGGGCGAGATCGCCAGGCTGGCGGTATTCTTCAGCTTTGGCACCAACGACCTGACCCAGATGACCTACGGCTACAGCCGTGACGACGCCGAGCGCAACTTCCTGCTCAAGTATGTTGAAGAAGGCATTCTGCCCTTCAACCCGTTCCAGACCATCGACCGCGACGGTGTGGGCCGGCTGATGGACATCTGCATCCAGGAAGGTCGCAAGAGTCGCCCGGGTCTCGAAGTGGGCATCTGTGGTGAGCACGGTGGTGATCCCAACTCCATCGAGTGGTGTCACCTGATCGGCAACAACTACGTGAGCTGCTCGCCGTTCCGCGTGCCGGTGGCCCGCCTCGCCGCGGCCCAGGCCGCGATCAAACACGCGCCGAAGAAGTAATCCGGCGCACCGGCCTTCGCTCTAGCTCAAGAGACCGGGTTTCTGGCCATAGCAGCCCGAAACCCGGTTGCTTTTCGCTGGTGTGCCTCAAATAGTCTCTTTTGACACGTTGCCTGCGCTCTTGTATAATTCTGTAGCCGAGATGGGGAAAAATCCCAGCGTCATCACTATTCAGTTGCGGCCTGGCGGCCTATGAGCGTAACCGACGAGATCAAAGAGCGCCTCGATATTGTCGAGGTCATCTCCAATTACGTCCCGCTCAAGAAGGCGGGGCGTAACTATAAAGGGCTCTGCCCGTTTCATGGCGAGAAGACGCCCTCGTTTGTGGTGTTCCCCGATAGCCAGGGTTGGCATTGTTT
>JGI24131J36419_10000208_pt1 | contig 20382 bp, 19 predicted proteins | sample BarGraNGADG00211_2_FD_36419 | JGI IMG/M metagenome (IMG submission 36419) | reverse complement strand
TGGACGGGTTTGTGGATTCTTTTATTTCTTCCTGCTTCGTCCACCTCCGCAAGCCCGACGCGGACATTTTTCGGCTTGCTCTGGATATCGCTCAGGCGAAAGCCCCGCAGGTAGTCTATATCGAAAACACCCCGATGTTCGTTCAGGTCGCGGAAGGTTTGGGGATTCGAAGCATTCTTCATACGGATTATGTATCCACATGCGCGAAACTGGCTTCGTTCGGATTACTAAACGACGAAGGAGTCATCCATGAAACCGGTTAACCCACGCATCCTAACAATCAATGGCGGCTCGTCGAGCATCAAGTTCGCAGTGTTTGAGGCTGCTGATCCACTTCGACGGATTATAGAGGGTGGGATTGAGCGGATTGGACTGCCGGAGGCCACGTTTGTGGTAAAAGGCTTGAATCAGACGGATAACTTCTCGCGGTTGGTTGCGGCGACGGATCACATGGTAGCGGTGGGCATTCTGTTGGATTGGATCGAGAAACGCAGTAGGTGTGATGCATTGACCGCGGTGGGGCATCGTGTGGTGCATGGCGGGCCGAAGTATAACAAGCCGCAGCGAATCACAACCGAAATGGTCAAGGAGTTACAACAGCTTCAGCCATTCGATCCTGAGCATCTGCCGGAGGAGATCCTGTTGACTGAGGCATTTCATCGCCGATTTCCCGACCTTCCCCAGGTGGCGTGCTTCGACACGGCCTTTCATCATGGCCTGCCGCGCGTGGCCCGGTTGCTGCCTATTCCGCGCCGTTACGAAGCGCAGGGTGTGCGGCGGTATGGGTTTCACGGGTTGTCATACGCGTTTCTCATGGGAGAACTTACACGCCTGGCCGGAACAGAAGTGGCACAAGGCAGGGTCATCCTTGCCCACCTTGGCAACGGCGCAAGCCTAGCGGCTGTGCATAACGGCAAATCTATGGACACAAGCATGAGCTTTACCCCTGCAGCCGGGGTGCCCATGAGTACACGCTCCGGCGATCTCGATCCCGGACTGGTTTGGTATCTGGCAAGCACCGAAAAAATGAGCGCTAAGCAATTCAATGAGATGGTCAATTTCCAGTCTGGGTTGCTCGGCGTGTCGGAGACCAGTTCCGACATGCGTGACTTACTCGACAATGAAACTAAGGACGTGCGGGCGGCGGAGGCGGTTGCGCTATTTTGTTACCAGATCAAGAAATGGATTGGCGCATTCGCAGCGGCGTTGGGCGGACTGGATACGCTGGTGTTCGCCGGCGGCATCGGCGAGAAGGCACCTGTAGTCCGCACGCGGATTTGCGATGGGCTGGGATTTCTGGGAATAGAACTCGAAGAAAAGCGGAACGCAGCAAATGATGGTGTGATTTCCACGGTGGCCAGCCGAGCCATGGTCCGTGTCATTCACACAGACGAGGAATGGATGATTGCCAACACGGTCTGTAGTGTTTTGGGTATTAAAATTAAAAAGGAACCTGATTATGAAAACAAAAAAAGTGTCTGAAAGGAACATTGTCGTGAAGATAAAAAAAGGAGTTAAGGAGAACATCACCGTGGCGACAAAGAAGATGAAGAAAACAGATGAACCGTTGTCGCCCGATCTGCTGCGAAAGATGAACGCCTACTGGCGTGCCGCGAACTACCTCTCGGTCGGTCAGATTTATCTCTACGACAATCCGCTGCTTCGGGAGCCGCTGAAATTGTCGCACGTGAAGCCGCTGGTGGTCGGGCACTGGGGAACGACGCCGGGCCAGAGCTTTATCTATGTGCATTTGAACCGGGTCATCAAGAAGTATGACCTGGATATGTTCTACATTGCCGGACCCGGTCACGGCGGCCCGGCGATTGTGGGCAATGTTTACCTCGAAGGCACTTGGAGTGAAGTTTATCCGAACATCACACAGGACGAAGCCGGGCTGAAAAAGTTGTTCATGCAGTTCTCATTCCCCGGCGGGATTTCCAGCCATGTGGCACCGACGACGCCAGGATCTATTCATGAAGGCGGTGAACTGGGCTATTCACTCAGCCATGCTTTCGGGGCCGCATTCGACAATCCCGGCCTGATCGTCGCCTGCGTCGTCGGCGACGGCGAAGCGGAGACGGGTCCTTTGGCAACCTCATGGCAGTCCAACAAGTTTCTCGATCCGATCACCGACGGTGCCGTGCTGCCGATCCTGCACCTCAATGGCTATAAGATTTCGAATCCAACCGTCTCGGCCCGCATCGAACATGAGGAACTGAAACAATTTCTGCGTGGCTGCGGTTGGACGCCGTACTTTGTGGAAGGCGATGAACCGGAAAATATGCATCAACTCATGGCGGGTACTTTGGAAAAAGTCATTGAGGATATTCAGCAAATCCAAAAAAATGCACGGGACAAGAACGACACCACCCGGCCGCGCTGGCCAATGATAGTACTCAAATCACCCAAAGGCTGGACGGGACCGAAAATCGTCGATGGTTTGGAAATCGAGGGCACGTTCCGAGCGCACCAGGTGCCGATCATCGTGGATTCCGAGCATCCCGATCATATCTTGCAACTAGAAAGTTGGATGAAAAGTTACAAAGCAGAAGAACTCTTCGATGAGAATGGCCGGCTCATGCCGGAATTGGCCGAGTTGGCGCCAAAAGGCGACCGGCGGATGGGGGCCAATCCTCACGCCAACGGCGGCATTCTGCTGCGCGACCTGCGCATGCCGGACTTCCGCGTCCACGCCGTGAAAGTGCCTTCGCCCGGCGCCGTTGACGGCCAGGATACGCTCGTGCTGGGCAAGTTCCTGCGTGACGTGGTCAAACTGAATCAGGATCAGCGAAATTTCCGGATATTTGGCCCCGATGAAACGCTTTCGAATCTTTTGGGCGCTGTTTTTGAAGAAACCAATCGTCAGTGGGACGCCCGAACAGTAAAGAATGATGAATTCCTCGCGCCCGCCGGACGCGTGCTGGATTCGATGCTTAGTGAGCACCAGTGTGAGGGTTGGCTGGAGGGTTATCTGCTCACCGGACGGCACGGACTGTTCAACAGTTATGAGGCCTTCATTCGCATCATCGATTCGATGTTCAGCCAGCACGCCAAGTGGCTGAAGGTTACCTTGGAACTGCCCTGGCGCCGGAAGATCGCGTCGTTGAATTATCTGCTCGCCTCCCATGTCTGGCAGCAGGATCACAACGGCTTCACTCACCAGGATCCAGGTTTCCTCGACCATGTCATCAACAAGAAGGCCGATATTGTGCGCGTTTACCTTCCGCCCGACGCCAACTGCTTGTTGTCGGTTTTCGATCACTGCCTGAAGAGCCGGCACTATGTGAATGTGGTGGTTGCAGGAAAACACGCACTGCCCCAATGGTTAACTATGGAAGAGGCGGTCGTACATTGCACGGAAGGAATCGGTATCTGGCAATGGGCCAGCAACGACAAGGGCGCCGAGCCGGATGTGGTCATGGCCTGTTGCGGAGACACGCCTACGCTGGAGATATTGGCTGCCGTTTCTATCCTTCGCCAACATTTGCCCGGCCTGAAAATCAGGGTAATTAATGTCGTCGATCTCATGAAACTGCAGCCGCAAGCCGAGCACCCGCATGGGCTCTCCGAAACGGATTACGATGCGCTCTTCACGAAAGACAGGCTTGTTATCTTTGGCTTTCATGGATACCCCTGGTTGGTCCATCGGCTAACCTACCGCCGTACTAACCACAACCTGCACGTCCGGGGCTATGTGGAAGAGGGCACGATCACAACAGCCTTTGACATCAGGGTGCAAAACAAGATGGACCGCTTTCATTTGGTGCAAGACGTGGTTGATCGGTTACCGCAGTTGGGCGACAAGGGGGTCTACTTGAAGCAGACGATGCAGGACAAGCTCGTCGAACATAAGCAGTATATCGACAAGCACGGTCAGGACATGCCGGAGATCCGGAACTGGAAATGGAGCAACCCCAAATGAATGAGCATATCCCGCAACTCACGAAACCACCGGAATGGCAAAGCCGGAGTCACATCAAACTTTACCGAGGAGGAAAAAGATGAAAAGATTAATGACCGTTTTAACATTTTTGTTTGTTTTTAATATCCCGGCTTTTGCCCAGATGGGCAACGGTCAAGGTGGTGGCATGATGGGTGGGGATTCGTGGGGTTCGAGGTGGGGAATGGGATACGGCTACGGCTTCGGATGGATATTGGTGGTCATTATCGTGATTCTTGTTATTTTTGGTATCGTTTATATGATCAAACGTAAATAAAAATCTGAAAAGGAGAGATGATACAATGAAAAAATCAATAGCGGCTTCAATTTTGGCTATCGTCGTGGGTGTTGCCTTTATTTCCTGTGATGCCAATACTCAAGGGGGGCCTGGTATGATGGGCGGCGGAACGGGGTGGGGAACGGGAGCCTTTCGTTCTAACGGAGAACGCATCTATTTCACCGCAACGAGCGATCGCGGTACGGCAATCACATACAAAGGCGGTCCGAGTGAGAGCGGTTGGATGATGATGAGAGGGCAATTGGCATGTGTTTCATGCCATGGTCCGGATGGGCGGGGTGGCAAACATTCCATGGGGATGATGCAGGTGATGGATGCCAAAGACATACGCTGGAAAGTTTTGCAACCCGAATTCAATGCGGAAAAATTTCGATTGGCGGTAGTAAAAGGTCAGGACCCCGATGGCACACAGTTGAAACAGGACATGCCGCGCTGGAATATCGGCAAAGATGATTTGACCGACCTGATTGCTTTCCTAAAAACGTTACATTAAGTCTATAACACGGGCCGGGCAATGTACCGACAGGCAACGGGTAATGGTTTTAATGTTCATATGGCTGGAATTATCTTTAGTGGCTATCCTTGTGTTCCGGTTACTGCCGGTTAGCCGGGCCGGGAAAAATATCAAGGGGGAGTATCTCATGAAAAGAATTCTTGGATGTGTTGCGGTTGTATTACTTCTGGGAGTAGTTCCTTTATTGGCCCAGAATTTCGAGGGGAACGAATATAAGAAAGGAAAAACACTTTACAAGAATGAATGCCAGTTTTGTCATGGCATGAGGGGAGACGGGAAAGGACCGGCGGCTGAATCCCTCCTGATGCATCCTGAAGACTTCACCACCTCCGAGTTTTGGCAGGACGATGTTGAGAAAAAAATAGATGCAGAGAAAAAAATCGAAGATACAATCAAAAAAGGCAAGGAAATGATGCCGGCATTTAATCTGGAATCCGGTGAGATAATAGCCATCGTCTTGTATATGTCTAATACCTTCAAAAAAAAATCTCAAAGCAATAACTTAGGGAGGGATGAAAAATGATCGGTGAAAAACCAAGAAAAGTATTCTTTCTTCTCATAATATTCTTTTTTCTTATAGTGTTCGAGTTATTGCAACTTTTGCCGTTAAACACCGCCCAGGCAGTACCGAGTTTTAAGAGGCAAACAGGGATATCGTGTAATCAATGCCATACTGTATTCCCGGAATTGACGCCCTTTGGACGAAGCTTCAAACTTGGCGGTTATGTCATGAGCAAGACCGGCAAGTCCTATGAATTTCCTCCGCCGTTGTCGGGCATGATGCAGGCATCTTATACAGACGCCAAGGGGCTGACTTCCGGGGTTGCTCCTTTTGATTCCAACAACCGGGAAACAGATGGACTAAATCTGCCGCAGCAGTTGAGCTTGTTTTACGGAGGCCGAATCTACGATAAGATAGGCGCCTTTGTGCAGGGAACCTATGATGGTGTCAGCAATAAAATATTCCTGGACATGACAGACATACGTTATTCCAACAACACCATTGTGTGGGATAAAAATCTAATTTACGGGATTACTCTCAATAATAGTCCGACAGTACAAGATATCTGGAATACCACTCCGGCGTGGAGGATCCCTTTTGCTTCTTCAAGTGTTGCCCCAACGCCTGCCGCAGGGGCGATCATCGACGGGGCTTTAGACCAGCAAGTAGGCGGTATCGGCGCCTATGCCTTCTGGAACAATTTGATTTATCTGGGAGCGGCTGTTTACCGCACAACCAACGACGGCATTACCAGACCATTGGGTGTGGGCACCGTTACTGAGCAGGTCGTGGATGGTGCAGCCCCCTACTGGCGTCTGGCATTGGAAAAACGGTGGAAAAATCACTTCTTTACTGTAGGCACTTACGGCATGCAGGTTGATATCTTTCCCTCCGGGAACAACAGTGGGCCGGCAGACCGCTTTACAGATATCGCCTTTGGCGCGCAATATCAGTACATGGGGACTATTGAACCGGAAGACATACCAGGCATTGACGACGAACATAAGGCTAAGGCGGGAAAGTATATTATAACAGCGCACGCTACCTGGATTCATGAGAACCAGGACTGGAAGGCGAGCTTTCCCCTTGGGAATACGGCAAATCCCTCTGACTTGCTGAATACATTCAGAATGGACCTGAATTATTACTATAGGAGCCCGCTGGGTGATATTGGTGGATCAATGGGCTATTTTTCCACAACCGGCGAGACAGATTCACTGCTTTATTCTTCTAATCCTGTTGACGGAAGCAGAACGGGCAGTCCTGACAGCGACGGTTTTGTTCTTGAGGCGGGTTATCGACCGTGGGATATGACCAAGATTTCCATTCAGTATACAATTTATAACAAGTTCAACGGCGCTTCTTCGAACTATGATGGATTCGGCCGGAATGCTTCCGATAACAACACGCTCTATGTTGTCGTCTGGCAAATGTTTTAATCCATGCGTTTCATGGAATGCTAAGCGGATAATGGTTATCGACAGAGTATAACTAAATATTCATTTCCGGCACACACAGGAGGATAAATGGAACATCATAACCATTCGGAACACCAGCAAGATAAAATGGGGCACAATATGCACGAAGGAAACGCCATGACCGGGTCTAAAGGCGGCAACCACAACGACCACCATGCCCACATGGCGGCGGATTTCCGGAAACGGTTCTGGATTTCGCTTATTCTGACCCTGCCAATTCTTGTCCTCTCGCCGATGCTGCAAACGCTGGTGGGCCTGAGGGAAATCATTCATTTTCCCGGCGACATCTATGTCTTATTCGTTTTTTCTTCTGCGGTATTCTGGTATGGCGGCTGGCCGTTTCTGAAAGGCCTGTTTGAGGAGCTCAAATCTCGTCAGCCCGGAATGATGACGCTGGTTGCCGTCGCCATCACCACGGCCTATGTTTACAGCAGTGCCGTTGTGTTCGGACTGGCCGGCAAGATTTTCTTCTGGGAACTGGCTACGCTGGTTGACATCATGCTGCTGGGGCACTGGATCGAGATGAAATCCGTGATGGGCGCCTCAAAGGCCTTGGAAGAACTGGCCAAACTCATGCCCTCCGACGCCCACAAACTCATGTCCGACGGCAGCGTAAATGATGTGCCGCTCGGTGAACTGGCGGTGGATGACAAGGTCCTGATCAAACCTGGCGAGAAAATTCCAGCAGACGGTGTCATTGTAAAGGGCGAAAGCGCGGTTAATGAAGCCATGCTCACCGGGGAATCAACTCCGGTTAACAAGAAGACCGGCGGCAAGGTCATCGGCGGCGCAATCAACGGCGAAGGCTCTCTGACCATTGAGGTCAAAAGCACCGGCAAAGATTCATTTCTATCGCAGGTCATCGACCTCGTCAAACAGGCCCAGGAAAGCAAATCAAAGACCCAAAAGTTTGCCGACACCGCCGCGATGTGGCTCACAATTGTGGCGCTTAGCTGTGGCGCCGTCACCTTCCTGATCTGGCTTATTCTTATGAGTAAGGAATTTGCCTTTGCCATCGAGCGAGCCGTGACCGTGATGGTCATCACCTGTCCGCATGCGTTGGGTCTTGCTGTGCCGCTGGTGGTAGCTGTCTCCACAGCCTTGGCCGCCAAAAACGGCCTGCTAATTCGTAACCGTGTTTCTTTCGAAAGCGCACGAAAGCTGCAAGCCGTCATTTTTGACAAGACCGGCACACTCACTGAAGGCCGTTTTGGCGTGAGCGACACACTAGTACTTTCCGAGGATATCGACGAAGAAACGTTGCGCAAATATGCAGCCTCCGTAGATGCTAATTCCGAGCATCCCATCGCCAAGGCCATCGCCTCTTCTTCGGAAAAGAAGCTGACTGTCGAAAACTTTAAAAGCATCCCAGGCAAAGGCGCTGAAGGCAGAGTCGAGGGTAGAGAAATCAAGGTGGTCAGCCCCGGCTACTTGCGCGAACAGAAGATCGATTTCACTGACAAACGCATTGAACCACTGCAAACTCAAGGCAAGACAGTCGTATTTGTCCTCGTAGACGGGAAGTTGAAAGGCGCCATTGCTCTGGCCGACATCGTACGGCCCGAAGCGAAGCAAGCTATCGATGCTCTTAAGGCATTGAACATCCAATGCATGATGCTCACCGGCGATAACAAAGCTACGGCTAAATGGGTATCGGACCAGGTCGGACTGGATGAATACTTTGCCGAAATTCTGCCTCAGGACAAAGCCGCCAAAGTGAAAGAAGTCCAATCTCGAGGCATCCTGGTGGCCATGACCGGTGACGGCGTGAACGATGCCCCGGCGCTGGCGCAGGCTGATGTGGGCATCGCCATCGGAGTGGGTTCGGATGTGGCGGTGGAAACAGCTGACGTGATTCTGGTGCGAAGCAACCCTATGGATGTGGTGGCCATTGTGAAACTATCCCGGGCTACGCACCGCAAGATGATTCAAAATCTTTTCTGGGCCACGGGCTACAATGCTTTCGCCATTCCACTGGCCGCGGGAGCGCTTTATGCCTGGGGCGTGTTGCTCTCTCCTGCACTGGGTGCGGTGTTGATGTCCGCGAGCACGGTGATCGTGGCCATCAATGCGCGGTTGCTGAGACTGAAAGCTGGGCCTAAGCCTGAAACCAAAGCAGGGACAAAACCTGACGCTAAAGCAGAGACAAAGCCTGAAACCAAAGCTGAACCTCAGCCCGAGCCCAAAGCGAAGCCTAAAGCTGAGGCCAAGCCCGAGCCCGAGCCTAAGCCCGAGGCCAAAGCAGAGCCTGAACCTGAAGCCAAGGCCGAACCTAAGCCTGAAACCAAAGCCGAGACACCGTCCGATCTGACGCCGCAGATCGTCAAGCGAGTCCATGAACTCTACGAGGAGCTAGGGCGCGAGGAAGTTCGAGCAGTTGAAGACTGGGAGAAGGCGGAGCGGGAGAATCGAAAAGATGAAGCTAAAGCCGAACCTCAGCCTGAGGCCAAAGCGGAGCCTAATAAGGCTAAAGCCAAGGCCGAGCCCGAGCCTAAATCTGAAACCAAGGCCAAGTCTAAGGCTAAAGCCAAAAAATGATCAAGCTGTTGAAGAATAGGAAAAAATTTTCGATCAACACATAACAACGTGAATACCGAAATCAATAGACAGTGACAACAACAACCAAGAAAGGAGCATGACCATGAAAGAATCGAAATCCGTGACCAAAGACCCCATCTGCGGAATGACCGTTGACGAAGAAACAGCTCTTCACGTCGAACGCGATGGAAAGACGTTCTACTTCTGCAGCGAGGGATGTCGGAAAAAGTTTCTGTCCACGCCTGCCGGTGTAAAGCCGGAGAAAAAGTCTGGAGGTTGCTGTGGATAACACCCGTACGTTGTTGGCTAAGTGAATCACGACACGCTCATCAATAGTCGATTGAGAGATTCAGTGCGCTCATGGAAGTTAACCGCACACGCCAAAACCATGGAGGCAAGTCGGGTTGCGGTCCTCGTCATTCGCACGGACGAAGAATAGATGAGCGCCAAGACGGTTTGCCTAGGTGTGGGGCGGCGCCATGTGCGCCGCTCAGGCCGAAAAACGTTCGGCGCCGGAGGAAACAATTAGGGTGCACTGAAAAAAGGAGGATTGAAACATGCACAAACACGTTGAGCAAAAACAGGACATCAACAATAACGGCCAGGACATACCGGAAATTTAAAACTGGAAGTGGAGCAACCCCAAATGAATGCGCAAGAATTTACAGATACCGAGGTGTTGTTCCTCGTTAACGATCGTGTGAAACTGCTCGCATGCCAGATTTTTGATTCCGCCAAAGTCAGGACACCGTGTAAAGGAAAACCTGGAGCTATAAATGCCAAAAACTAAAATAATTTGTACTTTAGGTCCAGCTTCAAGCAAAGAAAATGTTCTGATAAAGATGATGGATGCCGGTATGGGGGTGGCAAGATTAAATTTCTCTCACTCAACCTTAAAGGTTCATTTGGCCCGGATACGACTCATAAGAAAACTAAATAAAAAACATCACTTAAATGTCAAGATATTAGGAGATTTAGAAGGCTATCGTATAAGGGTTGGTAGACTAAAGGCAGGTCGGGCCATCAAGGTAAACAAAGGGCAGGTAGTTTGGTTAACTAAGGAGAATATTCTGGGAGAAGGCAGTTTGATACCGTTTGATTACAAAAATTCTTTGAATGGGATTAAAAAAGGCCACCACATTTATATTGAGGACGGCAATATTGCTCTTTTAGTTTTAGAATGTCAGAAAAATAAGGTGAAGACCAGAGTGGTTATTCCCGGGCTAATTAAAGAACGCAAAGGTATCAATATGCCTGATACTAAGTTGAGCTTCAAAGGATTGACAGCAAAAGACATAAAGAGCCTCAATTTTTGTATGGGAAATAAAATTGATTATATAGCCCAGTCTTTTGTGAGAAATAAGGAGGACATCCTTATCATTAGAGAATATCTTAAGAATTATCCGTATAAATACCAGATTATTGCAAAGATCGAGAATTCGGAGGGTATTAAAAATATCGATGAAATAATCAAGGTCTGCGACGGGATTATGGTAGCAAGAGGCGACATGGGTGTCTCTATTCCTATATACGAGGTGCCGATAGTTCAAAAAGAGATAATTAGAAAATGTAACCGGGCAAAGAAATTTGTCATTACTGCTACTCAGATGCTGGAGAGCATGACTGAAAATCATATCCCTGAAAGAGCGGAGGTCTCAGATGTTGCTAACGCCATATTGGACGGTTCGGATTATGTGATGCTTTCCGCAGAAAGCGCAGTCGGTTTGTATCCTGTAGAATGTGTTGATATGATGAATAAGATCATTAAATTCACTGAAACCAATAGTTATCTCGCTGCAAAGAAGAGAGGCGTGGAAAAGAAGAAAAGAATTTTATGCAAAATATAGAGATAGTCCCATCAATACTCTCGGCCGATTTTACGAATCTCGGCAAAGAGATTAAAAAAGTAGAAAGGGCAGGATGCTCGCGTCTGCACCTGGACGTGATGGACGGGCATTTTGTCCCGAACATTTCTATCGGTCCCGTAGTGATCAAGGCGATAAGAAAACATACCGACCTTTATCTTCAGACGCATCTCATGATCGATTATCCGGAACGATATGTGGCGGATTTTAAACGGGCCGGTTCCAATTGCATAATTATACATCAGGAAGCCTGCCGCAATTTCAGAAAAGCCGTGGAGATGATAAAGAGCCAGAAAGTGCAAGCCGGTATAGCGCTGAGGCCGAAGACGCCGCCCGATACAATCAAAGATATCATTAATGAGATAGATATGGTCTTGATCATGACCGTTGAGCCGGGCTTCAGCGGACAGACATTTATAAAAGGTTCAGAAAAAAAAGTAGCGGCTATTAAAACAATGTTAGATCAAAAAGGCCTTGATATACCGATAGGCGTGGATGGCGGAATAAATAATAATACTATACCGATGGTCGTAAAGGCCGGAGCTACCCAACTTATAGCCGGAAGTGCGGTATTCGAAGGGGATGTTATGGAAAATATACGCATTCTTCGCGAAAAAACCAATGAGGCAGTATGCGAAACACTGAGTATGGAGGAGAAATAATGCGCATAGGCATGGCTGCGGACCATGGCGGATTTGAGTTGAAAGTGCAACTGACAGTGGCCCTCAAGGCCGCCGGTTATGAGGTGGAGGATTTCGGTGCCCATGAACTGATACCAGGAGATGACTACCCAGATTTTGTGGTGCCTCTTGCGAGGGCTGTGGCGAAAGGTGAAATTACCCGGGGCTTGGCCATATGTGGCAGCGGCGTCGGGGCTTGCGTTGCGGCCAACAAGGTGCCGGGCGTGCGTGCAGCGTTGATCACTGATTCCTTCTCCGCTCATCAGGGAGTAGAGGACGACGACATGAACGTTATGTGTCTGGGCGGCCGGGTTACCGGATATGCTTTGTCCTGGGATTTGGTCCAGACATTCTTGAATGCCCATTTCAATGGGGCCGAACGGTTTAGGCGCCGTCTTGCAAAAGTGGCTGCTTTGGAAAAAGAGAGGAAGGTTTAATTTGAGGGATCAGAGATGAGTTCACAAGAGCTTATAGTCACTGCCGGGGCAATGGTTGCTGAGGACAAAGGTCTTCTGGCCATGGATGAGAGTAATCCAACCTGTAACAAACGATTTGCCAGATTGGGGATTCCCCAGACCGAGGAGGCCCGGCACGCTTATCGGGAATTGATTTTGACCACTCCCTGTCTCGGCGAGTGCATTAGTGGCGTAATCCTCTATGACGAGACCATCCGTCAACAAAAGAAAGATGGCACCCCCTTTGTTAAAGTTATCACCGACGTTGGCATCATTCCCGGTATCAAAGTTGACACCGGCGCAAAGGATATGGCCGGTCATCCCGGAGAGAAAATAACCGAAGGCCTGGATGGATTACGCGGCCGCCTGGCTGAATACTCTCATATGGGCGCCCGTTTTGCCAAGTGGCGCGCTGTGATTACCTTAAATGATGGCATTCCCAGCCGGGGTTGTATTGAGGCCAATGCGCATGCGCTGGCTCGCTATGCTGCCTTGTGTCAGGAAGCAGGAATGGTTCCCGTCGTCGAGCCGGAAGTGCTCATGAATGGCGAACATACACTAGAGCGATGCTGTGAGGTAACCGAGAATGTCCTGCGAACAGTTTTCGATCAGCTTTACACACAACGGGTTATGCTGGAGGGTATGATCCTGAAACCCAACATGGTGCTTCCGGGATTGATCTGCCCCACGCAAGAAACGGTGGATGAGGTGGCCGACGCCACTGTAAGGTGTCTCTTGCGATCTGTTCCTGCTGCTGTTGGCGGGATTGTGTTCTTGTCGGGCGGCCAATCCGGTGAACTGGCCTCGGCCCGTTTGAATGCCATGAATGTCAGATTCAAGTCGCGATTGCCTTGGGCGTTGGCGTTTTCGTTTGCCCGCGCCATCCAGCAACCGGCTTTGGAAATTTGGAAAGGCGAGGAGGCCAATGTGCCCGCGGCACAGCAAGCTCTGTATCATCGAACCAAGTGCAACCGGGCAGCGCGCCGTGGCGAATATAATGCCGCTATGGAAAGGACACAAACATGACAACGAAGATCCCGCAACTTACAAAACTCGCGGCATGGCAGGCCCTCGAAACCCATTATCCGAAGGTCCGGGAGTTGCATCTTCGGAAGCTCTTTGCGGACGATCCAAAACGCGGGGAGCGCATGAAAACTGAGGCCATCGGCATCTACTTTGACTATTCGAAGCACCGTATCACCGACGAGACACTCGGGCTCCTCGTGCAATTGGCGGAGGCGTGTGGCCTGCGTGCTCACATCGATGCCATGTTCCGCGGTGAAAAGATCAACCTCACTGAAAATCGTGCAGTTTTACACACGGCCCTGCGCGCCCCCAAAGGGAAATCCATCGTCGTGGACGGCGAGGATGTCGTGCCTAAAGTTCACGCCGTGCTCGATAAGATGACCGGTTTTTGTAATCGGGTGCGCAGCGGGGAATGGAAGGGCCACACCGGCAAGCCGATCCGTAACGTCATCAACATCGGCATCGGTGGGTCTGATCTTGGACCGGTGATGGCGTACGAGGCATTACGGCATTATAGCCAGCGCGACCTGACGTTGCGCTTTGTCTCCAATATCGATGGCACTGACTTTGCCGAGGCTACCCGCGACCTCGCTGCTGAGGAGACTCTTTTCATCATCTCGTCGAAGACCTTTACGACCCTGGAGACAATGACCAACGCGCACACAGCCCGCGACTGGGCCCTCAAGACTTTGAAACACCCAGCCGCTGTCGCCAGGCATTTCGTTGCGGTCTCGACCAACGTCGGGGAAGTGGCTAAGTTTGGAATCGACACCGCAAATATGTTCGAGTTTTGGGATTGGGTCGGTGGGCGGTATTCCATGGACTCGGCGATCGGCCTCTCGACGATGATCGCCATTGGCCCCGAAAATTTCCGCGCCATGATCGACGGTTTCCACCAGATGGACGAACATTTCCGTACTGTCCCTTTCGAGCGCAACCTGCCGGTACTCATAGGATTGCTGGGTATCTGGTACAACAACTTCTTTGATATACAGACCGTTGCGGTTCTTCCATATGAACAGTATTTGAAGCGCTTCCCGGCTTACCTCCAGCAGTTGACGATGGAGAGCAACGGAAAGCACGTCACGCTTGACGGAACCGAGGTTGCTTACCAGACTGGGCCAATCTACTGGGGAGAGCCGGGCACTAATGGGCAGCATTCTTTTTACCAGATGATCCATCAGGGGACCAAACTCATTCCCTGCGATTTCATAGGATTTCTTCAGCCTCTTAATCATCTGGGACACCACCACGATTTGCTTATGGCAAACATGTTTGCCCAGGCTGAGGCGCTGGCCTTTGGCAAAACGACGGAGGAGGTAAGGGCCGGGGGCACACCGGAATGGCTGACGCCGCACCAAACTTTCGAGGGCAACCGTCCGTCCAGTACGATCCTTATGGAACGGCTAACTCCGGAGGCGTTGGGAAAGCTCGTTGCCCTCTACGAACACAGCGTCTTCACTCAAGGCGCAATTTGGCAAATTGATTCGTTTGATCAGTGGGGAGTCGAACTGGGAAAGGCCCTTGCCGCACGAATTATCCCCGAACTTGAGACCAAGACAGAGCACCAACTCAAACACGACAACTCAACTAACATCCTGATCCAGCGCTACAGGAGATATAAGAAATAGGCTGTAACAGCGCAACGAAAGGAGTTTTATAATGAACAATATGATGAACTACACAAACGGATGGATGGACGGATGGGCGGATGGGCGGAGGAATGTGGATTTGGACGGCGATTGGTGTACTGGTGGTGGTCCTTCTGGTTGTCGTGATTACCAAGCTGTCCAATAAAAAATAGCGACTTCACAACCCGCCTTAGAAGTGAACCATTATAACCATAGAAAAAATGGTAGGAGACTCCCTATGAAGGAAAAGGAACACGTAACCGAAAATAAACCGGGATCAAAGTCTGATGCGAAGGATGATCTCAAATCCCTGCCCATGTCTGAACTACAGGCAAAGTTGGGGTCGTCGCCGGACGGTCTCACCCAAGCCGAGGCGCAGAAACGGCTGACCCAATATGGGCCGAATGAGATTGAAGAAAAAAAGACCAATCTTTTCCTGAAATTTCTCAGCTATTTCTGGGGTCCAATCCCGTGGATGATTGAAGTGGCGGTTATTCTGTCGGGCGTGGTCCGGCACTGGCCGGATTTTTTCATCATCCTCATTCTGCTTCTAACCAACGCAGTAGTCGGATTCTGGGAAGAACACACGGCGGGCAACGCCATCGAGGCCCTCAAAGCCAAGCTGGCAATCAATGCCCGGGTAAAACGTGATGGTAAGTGGATCAACCCGCCGGCGCGCGAGTTGGTGCCGGGCGATGTCATCCGCATGCGTCTGGGTGACATTGTGCCCGCTGATGCGCGCTTGCTGGAGGGAGATCCGGTGGAGGTGGATCAATCCGCGCTGACGGGAGAGTCGTTGCCCGCCGAGCGTAAATCGGGCGACGCGGTATTCTCCGGTTCGATCATCCGCCAGGGCGAAATCGGCGCAATGGTCTATGCCACGGGGGCAAACACCTACTTCGGCAAGACGGCGCAACTAGTGCAGGAGGCGCATACCGTCAGCCACTTTCAAAAGGCCGTTTTGAAAATCGGCAATTACCTGATCATACTGGCGGTAGCTCTGGTGGCGGTGATTATTGGTTTCGCAATCTATCGTGGCGACGCGATCCTCACCACGCTACAGTTTGCCTTGGTGTTGACCGTGGCCGCGATTCCCGTGGCGATGCCGACGGTGTTGTCAGTTACGATGGCAGTCGGCGCGCGCCTGCTCGCCAAGAAGCAAGCGATCGTGAGCAAGTTGGTGGCCATCGAGGAATTGGCGGGTGTGGACGTGCTGTGTGCGGATAAGACAGGCACCCTGACCCAGAACAAGCTAACGCTGGGTGATCCTTTCAGCCTGAACAATATCCCCGCCGAACAAGTGATCCTGAATGGTGCGCTGGCGTCGCGTGCGGACAATAACGACACCATTGATCTGGCCGTGCTGGGCGGACTAAAAGACAAAGAGGCCTTAAAAGGCTATCAGGCTGTCCATTTCCAACCCTTCGATGCCGTGCATAAGCGTACCGAGGCCATCGTTAAATCCAAAGACGGAAAGACGTTCAAAGTGACAAAAGGCGCGCCGCAGGTTATTTTGGCATTGTCGGCCAATGCCGGACAGGTGAATTCCGCCGTTGATAAGGCGGTCAACGAATTTGCGGCGCGTGGTTTTCGCTCGTTGGGCGTGGCGCGGGCCGAGGGCGAAGGCCTTTGGCAGTTTGTTGGCGTATTGCCCCTGTTTGACCCGCCGCGGGAAGATGCCAAAGAAACTATCGCGACCGCGCTGGCAATGGGCGTAAAGGTCAAGATGGTTACGGGCGATGCACTGGCTATCGCCAAGGAAACCGCAAAAAAGTTAGACATGGGCATAAATATTCTCGATGCCGGCGGTCTAGGCGATTCGAAAAAGCAAGAGACTACAGAGGTGTCAGAGTCCATCGAGAAGGCCGACGGTTTTGCCCAGGTATTTCCCGAACACAAGTTCCACATTGTGGATGTCCTGCAAAAAAGCGGTCACATCGTCGGCATGACGGGCGACGGGGTGAATGACGCTCCCGCGCTGAAGAAGGCCGACTGCGGCATCGCCGTTTCGGGTGCGACGGACGCGGCGCGCGCGGCGGCGGCTATCGTGCTGATGACGCCCGGTCTGGCAGTGATCATTGATGCGATCAAGGAGAGCCGTAAAATATTCCAGCGGATGAACAGTTACGCGATCTACCGCATCGCCGAGACGCTGCGCGTGCTGTTATTCATGACGCTGGCGATACTGATCTTTAACTTTTATCCATTGACGGCGGTGATGATCGTGATGCTGGCGTTGTTAAATGATGGCGCCATCCTGTCCATTGCCTATGACAACGTTCATTACAAGGATCAGCCCGAGGCTTGGAACATGCACATGGTGCTGGGGGTTGCCACGGCGCTGGGAGTTATCGGGGTTGTTTCCGCCTTCGTCTTGTTTTATCTCGGTGAGCGCGTCTTTCATCTCGACCGTGCGCACATTCAGACGCTGATGTATTTGAAGCTGTCTGTGGCCGGACATTTGACGATCTTCCTCACGCGCACGCGCGGTCGGTTTTGGTCCATACGCCCCGCGAAGATTTTGTGGATAGCTGTGCTCGGCACGCAAATCGTGGCTACATTGATCGCAGTTTACGGACTGTTCATGACGCCTCTCGGCTGGGGTTGGGCCGGGTTCGTGTGGGGATATGCGCTGCTGTGGTTCCTCGTGAATGACAACGTGAAACTGCTCGCTTATCGGATTTTTGATCCAGTCAAGGCTGCGGCAAAACCTGAAGCCAAAGCTGGTGAGCCTAAGCCTGAAGCGAAGGTCGATCCGAAAACTCAATCCAAAACCGAATCAGAGGCTAAAGCCGATCCAAAGCCTGATGCCAAATCCGAAGTTAAGCCCGAAACCAAAGCTGAACCGAAAATCGATTCGAAGGCGGAGCCAAAACCAGAAGCCAACGCGGAAGCTGGGACTGAAACCAAAACAGAGCCTAAGCCCGAAGTAAAGGCAGTTGATCCCAAGCCTGAAGTGAAATCATCAGAGCCTAAGCCTGAAGTAAAAGTCGAACCTCAACCTAAACCTGAAGCCAAATCCAAGACGCCGTCCGATTTGACGCCTGGGATTGTCAGGCGAGTCCATAAACTTTACGAGGAACTGGGGCGCGAGGACATTAAGGCAGTTCAGGACTGGGAGAAGGCGGAGCGGGAGACTCGGAAAGATGAAGCCAAAGCCGAGCCTAAGCCGGATAAGAAAGATTGATAAAAATATTAAACAAGGAGGCGGATAATGGAAGATATTAGAAGAATACTTGCTGTGAGTTGGTTGACTCAATATTGTCAGAAAACGATTCATTACGCGGTTTCACTGGCTGCAAAGTACGGAGCTGAACTTTCAGTGATTCATGTTATCGATAATTTATGGCTGCAAGGATGGAATCTTCCCGGAATGACACAGACGGAAGAGCGCGGTAGGGACATAGAAAGAATTAAAGCGGAGCTGGATAATATTATCGGCGGCGAAACAAAGGAGGGCGTAAAGATCAAAAAGATTATTAAGGAAGGCGATCCCGTTGAAGAAATTCTGAAGGTTATTGAGGAAGAAAAGATTGACCTGATAATCATGCGCGCCCATGAAGAAGGCCGTATAGAACGCATTCTGGTCGGTGGTAGTAACGATGCGATAATCCGGAAGATGCCCTGCTCCATTTTTCTGGTGAAGAAGGAACTCGAATCAGAGGCAGCTTTGGTCTAGGACTGCTTACGGCTTTCATTATTGCCTAATATTCGGATACCCGAAAGCAAGCATTCAGCAAGTTGACAAAAAAGGTTGAGTTACTTAATTACAGTAAATGAAGTATTAATGATGTTAATTGTTAATGAATAAAAAGAAAAAGGTGCTTCTTGAGTTGATTGAGAAAGGTGGTTTAAAGCTAAATAGGTCATCGGGAAAGATGATCAGGAAAGGAGTATAAGTCAATGAGGAAAATATATTTGTTTATTGTTTTAGCATTGGTGCCACTCATAAGTATGTGTTCTGGACCGTATGGACCCATGAGGGACGGCTATGGTGGTTATGGTATGGGGCCTGGCATGATGGGCGGATACGGCTATGGCTATGGAGGTATGTTTATGGGGATACTGTTTTTAGTTTTACTCGGTGTAGCGATTTACTTTATTGTTCAAAATGTGAGGTCGAAGAATGAAATTGGGCAGGCAAAGGAGTCACCAATAGACATTCTAAAGAAGCGTTATGCTAAAGGCGAAATAACAAAAGAAGACTTTGATCGTATGAAAAACGAGCTACAATAAATTTATATTTATTCTCGTTGCTAAATACTGACCGGCCTTTTTGCTTGGTCAGTATTTAGCACATTATGAGAAAAACAGACCACTTGTGTTGTCTTATATATCATAATGGCGGCGGCACATCAGCAATAGGCCGCCATATTAATAAAAAAGAGGAGTGTGCGTTATATGAAAAACTTAGTCATGAAAATAATTGCATTGTCGCTCCTATTGTCGGTCTTATCATTTTCCATCGCCTATTCCAGTGAAAATCCGACATCTATAAACAAAAGCAATTATAAACAGTTAAAAGAAAAACTAAAAGGAATTGACGGGAAAACAGCAATGGCAATTGCCAACAAGTGGCACATGGATAAAATTGACGTTGTCACTTTTGTTACACCGGATAAGGTGAATTTCAAGTTCAAAGATGGAGAGACTATAAGCATACCGCTGCCTGACGATATAATGATAGTTTCAATCGCGCCATACATCAACAAAAATCATACGTGTGCAACACATTATATGTCAAGTTGTGATGCGGAATTGAAGAACACAAACATAAAAGTTGTAGCCGTTACTGCTGCTAGTGGTAAAATCCTCATTAATAAAACCATGAAAACAGCTCCAACCGGTTTTTTGGATCTTTGGTTGCCCAGAAATCAAACCATTGATATAACAGTGAGTGCCAAAGGCAAAAGTGCAACAGGGAAAATATTTACCAATAGAGACAGCAAAACATGCGAAACAACTCTTAAGCTGAAATAAATGAGATACTATTATACTTATATTTTCAGGTGCCCGATGGGCGTGGCCGCAAATCGAGAACTTCACGTATTTTCTGGGAGAGATCGGCGACGCGAAATAGTTTTTGGATCAAGGCCTGACAACCACTGTCCATAATTTTTTTTGCCTGATCACTGATACTGTAACCAGTTGAAAGGCTCGATAAGTAAACCGGTCGGGCCAATATCTCAGGCAACCAGCGCTTTTTTAACACCTTTGAAGCAAGAAGTCTGATTTTTTTGGGGAAAAACAGGCAGAAAACAGGTTCATCCGGTTCTTGCATATTTTTTGATTTGATAAGATATTACAACTAGGGGATGAATTACTTTTGTTACGTATAACATCTACAAATCCTTAGAACGGAGGAGAGAAAAGCATTGAAGATTACCAGTTGAAAGTAGCGACACTTGCAGGAAAAAGCTAGGAAGCATTTGTGGCCACAATCTTTGCATTTCAC
>JGI24131J36419_10000186_pt1 | contig 21377 bp, 15 predicted proteins | sample BarGraNGADG00211_2_FD_36419 | JGI IMG/M metagenome (IMG submission 36419) | reverse complement strand
GCGAGCGAAGGCAAGACCGTGACCCACGTGGCACATTCGTACAAGTACGACGACAACGCCGCTCACCGCGCGAACGGCCAGGTCATCAAGACGTTGCTCGATCAAGGACTGATCCGCGACGCTCTCTTCTGGATCAAGCCGCAGTACAGGCTCCGGATCCCGGCAGCCGAACTGGTCAAGTTCCAGGCATTGACCCCTGCTGATTCAGCCGCCGTGCATTCGGCCATCGACACGTATGAGACCAGCGACCCACGAGCGGGTCTGGAAGCCGTCGGGTATCGCGCCACGCCGTGGTATTTCGCGGTTCTCGGATGGGACAAGTACCTCACGTCGGCCCTGCACACCGCCGCCGTTCCCGGCTAGCGACGAAGGCGGATCCCGCCNNCNACGCGGCACCGAGCTCCTCCGGCGCACGTCGTCCCCGGTTCGAGGGATCGAACCGGGGACGAGTTGGGCCGGGTCAGCGGCTGATGAGCACCTTGAGCGCGCCGGTCTGCGCCGCGTTCCCGAAGGTCTCGTAGGCGGACAGGATGTCGCCGAGGGCGAACCGGTGGGTGACGAACTTCTCGACCGGGAGCTTGTGGCTCTCGACCAGCTTGAGCAGCATCCCGAGTGTCGTGGTGTTCACGAGACCCATGCTGATGTTGATGTTGTGTATCCACAGTCTCTGCAGCTCCAGCATGACCGCCTTGCCGTGCACTCCGACGTTCGCCACGTTGCCACCGGGACGCACCAGCTGCGTGCACATGTCGAAGGTGGCCGGGATTCCGACGGCTTCCACCGCGACGTCGACGCCGTAGCCGTCGGTCAGGGCGAACACCTGCTCCTTCCAGTCGGCCGCACCGGAGTTGACGCCGTGCGTGGCGCCCACCTCCTTGGCGAGCGCGAGCCGGTTGTCGTCCAGGTCGATCGCGATCACCTGTGCCGCGCCGTAGAGCGCGACGGTCGCCATCACGGCCAGGCCCACTGGGCCAGCGCCGACCACGGCCACCGTGTCGCCCGGCTTCACNCGCCCGTACTGCACACCGATCTCGAACCCGGTCGGCAAGATGTCGGAGAGCAGCACCGCTTCGCTGTCAGGGACCCCGTCGGGCAGCAGGTAGAGGGAGGTGTCGGCGAACGGGATCCGGACCATCTCCGCCTGCGTGCCGTCGATCAGGTGGCCGAGGATCCAGCCGATGCCTGAGGCGCCCTCCTCGGCGAGGCAGTGCGACGGGTTGCCGCTGCGGCAGTACACGCAGACACCGCATGAGTTCACGCACGAGATGATGACGCGATCTCCGACCTTGACGGTGCGGACCGCCGTCCCCACCTGGAGGACGGTGCCCACACCCTCGTGCCCGAGGATCCGGCCTTCGGTCACGGCCGGCACGTCACCCTTGAGGATGTGCAGGTCCGTTCCACAGATCGTCGTGGTGTCGACCTGGACGATTGCGTCGGTCGGTTCGATCAGCGTGGGATCGGGGACCTCGTCCCAACTCTTCTTGCCCGGACCGTGGTAGACAAGCGCCTTCATGGGACCTCCTGGTTGCGTCGCGCAGGCGGCATGTGTTGTCCACCTGTTCCTGCACGCTACGCCGCGCTCGTCCGAAGTCACGAACTCAGGGCGGTTTCGCTGCCGTTGCTGAAGAGGGTCATGACCATCCTTCACAGCCGCCGGGAGGTGGTGGGGCCAGCCTCGCCGTCCGCGACTGACACCCCCGCGGGTCGAGGCAGCAGGACGACGACATCGACGACCTTGGCCTCGGGCTCAGGGTCGGTGGAGGACCGCAAGCCCTCCGCCCGCCGGGCTGGATCCCGTGCCCCGCCAGATCTTGGCCAGCGTGGCGGGACCGATCGTCAGCATCTTCGCCAGCGACCGGCCGGGCCCGAACGTGTGCCCGGACGACCTCGCCGGCACTGACAGCGTCGTTGCGATCACCATCGCCGAGTTCACCCGCCGCGGGCGCCGCTGCGCGGGCGGTCCTCCCACCTCGCCAGGCCGCACCGGCGTAGCGAAACCGCCATGGCAGCGCGCTCGGATGGGCCGCGCGTGCCCGCACGGCACGGGGGAGCGAGGGCAGGTCCTGCCGGGTCAGGATCGGGCCCCCCGCACCGAGGCCGATCGAGTCGTGGGCCCACCCGTAGGTGACCGAGTTGCCCATCAGGAAGGCGAGCCGCACCGCCCATGCGCTTCTCGATGCTCGCCTCGAGGCGCCTCCTGCCTGATGGGAACAGGTTCCGCATTCTGTGCGGCCAGCACCCGCATTTCCGCGAGTCAGGGGTGTGCCCCGAGTGCGATTCGAACTCGCTGTATAGGGCGTATCGGGCACACTCCTCTCCGGTCCGGGTCTGTGACCTGCGGAAAGGTTCGGCGGTTGTTGGAACTGGGTGGACCTGTTGGGATCATGTGTCCCCGCCGGGGACACCGGCAGGGGTGCCGGGAAGGCCCAGGCCTTACCCGCCCAGTGGTGCGGGGGAGCGAGCGTCGCGCTCGTGTCCAGTGGGCCGGGAGCGGGGATGATGTGCCTGCGCTTGCGAGCACCCGGCGGGGAGCGATGTAGCGTTTGACCTTGCGAACGATGTGCTACGGCGATGCAGTGACCCAAGGAGCAGGGAGGGCAACGGTGGCTCCGCGAAACGTGCAGGAGCGAGCATCGAGCCACGCCGCCGACGAGGTCGCTCTTCGCGTCCGCGGCACGTCAGCCGAGATCCTGAGGGCGGTGAGCCGCCCGTGAAGGTGGCCCGGCTGCACGGTGTGGGAGATATTCGGGTTGCCGATGAGGACCGGCCGTCCCCGGGCGCGGGCGAGAGCCTTGTCCGCGTGACGGCGGTGGGTCTTTGTGGCTCCGACCTGCACTGGTTCACTGACGGCGGCATCGGGGATGCTCAGCTCACGCATCCTCTGGTGCTCGGGCACGAGTTCGCTGGGGTTGTCGAGGGCGGGCCCGACGATGGGCGACGCGTAGCGGTCGACCCCGCGCGCCCGTGCGGAGCGTGTCAGCAGTGTCTGGAAGGCAATCGGAACCTCTGCCCTTCGGTCCGCTTCGCAGGGCACGGCAGCAACGACGGCGGTCTGCGCGAGTTTCTCGCCTGGCCCACGGCGCTGTTGCACCCCGTACCCGACAGCCTGAGCGACGCCGACGCGGCGATGCTCGAACCGCTCGGAGTGGCGCTGCACGCCCACGACCTGGGGAAACCGCGGGTCGGTGGGGTTGTTGCCGTCATCGGCTGCGGGCCCATCGGGTTGTGTCTGGTCCAGCTGGCCCGAGCCGCAGGTGCCAGACAGGTCGTCGCCGTCGAGCCGCTGCGGCACCGACGCGAGGCCGCCGGGGTAATGGGTGCTGACGTCGTCCTCGACGCGGACGCCGACAACGTCCACGCCGCCTTGGCGGCGGCGACGGGCGGCCGGGGCGTCGATGTCGCGTTCGAGGCGGCCGGGAACGATGCGGGCGTCGCACTCGCCGTCGCGGCCGCGAGGCCCGGGGGCCGGGTCATTCTGGCCGGAATCCCGGGGCAAGACAGCACCACGTTCCCCGCCTCGGTGGCCCGCCGCAAGGGGCTGACACTCAAGCTTTCCCGGCGGATGAAGGACACGTACCCCCGGGCAACTCGACTGGCAGAAAAGGGTCTCGTCGATCTGGCCCCCATCGTCTCGCACACCTTTCCGCTTGAGAGAGCGGACGAGGCGTTCCGCGCCGCGAGTGATCGTGTCGGCCTCAAGATCATCGTGTCGCCGAACGCATGAGCCACGGAGCCGAGCTGGTCATCGCGGTCGACTGCTCGACGACGGCGGCCAAGGCCGTCATCCACGACCAAGCAGGCCAGGTAGCTGCCCAGGCTGCCCGGCCGCTGCGCACGCTGCAGCCCAGCCCCGCCTGGCACGAGCAGGACGCGGAGCAGTGGTGGGTGGCCACCCAGGGCGCCGTTGCGGAGGCAGTGGCGACGCTGGTCGACCCAGGCCCGATCCGGGCGATGTGCATCACGCACCAACGAGAATCGTTTGTGTGCCTCGACAGCGTCGGGCGGCCGCTGCGCCCGGCGATTCTCTGGCTCGACGGCCGGGCCCACGAGGAGATCGCAGAGCTCGGTTCGGCGCGAGTTCACGAGTTGTCCGGCAAGCCGCCGGACACCACTCCCGCCATCTACAAGCTCGCGTGGCTGGCCCGGCACGAGCCCGCCGTCCTGCGGGACGCCGTCCACGTGGGGGACGTCCAGGCCTACCTGGCGTGGCGGCTGACCGGCCGGTGGGCGACCAGCCACGGCTCGGCCGACACCCTCGGGCTCTTCGACCTCCGGCGGATGAAGTGGTCCGCCGAGCTGCTCGCGCTTGCCGGGGTCCGCCTCGATCAGCTACCCGAACTGGTGCCCGTTGGCGACGAGCTCGGCACCATTTCGGGCGAGGTCGCGCGTTCGCTCGGACTTCCCGGGCCGGTGCCCCTGGTCTCCGGCATAGGCGACGGCCAGGCCGCCGGACTGGGACTCGGTGCGACCGTTCCTGGCGTCGCGTACCTGAACCTCGGCACATCCATGGTCTTGGGGGTCCAGTCGCGCGAGTACGTGTGGGATGCGGCGTTCCGGACCCTTGCCGGGATCCGACCGGGGACCTACACCCTGGAAACCGTGCTCAATGCGGCCGCGTATGTGGCCACCTGGTGCAGGGAGCAGTTCGGTGAGCGTGGAGCCGACGGCACGGCGGGAGGGGAGCTGGAGGCCGAGGCAGCCCGGCTGGCGATCGGAGCCGAGGGCCTGCTCACCCTGCCGTACTGGAATGCAGCGCAGACCCCGCACTGGGATGCGCTCGCTCGCGGCGCAGTCGTGGGCTGGCACGGTCGCCACACGCGGGCTCACCTGTATCGCTCGATTCTCGAAGGCGTGGGATTCGAGCTGCGCCTCCACCTCGAGCGGCTCGAGGACGTGACCGGCCAGCGGATCGAGTCGATCCGCGCTGTGGGGGGAGGCGCGCGCAGTCCGTTGTGGATACGAATCATCACTGACATCACCCAGCGTTCCGTGCGGGTGTGCGCCGCCGACGAAGTCAGCGCCGCCGGGGCGGCCGCACTCGCCTGGGAGTTCCTGGACCGGAGCCAGGCTTCCACGGGTGTGGCGCCTTCGGCGCTGCCTATCGGCCGTGATGTATCGCCCGATCCGTCAACGGCAACCGGCTACGACGCGCTCTTCGCTGTGTACCGCCGGATGTACCCGTCGCTCCGTGGGTTGTTCCCCGATCTCGCTGCGGCGGCCGGGATCATTCCGGCTGGGTGATCGCAAGCGAANCTCCGGAAGCGGCCTCGATCACCGCGGGCCTCTGCCTGACAACAAGCCNGACCGCGAGGTAGATGCGAGTNCTGGGGGGCGCGCGCCGCGGNCGAGGCTGAGCACGGGCCGGNGTGGACGCCGCCAGCCGATTTCGGAGTCGTTCCATCTTGAGCAGCGTCGATGCTGCGGGTAGGCCGGAATGCGACACACCGCACGCGTCGGCTCACGTGCCGATCAGGGTGAGCCAGCCAACGAGGGCGAGAAGGGTGATGGCCAGGACGGGGATGATCAGGACGATGCCGATGCGGAAGTAGGTTCCCCAGCTGATGTGCATGCCCTTGCGGTCCAGGACGTGCAGCCACAGCAGGGTCGCGAGGCTGCCGATGGGGGTGATCTTCGGGCCCAGGTCGGCGCCGATGATGTTGGCGTAGACCATGAGCTCGTGGGTGATGCCGGTGGCGTTCGCGGCGTCGATGCCCAGGGCGGCGACCAGGACCGTGGGCATGTTGTTCATGACCGAGGACATCCCGGCCACGAGGAACCCAGTCCCGCCCGCGGCAGCGAGGGAGCCGTGGCCGCCGAACGACGCGAAGACCTGGCCCAGGGTGTCGGTCAAGCCCTGGTTGCGCAGGCCGAAGACGACCAGGTACATGCCCAGGCTGAAGAGCACGACCTGCCAGGGTGCAGAGCGCAGGACATTCCCCACCCGGATGGTTCCGTGCGGGTGGGGAGCTGCGGGGGCGAGCAGCGNGCCGGTCANGTCGGGACATTCGTGGACGGCAACATGACCGGTCGGGCCGTCCGGCTCGTCGCCGACGTCGTCTGGGCCGCCTGCCGTGGTGGCGAGCCCGGTCGGGGAGGTGCTGGCGAAGGCCCAGGCCGGGCGTCGGGCCGCGATGAGCACGATCGCCGCGGCGCACAGGGCGGCGACGGCGGCGATCGGCACGCCGATGGGGTTGGCGGCGAAGTACCCGACCAGCAGGACGGCCAGGACCACCCAGCCGGCTCGGAAGGTGAGCCGGTCGTGGATGACGTCGGCGGGCAGGGCTAGGTCGGCGACCTCGTAGCGGGCGGGGATCGACCTGCGGAAGAACAGGCGCAGCACGAGCAGGCTCGCAGCCAGGGAGACCAGGGAGACGGGGATCATTACCAGGGCGTAGCGGGCGAAGGACAGACCGAAGAAGTCCGCCGAGACGATGTTGACCAGGTTGGAGACCACCAGCGGCAAGCTGGTGGTGTCGGCGACGAACCCGGTCGCCATGACGAAGGCGAAGGCCGCCACGGGTCTGAACTTCAGCGCCAGGAGCATCTGGAAGACGATCGGGGTCAGGATCAGGGCGGCGCCGTCGTTGGCAAACACCGCGGCGATCGCTGCGCCCAGAACGACGATGAGGTTGAACAGAGCGCGCCCGTTGCCGCGCCCCCACCGGGCCACGTGCAACGCGGCCCACTCGAAGGTCCCGGCCTCGTCCAGCACCAGCGAGATGATGATCACCGCGACGAACGTGAGCGTCGCGTTCCACACGATGCCCCAGACGGTGGGCACGTCGCCCAGGTGCACGACGCCGGTCGCCAACGCCACCGCTGCGCCACCCAGGGCGCTCCAGCCGATGCCGAGCCCCTTGGGCTGCCAGATCACCAGGGTCAGGGTGCCGACGAAGATGATCAGGGCGAGCAGCATGCTCAGCCCTCCAGGGGGTTGATGGTTCCGCCGTGGGCGGCGACCACGGGCTGCGCGGTCGGTGCGACGGTGCCGCTCACGTCATCAGCACCCCGATCCGCTGCAGCACATCACGGGGTCGAAGTTCTCCACCGTTGCCATCTCACGCTCTCCTCAGATCAATGCTTATCGACATCGCCTCGCATCGTACATCAACAGACGCTGATATCAGGCGCGGCCGATGTGATGTATGGTGAACCCGTGACCAACGTCATGTCCCCCGAGACGCCGGTCCCGACGTCGGCGACTCTGGCGGCGCAGTTCGCGCTGCTGGCCGATCCGCTGCGCCTGCAGATCGTCGAAGCACTGGCCCGCGAACAGCTGTGCACCTGCCATCTGATCGCGATCACCGGGGCGAAGCAGACCACCATCAGCAACCACCTTCGGATCCTGCGCGAGACCGACATCGTGGTGGGGGCACCGGAGGGCCGCTTCACCTGGTACCGCCTGGCCCCGGGCGCCTTCGCCGATGGACTGAGGCGCCTGCAGGGGATCGCGGCGACCGGTCAGGACGCCTCTCGTCTTCGTCCGGCCTGCGCCCCCTGACCAGCCATCGGGTCCGAAGGGTGGAGCCGCATCCACCTCGTGGCCATCGGCGGCTGCGACGGGGGCATCAGTGTCGCCCTGCGGGCCCGAGGGCTCGACCCCTTCTGTGAGTCACTGTCCTCGCGGCTGGCGCGCTGCTGATCGCCGAAATGTGAGCGCGCGACGGTCAGGCCTTGCTCAGCCCAAGGCGTGCGCCGCGCCGGCCGGTCGCACGGCCTCGGCGCCTTGACCGGTACCGCGCAACGCCGAGCTGGCAGGGGAGCGGAGCCGCGCGGCGGATTCCGCCGTGCTCCCGGCGCCACCGCAAACCTGTTCGGAGCCCGATCCCGACCTGCCTGCACGCCTCGACCGTTCCGACCCCCGAGGCCAGCGGGCTCCAGTACGCCCGCTCCCTACCCAGATTCCTCTTGCGTCCCCGACGGGCCATCGCAGCACTCTCGATGGGGTGAGTGTTGCGACAACCACCGGAACCCAAGGATGTCCTACGTCGGCGGATAGTCGCTCACCGGGGCGCCACATCCTTGTCCCAGCGATCGAGCGCAGCGATGGCCCCGGCGACGCCGCGCGGCCAGAGCCTGTCGACGAGGACCGGGAATCCGTCGTCGGCGGCGGCCTCGGCTTAGATCCGTCTGATCACGATCTGGGTCACGGCCGACCGGTGACCAATACGCCGGACATGGCCGTAACCTCCAGCATCAGCTGCAGCCGCTGGTGGAACCGCAGCCTTCGCAGACGTAGCAGGAGCCCGAGGGGCGCATCTTGATCCCGCACGAGAGGCACAGCGGGGCGTCGGCCGTGCGACCCTGCTGCAGCTCGAACAGCTCGGTCGAGGAGTGGATCGCGACGGACTCCGCACCTGGTGCGGGCGCAGCGGAGGCCGTCGCGGCGACTGGCCGGTCCGGGGTGGCCTCGGCTGCCGGCACCGAGCCGGTGGTCTGGTTCATCGACTCCAGCTCCGCGTCCTCGACCAGCTCGTAGGAGCCCGTGTCGAGGTGGCGGGTGCGCTCCTCGGTGGTGTGGATACCCATCCCGGCCCGCGTCTCGTAGGGCAGGTAGTCCAGCGCCAGCCGCCGGAAGATGTAGTCCATGATCGACTGCGCCATCCGGACGTCCGCATCGTCGGTCATCCCGGCGGGCTCGAAGCGCAAGTTGGTGAACTTCTGCACGAAGGTCTCGAGCGGTACGCCGTGCTGCAGGGCGATCGAGATGGCGATCGAGAAGGCGTCCATCACCCCGGCCAGCGTCGACCCCTGCTTGCCAAGCCGCAGGAAGATCTCGCCGAGCCCGTCATCGGGGTAGGAGCCGGCGGTCAGGTACCCCTGGGCGCCGCCCACCGTGAACGACGTCGTGATCGATGGCCGGGACTTCGGGAGCCTCCTACGGACAGGCCCGGCGAGGGGCGGGGTCGCCACGGGCACGGGCGCCGGAGCGGTTGGCGTCTCCTCCGTGCGGGTGGGCCGCTCGGCGGGCGCCGACTTGCTGTCGGAGAGCGGTTGTCCGACCTTGCAGTCGTCCCGGTAGACGGCCAAGGCCTTGAGACCGTGCTTCCAGCCCTCGTAGTAGATCTCCTCGATCTCTTCGACCGTGGCGCTCTGCGGCACGTTCACGGTCTTCGAGATGGCACCCGACAGGAACGGCTGGACGGAAGCCATCATCAACACGTGACCCATCGGCGCGATCGAGCGCCGGCCCATCGCGGTGTCGAAGATCGCGTAGTGCTGGGGCCGCAGCCCTGGGGCGTCCACGACGTGGCCGTTCTCGGCGACGTACTCAACGATCGCCTCGATCGTCTCCTGGGTATACCCGAGTTGATTCAGCGACCGTGGGATGGCCTGGTTGACGATCTGCATCGATCCGCCGCCGACGAGCTTCTTGAACTTCACGAGAGAGAAATCCGGCTCGATCCCGGTGGTGTCGCAGTCCATCATGAAGCCGATGGTCCCGGTCGGCGCGAGGACGCTCGCCTGGGCGTTGCGCCACCCGTTCGCCGCGCCCAGAGTCAGGCTGTCCCGCCACTGGGTGGTCGCGGCGGCGTGGATGTCGGCGTCCATCGCGCCGAGCGTCACGAGAGCCTCGTTGGCGGCAGCGTGCTTGCGCATGACGCGCTGGTGCGCCTCGGCGTTGCGGGCATACCCGTCGTAGGCACCGACGACGCCGGCCAGCTCAGCGGAGCGCCGGTACGCCGTTCCGGTCATCAGGGAGGTGATGGCGCCCGCCAGCGAGCGTCCGCCCTCGGAGTCGTAGCCGTGCCCGGTCGCCATCAGCAGCGCACCGAGGTTGGCATAGCCGATGCCCAGCTGGCGGAAGTCGCGCGTGGTCTGGGCGATCGCCTCGGTCGGGAAGTCGGCGAAGCAGATCGAGATCTCCATCGCCGTGATGACGAGCTCGACCGCCGCGACGAAACGTTCGGTGTCGAAGGTGTCGTCATCGCGCAGGAAGGCCAGCAGGTTCAGTGAGGCGAGGTTGCACGAGGAGTTGTCCAGGTGCATGTACTCGCTGCATGGGTTGCTCGCGGTGATCCGCCCGGACTCGGGGCTCGTGTGCCAGTCGTTGATCGTGCCGTCGTACTGCAGCCCAGGGTCGGCGCACTCCCAGGCCGCCTGAGAGATCTTGCGGAACAGCTTCTTGGCGTCGACGGTCTTGATGACGCGCCCGTCCTGCCGGGCGGTGAGGCCGAAACCGGTGCCCTGCTCGACGGCGCGCATGAACTCGTCGGTGACCCGGACCGAGTTGTTCGCGTTCTGGTACTGGACCGAGATGATGTCTTTGCCGCCGAGGTCCATGTCGTAGCCGGCCTCCCGCAGCGCGCGGATCTTGCCCTCCTCGTGCGCCTTGGTCTCGACGAACTCCTCGATGTCTGGGTGGTCGACGTCGAGGACGACCATCTTGGCCGCGCGGCGGGTCGCCCCGCCGGACTTGATGGTCCCGGCGGACGCGTCGGCGCCACGCATGAAGGAGATCGGGCCGCTTGCGGTCCCGCCGGAGGAGAGCAGCTCCTTGGACGAGCGGATGCGCGAGAGGTTCAGGCCGGCGCCGGAGCCGCCCTTGAAGATCAGGCCCTCCTCGCGGTACCAGTTCAGGATCGAGTCCATCGTGTCGTCGACGGCGAGGATGAAGCACGCGCTGACCTGCTGCGGCGAGGGCGTGCCCACGTTGAACCAGACGGGGGAGTTGAAGGAGAACACCTGGTGCACGAGCATCCAGGTCAGCTCGTGCTCGAACACCTCGGCGTCGGTGTCGGTCATGAAGTAGTCGTTGTCCTGGCCTGCCCTGACGTACGCGTGCACCACGCGGTCGATGAGCTGCTTCAGGCTGGACTCGCGCGCGTCGGACCCGGGAGCGCCCCGGAAGTACTTGGTCGTGACGATCGTCGCCGCGTTCAGAGACCAGGACCGCGGGAACTCCACGCCCTTCTGCTCGAAGACCGTCTCACCCGATCTCCAGTTCGTCTGGACGACGTCGCGTCGTTCCCACACCATGTCGTCGTAGGGGTGGGTGCCGGCCGTGCTGAATACCCGGTCGATGGTCAGCCCTGGCTTCCGGGCCCGGCCGCCGCCGGTCGTCCCTGCTTGCCCGGCTGCCTGCGAAGTCTCACTCATGCCATCTCCCTTGAAGGACCCCCGAAGCCCGCCGACCACTAGTTGTGGCCTTCACATCTCCGACGACCACCATATGTTGGGTCCACGAGTCCGCGCGGGACTTCAGTCCGGCATGTCGCGGGTGTCTCAGTGAACCAGTTCGGCACCGGGTTCGGGGACGGGTTCGGGGACGGGTTCGGGGACAGGTTCGGTAGGGGCGAAGGCGGCCCGGGTGGCGGCCCGCCGCAGGATCGCTAGGACTGGCCGACCGACGACGGCGACCCCCACCGCGGTGGTGGTCGCGCGCCCCACGTCCCACCCCAGCGAGGTTGCGAGGCTGTACAGCAGGAACCGGTGGAGGTTGTCCGCAGCCGGGCCGCCGGCGACAAAGGACAGAGCAGTGTCGCCGCCGAGTTGGAACGGCCACCACGACATGTTCATCGTCAGCCCATACCCGAGCCCAGCGAGCGCCGCATAGGTGGCGAGCGCGACGACCTCCCAGCGTCCGCGCAGTCGCCGAGGGAGCAGGCCCGCACCGAGCCCGACCCAGGAGGCGGCGAGCATCTGGAAGGGAAGCCAGGGCCCGACGCCGCCGGTCAGCAGAGCGGAGGCGAACAGCGTGATCGACCCTAGGGCGAATCCGAAGCCTGGACCGAAGACACGTCCGCCCAGGACGATGACGAGGAACACCGTCTCCACCCCCGCGGTCCCGCCGGACAGCGGCCGGAGCACCGCCCCGACTGCAGAGAGCAGGCCGAGCACCGCGATGGCCTTGACGTCGATGCCGCCGTCGCCCATCGCGACGAAGACCACGGCCAGCACGCAGAGCAGCACCACCGCCAGGACGAGCGGGGCATCCGTGCCCCGCGCCAGGGCGCGCCTCGGGTCGATCAGCAGCGGCCAGCAGAAGGCCAGCACGCCGACGATCGAGGCGAGCACCAGGGCGAGCGCGGTCCGCGGCGTGAACGGCACGGCCGACGCGGCTGCCGGAGCGGTCATGGCGTCGTCCCGAGCGCCGCCCGCACGGCCTCGACCGTGAGCAGCTCGAGCGGAAAGAGCACCTTTGCCACCTGGGGCGCGAAGATCGGCGAGGCGACCAATACCTCCCGGGCGGTTCCGTCGGCCACGATCTCGCCGTCAGCCAGGATGAGGACGCGATCGGCGCACCCGGCGACGAACTCCACATCATGGCTGGCCAGCAGCACCGCGCCTCCACCGGCCACAACCTCGGCGAGTACATCCGTCAGGCGCCGCTTGGCTGCGTAGTCCAGACCACGGGTGGGCTCGTCGAGGAGCACCACCGGCGGTGCGGCCGCCAGCTGGATCGCCAGCACGAGAGCCAGCCGCTGCCCCTCCGACAGGTCCCGCGGGTGCACGCCGGGGCGGACCGGCCCCGCGATTCGCGTCAGCAGCGCGCGCGTCGTACCCGGGGCCGCATCGGCCTGCGCGTCGCCGGTCGCACACTCGCCGCTCACCGTGTCCAGGTAGAGCAGGTCGGACGGCGTCTGCGGCACCAGGGCGACGTGCCGTCGGGCCTGCGCGGCGCTTAGGGCTGCTGGGTCGACCTCCCCCGACGGAGCCGTGATCCGGATGGTCCCGCCCGACCGGGGACCGCTGCCCTGCAGTGCCCACAGCAGCGACGACTTGCCCGAACCGTTGCGCCCCATCACGGCGACCACCTCACCGGCGCGCAGGTCCAGGTCGGCCCCGCGGACAGCGTGCACCCGCCCGTGCTGGACGTGCAGGTCATGAACGGAGAGAACCGCAGCGCCGGGCCGGACGATCCGTGCGGGCACGACCGCGGCGGATCTCGCGAGCCGCTCGCGCAGTGGTGCGACGCGGCGTCGGGCGTCGCGCACCGACAGCGGCAGGGGATACCACCCGGCGAGCCGGCCGAGCTCGACGATGGGGGGCGCGACCGCCGAGTCGCCGAACACGTCGGACGGCAAACCGTCGACCGCTGTTCCGTCGCCGCGCAGGCTGATCATGTGGTCGGCGTATTGCACCACCCGCTCCAGGCGGTGCTCGGCAAGCAGGACGGTCACCCCGAGGTCGTGCACGAGGCGCGTGATGGCTGCCAGCACCTCCTCGGCCGCGGCCGGGTCGAGCGCGGAGGTCGGCTCGTCGAGCACGAGCACGCGCGGTTGGCTCGTCAACACGGCGCCCAGTGCGACCCGCTGCTGCTCCCCACCGGACAGGTCGGCGAGCGGCCGGGACCGCAGCGCGCCCAGCCCGAGCAGGTCGACCACCTCCTCGACCCGCTTGCGCATCACGGCGGGCGCCAGCCCGAGCTGCTCCATGCCGTAGGCCAGTTCTTCCTCCGCAGAGTCGGTGACGAACCCCGCGAGCGGGTCCTGGCCGACGACGCCGACCACGTCGGCGAGGTCGCGCGGCCGGTGGTCTCGGGTGTCCCGNCCGCCGATCAGGACGCGGCCCGCGAGCAGACCGCCGCTGAAGTGTGGCACGAGGCCGCANGCGGCCCGCAGGAGTGTCGACTTGCCCGATCCCGTGGGACCGACGACGAGGCACAGCTCGCCCTCGCCAATCTGCGTGCTGACGTCGCGCAGCACGGGGTCTGTCTCGCCGGTATACGTNACGCTGACGTGCTCGAAGCGGATCATCGGGATCGACCCTGGTGGGCCGCCGGGAGCGCCGCCGGGAGTGCGGCCAGCAGCGCGCACAGCACGGCGACCGGCGGCACGCTCGGCCAGGTGAGCGGGCTGAGCGAGGGGTCGAGCCCGGCCGGGTCCGTCCCCAGGGTGCCGACGAGCAGCAGTGCGACCACCACCCCGCAGCCGGCCACCACGCTCTCGCGCAGCTGCCACGGGTCCGGGCGGTATCGCGTGCGCTGGACGCGGCGCCCGGCCAGCACCGAACCGGAGAGGGCGACGAGCGCCCCCGCCGCGAGCACCGGGAGCCCCAGCCATACCGGTGACGACCCGTCGAGCAGGCCGTAGGTGCCGAGCGCCGCCGCGAGGAGTGACCCCAGCAGCGTGGCGGTGATACCCGCGCCACTGCGACCTGGCACCGACCTCGCGTAGCCGCGTGAGTCCATCGAGGCGGCCAGCTCGAGCGACCTGTCGAGCGCGTCGGCGAGGACGGGGAGCGCGCACGACAGCACCGAACGCGGCCCGCGTCGGTCCTGGCCACGCAGGCGTTGCGCACGGCGGACCCGCACCAAGGACGTGACGAGCTGGGGGGTCACCGTCACGGCGATCACCACGGCGGTGCCGACGTGGTGGAGCGAGGCAGGCAGGCAGCGCAGGGCCCGTTTCGGGTTGGCGAGCGCGTTCGCCGCGCCGACGCAGACGATGAGGGCGGCGAGCCGGAACCCGCCGCGGGCGGCCGCAAGCAGCCCCGGGGTGTGCACGGGCCCGAGGAGAGAGATGCCCGCGGCCCAGTCGGGCAGCGGGATCGTCGGCAAGCCGACCAGCACGGGGCCACCGGTCTTGAAGCCGACCAGCACGTAGCAGCCCACCCGGACCGCGATGATCACCCCGCCCAGCACGAGATACGCCCCGAAGGCGCGAGCCCAGGGCGAGTCGCCCCGACGCACGACGACGACCAGCACCGTCGCAGCCAGCAGCAGGCCGATCACCAGCGGGTTGGCCGTGCGGGTGACCGCCACGGCCAGCCCGAGCGCCCATGCCCACCACGCCAGCGGATGGACGGGCCGGCCGGGAGCGTGCCCGGCCCAGGTCGGCCGCCATCCACGCGGCGCAGGGTGCTCACGTGACACCCGTGGCTGATGGAGTAGCTCGGGCGCCGGTGCGGCGGTGACCACGGATGGCCTCAGTCGCGGCTGGCGCTGGTGGTGCGACGACGGCGTGCGACAAGCACCGCGGCGACCAGCAACAGGGCGCCGACGGCGATGCCGGCCAGGGTCGCCGGTGTCGGACCCGGGTCGGCATCCTGGCCGGCCTTCTCGGTGGGCTGCTCGGCTGATCGCTCGGTTGGCTGCTTGGTCGCAGTCTGGATTGCGGCGGGGAGGATGCTCGGTCCGCTCGTCCCGTCGTTGTACCGCCACCCCTCGATCCCGCCCGGTGCCGGGTCGCTGGAGTCCGCACCCACCTGGTACGCGGTCCANGCCGCTCCGGGCTCGGCCGACCAGTACGACCAGTACGAGCCCTTGAACGTCTCCGGGCACGGGTCGGGGGCTGCGTTGATCGCGCAGATCATGCCGGAGGAGGCGTCGGTGGCGGTGAACCCGGCGTTGGTGAGTGCTTGCCGCCCGGTGGCCGGATCGCCGGCCGCACAGCCAACCTCCACCTCGCCCCCGACGTCCGTGAAGTCGACAACGACCGTCACGCCGGATCCGTCAGTGCACGCACCGACCGGGGTCGGCACCTGGCCCGCAGTGCCGGCAGCTGCCGTCGAGGCGGATAACGGCACAAGCACGGCGGTCAACAAAACGTGGAGCAGCGCGGTGGTCGGCCTTCGCACCAGGGTGCCTCTCGAGAGAGCGGTCGGCGAGGGCCCGGCACTTCGAGCTCCGACGGTTTCCTGGCTGAGCCGAGAAGTGCGTGCGGATGCGACGATTCGAGCTCCTTTCCGCAGACCTCGGCGGATGGAGTACTCGTTCTGGGCAGGTTTCCCGGCTCGTCGCACGGTCGGACCGTCGCGACCTACGGTTGCGGGTCAGCGCCGGACTTCGACCGGCTTCCCCTGGCGTAGAACGTTGGAGCAGATCTGCCGCCCCGCGTGAACGGGTCGACGCCGCGATGCTACGCCAACGGCTGGCCGACTCGCAGCCTTTCTACCCACGCCGGTACGCCGTTACCGTGGTGGAGGATCCTTAACTCGGCGCTCCGCAGTGCCNGCAAGACCGCAACGCACCACGCNACACACCGACCGAAGGCAGCAATGAGCCGCATCTACACAAGGACAGGCGACGACGGCACCACCGGGCTGTTCCTCGGGGGCAGGGTCTCCAAGGGCGACGAACTGGTGGATGCGTACGGGGACGTCGACGAGGCGGTCGCCCTGCTCGGGGTCGCGCGCTGCGCATCCGCCGACCCGCAGCTGGCGGACCTGCTGCTCCGGCTGCAGCGGGAGATGTTCGTNGTCGGGTCCGACCTGGCCGCGAACCCCGATCGGCGTGACCGGTTGACCGCAGGCGTCTCGCTCGTCACGCCGGCGATGATCTCCGAGCTCGAAACGCTGATCGACCGGCTCGTGNCCGAGCGCCCCCTGCGGCCCGTCTTTGTGGTTCCCGGTACGACCGCGACCGGTGCAGCGATCGACCACGCCCGAACGGTCGCACGCCGCGCGGAACGGCACGTCGTGCGGGCTCAGGTGTGCGGCCACGCCGTCAGCCAGGACGCACTCCGTTACCTCAACCGGCTCTCCGACCTGCTCTTCGTCTTGGCGCGGCACGCGGCCGGGGAAGTTGAGGAGCCGGCGAGCCGGGCCTAACACGGCCCAACGGTGCCGATCGCGGTGGTCGTCCCGTTNCCGGCACCCCGCCANCAGCTGACGTAGTGCTCGTTCGTACTGGTTGCCGACCGAGGAAGAGACGAAGCTCGGCGGATGAGGNCCGAGTCGCCTCCCGGCGACAGGCCGGGGTGCAACTCCTCCGCTTACCCGACCTGCGGACATCCTCGCTGCGAGACCCGAAGTCCTGCCAACGGTGTCCGCCGTTCGGGGTCAACCNCAGTCGGCGACTCCGCAGCGCGCCGCCATGATCGCGGGGAAGGCCAGCCCGAGCACCGCGGAGCCGACCTTGCGGGGTCGCGAGCTGTTCGGCGGTCTGTTCGACCATGCGCAGGTCAGCCGGGTAGCGACGCAATCCGAAGCCGGCATCGGTGGCTACGACTACACCGAGGAAATCGACGGCCTCGTTCAGGAGGAACGTGTGGCCGACGACGAGATCGGGTTCCGCCGCCTCGTCCGAGCCGCCGTCGAGCCCTCACCCTCGTCCGAGCCGCCGTCGAGCCCTCACCCTCGGCCGAGCTATCGACCGTGTCGTTAGTCCTCCGCCCCACGCGCGCTGGCGTGGGCGCGACGCGCCCGTCGCGTCGCCGAAGACACGGCGGGGGGTGAGCGCGGGTGGAGGTCATGACCGGACCGCTCCTCGTGGTGGACGCAGCCGCCTGGTACGACGTCCCCGACGGCTACGCGGGCGTCGTCACACGCCTGTTCGAGCCGATGGGGTTCCAGGTGGTCGACGGGGACGCGCTCGCTCGCCGGGTGGCCCGAGCGCTGGCCGACGTGCTCCGACACGGCGACCTCGTCGTCGCCCCGACGATGAGCGGCTGCCTGTGTGGTGCGCCCACCGCGGGCCGCGTTCGATGTCCCGCCCATGGCTGGGGCCGGCCGCTGCACGCGCCTCCCGTCGGGGTGTGCGCCAACCGTCGGCGCGCCGTTCGCCACCGGGCCCGCCCGTCGGCTGCGCCGATGCCCCCTACCGCGTCCCGTCGCTCCCATCCCGGGGCCTCCCCGCCGATGGGTCTTGACCGACCCTCACTTGAGCACTAGCGTGTAAACGATTGCACATACGAATACACGAGTGAGGGACAATGGTGTCGCACGGCCATAGCCGCGCTCACGGGTCGGCGGGTACTCCCGCAGCACGCACGTGCGGCGTGCCGGCACAGCCAAGGACGGTTCGGCCGCGCGTCGGGAGCGGGAGCCTCGGGCTCCATGGGTGTGTCGGTACAGCTCTTTCAGCAGGCGTGGGACCGGTCGTCGGCACGACGGGCCGGCAAATGGTGTGCCCATCGGCTGCGCGCCGGGTAACTTTTGTGTCTCGAGGTAATAACGTTTGTGTCTCGATCGGCTGAGGGCCTCGTAGCGTCGCTACATCTCCTGCTACGTTGGCGACGGGTCACCGGCGAATTCTGGTGTCGCGAGGAGCGCGACGGGGCATGGGATGGGTGAAGGACCACGGTCTCGCGTTTGACGTTGGCGGTTCTCGGGGGCCTGGGCCCTGGCTTTTATCGTGATAAGGCAGTCATGGAGTGACAAGGCAGTCATGGAAAGGAATACGACAATGAGAAGAACCACGCGCCCAGTCATCACGTTGATGGCAGCAGCCGGCATGGTCCTGGCGCTGGCCGCCTGCGGCGGCGGGGCCGGCGGGAAGTCGACCGGCGGCTCGAGCAGCGCCGCGGCCTCGGGCACCGTCACCTGGTGGGGCTGGACCCCGGATACCCCGGTGGCCAAGAAGTACATCACCGAGTTCAACAAGGTGTACCCCAACATCACGGTCAAGTACACCAACTATGAAAACGCCGATTACGCCCCGACCATGTCGACGGCGTTCCAAACCGGCGCGGGTCCCGACATCTTCGACGTGTCCGCCGGCGGCAACGTTGGCGGCAAGCAGCTGTGGGGCCAGTACGCCATGGACATGGCCCCGGTGGCCGAAAAGGTCATGGGCGCCGGCTGGAAGGACAAGTTCGCCACCGGCTATGTTGACAACTTGACCGAGAACGGCAAGGTGGTGGCCCTGCCCCTGGGTGGTGTCGCGGCCGATTTCTTCTGGATCAACAAGGACCTGTTCGACAAGGTCGGCGTGCCCACCGAGCTCAAGACCTATGGCGACCTCAAGGCGGCCTGCGACAAGTTCCAGGCGGCCGGTGTGCAGTGCTTCACCATGGGCACCAACTCGACCGACACCTTCTCAACCGAGCTGCTGCGCAGCATCATGAGCTCGATTGATCCCACCTATTACATGAAGGCCTTGCACGGCTTGGCCAGCTGGGATGATCCAGTGTTCACCCAGGCCATCGACATGCTGCGCAAGATGCAGACCGACGGGATCATCAGCCAGGATGCCACCTCGATCAAGCAGTACCCCGAGGCCAACAACCACTTCATGGCTGGAAAGGCCGCCATCGTCCAGATGGGCACCTGGTACGCCCAGTACGCCGCCAAGGCCTCGATGCTGACGGCGATGCAGGGTGCCGGCGTGTCCAAGCCGGTTCCCTTCACCATGTTGCCCATGGTGAGCCCGGACTTTGCCGGCAAGGGCAACATCCCCGGTTTTGTGGGTGAGGCCGACTACGGCCTGGCCGTCAACGCCAAGGCCAAGAACCCCGAGGCCGCCAAGGCGTTCGTCACTTGGCTGACCACCACCAAGGAGGGCCAGCAGGACGTGGGCAACGCCATTGACTTGGTGCCTGCACTGAAGGGCGTCCAGGCCGACTGGACCAGCCTTGGACTGGTCTCGCCCGACATCCAGATCCCGATCTTCCAGAAGTTGTTCANAGATGCCACGAACGCGCCCGAGTCCCGCAACCTGTACATCTCGGCGGAGACGGGCAATGCTCAGGTGATCGCGGTCCAGCAGGCCCTCGCTGACAAGTCCAAGAGCTCGGCGGCTATCGCCAAAGAGGCGCAGACCAGTTCTGTTCCCCTGAAGTGATACCGACTCAGGCATGAAGGAATAGGGACGACTTGCCATGGCAGACTCGGTGAGCGTTGCACCGAAGAGCCCTCTGGTTCGACACGCCCCGGCCACGTTTGGTGGTGGCGCCTCGCGCAGGCGCCACCACTGGACGCCCCCCGGATTGGGCTGGATCCTTCCGGGGTTCGTGGTTTCGGTAGGATTGATCTACTTCTGTATCGGGTATTCGGGATACCTGTCCTTGCTCCCGTGGAACTGGAGGCCCGGGAGCCCGGCGACAATTGAGGGCTTTGCCTCGTACGTCAGGGCCTTCAACAGCCCGTTGTTCTGGACCAGCCTCGAGCACACGCTGGTGTTCTTCATCGCGGCCTTCGTGGTTCAGTGCATCATGGGCATCATTTTCGCGGCCATCCTCCACTCAAAGGTGTACGCGGCAACCTTCTTCAAGGTGATCATTTTTCTGCCGGTGGTGATTGCCCCGGCCATCATGGCGCCGGTCCATCGGCGGGTCTTCGCCGTGGACGGGCCGATCAACGGGATTCTGCAGCACCTGGGGCTGATCCAGATAGACAAGCTGGGCAACCGGGACTGGATCGGATGGCTTTCCTCGGGGCTGACACACATCGGGATGGGGGACGTCACCCCCAACTGGATTCAACCGTCCACCTCGCTGTGGGTGATCATCGNCGTGCAGATCTGGAGCTCGATCGGCATGGCCTTCATCTTGTTCTACGCAGCCATGGGCCAGATCGACCCCGAGGTGTTGGAGGCGTCGCGCATCGATGGCGCCGGCAANATCCGGATGTTGGTCTCGGTGGTGGTGCCCAACATGAAGCCCACCATCGTGTCGCTGGCCATCCTCAACGCGATCACCGCGCTGAAACTCTTCGACTTCCCGTACCTGATCACCGGCGGTGGCCCGGCGCACTCGTCAGAGTTCTTGGGGACATATATCTACTCCGAGCTGTTCGGCGTGTCCAGTCACTACGGTTACGCGGCTACGTTGTCGGTGTTGCTGCTCATCTTGGCCTTGGCGGTTTCGATCATCATGAGGTTGAGCACCAGCGAGCGCAGGCCGGGCCGCAAAGTCAAGGGGGTGCGCGTCTAGATGTTTGAGACTCGAAGCCGACGAGCCAGAGTGGGCCTGACAGCCCTGCTGGCCGTCATGGTGATCCCCTTTATCATTCCCCTCTTCACCATGGCCCTAGGCTCCTTGCAGGGCACTGGGTGGGTCAACTACAAGACCGTCATGGAGCTCGACGGATTCTGGCTGTACTTCCGCAACTCGATCATCATCTCGGTGGCCACGATCGGCATCGTGTACTTCTTGACGATGGCCGCCTCGTTCGGCTTCTCCAAGCTGCACATCCGCAACAAAGAGGTGTACTTCTGGCTGATGATGGGGGCGCTGACCATGCCCGAGGTGGTGCTGCTGACCCCGCTGGTCATCACGGCCTCCAAGGTGGGGATGGCCGGGACCTTCTGGGCCGTCATCATCCCCTTGGCCGCCCTGCAGATCCCGTTCACCACGCTGCTCACCAGGAGTTATGTGGACGGCGTCCCCGATGCCTTGTTCGAGGCCGCCCGCATCGACGGGGCGGGGGCGTGGAGGCAGTTCTGGAGCCTGTTGGTGCCGCTGGCCAAGCCCATGGCCGTGGCCATCGTGGTGCTGGTGCTGATCAATTCCTGGAACTCGTACCTGCTGCCGCTGGTGTTGTTGGGGCAGGCGGACGGCCACCAGGTGGTCACCCAGCTGACCAACGCGTTCAAGGACCCAGTACACCGATGATCAGACCAAGATTCTGGCCGGGGCGGTCTTGGCCGCCCTCCCCGAGATCATCGCCTACATCAGCCTGCAGCGGTACTTCGAGCGCGGGATGGTGGCTGGGGCGATCAAGTGACAAGTCGCCCAAGGTAGGGACGTTTCATGAGCACGGCACCCAGT
>JGI24131J36419_10000179_pt1 | contig 21692 bp, 17 predicted proteins | sample BarGraNGADG00211_2_FD_36419 | JGI IMG/M metagenome (IMG submission 36419) | reverse complement strand
CGCTTCCGTTTCTCTGTCATTGCCTAAACCTCCACGTTCTGTGTGAGTATACTGGATCTCTCACCTTAGGACGTGGTCCAGTTTCCGGGGTTAATTATAGCTAACCTATCGGGAGTCACCAACCGGCCAGTGTTTTGCAGCACTGCCGGTTTGTCGTTTGGATCAGTCCGCACAGTTCAATAACTGCCACCTCGGCCCGCCCAGCGCGAGATGCCGCGCATGGTCACCCGGCCAGTCATCGCCAGCAGTGCACAGGTGATCTTGCTGAATTGNCGCAGCGTCGTTGCCGCCAAGAACGGCTGGAAGCATTGTAAAAGTGCTACAATANTGGTAGCATCTACACCATTCAGGAAAGGAAAACAGCCAATGATCTACCTAAGTGTCCGTCACACGGTCGCTGATTACGCCAAATGGCGCCCGTACTTTGATGCTGACGAATCCAAACGTCGCGCCAGCGGGTCCACTGGCGTCCAGTACGTTTACCGCGACCTGGCGAATCCCAACGACATCACGGTGGTGTTAGAGTGGGACAATCCAGAAAACGCACAGAAGTTCGTTCACGATCCGGCGCTGGCCGAGACTATGAAGACTGCAGGCGTCATGGGTGCGCCGGAAGCGCGTTTCCTGACCCACGCGTAAAACCCTGGGCCAATGCCAACCTGCAAAGGGGTCTGTCCACCTGGCTTCTGGGTGGACAGATTCCCGGTTCAGCGTCCAGATGGACGCGGTTCACAGCCTGGCTCGTCCCGAAGCCAACTCTCCGACGATGGTCTAAGGTGGAGTGCACAGGCGCTATCAGTCTGAAGGTCAAAGTGTATGCCAACAGGTTGGCGTTCCAGCAGTACCCTCGCTCCACGACAGGCATTGCGAACGTAGCGAGCCCCATACACCAAACATCATACAACAAACAGCCAGGGTCGCCCATCGAGGCGGCCCTTTTGTTATCCGCAACTCTAGCGTTTGCGCTGACGACGCGGGCGCGCGCTCGGGTTATCCTACTAATCGGGAAAAGCAATTCTTCCGCTGTCATGCGCGAGAGGGGGCCAAACAATGGACAAGAGTTTTCTAGACGCGGTCACGAAGATCCTGAACGAGTTCGCCCTGACGAAATTCTCGGCTCAGGTCCTGGAGCTGAAAGGACCAATCCAGGAAGGTTTGAGCTATCGCTGGCGTCTCATCAGCACCCGGTATAAGGAGGTCACCGTCCTGTTTAGTCACCAAGAAGCTCTTCCTTGGCAAGGTTACAGCGGCGTCCTTTGAGGTCTATGGACTGGAGGAGAGGAAGAAGTTGGGACCGACCTTGCAGGAACTGCAGTCCTTCCTCGGGAAAGCAGAATTGGCGGCTATTCGCTGATTTCTGGATGCTGTGGTGACTCGACGAAGGAGATCACATATGAGAACGCTCTATTTCCCGATCTACACCCTGCGGCCTTTCGAGCGGGGGATCCAGGAGACCCTGGGCAAGTACAGTCGATTTGTGCTGCCTGGCCTGGGATTTCAAATCCCGTTCGTCCATCTCATCCGGGTCCGCGATGTCCGCGAGCACACGATGGATATTCACCCTCAGCCGGTGATCACCAAGGACAACGTCGAGATCCAGGTCGACGGCATCATGTGGGTGCGGCCGACGGTCGATGAGGAGTCGATCAAGAAGACTTTCTATAACATCGACGATTGGAAGAAGGCGATCATCCAGCTGGCGATGACCAACCTGCGCCAAGAGTTCGGCGATCTAACCCTGGATGAGAGTCTGGTAGCCCGTGAGAAGATCGCGGGCAATCTACAGCGGATCCTGAATACATACGCCGTCGAATGGGGCCTGACCGTCAGCAAGGTGGAAATCCGCCTGATTGATCCGCCGGAAGACATCAAGAAGGCCATGCACAAGCAGAAGACTTCTGAGCAGGAGAGAAGATCCATGCGCCTGCTGGCAACCGGGGAATTTGAAGCCGCTGAACAACAGAAGCTGGCGATCATCCAGCGGGCCCAGGGCGAGTGCGAAGCGGCGATCCAGGTGGCCCAGGGCAAGGCTGAAGCCATCCGCCTGGTGAACGAAGCGGCCGCGAGGTACTTCGTTGGTAATGCCCAGATGCTTAAACAGATGGAGATGATCGAAACGTCCCTGCGCAACAACAGCAAAATCGTGATCACCGAGCACGGTATCAGCCCGACCCTGCTGCTCGGCAGTCTGCCGATGAGCGTGTCGACGGAAAAAACCGCCTAATGAGTCCTCAGGTGAGAGCTCAAGAGGATATCGCAATGAACAACGACATGCCGGAAAGCCGATGGAAGCAAGTCAGTAGTCAGATCAAGATCTTCTGGAGCAGGATCGACGACGCTGACCTGGAGAGGATCGGCGGCAAAGCCGAGCGGCTGGCGGGCGTGCTTCAACACAAGTACGGCTACATCAAGCAGCACGCCGAGTCACAGAGCATCCGCTGGATGCGCAAGCATCGCGACGAGCAGGCAATCGAAGAGTAAACTCAATCGCCGGCCTTGCCAGAGCCGGCCCTTGGCAGCGCCAGGAGGTGACGAGATGGTAGCTATGCCCGAGACACCCGAGACAATAGAGACCGGTCCAGCGCCGATCCTGAATGACCCCGCCCGAGATCCCCTTAGTGACAAGGAGAGGGCGGAGCTTATTTGGGGCGACGAGGCCCTGACGAGTTGTGGGGACGTTAGGGTTACGGCAAATGAAAGGCTTTGGGCGAGACCGTGACCCGCGTGCTGATTGCCGACGACCAACTCAGGGCCCGGCGCAGCCTGCAAGCCCTGCTGACGGCTATGGTTTGGAGCCACAAAAGCCGCGGCGAGCGAAGCGATGGCCTGATTGAGACCGTAGGCGAAGCCAGCGATGGCCAACAGGCGATCGACCAGGTAGAGCTGCTCCGCCCGGATGTCGTCGTGATGGAGCTGCACATGCCGAAGTTGGACGGTATGACAGCCATCAGGATTATCAAAAGCCGGTGGCCGGGGGTCAGGGTCGTGGTGCTGACGATGTACGCCACAGATCGCGCGGCTGCGCTGGAGTCTGGAGCAGACGCCTTTCTGCTCAAGGGCGGTCCAACCGGTGAGTTGCTGGCAGCGGTGAGGGCCGGCCCGACCGTAAGAGAGAGATAGGAGCCCCCGATGAACAAGAACTTGCCCGGCCGCAGAATCCGGTTCCCGCTCACGTACTTGATGCCGGTGATCCTGCTACTCACGCTGCTTTGGCCACTGATCAGTGGGTCCCTGCTGGCGTCTAAGACCGAGATGACTTACACCGAGTTCAAGACGGCCCTGCGAGCCGGGCAAATCCAGACCGCGACGGTCGGCATCGACCAGATCTCCGGCAAGTTGGCCGGCGACAAGTTTTACCACACTGTCCGGGTAGATGACCCGAACTTGCTCAAAGATCTGGAAGCCAACAATGTCAATGCCACCGGCCAGGTCGCCGGCAGCGGCGGCATCCTGGCACTGCTGGGCTGGTTACTGCCGCTGGTCCTGTTTGGCGCCTTCGGCTACTTCGTGCTCAAGAGCATGCGCGGCGCCGCAGGCGGCGCCGGCGGGCCTGGAGGCATCTTTTCCTTCGGCAAGAGCAAGGCGCGCGTCATCCAGGGCGAGCAGACGGGGGTTACCTTCCAGAATGTGGGCGGGGCCGGCGAGGCAGTGGAGGAGTTGCGGGAGATCACCGACTACCTCAAGGACCCGGCCCGCTTCCAGCGCTTAGGCGGCAGGATGACCAAAGGTGTCGTGTTGGTCGGCTCGCCGGGCACCGGCAAGACGCTCCTGGCCAAGGCCACGGCGGGCGAGGCGGGCGCGCCCTTCTTCTCGGTCAGCGCCTCTGAGTTCGTGGAGATGTTCGTGGGGGTTGGCGCTTCGCGTGTGCGCGATTTGTTCGAGCAGGCCAAGAAGGCCGCGCCGAGTATTATCTTCATTGACGAGCTCGACGCTATCGGCGGCCGGCGCGCCGGCGCAGGCGCCATGGGCGCGCACGAGGAGCGCGAACAGACCCTCAACCAATTGCTGGCCGAGATGGACGGGTTCGAGTCGCAGCACGGCGTGATCGTGATGGCCGCCACCAACCGGCCCGAGGTGCTTGATCCGGCGCTCTTACGGCCGGGCCGCTTCGACCGCCAGATCACGGTGGACTTGCCCGACCTGGTGGGCAGAGAAGAAATCTTGCACATCCACGCGCGGCCGGTCACCCTGGCGGCGGATGTGGACCTGAAGGCCGTCGCCCGCATCACGCCGGGCTTCTCGGGCGCCGACCTGGAGAACGTGGTCAACCAGGCCGCGCTGGCTGCCGCCCGAGACGGCAAGGAAGCGGTGGAGATGGTCAACTTTGATGAGGCCATCGAACGGGTGGTCGCCGGCTCGGAAAGGCGTACGCGGGCCATGAACCCGTGGGAGAAGCAGACGGTGGCCGTACATGAAGCGGGCCACGCCCTGGTGGCCACCCTGCTGCCCGGCACGGACCCGGTGCACAAGGTCACCATCGTGCCGCGCGGGCGGGCTCTTGGCTACACCATCCAACGGCCCATCGAGGATCGCTACCTGTTGAGCCAGAGTGAGCTGCGGGCACGGCTGGCGGTGATGCTGGGCGGAAGGGCGGCCGAAGTGCTGACCTTTGACGAGGTCTCGACGGGCGCCTCTGATGACCTGGCGCGCGCCACCGACCTGGCCCGGCGCATGGCCACCGAGTTTGGCATGAGCCCGGCCCTCGGGCCGGTGCGGCTGGCCGGCGACCCACAGGCCGCCTACCTGGGGCCACAAGCCTGGGGGCTAGACGGCAGGGTCAGCCAGGAGACGGCAGGCCAGGTGGATGCCGAAACGCGGCGCCTCGTCGAGGAGGCGCTTGATCAGGCCTCGGCCTTGTTGAGGGCTCACCGGGCGACACTCGACCGGCTGGCCGAGCGCTTGTGCGAGCACGAGACCGTGAATGGCAGCGAGGTGACTGCGATGCTGGCGGATGCCGCCACGGCCGATGACGGCGTGGCCGATGACGGCGTGGCGGAAGACGGCAACCTGGCGCCAGGCGGCAGCCCGTGGCACGCGTTACAAGATGCTAGCTTGTGGCATGAAAATGCGAGAGCGGCCCAAGACGTAGGCCGGGCAGACGGCACCACGCTAGGCAAGACGGCTTCTGGCAATGGGCATGAACCCCGGCCTGCGCCGGACGTAGGCTGATGAGGACCTGTCGTTGCAAGAGCCTGGGCGGCGGCCGATGACTGGCGAGATAGCGATCGAGGGGGTGCGCAAGCGCAAGCCGCGGGATGGCAGGCGGTCGCAGCGTTTCGCGGTGGACAAGGAAGCGCTGAAGAGGCTGCGCCTGGTGGCGGTCGCGTACTCGCACGTTAAGAGCGCGTGGTTTCCGACCAAGGAGGCCTACCAGGCCGAGGTGGAGGTGGAGCAGCGCGCGAAGGATGTTGTCGCGGCCCTGAAGAAGCTGGGGGTGAAAGCCAAGGCGTACCGGGCCGATCGCTATTTCATGGCGAAGCTGCTGGTCGACCAGCCAGACCTCGTCTTGAACCTGGTCGACACGCTGCGGGGGAGCGACGCGCTGCAGACCTCGATTCCCGGCGCGCTCGAACTGGCCGGCGTGCCCTACACCGGCGCTGGGATGCGGGGATTGGTGATCGGCAACGATCGCAATTTGGTCAAGGAGCTGCTCGACGCCAACGACGTGCCGACGCCGCCCTTCCAGTTCGTCACGCGGCGCGGGACAGGGATTCGCGATGACTTGGGCTTACCGCTGATCGTGAAGCTTAACGAGAGCGGCGGCAGCGTCGGCATCGACAACGCGGCCGTGAAGGAGACCTACGAGGAGGCTCAACAGCAGGCCGACGTGCTGATTGAGACCTACAAGATGCCAGTGGTCGTCGAGCGGTTCATCGAAGGACCCGAGATCACGGCGGTGGTGTTTGACGACGGCGAGCAGGTGCATGTCTTCTGCGCCGAGAAGATTTTCAAGGACAGCGAGACCCGAAAGTATCTCTTCACCAGCTTCGAGAGCTACAGCGAGCCGGACTGCTACCACTACGCCACTGTCGAACCCGCCGTTGCCGAGGCCGTGACCGGGCACGCGCGCCGCGCCTTTGACGTGCTGCGCTGCCAGGACTACGCCAAGTTCGACGTGCGGATCGACGCGGCGACGGGCACGCCCTACTTCACCGATGCCAACGCCAACACCGCCTTTGGCCCCAGCCTGGGTCTGCCGATGACCGAAGTGTTGCTTCTGCACGGGGTCAAATTCTCCAAAGTACTCGCCAGCCTCATGACGAAACATGCCCGCCAAATCTATGCCCCTGCGCAGCCGTCGTAAGCCTACACCAAATATCGCATAACAAAAGTGAATGAGCCGGCCTGGCAGGCTGTTCGTTTGTCACACAGAAAACCAGCGTTTGTGCTGACGACAGGGGCGTGCCGTTCGGTTATGCTATCACCTATGGCACTGGCGACCCATTGGGTCAATCATGGTACAAGGAGTTGAAACCGTATGGCAGACGAGACTAAAAAGACCGACGAACTGGCCGCAAAGATTGAGATGACCACCCCGCCCGCGCCGGCGGCTGCGTCCGGCGGCGTGGCAGTAGTCCAGCCCGTGGGCGTTCGGCATGCGCCCGAGCCGAAGCGGCTGTCGAAGGGCATGCGCAAGCACATCCGCCGGCTAAAGCAAGCCGGTGAATTAAAACCGACCGACCGCCGCCGCTAGCGAGCCATCAAAATCAGCAGGAGACTTTCGCAATGGACCTGGATCTCCAGATCGGCTCATCTCGAGAACTTCAGATGGAGAGCCGACGGCCCCGAGCCGGGGCATCCGAATATGCCAGGCTGCGGCGCTCGGTGATTGCGGCCGGCCTGCTTGAGCGGGCGCCCGGCTTTTACTTGCTCCGGGGCCTCTTATGTTACGCGATACTGGCTGCCGGGCTCAGCCTTCCATTCGTCCTGCCCGGAGCATGGGGAGCCCTGCTGGCAATCCTGGTGATTGGCATTGGTCTGCTCCAGGTGGGCGTGCTCGGCCACGATGCCGCCCACCTGGCCGTGTTCACGGGGGTAAAGGCCAACTGGGCGCTCGGGATGCTCTGCTGGAACGTAACGCTGGGCATCAGCTTCTGGTCCTGGCGCGACCGGCACAACCGGCACCATGCCAACACCAACGACATCGACGACGATCCCGACATCTTTAACGCGGGGTTGATCGCCTTCACCGCCGAGCAAGCCCGCGCGCGGCGGGGATGGCGGCGCCGGGTAACCCGGCGCCAGGCCGTGGTGTATCCCTTTCTCTTTCCGTTCGTTACCATCGCGCTGCGGGTTGACGGCTGGCGCTTCGCGCTGACGGAACTGCGCGGCGGCCCGCGTTTGCTCGAGTTGGCGCTGCTAACGCTCAATCTTGGGCTGTGGGCTGCCGCCATCGCCCTCTTCGGCTGGCAGTGGCTCGGCATCTTCATCGGCAGCCAGTTGGTGGGCGGGCTCTACCAGGGGCTGGTGGTCGCTCCCAATCATAAGGGCATGCCCCTCTGGAGCAAGGATGTCGAGCTGTCGTTCCTGGAGCGGCAGGTGCTGAGCTCGCGCAACGTCGCACCCCACCCGTTCTGGGATTTCTTTTTTGGCGGTCTCAACTACCAGGTTGAGCATCACCTGTTCCCGAATATGCCGCGTGTCCACCTTAACCGGGCGCGCGACCTGGTAATCCGGCTTTGCGATGAGTGTGGTTTGCCGCGCGCAGAGATGGGCGCGTTCGCTTCCTATCGCGCCATATTCGTCGAAATGGCGCGCATCGGCCGTTTCTGTGCCGAGCCGGCCGGAGAGACAGCCGCCGTGACGCGGGAGTGTGCGGATAGCCAGTGACAATCAAAGACGAAATGCCAACCATGATTCAACCGGCTGCGCCTGTAGACACCGGCCAATGGACCGGCCAGCGCGTAGTGCTGACCACCTTGGGCGCGCTCCTCGTCGGGCTGGCCTTTTGGCTGGTGCTCCGGTTCTATACCGTTGCGTTCATCTTCTTCTCGGCCCTGGTGCTGGGTACGGCGATAAGCCCGGCCGTAGATTGGCTCTATCGCCGGAAGCTGCCCCGGGCGGCAGGCGTGATCCTGGTCTATCTTGCGCTGTTGGCATTGCTGATCGGCTTCATCATGTTGCTGGCGCCCCTCTTGGTCGAACAGACCAGAGCGATCATCGCCGAGCTACCTGCCTACTACCAGAGTCTCCACGCTTCGTTGGCCAGCTCACCGAGCGCCCTCATGCAGCGCCTGGCGCTGCAAATGCCCGCCGCATCAGCGCTCAATCTTCCGGGAGGGGTGGTTGGAGGATTGCCACTTGGCGCGCTAGGGACAGCCCTGGGTTACGTGGGAATGGTGTGGAGGACGCTCTTTATCAGCACTGCCATTCTGGTACTGGCCTTTTACTGGACGCTGGACGGGGACCGTATGCTGCGCAGCGGGATGCTGCGCTTCCCGGCCGGACGCCGCGAAAGCTGGCATGCGCTGATTGCCGAAATGGAGAGCAAAGTTGGGGCTTACATGCGCGGGGTCTCTATCCTGAGCCTGGTGGTTGGGGTGATGGCAACCATCGCTTACCTGCTGATCGGGCTACCTTCTGCGCTGGTGCTGGGCCTGCTGGCAGGCGTGTTCGAAGCGGTGCCGGTGATCGGCCCCATCCTGGGCGCCATCTTGCCGGCGCTGCTGGCGCTCTCCGTCGCTCCCGGCAAAATCATCTGGGTGATAGTGGCCACGGTGGTGATTCAACAGGCAGAAGGCCAACTCCTGGTCCCNCGGGTGATGGANAAAGCGGTTGGGGTCAGCCCGATTGTGACGATCCTGGCGATTCTGGCCTTCAGCACGCTTTTCGGTCTTCCCGGAGCAGTCCTGGCCATTCCCCTGGCGGCGCTGCTGCAGATTCTGCTCAATTATGTCGTGAGCCAGCGTGAAGCTGCACAGTTCGAACAGCCCGCCGGCCGGGATCGGGTGAGCGTTCTACGCTATCAAGCGCAAGAACTGATCCAGGACGTGCGCACCCAAATGCGCTACAAGCAGCCGGTGGCTTTGGACGAGGAAGGCGACGAAATCGAGGATCTGGTCGAGGTAGCAGCCCTGGGCCTCGATGGCCTGCTGGCTCAGGCTGTCGAAACTCAGGGGGCAAATTGAACAAGGTGCTCGGGTATGTGGCGCTGGTGCTTGCCACGTTGACCGGGGTGTTCCTGCTTTGGCAGTTCTGGAGCGTGCTGGCGCTTTTCTTGTTTGCCCTGGCGCTGGCTGCCGCCATGCGCCGTCCGATTGATCACCTGGCCCGACGTGGACTACCACGCGGACTGGCCATTATCCTGACCTATCTCGCCGGCCTGGGTCTGCTTGCCGGTCTGTTGTATGGGCTGGGCAACTCCCTAATCGTCGAAGGCCAGGCCGCCGGCAAAGGTTTCACCGCGGCCTGGGAGCACATCCGCACGGCCTGGCCGGCGGGGAGCCCGTTGCAGCAGTTCGTTGCCCAGCAGGTCCCGCAGCCAGATGAGATCTACCAGGCCGTGCAAGGCGCGCTGAGCCTGCAACTGGTACAGGCGGGGCTGGGCTTTACCCTGGGTATCTTCGACACCTTGAGCCGGGTCGCACTGGTGCTGGTGCTGAGCATCTACTGGAGCATTGACCGTGACCGCTTTGAGCGGTTATGGCTTTCGATGCTGCAGGCCGAACGGCGCATACGGGCGCGTACCATCTGGCAGGGCATCGAAGACGGTGTGGGTGCCCACATCCGCAGCACAGTGATCCTCCTGGTGGCAGCGGGGCTGCTGTTGGCCCTGGGCTACCGGCTCTTGGGCCTCGACGCTCCGGTTACCCTGGCCGCGATGGCGGCGGTGATCGGGTTGATTCCCCTGCTGGGCTGGGCCCTGGCGATCGGGCCGGCCATGCTTGTCGGACTGATCGGCGGCCCTGGCGTGGCGGCGCTGGCCGTGCTGTACACACTCGTCGTGTTGCTGGCCCTCAAGACGATGGTTGCGCCCCGGTTTCTCGACCATCGCCGCTCCAGCCCCATGTTGACGATCGTGGTCATGATTGCCTTGACCGATGTGCTGGGCATCCTGGGCCTATTGTTCGCGGTTCCGCTGGCGGCGGTGATCCGGATCGTGCTGAGCGAGTTCCTCGCACCATCTGCCGTTGCGGCAGCCAGTACGCGGCCGGCAACACTCCCCTTGGTACAGTATACGGAAAGCATGGCCGCCGTGCAGGCACAAATGCTGGCTGCCGATGGGCGCTTGTCGCCGGTCCAGCTCAACCTGGTGGAGCGCCTGACCCGCTTGGGCGACGAAGCTCAACGTGTTCTGCAAGGCGAAGGATAGAGAGTACGATGTTCGCAAAAATCCTGGTTCCCCTGGACCGTTCACCGCTGGCTGAGTGTGTCTTACCGCACGCTATCGCTCTGGCGCGTTGTCTCGATTCGCAGTTGATGTTTTTGCACGTTCTTTCCCTGCCCGATAAGCAAGATCGGCTGCGCGCGGTGGATCCGCTGGAGTGGCAGTTGCGCCGGGCAGAGGCCGAAAGCTATCTGCAAGGCGTGTGCGTGCGGGTAAGGGAGGCGGGCGTGTCGTGCGAGACGCAGGTGAATGATGGCAACGCCGCCGAGCAGATCGTGGCCTGCGCGCGCGACAACGAGGTTGGACTGGTGCTTATCGCCAGTCACGGGCAGAGCGGCCTGAGTGACTGGAACATCAGCAGCGTCGCCCAAAAGGTGATCGTGCGCGCCAGCACCTCGCTCATGATCGTGCGCGCGTATCAGCCGGCTCAGGCAGACAGCGCCATCCTACGCTATCGGCGGGTGCTGGTGCCGTTAGACAGCTCGGCGCGTGCCGAATGCGTCTTCCCCCTCGCCGCCGCCCTGACCCGTGTCCCAGACACTCAGGTCCTGCTGGCGCACGTGGTCCAGCGCCCACAGATGCCCAGGCGAACACCGCCCAGTCAAGAAGACAGCGACCTGGCCGACCGCATCGTGGAGCGCAACCGGTCCGAGGCCGAGCAGTACCTGGAGGTAGTGCGCTCCCAGTTACCGCCGGCAGCCGTAGAGACCAGGCTACTGATCAGTAACCACGTGGCGACCGCGCTGCACAAGTTGGCCGACCAGGAGAACGCCGATCTGGTGCTGTTAAGCGCACATGGCTACTCTGGTGAAATGCGCTGGCCTTATGGCGGCCTGGTTGCCGGCTTTGTAGCGTACGGCTCGTCCCCTTTGTTGATCTTTCAGGATGCGCCTGCCAAGGAGATCGCACCCACACCCGCCGAGGTTGCGGCTCAGAACTATGGAAGACGTTAGGGCATGGTTTACCAAGATACCACCCAAGAGCTGCCGCGCATAGCGGATGACGCGGTCGGCCTCGACAAGGTCCGTGCCCAGGCGTATGAAGCCGCAGCCCTCGGGGAGGCCACGCCAGGACCGGGTGCGCAGCCGTGGTTATTGGCGGGTCTGAAGGCACAGGAGACGTTTCTCCATGCCACGGTGGTGTTCTTTCAAAGCACCTCCGGGCAACAAACTCTCTCCCGCGCTGCCGAGTGGATGCTGGACAACTTTTACCTCGCCCAGCAGTCGTTGCGCGAGATTCGCGAGGACATGCCGCAAGGTTTCTACCGCCAGTTACCCAAGCTGGCCGCTGGCCCGCTGGCCGGCTATCCCCGCATCTACGATGTTGCGCAACAGCTCGTGGCGGGCAGCGGCGCTCGGTTGGACATGGAAGAGCTGCAGCGCTTTGTCTGGCTTTATCAAGACATCAGGCCGCTGACCACAGGCGAACTGTGGGCTTTGCCGGTCATGCTGCGCCTGAGCATCCTCGCCGCCCTGGCCCAGGCAGCCGGGCAGATCACCAACCTGACGCAGCAGGGTGAGCCTCCTTCCCGAGCTCTGTCTGGATCCCTGACCGGCGATGAGATCGTGGCCAACTGCTTTACCAGCCTACGCACCATCGGCACCCACGACTGGCCGCATTTCTTCGATAGCGTTAGCCGCGTGGAGCAGATCCTGCGCGATGATCCGGCCGCGGTTTACGCCGGCATGGACCGTGCCACGCGCGACCAGTATCGCCACGTGGTCGAAGAACTGGCCCTGGCGACTGGCCAGAGCGAGCTGGAAGTAGCGCGCATCGCGAACGCTCTGGCGCAGGCAGCCTGGACGAACCTGCCCGCCGCGCTTGAGCCGGTCGACGGCAAGGGCCAGGCAGATGCGGGGGCGTGGCCGGGGCTGGATATGCCGCTGGCCGCACACGTGGGCTACTACCTGCTGGACGACGGCCGCGCGGCGCTCGAGGGCCGGCTGGGCTATCGGCCCTCGCCGGAACGAAAGCTGGCGCGTTTGGCACGGGGACACCCCGCCGTCGTCTACCTTGGCCCGATCGCGCTGTTGACGCTGGTGATGTTGGTCGCGGCCGCGGCCTACGCCGCCGGTTGGGGTGGCTCAACGTTTCAGGTGCTCCTGGCCGGTCTGCTGGCCTTACTGCCGGCGCTCGCTGCCGCCGTGGCCCTGGTCGATTGGGTTATCACCCTGGTTGTGCCACCCCGGACTCTGCCTAAACTCAATCTCTCAGGGGAACAAGCTGCCCATGGGATACCCGACTCATGCCGCACATTGTTGGTAGTGCCGGCGATGCTGAGCAGCGCACAAGAGGTAGCGTCTCTATTGCAGCAGATCGAGCAGCACTATCTGCGCAACCCCGACCACAACCTGTACTTCGCGCTCTTGACGGACTTTGGTGATGCTCCCCAGCAGAACCTGCCGGGCGATACTGCGCTATTAGAGCAAGCGCGCGTAGGCATCGAAGCACTGAATGCACGCTACGCCGATGTGGGGGCTGCGCAGGACGGGCCCTTCTGCATGTTCCATCGCGAGCGGCGTTGGAACGAGCAAGAGGGGCGCTGGATCGGCTGGGAACGCAAACGCGGCAAGCTGCACGAGCTGAACCGCTGGCTACGGGGCGCGACAGACACTTCGATCATATCTTCGATCGGCCAGGCTGAGCAACTCCGCCTGGTCAAGTACGTCATCACCCTGGATGCCGATACCATCCTGGGCCGAGACGGCGCCCGGCAGCTGGTCGGCGCCCTGGCTCATCCGCTGAACCGCGCGCAGGCCGATCCCCGTACCGGGCGGGTGGTGCAGGGCTACGGGCTACTGCAGCCGCGTACCGAGATTACGCCCACCAGTGCCAACTACTCACACTTCAGCCGGATCTTCGCCGGCGATATTGGCCTGGACCTCTACACGCACGCTGTCTCCAACGTCTATCAGGACCTCTTCGGCAGCGGCATCTACGTCGGCAAGGGTATCTACGACCTCGATGCCTTTGAATACAGCCTGGCCGGCCGCGTGCCCGAGAACGCTCTCCTTAGCCATGACCTGTTCGAGGGCATCCACGCGCGGGTCGGATTGGTGACGGACATCGTCTTATACGAAGACTACCCGCCGTCCTATCTAACCTACATGCGCCGGCAGCGCCGCTGGACGCGCGGTGACTGGCAACTCTTGCCCTGGTTGTTGCCGGCCCGCCGGCCGTCCGGGCTCGACCCCAGACGGCAACAAATCACCGCCGGCTTCGGTGTTATCGACACCTGGAAACTGTTGGACAACCTGCGTCGCAGTTTGCTGCCGCCGGCCTTGCTGCTGTTGCTCATTGCCGGCTGGTTGGGCTTGCCCGGCGCGGCCTGGGTCTGGACGGCCGCTGCTATTCTTGCCCTGGCGATTCCAGCGCTGATCGGCGCACTGACACCTTTTGTGGCCGGCCCAACTGATGCGTCATGGCGGCAATCGGTCCGCTCTTTGAAAGAGGGCGGGCAGCGCTGGCTGCTGGCCCTGGTTTTTCTACCGTTTGAGACGGTCCAAATGCTCGGCGCTGTGGCTACCAGCCTGGCACGGGTGCTGATCACCCGACGGAACCTGCTGGAATGGATGACCGCCGCGAGGGCCGCCCACCGCGAGGGCAAGGCCGGCAGCCGCAGGCGGACCTGGGCTAAAATGGCCGGCGCGCCGTTCGTTGCCATAGCCTGTGCGCTGCTGCTGGCTGTCTTGCAGCCGGAGCGCCTGCCGTTTGCGCTACCGCTGCTTGTCGCCTGGGCTTTGGCCCCCGAGGTCGCTCATCGCATCGGCCAGCCCCTGCGCCATATGCCCAAGCCCCTCACGCCAGAGCAAAATGCTGCCCTGCGCAGCCTGGCTCGACGCACCTGGCTGTTCTTTGAGGACTTCGTTGGCCCGAACGACCACTGGTTACCTCCCGATCACTTCCAAGAAACGCCGCACGGCAGGGTCGCATCGTATACATCTCCCACCAATATCGGCTTACTATTGCTCTCCACACTGGCGGCCTACGACCTGGGCTACATCGGCATCACTGACCTTGTATACCGTCTGCGTTCGACTTTCGAGAGCCTGGAGCGCCTGGAGCGCTTCCGGGGGCACTTCCTGAACTGGTACGACACTCGCAGCCTGGAGCCCTTGCTGCCGCGTTATGTTTCCACGGTTGACAGTGGCAACTTCGCCGCTTGTCTGCGCATCCTCGGCCAGGCCTGCCAGCACATCCCGAGCACGCCAGTGCTGCGCTGGCAACGCTGGGAGGGGATGGCCGATACCTTTGCTCTGCTGGACGATTTCGTGTGTGATCTGGAAACGGCGAAGAATATCCCGGCTGCCGGGGAGCTGCGTGTGCTAGCCAGGGAGTTACGTGAGCACGTGCTGGGAGTTAGAGCCGACCCGGACGCCTGGCTGCCGGCGCTGGACTACGTAGCCGGCGCAGGATGGCAGCGCCTGGAAGTGCTGCTGACGCGCTTGGTGGAGGAAAACGCGGCGACCCTGGGCACTGCGGCGCTGGGTCGCCTGCGCATCGCAGCCGGTCGCATCAGTGACCAGCTCGTCACGCTCCGGCGCTTCATCGACATGCTTTTGCCGGGGCTGTTCCTGTTTGACCGGCCCCCACAACTATTTGGCCACTCCGGCACGCCGGTTGAACTCGGCGAGTCTTACCGCGCCCTGGTCGATGCGCTACCTGCCAATCAGACGCTTGACCAGATGCCGGAGAGGTGTGCAGCCGCCCGCGCCGCCCTGGCGCAACTGCAAGAAGTGCTGGACCGGCTACCACCTGCGTCAACCGGCGTACCTCAGCTCAACGAGGCCCGCACCTGGTGTCGAACCTTTGACGAGAAGCTGGCTGCTGCCCAGGTCTTGGCTCAAGACCTGCTATCCGGATTGCAGCAGATTGACCACCTGACCGAAGCCTATTTCCACGAACTGGATTCCGCTTTCCTGTTCGATCCAGAGCGGCAGGTGTTCCACATCGGCTACAACCTAACCGCCGACAAACTGGACGGCAATTTCTACGATTTACTGGCCTCGGAAGCACGCATCGCCAGCCTGGTAGCTCTGGCCAAGCATGAGGTGCCGCGCAGCCACTGGCTGCACCTCGCCCGGCCGATTACCCGGGTTGACGGCACGCGGGCGCTCCTCTCTTGGAGTGCGACCATGTTCGAGTACCTGATGCCCACTCTCTTCATGCGCAGCTATGCGGGCACGCTGCTGCACGAAAGCGCGGCGGCGGCCGTTGAGCTGCAAATCGCCTATGGCCGGCGTAAAGGCGTACCCTGGGGCATCTCCGAGTCGGGTTACTATGCCTTCCATCCCAATATGAACTACGAGTACCAAGCCTTCGGCGTACCGGGGCTGGGCTTCAAGCGCAACCTGGCCGATGACCTGGTCATCACGCCCTACGCCTCGCTGCTGGCGTTGCCCTTCCAGCCCCAGGCGGTCGCCGAGAACCTGACGCGCCTTACCCAGGTAGGCGCCTTGGGCGTGTATGGGCTTTACGAAGCAGTCGACTTCACGCCTGCCCGCCTGCCGCTCGGTCACGAACGCGCTCTCGTGCAAGAGTATATGGCGCACCACCAGGGCATGATCCTGGTGGCGCTCGACAACTACCTGTCGGCGCTCCCTCTAGGGCAGGACGGGTTGATGGTACAGCGCTTCCACTCTGATCCGCGTCTGCAGAGCGTGGACCTGTTGCTGCAAGAGCGCGTGCCTGCCGATGTCCCGCTTGAATTCCCACAGCCCAGCGACCTGGCTCCCCCCCGGCGGGCCGCCCAACCGGCGATCGCCTTGCCGTGGGAGGCGCCGGCTGAGGGCGCGCCGATGCCACACGTCCACTACCTGTCGAATGGGCATTACAGCGTGCTGGTCACGGCCAGTGGTGGCGGATTAAGCCGTTGGGAAGACCTGGACTTGACCCGCTGGCGCGCTGACACGACGCTGGACGATTGGGGAACCTGGCTGTACGTGCAGGACCGGGACAGCGGGGCACTGTGGTCCGCCGCCTACCAGCCGGCCAAGGTAGTGCCGGCTGCGCGCGACGTCCGCTTCTACGCCCACAAGGCCGAATTCCGCCGCACCGATCACGAGATCGCGCTGACGATGGAGATTGCCGTCGCCCCCGATGATGACGTCGAGATCCGGCGCGTCACGCTACACAACCAGGGCGAGCGCCCGCGCCGGCTGGCGCTGACCAGTTACGGCGAGGTCGTCATGGCCGCGCCGCCGGCCGATCAACGCCACCCGGCCTTCAATAGGCTCTTCATCGAGAGCGAGTATCTGCCCGAGCTTGACGCGCTGCTCTTTCGTCGCCGCCCGCGGGCCGAGAGCGAGCCCCCGGTCTTCCTGGCGCACCTGGTGCTCGGCGCCGGCGACAAGCATGCGCCGACAAGCGGTTACCAGAAAGTAAACACGGCTCGCAGCAGCACGCATGAGAGCGATAGGGCGCGCTTCCTGGGCCGGGGCCAGGACGCTGCTCGCGCCCCGAAGGCGCTGCTGCCCGGCACAGACCAAGAGGCCACCGGCGGGCTGAGCGGCACAGTGGGAGCCACGCTCGATCCGATCATGTCTCTACAGCGTGAGATTGACCTGCAACCGGGTCAGATCGTGCAACTGGCGTTCCTCACCCTGGCCGCCGATTCACGCGCGAAGTTGCTGGACGTAGCCGGACGTTACCAAAGCTGGCCGGCCATCGAGCACGCCATCGGCCAGGCTCGCTCGCGGGCCGAGCTAGAGCTGCGCCAGTCGAGCCTATCCACCGTAGAGCTGGAGCGCATCCAGACGCTGCTTTCCGCTCTGCTTTACCCCCAGCCCGGGCTGCGCGCCGCACCTGCCACGCTGGCAGCCAACACCCGCGGCCAGCCCGCCTTGTGGGCTTATGGCATCTCAGGCGACTATCCGATCCTGTTAGTGCGCATCGACGCAGAAGAGGGCCTGGGAGTCATTCAAGAACTGCTGCAGGCGCACGCTTACTGGCGCAAACGCGGGTTGAAGATCGACCTGGTGATCCTGAACCAGCGCCAGGAGGGCTACAACCAGGACTTGCGCGACCAGATCCACCGCTTGCTGGCCCTGGTGCACAGCGACATCTACCTCAACCAGCGCGGCGGGATCTTCATCCTGAACGCCGGTCAATTGAATGAAGCCGACCGCATCCTGCTTGAGACCGCCGCCCGGGTTGCCCTGGACACGTGCGTCGCGGCGCCGGGTGCCGGCCAGATCGGCCTCGCGGCGCAACTGGACGCGCCGCGTCGCCAGCCAGAGCCACTGCCGCCCTTTGCGCCCGGACGGCCAATCGTGGCGGAGGACGAAAAACCTGTTCCACCTGTGTCCCGCCCTGCCGGGCTGGCTTTCGATAATGGGCTGGGCGGATTCAGTTCCGACGGCCGCGAGTACGTGATCTACCTCGATCCAGGGCAGCAGCCACCGGCCCCCTGGGTCAATGTGGTGGCCAACCCAGAGTTTGGCTTCCTGGTATCCGAGTCCGGCAGCGGCTACACCTGGGCGCTTAACAGCGGTGAGAACCGCCTGACTCCCTGGTCCAACGACCCGGTCACGGACCGGCCCGGCGAGGCGCTCTACCTGCGTGACGAAGAGACGGCCGAGGTCTGGTCGCCTACGCCGCAACCGTGCGGAGCCAGGGCTCCCTACCTGGTGCGGCATGGCGCAGGCTATACTGTTTTCGAACACCATAGCCACGCGTTACGTCAACGGCTGCGCCTGTTCGTGCCGCCTGACGCCCCGGTTAAGATCATTCAGTTGCGGCTCGAAAACGCCACGCAACGCCCCCGGCGCATCACCGCCACCTTCTATGCTGAATGGGTACTCGGCGTCACACGTGCCGCTGCCGCCCAGTTTGTCATACCCGAGTTCGATGACGCCAGCCAGGCGCTGCTCGCGCGCAACCCGTGGCACCCCGACTTCGCCGGGCGAGTCGCATTTGCTGCCGCCAGCCAGCGCCTCCACGGTCTGACCGCAGACCGCAGCGAGTTCTTGGGCCGTCTGGGCAGCCTGGCACAACCTGCCGCGTTGGGCCGTATCGGCCTGAGCAGCACCGTCCAGGCCGGCCTCGATCCTTGTGCCGCGCTCCAGCTGCACATCGACCTGCCGCCGGGAGGCAGCGAAGAGGTGTGGTTCCTGCTCGGCCAGGGCGCCGACCGCGCCGAAGCGGTGGCGCTGGCCACGCGCTTCCAAGACCCGGATCAGGTCCAACGTGCCTGGCTGGCTGTCAATAGCTTTTGGGACAATCTGCTTGGTGCGGTGCAGGTCCACACACCAGATCCCGCCATGGACCTGCTGCTGAATCGCTGGCTGCTGTACCAGAGCCTGTCTTGCCGCATCTGGGGCCGTTCGGCCTTCTATCAATCCAGCGGCGCATTTGGCTTCCGCGACCAGTTGCAAGACGTGATGGCGCTGGTCCACGCCGCGCCCGAGTTGGCGCGCCGGCACATCCTGGCCGCGGCCGGGCGCCAGTTCGAGGCGGGTGACGTGCTCCACTGGTGGCACCCCCCTTCAGGCCGCGGGGTGCGGACGCGCTGTTCAGACGACCTGCTGTGGCTGCCCTTCGTCACCACCCATTACATCGACGCGACCGGCGACGAAACCATCCTCGACGAGCAGGTGCCGTTCTTACAGGCTGCCCCGTTGGGAGCGGGCGAGGAGGATCGTTACGGCGAGTACTGGGCTATCGGTGGCACCGCCGGCCTGTACGAGCACTGTCGCCGGGCGCTCGAGCGAGGCACGACATCCGGCGACCACGGTCTGCCCTTGATGGGAGGCGGCGATTGGAACGACGGCCTGAACGGGGTGGGCGCCGGGGGCCGCGGGGAGAGCATCTGGTTGGGCTGGTTCCTGCACGCCACGCTGTCGCGCTTTGCCGCCGTCTCCGAGCGCCGCGGAGACGCCGGCCAGGCGGCAACCTATCGGCAGCGAGCGGAAGCGTTGAGGCAGGCGCTGGAGCGAAGTAGCTGGGACGGCGACTGGTACCTGCGCGCCTTCTACGACGACGGCACGCCCCTCGGCTCGGCTCAGGACGCCGAATGCCAGATCGACAGCATCGCCCAATCGTGGGCTGTGTTATCCCGGGCGGGTGAACCGGGCCGCGTCGCGCAAGCCATGGACGCAGTGCGGCGTCTCCTGGTGCGAACTCAAGACAACCTGGTCCTGCTCTTCACGCCCCCCTTCGACAAGACGCCACGCGATCCGGGCTACATCAAGGGCTATCTGCCGGGCATCCGCGAGAATGGTGGCCAGTACACCCACGCTGCGCTGTGGAGCGCCTGGGCCTTCGCCGAGCTAGGCCAGTCTGAGACGGCGGAAAAGCTCTTCCGATTGCTCAACCCCATTTACCATGCCGGCACGCCTGCCGAAGTAGAGCGGTACAAGGTCGAGCCTTACGTCGTCGCCGCCGATGTTTACAGCGTGGCGCCACATACCGGGCGCGGCGGCTGGACCTGGTACACCGGCTCGGCTGCCTGGATGTACCGGCTGGGGCTGGAAGGCATCCTGGGCCTGCACCGCGCCGGCGCCGGCCTGATCATTGAGCCGCATATCCCTGCCGGCTGGCCGGGCTATGACGCGACCTATCGCTTTGGCAACGCGACCTACCGCATTTACGTACGCAACGGCAGAGCGCTGGATGGAGATGGTCCACCTGACATAACGGTCGATGGCGCTCCCCTGCCGGGGAATCTACTGGCCCTGCACGATGATGGCGAGGTGCACCAGGTACAGATCGCGCTGGGGAGCCGCGTCTCTCAGTAAAGCCTGTACACTAAACGTTATGCAGCAAAAAGCAAGAGCCGCCCCGAGAAGCGGCTCTTTTGCTATCCCGAACTCTATCGTTTGCGCTGATGCCAGAGAGACACTTTTCACTTATCCTACTATTCAGGAAAAGAAGGTTCTTCCAGCTTTCCAACGGAGAGATCGATCTCCGACGGTGAGCTTGGAGCCGCCAGATCGAAAAGGAACGTAAGACAATGGGTATTCTCGCCTGGATCGTCGTTGGGTTGGTGGCTGGTTGGTTGGCCAGCCAGGTAATGCGCAGTGGGGGCTATGGCCTCATCGGCGATATCATCTTGGGCGTGGTGGGCGCCGTCATCGGCGGCTTCCTCGCCGCCACATTCTTGAACATGCCGGACGCCGTGAACGGCATCAACGTTACCAGCATCATCGTGGCCTTCGTCGGCGCAGTGATTCTGGTCGGCATCCTGCGGTTTATTTCTCCTGGCCGCCGCCGGGTGTTCTAAAACCGAACAAAGTCGAAATCACGTGAATACCAACTGATCGGAGGAGGCTACGAATATGGAAACTGAACGACGCGAAGAAAGCAGTGAAGTCGTGAATACCACTTCGACGGATAGCGGGGCCGTGTCCACGGGACCACGCCTGCCGGCGGTGCCCGCTCCTATCGTCAATGCGAACACAAACGCCGCGGCCGGGATGACGACGCATCAAACGGAAACCTCTAGCGGCGACCCGTACGCCGTGCGGCGCGACCTGCCCCTCAAAGTGCAGAACGGCATCTACTTGCTGTTCGGGATCCTGGAGGGGTTGCTGGGCATCCGCTTCGTCTTGGGGTTGCTCGGCGCCAACCCGGCTGCGGGCTTTGCGCAGTTCATCTACGGCATTACAGGACCGTTCATCGCGCCGTTCGTGGGGCTGTTTGGGCAGCCGCGCTTTGAGGGCAGCGTCTTCGAGTTCAACTCGCTGGTAGCGATCCTCGTCTACGCATTGATCGGCTGGGTGCTGGTCAAGATCGTGTGGCTAACGATGGGAGACTCGCGGCGCGGCGTGCGCACGACATCGAGCCAGATCGACAGGCGTAGCAAGTAGATCCATTGGCAATTCGCCATTTCACCAATCCGGAGGGATTTATGTCGGACAACACACAGAAGGCTAAGGATACCGTCCACGACCTGAAGAACACCGTCAAGGACACCGCTCACGACGTGAAGAACGACGTAAAGGACGCCGCTCACGACGCGAAGAACGATGCCAAGGACACCGCTCACGACGCGAAGAACGATGCCAAGGACGCCGCTCACGACGCGAAGAACGATGCCAAGGACGCCGCTCGCGACGCCAAGCGCGGGGAAGCAGCCAAGAAATAGCTGTTCTTCTAGCATGAATGCTGGCCGACAGGCGGTAGAGCGGGTGTTCTGCCGCCTCGTTTGATCGATACCAATGCCTTTCTGCTCAAGGGCTGTCCCATGGGTCAGCTATACTCAGCAAATTACCTTAAGATAGGAGATAACACGATGGCAACCGACATTGGTATTCGAACTACGCTGAACCTGCCTTACGAGCAAGCCGTCCAGAAGACCACGGACGCGCTCAAGGCAGAAGGCTTTGGCGTGCTGACGCAGATTGACGTGAAGGCCACGTTGAAG